>Ga0209113_1000107_pt1 | contig 16918 bp, 17 predicted proteins | sample TexAe_RefH0_O1_FD_187951 | JGI IMG/M metagenome (GOLD analysis project Ga0209113, IMG submission 187951) | Forest soil microbial communities from Davy Crockett National Forest, Groveton, Texas, USA - Texas A ecozone_RefH0_O1 (SPAdes) (version 2) | ecosystem: Environmental > Terrestrial > Soil >... | reverse complement strand
CCGAAAAGTTCGACCACGCACCGTTGATTACGCAACCGCAAGCCGTCGTCGACATTCTGACCGAAGCGGTCCAAAGCGTCTAACCCCCTTGGCGGACAAGGAAATCCAGCACCGCATCGGCGAATAGATCGTTACGGTCGCCGGCGACCATGTGGCCCGCGCCTTGCACGTCGACGAACTCAACCTGCGGGAAGCGGGCCAGGAACTCGTCAGCGCGGTCCTGGCTGACCAGGTCGCTCACTTGACCGCGTACCAGCAATATCGGCACGCCGCCGGCCAGGATCGCTTCCACGGCACCGTTCATCCGATCGACGTCAGACAGCTCGATGGGCGGAAGCGATGCCTTCTGGCTGATGAACTTCGGATCCCAGTGCCAGTACCAGCGGTCGCCGCGACGACGCAGGTTGTTGCGCAAGCCATTCAGGTCAGTCGGTCGCGGCCGGTGCGGGTTGTATTCGGCGATCATGTCGGCAACCTCGTCGAGCGACTCGAAGCCGGTCTTCATCCGGTCGGCCATGAACGTGTGAATCCGATCGGCGCCGGACTGATTCATGTTCGGCACGATGTCGACCAGAACCACCGCGCGGGCGATGCCGGGTGAAATCTCGCCTGCCAGAAGCATTGTCGTGAAGCCGCCCAGCGATGCACCGACCAGAACTGGTTGCGGAGGTAGATGACGCAGCACCTCCTGGACGTCACCCGCGAAGCTGGCCAGCCGGTAGTCGCCGTCCTCCGACCAATCCGACTCGCCGTGGCCGCGGAAGTCGACCGTGACCGCTTGCCAGCCGCGCTCAGCCACTGCAGCGGCCGCTTTGCCCCACGAGCGGCGGGTCTGGCCGCCGCCGTGCAGAAACACCACCGCCGGGGTGTCCGGATCGCCCAGCCGGTCGGCGACGATGCGGGTGCCGCCGACGCCGCAGGTGGTGAACGTCTCAGGCGTGGTCGTCACTGGTCTCCCTTGCCCGTAGCTCTTTCCCCAGCGCCCGGATCTCGTTGCGCAGCTCCTCGATGTGAGCGACGGTAGCGGTCTGCATGACGCTCTCTTCCTCCGCCACCCGCTCGATGATCCACGACGCCAGGGCTGCCGTGACCACGCCGACCAGGCTGATGCCGCCGATCATCAGCAGCACCGCGATGACCCGGCCGGTGTTGGTCACCGGGTAGACGTCGCCGTAGCCGACGGTGGTCACCGTCGTGATCGACCACCACACCGCCTTGCCGAAGGAGTTGATGGTCGCGCCGTGCAGGTATCGCTCTTTGTCGAAGACGGCCAGCGAGGCGGTGTAGATCAACAGCACGACACCGGACACGGTGTAGGCGACGATGCGGCCGCGGAATGCGTCCCCGATTGCCTTCTGCAGCACCTCGATCAGAACAAGCAGGCGCAACAGGCGAAGTGGCCGCAGCAGTGGCAGCGTCACAATCGCGAAGTCGAGCAGGTGCCGCAGAAACCAGTGCCACCGATTGTCGGCAAGGCACAGTCGGACAACGTAATCCACGACGAATAAGCCCCAGATGGCCCAGTCGACCGCCCAGACGATGTGCGCCTCACGCCCCTGCGGCTGGGCCAGCACTTGCCTGGAGAACAGGACCAGGAATAGGACGGCGGCCGCCGCGAGCGGCCACTCGGCATGCCGCTCCCACCGCTGCAGCTTGGTTTCGGAGTCCATGCCGCGAAGTATCGCCGTTGGGCTGAGTGCTCGTTAGGAGATCTAGAAAATTAGCTGGTCCAGCGGGTTGGATCGCTCCAGCATGCCGAATGTCTCTTCGCCGTCCCAGCGATACCGCACACCGGCCTGCTGCAACGCCGGAAAACTGGGCATCTCCTGCTTGAGCGCTTGGCTGGAGAACATGTTGTCGTCGTGATAGACGTCGTGGGTGGACAGGATCGTCTCGCCGTCGATATGCACTGTCCCGTTTGGTGTTTCCAACGTCAGCGCGACGTCTTCGCCGACCGGCTTCAGGTGTGTCAGCCACGGCGCTTCGACGACACGAGCGGGGACCAGGTCTCCGTCGCCGTCGAAGATGTAGCCCTCGTTGAAGGTTGGCTCCCCGTCGGGTCGCGGCGGGTAGGCAATGTAGCCGAAGGCGCGTCCACTGGGGAATAACGCCGACTGCCAGGCATGGCCCCAAAAGCCGGCCAGTTTCCGCACGCCTTGCCGCCGGATCCGCAAACCAGTGCCGCCGAACCTCTGCTCGTCGTCACCGACCTTCACCGTGCCCGTCGCGCGGAACAACTGCTCGTAGCGTGCGCCACCCATCAGCTTGCCCTCGATCGAGGTCTTCAACCGCTCCCCCGACTCCGCGGACAGGGTGCCCTGGACCCACGGCGGCACCGCCATCGCCGCCTCGACCTGGAAGCTGACGTCGACCAGCGGCCCGTCCTTCTTGCCCTGGATCAGATCCTGCGAGGACGTCTGGACCGCCTTGCCCTCGAAGGTCATCGTCCAGGTGTCGAACGGCGCGATGCAGCGGAACCCGAGTCCGCCGGCGCCGAGCACGGTCGGACGCCCGTCGGGCCCATCGACCGGCCAACTAAAACCGTTGTCACGCAACCGGAACACCCGCCCGTCCGGAAAGGCGACGTTGACTTGGACGTCGTGCGCAGCCCAGTTCGCCGCGACGGCCTCAATTCCGATGCGCGGCAGTCCCACTGCGCCATGGTCGTCGACGACCCAGAAGCTCACCGAGTCGCGCATTTCCGGATCGTCGGGCTTGCGGGCGAATACCTGCTCACGCGCCGGGTCGATGCCACCGGTCAAATCAATTGCCATGCAAGCTCCTTGCGACGTAGTCGGCGAACAGCGGCCGGACCTTGTCGAGATCGATGCCGAACGCCACCGGGTCGGCGTGCGAGCTGGGCTCTCGTTCCAAGGCCGCCTCAGCCCACCAAGTGCGCATCCGCAATTCGAATTCGTCGCTGACCGGTTCGTCCAGCCAGGCGTACAGCCCGCGGACCTCGCGGATGGGATCGGCCTGCATGGCGCGAAAGTCGATGTCGTAGAAGCGTTTATCGGCTTCGCCGTCGCGGAAGCGCAGCGCTCGCTGCATGCCGACCGACCAGTGCTCGACGTTGAGTTGGCCGAGGTAACGGCGATCCAGATGATCGGTGAAACCGCCGACGATGTCGGCATAGAGATCGGCCACCGACAAGATGACATCGGTCGGATCGCGGTGGGTCATCACGAACCGCGCGTCCGGGAACACCTCGTTCAACGCATCGAGCCACAACACGTGCGACGGCGACTTCAGCCGCCACGGCCGCGGGGGTTCGCCCCAGCTCAGCAGCTTCATCACCCGCCGCTGGTAGGCGTAGGTCGACGTCAGGTCGGCCTTTTCCACCAACCACGTCGAATAGGACGGAATCTGCGCAAACGCTTGGAAGATATGGGATTTGAAGTCCAGCGTCATCAGCTCGAGGCACTCCATCGGAGCATGGGTGCCGGTCGGCACGTGCGCTCTGGTGCCGACCTTGTTTCCCTCGTCGGCCGGAATCCGCGGATCCGGGCCCGTCACGGTCGACGGCGGCGGGCACGGGTGTGACGACTCCCAGCGCCGCAGGTATCGGATCGCCGGATCCTGCGCGAGCAGCACCGACAATGCCGTCGAACCCGTACGCGGAAGACCCAATCCGATCAGCGGCGGCAAGAGTTCGACGTCGTCGATCTCCGGGTGACGGCGATACCAGTCCTCGACCTGCAACCGCTGCGACAACGCGTTGACGACGCGGGCGTAGATGAAGCCCTCGCCGCGCGCGTTGAGCCGGGCCTCATCACGCAGCGAGCCAAGTAGCAACTCGAGACCTTCGCGGAAGGAATCGTCGCCGAAGTCCTCGAGACCGGTCTGCGCCGCGGCGGCGGCGACGACGCCGTCGACATCGGCCATCATTAGCCCTTTCCGGAAAATCCGTGTCAGTATACTGACGCGATTATGAACGAGTTGTCAACGTCTCGGCGCAGCTATAACAGCCCGGCGCGGCAAAAGGCCGCCGCGGCCACGCGGGATCGCATCATCGATGCCGGCGTCCGGCTGGTACGCGGGTTCACCAGCTGGGACTGGGACGAGTTGACCTTCCGTGCTGTCGCCGAACGCGCCGAGGTCAGCGAGCGCACGGTGTACCGCCATTTCCCGACCGAGCGGCATCTGCACGACGCGATCATGGGCCGGCTGGAAGACGAGGCCGGCATTGCCTACGGGGACGTCGAGCTAGACAACTTCGCCGAGATGACGGCCCGGCTTTTCGCATCGCTGGGGCGGTTCGCGATCAAGGACTCGATCGGTGCGCCGCACGGAGCGGCTTTCGCGGGCGCCGAAGCCAAACGACACGATGCCCTGGACCGCGCCGTAGTCACGACACAGTTGCCGGATGCGCAGCGCCGCGCGCTGGCCGGTCTGCTCGACGTGCTGTGGAGTCCGCCCACCTACGAGCGGTTGGTCGGCGCGTGGAACCTCGACAAGACCGAAGCAGTCCAGGCCGTGCAATGGCTGATCGCGAAAGTCATTGCGGCGGTGCAGAACAACGAGGCGCCGATGCTACCGCGATAGCCGCTGCCGGGGCGTACACCCCCATGACCAGCGGTCAGCGACGAACTACACGACTTGGCAAGCGGTTTCGGTCGGGGAACGGGGACGTAACAGCTCCGCCGGATAATTGACACCTGCGGCAGTCGGCTTGGTAACGTCTTTTCACGGTTGACACTCCAGCCTCTCGGAAACATCGCGGCGGCGATCGAATTCCCCGCCGAAGAGCGCCTAAGCGCCGATGTAAGCCGCCACACCAGGTTTGCTTTTGTGCACTGGAGGTCCCCGTCGACCGCCGGTTCACCTGTTGAAACGGCTCCGCGCCGCCCGCGTGTGAGCCAGGGGATCTGACGTGAGCCGATTCACCCAGACCATGTACGACAACGCCCAGCGCAGCCTCAAGGGCATGATCACCGGGGAGCCCGACGCCCCCGTCCGGCATACCTGGGGTCAGGTGCACGAGCGCGCCCGCCGCGTCGCGGGCGGTCTGGCCGCCGCCGGCGTGCGGCACGGCGATGCGGTCGCAGTGCTGGCCGGGGCACCCGTCGAGATCGCCCCGACCGCCCAGGCCATCTGGATGCGCGGTGCCAGCATCACGATGCTTCATCAGCCGACGCCACGCACCGACCTGAAGCGCTGGGCGGACGAGACGACGGCCGTCATCAACATGATCCGCGCCACGGCCGTCGTGGTCTCCGATCCGTTTATGGCCGCGGCGCCGCTGCTTTCCCAACTCGGGATGCAGGTGCTCACCGTCGAGGAGTTACTCGACAATCGGCCGATCGAGCCGGTGGAAACCGACGAAGACGACGTTGCACTCCTACAACTGACGTCCGGCTCGACCGGATCGCCCAAAGCGGTCCGGATCAGTCATCGCAACGTCGTCGCAAATGCCGAGGCGATGCTCGTCGGCGCCGATGTCGACCCCGAATCCGACGTGATCGTGAGCTGGCTCCCGTGCTTCCACGACATGGGCATGACCGGCTACCTGACCGCCCCGATGTACTTCGGCATCGAGCTGGTCAAGATCACGCCGATGGACTTCCTGCGCGACACCCTGCTGTGGGCAAAGCTCATCGACAAATACCAGGCCACCATGACGGCGGCGCCCAACTTCGCTTACACGCTGTTCGCCAAACGGCTACGCAAACAAGCTCAGCCCGGCCAGTTCGACTTGTCCACGCTGCGGTGGGCGCTCTCCGGCGCGGAGCAAGTCGAACCGGCCGACGTCGAGGACCTGTGCGAAGCCGGCGCGCCGTTCGGGTTGCGGCCCGAAGCACTCGTGCCTGCCTACGGCATGGCCGAGACGACGGTCGCGCTGTCGTTCACCGAGTGCGGCCGCGGGTTGATCGTCGACGAGGTCGACGCCGATCTACTTGCCTTGCTGCACCGGGCTGTCCCGGCGTCGCGGGGTAAGACCAGGCGATTGGCCTCCCTCGGCCGCCCACTCAAAGGGCTGGAGGCCCGGATCGTCGACCAGGACGGCAAGGTGCTCCCCGCTCGCAGCGTCGGCGTCATCCACGTGCGCGGCGAACCGGTGACGCTGGGATACACCACGATCGCCGGTTTCGTACCCGCGCAAAATCCCGAGGGGTGGTACGACACTGGCGATTTGGGGTATCTCACCGAGACCGGCAACGTCGTTGTGTGCGGCCGGCTGAAGGATGTGATCATCATGGCGGGTCGCAACATCTACCCGACCGACATCGAGCGCGCCGCCGCCCGCGTCCACGGGGTTCGGCCCGGCTGTGCCGTCGCGGTGCGGTTGGAGGCCGGCCACGCACGGGAGACTTTCGCGGTCGCCGTCGAAGCCAATGTCTGGGAGGAGCCGGCCGAAGTGCGCCGCGTCGAACGTCAGGTTGCCCACGAGGTCGTCGCCGAGGTCGATGTCCGTCCACGCAACGTGGTTGTGCTCGAACCAGGAATGATCCCGAAAACGCCGTCGGGAAAACTGCGTCGCGCCCATGCGCTGGCACTGGTCATCTAAAATTGGTACCGACCATGCCCGATTTTGACGCGCAGCCTGGTCGCGAACCACCAGACCAGACCGAATTGTCCACGGCCCAACGGGAAGCGGACGAAGACGACTTGCGCGCCGGGCTGCGCGGTTTGGCGGGGATGGTGGCCGGCGCCCGCGGCGTGTTCGAATTGCTGGGCGAGGTCGCCGCGTTCGCAGCTGAGGCCATTCCCGGAGTCGACGGCGCCGGAGTTGCGTTGATCGAGGTGGGCAAAGGTCTCCCGACGCTGCAGAGCACCGCTGCCACAGCGGGATTCGTGAACACGATCGACGGCGTTCAATACGACGAGTTGCGTGAGGGCCCGTGCATCACGTGTATGCGGTCGCGCCGAGTCACGGTCAGTGGATCACTCGGCGCCGACGACCGCTGGCCGCACTTCGGCGGCCGAGTCGCAAGGATGGGAGTGCATTCCGCGCTGTCGCTGCCGCTGATAGTCGGCGAGCACGTGATCGGCGCGATCAACTGCTACGCCGACAGCCAGGACGCCTTCGGCGAGCACGCCGTGTTGTTGGGATCGCAATTCGCCGGGCCGGCGGCCGTGTCGATCTACAACGCCGGCCTGCTGGCCGGCGCTCGATCACGTGCCGAAAAGCTGGAACAGGCTTTGGATCACCGCGCGGTGATCGATCAGGCGGTCGGCATCATCCGCAGCCGGTCGGGTGTCAGCGCCGAGGTGGCGTTCAGCCGGCTCGTCCAGATGAGTCAAAGCGGCAACATCAAGCTGCGAGTGGTCGCGGCGCGACTGGTCGACGATGCAGTGCGGCGCGCCCATGCGCGGCGGGCTCAGTCGTAAGCCAGTTGAGTCATTCTGTGCAGCAGCGTCGGACGTGCGCCGGGATCGGCCATCAACTGGCGTGCCACGTCGGTCAGGTGATCGCCGTGGGCACGCGAGTACCTGCGTAGCAGCGCAAATGCCTCGTCGACCGTAATGTCGAAGTGCTCGCGCAGGAAACCCTTGGCCTGCTCGACGACGATGCGGTGGGTCAGCGCGGCACGCAGCTGCGGTATCACCGTCGCGGGCGTCGGCGGGAGTTCCTGCAAAATCGCTACGCAGGCGACATGCGCCAGTGTCTGTCCGAGCAGGAGATCGGACTCACTGAGTTCGCCCGGCCGGCTCCCGAACAGACCCAGAGAGCCCAACACGATGCCGGCGGCCCGCATCGGCACCGCGTGCACAGAGGCGACGCCCGCCTCGCGCGCGGCCGAAACAAACCGCGGCCATCGGGCGGTCGCGGTGCGCAGATCCGCCACCGAAACGGGTTGACCGGTGGCATAGCACTCCAGGCACGGTCCCTCGTCGGTCTGTAATTGGAAGAGTTCCAGTTCGCGCGTCTGAGTAGAGGTGGCGGCCAGCAAGCGCAGTTGACCCAACGGGTCGGCGAGCAGGAATCCCGCCGCGGCGATATCCAACAGGTCTGCGCAACGTTCGGTGAGCTCGGTGAGCAGGTCGACGATGTCGAAGTCGTCCAGCAGGCTGTCGACGAGCGATACAACCGCGTCCAGTACCCGAGTTTCACGAGGGGTATCGGTCACGTTGCCCTCCTTTTCGCATGGCATTAGTCGGCGTCGAGTCGCAGCTGCCGGTCGAGAATGTCGCGGGCGACCTCGGTGGCGCTGCGGTTGGTGGCGTAGGCGTGGGCGCGCAGGCGTACCAGCGCTTCGGCGGGTTCGACCCCGAGTTGGGCGACGACCATGCCGGTGGCCTGGCTCACTTCCGCACGGCTCAGCGCGTTGAAGTCGGCCCAGGCGCTGCTGTACGGGTTGTTGACGGCGGCCTGCAAGTCGGAGTGCAAGAGGTCCAGCAGCGGGGCGCCGGCCAGCTCGGCGGCGATCACGGCGCCCGCCAGCTGGTCGACGGGTAGCTCGCCGGGCTGTGTCTTGAAAAGGTCCAGGGCGCCGATGAATTCGCCGGCCAAGACGACCGGAATCGCGAATACTCCCCGAATCTTGTAGTCGAGCATGGCGGAGCGGTACAGCGGCCACCGAATGAAGTTCGGTTTGGCGAGGTCTGGAACCAGGACGGGGCCATGCGTCGAGACGGAGTCCAGGCATGGACCCTCGCCAATGGTGAACTGGAGTTCGTCATACACGCGCGCGGCTGCGTCGCTGGAGCCGAACGTTCCGCTGGTGACCCCCGAGAAGACCAGTGAAATCGCCGCCGCATCAATGCCGAACAACATCACGCAGGCCTCGCATAGCGAATCAGCTGCCGCTAGTCCACGCCGGCCGTCGACGGCCGCGCGCAGCTGTTCAGCGATTGCCACATTTAGCCGAGCGAGGATCGGGCATCTATTGCATTGCCCGGATGTCGAGGTGGCGGCGTCATACCTCCACCATCCACCAATGGGAGCGGATTTGCGAGTATTCGCGCACCAGGCCCGTTAGCCGATCGACACCAGCTGGTCGATCGAGTCGATGGGCAGATCGCCGTCCACGATCGCCGTCACCGCCAACTTGTGCAGGATGATCGCACCTCGGTGATTGTCAAGGAAGGCGATGTCGGCGGCGTCGCGCCCGGTGGCGATGCGCACCAGCGACTGCCGTGGCGCCAGCAAAGTTCCGTCGACAACCCGCCATTGGCCGCCGACGAACGCCTCGGCGACCGCGTGGAAATCCATCGGATAAAGACCTGGTGCGTAGACCGACACCACGCGGGCCGGCACCTTGACCGCCCGCAGCATCGCCACCACCAGGTGCGCGTAGTCGCGGCACACCCCGGCACCCGCGAGCAGGGTCTCCACCGCCCCATCGATCGGGTCACTCGAGCCGGGTACATAGTTCAGCCGGGTGCCCACCCACAGGGAGACTCGCTCCAGCAGACTCGTCGAATCCGCGTAGTTACCGAATTCCGTTGCGGCAAAACCATAGAGCTTGTCCGCCTCGGCGTACCGGCTGGGGCGCAGATACATTGACAGGTCGTGTTCGGTCACTGGCGCCGGGTCGGTCCGGCCGACGATCGTCGCGGCATAGTCGACAGTCAAGTAGCCCACCGGCACATCGAACTTGTGGATGCGGTTACCGTGCGTACCGCTGATCTCCAACGCTTGAACGGGTTTACCGTCCAACACAAACGACAATCGCTCTGACACTTCGGTATTCGGGTGCGGCGCGACAGCAATCTGGAATTCCAACGTTGTCGGGTCGGTGATCTCGACTTCGAGCTCCGCGGCCACCTCCCGTTTGGACTGGCGGTCCATGCGCGATTCCTTGTCCTCGATGTTGGTCTACGTGAGATTCCGGGATCGACAAACGGATGCGATCGCATTTTTCACATTCGGCCGCGTGTCGCCGCAAGAATCACCGCAGACCAAGAGCGTTCCCCTGCCGACAGTACACGCAGCGTGTACCGTCGTAAGGGTCGGCGATATTTCGCACGCAGCCGTTTGAGATTGTGTCGTTGCCGATTCGAATGATTTGGTCGATTCGCGGCCAAGACAGGAGCGTCGTATGACGCTACAGACTGGCCGACGCTCAACAGATTCGACGCACACCGGACCCCGGATCACCCCCCGCCTGCGTTTGAAGCCCAAGGGATCCGCTGCGGGTTCGGTCGATGGGGCGTGGTGGCCGCACAGTGACGACCTTCCGAGCGAGCTTCCAGATTTGTTGGCAGTCCTCTCGATACGACTGGGCCCAATCGATCGCGTGACCTACAACTTTGTCGACTGGGCGACAGCGCCGGCCGAGTTCCCGACGGGCGAGGATATGGTCCGACTCAGCGGCTACTACCAGCAACCGGGCAACACCATTCAAGTCGTCGGCATCGATCGCACCAAGCTCGTTCTCTTGGTGGTACCGACTCGCACCGACCCAGAGCACGCACACGACATCATGATGTCCGCGGCAGGGCCTAACAACGCGTCGTCAGTCGACGGACTACTGAACGACTAGCGAGCGGGCCGACGCTTGCGGGTATGCGTCGTCATCTCGGTGACGACCGAGCGGCCTTGTCCGCGAGGAGATTTGCCTGCGGCTGCCACCAGGGTGTCGAGCGCATCGACAATTCCGGTCGCGATGTAGTCGACCCCGGGCACATTGTCCGGACACACGCACACACTGAGATCCATCTGCTCGCCGTGGGTCGTTGGCGTGATGGTCAACCCACAGCCTTCCAGCAGCGGTGTCACCGTCTGCATACCGACGACCTTGGCGCCGGCCCAGTACGCCGGCGACGAGTGACCCGCGTCGGGAGAGACACTGCCGTGTGAGATCGGCGTCAGTCGTTGCCGCACATCCAGTTGTTTGACGATTCGCATACCCGCGTGGAGCACACTCGACGGGATCAACGACATAATGGCCGCTGCGTTACCGGTGAAGAGTTCCTTGTCGTCATCGTGACAATGTGCGGTGTTCATCCGCTCGGTAGCTGTGTGCAGGTTGGTCAGTATCTCGATGGGATCGACGAGCTGCACCGGGATGCGGATCTGGCCCGCGATCGGCGACTCTCGATCGTCGGTGGGCGCAGCAACTGTTTGCGCAAGCGGCATCCACATCGCCAAGGGATCGTCGGGCACGGTGTCGTAGCGCTGCAGCCAAGCACGCATCGACAGAGTGCACGCGGCCAGCAACACATTCGTGACGTCGCCGCCGAACGCGGTGCTGACCGCCTCCAGATCGGCGTGCCAGATCGAGGTGAACGCGACGGCCCGGCGGTCGGTCAGGGGTGCGCTGAACGCATTGCGTGGAACTGGACCACGCATCGATGGCACCGCTGGCGGCACCGAATCACCTTCGTCTACCGGATTCGTCCCGCCCAGCTGCCTGCGCACTACGTGCAGCAGACCAGAGACGGTCTCCGCGACCAGGTAAAGACCCTTGAATTGGAATTCGAGAAGCTCGCTGATCACCTCGGCCGCGAGTTCACCCACCGCAGGTTTGCCCGGACTCGCTTGCCTCGGTTGATCGTCATGGTGGGGATCAGAGCTTAATAACCGGGACCAGATGGCTGCCGCACCGACACCGCGCTCGCTCAATACCGGCGATAGGCGTAGCGCCAGCGCCCACTGGCCACCCGACAGACCGTCAATGCTCCAGGCTTCCCAGAGCATTTCGCGTTGATGACGTGATCCCGCGCTCAAGTGCGCGATCAGGTCGGCGAATTCGCGCGGACCGCCCGGCACCTGAAGCGTTGCCCGGTGGATCTGCGACGACGGGTCATACCTGTCGATCTCGGTCCAAAATGGCGGGCCCACTCCCCACGGCCGGTCCACCAGCCTGCTGCGGAAGCGAGTCAGTTGCGGCAACGACGAGCCCACCCATTGCTGTAGCCGCTCGTGGCTGATGTGGTCGGCTGGCTCGATAACGATGAACGACACGGTGGGTGCCTGGTTGGTCGACTTCTCCATGAGAAGCCGTAAGCCATCGACCGCCGATGACCGGACAGCCGTGAATATGCCTCCGGTCAAGCTGACCAAATCCTTTGAACGACAACCTCATTTTCGCGTGCGAAGCACCGCTGACCGTGCAGACACTACTCTCGTCCGGGCCAGAAACACACCCGCGGTATTCGATCTCCGTCTACAGAAACGAGTTTTCGTTGGTCAGTCCGCGCTCCGGGAACGCGCCGAGCGCAAAGGTCTCGGCATTGCCCAGCCCGGTGCCGCCGCCGACCGGATCGTCGATCCGAACCAACAGGTCCCGAAGCTGGTGCAGCTGACGGGCGTTCTCAGGCTTGTCGCAGTCGGTGATATGGCTTCCCTCGACCTTCAGGTCACCGACCCACTCGCCGTACACCCAGTCGTTCCAGCCGTAGTAGCCCGCGGTGCCGAGGTGAAAGCCGGTCGGGCCGGCGGCAGTGATCGTCAGTGGACGTTGGGAACCGTCCGTGTCGATCAGGGTGATCGTTCCATGGGTGAACCGCCGGTTGCCGTCTTCGAAGTGCATGTCCTGTTCGACCGACGGGAATCGGTGCGAGGTGCCGTCGGGGTTTTGTTGCTCTGCCTGGCAACGGATCTCGGTGAACCCGTCACCACGCTCCTCCTGATACATCACGAACAGCGAGTAGGCCGATCCGTCCGGGCGAGTCAGGGTCATCGGCAGCCACGTCATGAACATCTGCTTGATCTTGCGGCTCCCGCGCGGCAGTCCCGGTATCGGTTTACCGATGCCGGGCCGCAGGCCCCAGGAGTGGTCCCGGATCGAAATCCACTCATCGGCAGCGATGTCGACGCGGCTGCCTTCGACTTCGACCCAGCCCGACGCCACCCCGACCTGGTGGTAGCGCAGGATGTTGTGTGTCACCCGGTATCCGTCCGGGCTGCGGTCCGGCCAGGGGTCCTCCAGCGATGCGTCGAAACTTCCGCGCAGTTCCACGTCGAACGCGATCGGCTGATGTTCGTTGGCGTCCAGGCTGATCCGGATCGCCCGCAACGGTTCGACGACCCGATAGTGAATCGGCCCGACTTCGGTGCTCGCCGGCGCCGACGACAACCGGCGGCCCGCGCGCACCGTCCACTGTTCGGTGCCGCGGCACACACCGGCGGCACCGTCGAAGACGCCGCGGTTGGTGTACTTCCCGATCCCGAGGACGACCTGCAGCGAGTTGTCCCGCGCGTGCGCGATCGTCCAGATCTTCTCCGTCCACGACGGGTCCGACTGACTCACCGTGGCGAAGGTGTCAACGATCTGATGGGTGAGCAGCTCATCCTCGGGCACCAGGGCGCCGTAGTTCGTTGACAGCAAATCGATTACCTCACTGCTGGGGGACGGGACGGGGATAAAACCTGGTCATATCACTACCCTGCTCGTATTCACGCATCCAGGTGTCCGCCCAATCCGGCAGCGGTTGGTCGGCCGGATCGTGGTGCGGCGCCTGCGACAACACCAGCCGCCAGACCATCGCGCACAGCTGGCGGGTGGGGACATCGCCGAACAGCGTCGGCGGACCACCGCGGCCGGCGCGCCGGCGACGACCGCCGGGCCCGCGGAAGGTGAATTCGCCGTACAGCAGCGAGATCGACAACAGCTCCTGCGCCGATGCGCCGCGGTCCTCGAATGGAACGACCTCGTCGAAAACCTTTGCTATCGCTCCGGATACGGCGCCGACGTGGCTGAAGGTGTCCCGAATGTGTTTGGTCCGATACCACGGGTCGGGGCTGATGTGCCGGTATAGCATCAGTCCGGAGCTGCGGTGTTCGATCTCCTCGACGAAGTGCCACATCATCAGCGAGGCGACGCGCCGGTCCCCCGCGCCGAACAGCGAATCACGGTTGTCCAGAATGACTTTGAACAGCGGGGTGAACGTCGCCTCCAAGTTGGCGATGTAGGCGGCGTGGAATTCGATCGGCCGCTCCTCCAACAGCTGGTCGTAGGCGCTGCAGGCGTCCTCGTAGCACTGTTCGAGTTCGGGGTAGCGCTGCACCAGCGCGAGCATGTGTTTGCGGTGCGCGGACGCGTGCTGCGCTTCCTGCCGCAGGAACGCCTCGGCCTCGGCGGCGACGTCCGGGTCCTCCTGCAATTTGTCTTGAGCCCTGCGGACCACGTTGACGATGTAGCGCTCGAACGGGACGGCAATGAAGGTGAAGGCATTGCAGAACAGACCGAAATTCGGGTTGTCGGGCTGCCACATGAACGGCACGCTTGCGTCGAACTCCCACGGGATCTTGCGGACCACGAGGTTGGTCACCGTCGCTACCTTTCAATCGACCAGGGCCAGCGGTAGGGTCAGTGTGACATTTGACCCCCTAGATGTAAAGGACACCATGGTGGCTTCCGGGCATACCGCCGACGCCGAGCAGTCGACGCGACGACGGATTCTTGCCGCCACCTTCGTCGTGCTGGCGCGCGATGGCCGCCGGCGGTTACAGCTGTCCGACGTGGCCGCGCAGGCCAAGGTGTCCCGCCCGACGCTGTATCGCTACTTCGGCTCCAAAGAGGGACTGCTCGAGGCGTTCGGCCTCTACGAGCAGGACAATTTCGACGCCGGCATCGCCACCGCGATCGCCGGATTGACCGGGGCCGACCGGATGGACGCCGCACTGCGATTCGTGGTCGACTTCCAGAGCAGCTACTCGCTGGGCTCGCTGGCCGAGACCGAGCCCGAATACATTCTGCAACAGATGAGACGCGTGCTGCCGATCATGCGTGACCGCATCGCGCGGATCATCGGTGGCGAGCATGCCGAGATCGCGGCGTCAGCGGTGGTACGAATCGCTGTGTGCCACTATGTAATCGGTGACGACACCCCGGACCGGTTCCTCGCTGAGCTACGGCACGCGGCCGGACTGGGGGCGAGTCACAACCGCCACGCCTGCACCTCACGCTGACCATCGCCTGTGGTGTGGAAACGGTGCCACATGCGATATCTAGTCGTCCAGCCAGTTGCTGATCTTCGCGGCGATCAGCTCCGGCTTCTCCAGATGCAGGAAGTGTCCGACGCCGTCGACGATCTCGAAAGTGGATCCGTCAGCCGGAAAGTGCGGGCTGAGGTCGCCGAGCAGGTCAGCGCCGATCGCTCCGTCGTTGGCGCCGTGCAGATACAGCGTCGGTACTGGCGGCGTTTGCATGGTGGCCGCGGTTTCGGCTTCCGAGTTCGGGTCGGCGAATTGCGGATTGAACGAAGCCCGATACGGCCCAACGACGTTCGCGATGTTATCGGCAGTCACGTAGCGCCGCAGTTCGGCGATGTCGGCGGCGGCGTCATAGCCCGGTGACCAATCGGCCCACAGCGACTCCCAGAACCCCGGCGCCACCAACGCGGCCTCCGCCATACCGACCTGCTGGATGAAGTAGATGTAGAACGACCGCTTGAGTTGGGCATGGCTGAACAATCCGGCAGCCAGCGCAGCGATCGGCGGAACAGCCAGCGCGACAAAGCATTCGAATGCTTCCGGCTCGGTGGCGACCACCCCGTAGCCGGCTTGCGCTCCCCAGTCGTGGCCGACGAGGAGCGCGCGATCGTCCGCGTCGTAGCGGCGACGTACGTCGAGCAGGTGGCGAACGTAGGTGCCGACACTGATCGGTTGGTCGATCGGGGCGTCGTACCCGGGCAGCCACGGCGCCACCACCCGATAGCCGCGGCGCGTCAAAGCGGGCCCGAGGTGACGCCAGGTGAACGGCGTGTCCGGGAAGCCATGGGCAAGCACCGCCAGCGGCAACGAGGCGTCCTCGATCGCGCCGAAGGTGAGTGGCTGCGGCGGAGTCACTCCGCGAGCGTATTACAGCCAGGGTCTCAAACGTAAAGGATCGATCATTTACATCTGACCCACCGTGTGTAAATCTGGGTGGCATGGCAGGCATCGCGCTCATTCAACGCGATCTGGCGGACACCAGGGCCCGGCTCGAGTCGTGGTTCAGCCACCGATTCGGCGGCGAGGCGGCGGTGTCGGAGCTGAAAGCGGCGAACCGCGCGGCCGGATGGTCGAGCGAAAGCCTGGTGTTCGCCGCCGACGTGGCGGGCCACTCCAGCGAGTATGTGCTGCGGATTCCTCCGGCGGGCGGCGGCATCTACCCGGAGTACGACCTGGACGCGCAGACGCGTACCCAGGAGTTCCTGCACCAGCACGGGATCGCGACACCGTCACCGATCGACTACGAGCCCGACGAGTCGTGGATCGGGTCCAGGTTTTTGGTGATGCCGCGCATCGTCGGGCACACCCCGTCGGACACCACCTATGCGACCCGCGGATGGCTGCATGATGCGGGGCCGCAGGTGCAGCGTCGCGCCCACGATTCGTTCCTGGAGACGCTCGCGGCGTTGCAGCGCGTCCCGGTCGACGAGGCGACCTGGCTCCACCGGCCAACCGGCACAGGCGTTTCCGCGGAGCTGGCGTGGTGGCAGGAGTACGCGGCCTGGGGCACCGACAACCAGATTCCGGACGTGATGACCGAGGCGTTCGACTGGCTGCAGCGGCACCAGCCGGAGCAGACCGGTGACGCCGCGGTGTGCTGGAACGACGCCCGGCTGTCCAACGCCATCTTCGGCGACGACGGCCAGATCGTCGGCGTTTTGGACTGGGAACAGGCCTGCCTGTGCCCGGCCGAAACCGATTTCGCGTGGTGGCTGGCCACCCGCCGACAAATGCTGGAAGTCAACGGCATTGACGCCGATCCCGAGTTGCCCGGTTTCGACAGCCGCGCGCAGGTCATCCACCGCTTCGAGGAGATGATCGGTCGCCCGCTGGTCGCGCTGGAGTGGTACGAGATTTTCGCGATGGCGCGAATGGGCTGCTGCATCATGCGCACCCAGGCTCTGCTGCGCAGCATCGGCCAACACGACCATTTCCTCACCCGGGCACCGATCCTGCCGGCATGGACCATCTCGACAGTGCGCGGCTAGAAGTAATGGTGGGGGTTTTGGCAGTCCAGATCGACGGCAGCGTGCTGGTCACTCGCACTTCCTCGCGCCACCGTCAATCTCGATGAAACCTCGTCGCAACCGA
>Ga0209113_1000106_pt1 | contig 16922 bp, 16 predicted proteins | sample TexAe_RefH0_O1_FD_187951 | JGI IMG/M metagenome (GOLD analysis project Ga0209113, IMG submission 187951) | Forest soil microbial communities from Davy Crockett National Forest, Groveton, Texas, USA - Texas A ecozone_RefH0_O1 (SPAdes) (version 2) | ecosystem: Environmental > Terrestrial > Soil >... | reverse complement strand
CTCAGACTGCCGTGCGCCGGCTCGTAGATCGCCTGCACGTTGGCGGCCATGTTCGGCAGGATGTGCAGCGCGGTCTCGAGGCCGTCACGCGGGCTGGGCTGCATGATCGCGGTCGTCACGTCGCCGAGGTTTTTGACGTCGTGGGTCAGCGCGTCGCGGTTCTCGGTCAGGAATTGCTGGGCGGTGGACAGCAGGCTATCGGTCTGCTCAATTGCGTTGGCAGCGGACTGATCCGAGCTGGTCAGGTTGTCGGTCAGCTGGGCCAGGTCCTTGTTCAGCGCGACGAACTGCTGGTCGTCTTGGTGCAGCGCATTAACAAACATCGCCAGGCTGCGCAGCACCGAGAAGAAGTCGCCGCGGCCCTCGTCCAGCGTGCTCAGCGCGTTCGACAGGCTGTTCAGCGCAGTGTTGATCTGCTGGCCCTTGCCGGCCAAGCCGTCGGCGAAGGAGTCGATGACGTCGCCGAAGGGCCCCTTGGGCTGCTCCTTGGTCGGGCCGAGTTGGCCGATGATGTGAGTGATGCTGTTACGCAGGTCATCCCACTCGACCGGTACCTGGGTGCGCTCGATCGGGATCACCGCGTTGTCGGCCAGCTGTGGGCCGCCCTTGTAGGGCGGCTCCAGCTGAATGCTGCGCGAGGCCACCAGCGTCGGGTTGAGCACCACCGCCGACGCATCGGCCGGCACCTTGTACTTGTTCCGGTAGTGGAACGTCACCCTCATCTGGTCACCGATGGGTTCGATCTTGTCGATGGAACCGACGCGGATACCCATGATCTGGACCTTGTCCCCCGCGTAGAGGGCGTTGGCCGCCGGGAAGTAGGCGACCACCGTGTTGTAGATCAGCTTGTCGTAAAGCTGCCAACCCACCAGCGCGGCAACAAGACCGAGCGCCACGACGAACGACCCGATGATCACTGCCGCCTTGGACAGCTGCGGTAGCCGCAGTTTGCGGATGTCGAAGATCGTGCTCATTGGCTACTACCCCCCATCCCCGCCGGGCGTGACGAACGGAACCGGTAGCTGTGGACCCGGGCCCGCAGGCGCGGGCGGGCCGGGCGGCAATGCGGGCGCGAAGGTCGACGGTGGACCAGGCGGGCCGGGTGGCAGCAGGCTTTCCCGTCGTGCCCCCGGCGGTGCGTTCGGCAGGGGCACTGGCGTGCCCGGCATACTCGGCGCCGGCGCCCCGGGGAGCCCGGCATCCGGAATACCCGGCGCCGGTGGCAGACCGTTCGGATTGGGCGGCGACGAGAGCACATCGGGCAGCGCCGGATACGGCCCGTTGGGCCCGAACGGACCCTGTCCCTGATCGAGGCCCGCGCACGGCAGCGGGTTGCCCGGTCGCGGGGACATCTCCGGCGGCGGCGCATACGAGCACGGTGAGCCCGGCGCCACAGCCGGTCCGGGGTGATCCGGGGTGCCCTCGAGTACCGGCGGTGCCGGTGGCGGGGCGCCGTTGGAGAAGCGTGTTCCATTCGGGTCAGGCCACTTGAAAGCGGGCAAGCCCGCACTGCGCCAGAAGTTCTCCGGGTCGATGCCGCGCTTCTTGAACGCCGCATCGACCCATGGTTGCAGGATCTGGTACGGCAGCAAGTTGCCGATCATCACCTTGAAGTACGGCCCGGAGCCGACTGCCTCACTGAGCGCCGCGGTGTAGTTGCGCAGCGTATTCAGCACGGACACAAGGTCGTTCTTGTGTTCGACCAGAACATCGGTGACGCTGTGCAACTGGTCGAGCAGATGGTGCAGATTGGGGTTGTCGTGGATCAACCCCTGCACCTGCGTGGAGAACGCCGACACGTTGGCCAGCAGCGCCGCAATGGCCTTGCCACGTTCGTTGAACGCAGCAAGGAGCGACTGAGTGTTTCGCAGCAGTGCGTTGATCTGCTTACTGCGATCGCCGAGCACGCTGGCGACTTTTCGGGCCTCGGTCAGCAGGTGTTTGAGCTCGTCATCGCGTTTGCCGATGATGTCGGAGAACTTCGCCACCCCATCGAGCGCCGCGCTCAAGTGTGGGTAGGTCTGGTTGATGGTGTGCGACAGCACATTCAGCGACTGCTTGACGGTGTCGATGTTCCAGCCGGCGGCGGCCTTGGTGACGTCGAAGAAGGCGTCGTACACCTGGTAGGGAGTCGTGCTTTGGCCGAGCGGGAGCACGTCATTCGGTCGCATCCGCTTGGCGCCACGCGGTTCGATCTCGAGCACCTTTTTGCCCAGCAGCGTGTCGGTCCGGATCGCCACCCGGCTCTCCGTGCCGATGGTGTGCGTCCCGGTGGTGAATTTCATGACGATGTGATCGCCGTCGATCGAAAGGTCCTGCACCGTGCCGACATCCATGCCGACGATGCGCACTTTGTCGCCTTTGCTCATCCCGCCCGAGTCGCTGAACTGCGCGTAATAGCTCGGGGTCGCGAACAGCACCGGCAGGCTGCTGAAGCTTTGTCCCACACCGACAACGAGGACCACCAGCGCGATGGCCAGCACCCCGACACGGACCCGGTTGGCGGGCTGAAGACTTCTCATTTCAGCGTGCACCTACCCGACGGCTGTTGAAACAGCTTGACCGATCGAACAGGTCCGCCCGGCTGCAGTCCGTTGACCTTGAGCGACAGGTCACACAGGTAGAAGTTGAAGAAGTCGCCGTATATCCCGCTCGCGCGGCCGATGATATTGAAGGCGGCCGGCACTTTTCCGACCAAGTCCCCGATTTGTTTGCGCTGCTCGACAAGCGGCCCGGCCAGGGTTTCCAACCGGTTGACCGTGTCATGCACCAGGGCCCGGTTGTCGGCGAGCAGGTCGGCCACCGTTCCCGCGGCGTTGCTGATGTGCGCGGTCCCGTCCGCCAGCGGGGTGGCCCGGTCCTTCAGGCCGGTGATGAGCACCTCGAATTTGTCGATGGTCGCGTCGAATTGGTCGCGGTGCCGAACCGTGGTGTCCAGCACGGTGTTCAGGTTGTGGATGACCTCGCCGATCGCCTGATCGCTTTCCGCCAGCCGGTCGGTCAGCTGAGCGGTTTGGTCGAGGATGTCGTTGATCGTGCCGCCTTCGCCCTGAAAGACGGTGATGATCGATGAGGCGATGCTGTTGACCTTCTGTGGGTCAAGCGCCCGAAACAGCGGCTTGAAGCCACCGATGAGCGCGTCGAGGTCCAGCGCGGGCTGGGTCCGTGACAACGGAATGAATCCGCCTGGCGGCAACGTCCTTTCAGCGTTCTCTCCGGTTCCTCGGCTGATTTCCAGATACCGGTTGCCGATCAGGTCCTGGTAGCGGATCTGCGCGGTCGTCGACTGGTAGAGCTGCACCGAGCGGTCGACGGCGAAGTCGACGCGAATCCGCTTGTCGCCCTCGACCAGTTCGATTTTCTTGACCTTGCCGACTTCTACGCCTGAGGCACGGACGAACTGGCCGGCACGTAAGCCACTGGCATTGCTGAATTCGGCGGAATAGCTGTTGGTCTGGTCGAAGCGCACCTGGCCGAATACCACCACGATGATCGCGGTGAACAACAGTTGCACGGACACGACAGCCGCGAGCCGCACGACAGTACCGGTGATTTTCATGGGTTGATCGTGTTCTCCCCGTACTGACGCCCCCAGACGTATTCGTTGGCCAGCGGCTGGCCCAACTCGAAGTGGTTGTAGGGGGCAATGCTGTTGCCGGAGTCCATCACCAGATACGGTGCGGGCCACAGATCGCGGGTGATCGGGGCCCAGCAGCCGGCCTTGCCGCCGGGGCCGCCGCGACCATTGACGCGGGGCAGGTTGTCCGGATACACGTAGGGGTTCTCGGAGCCGGCGATCGCCACGCCGAGCTGGGCCGCATAGTGGTTGCCGCTCTCCAGCGCGGCGACTTTCGGTGCGACGTCGGCGAAGTTGCGAATGGTGCAGAACACCTGCGGGCTGTAAGTGTCCAGTAGATGGGCAGTCGGCCGCAGATCGGCGGTAAGACGTTCCAGATACGGCTTGCTGCGAGTGAAGACGTCGTTTCCGGTGTTGGCGAAGCCAATCGCGGCCAGCAGGGCCGCGTCGAGTTCGGCTTGATGGCGGTTGAGGGTGCGCGCGGTGGTCACGGCATTCTCCAGCGCGTCAAACAGATCCGGTGCGGCTTTGGCGTAGACATCGCCCAGTGCGGCAAGCTGATGGAGGTCGTGGCGAATCTGCGGCATCCGGGGGTTCAGGTCGCCGAGTATCTTGTTGCCGTTGACGATCGACTGCCCGAACTTGTCACCCAATCCGGTCAGCGCCTGCGCCGCGGCGCTCAGCGTGAGATTCACCTTCACCGGATCGACGTTGTCGGCCAGCTCGACCAGCGTCTCGAACACCGTGTTGAACTCCGTCGTGATCGACGTCGCATCGATGACGGATGACGGTGTAACCCGCTGCGGTGTCGGCTCTTTAGGCGAGGTGAGCGACACGTACTTGTTGCCGAACACGGTGGTCGCCTGGATTTTCGCGATGACGTTCACCGGGATGAGCTCGACGTACTGCGGGTCGACGTCGAGGGTGAATCGGGCCGCCGGCTTGCCGCGATGCTCGACCTCGGAGATGCCGGCCACCCGGCCGACGCTCACGCCGTTGTAGGTGACTTTCGAGCCTTGGTCCATCACCAACCCGGCGCGAGCGGCCAGCATCGTCAGCTTGGTCTTGGGCGTGAAGTCTCCGCGAAACTGCCCGTATATCAACGCAAGCAGCAGCGCGCACGCCACAAACAACCCGATACCCGCCGCGGTGTCCGGCCAGGTCCGGGTTCGTCGCTCCTTTGTCGGGGTCGTCATCGCCGGTCACACCGTGAGGTTGAAGTTCGGGTCGACGCCGTAGAGCGCCAGCGAGGTCAGCAGCACGACGATCACCGTGGACACCAACGAGAAACGCATCGACCGACCGACGGCCTCGCCCACCCCGACCGGTCCGCCGCTGGCGTTGTAGCCGTAGTAGCAGTGGGTGATCATCACGATCACCGCCATCACAATGACCTCGCCACCCGACCAGAACACGTCTTCGGTGCGCAGGAAGGTCCGGAAGTAATGCTCGTAGGTGCCTTGCGATTGGCCGTAGAACAGCGTGGTGACAACCTGTCCGGACAGGAACGACATGACCAGTGCCATCGCGTAGAGCGGGACGACCACCACCAGCCCCGCCATCAGCCGGGTGGACACCAGGAACGCCACCGACTTGATGCCCATCACCTCGAGGGCGTCGATCTCCTCGCTGATCCGCATCGCCCCCAACTCCGCGGTCGCACCCGCTCCGACCGTGGCGGCCAGCGCCACACCGGTCACCACCGCGGTGACGACCCGCACGTTGGCGAGGGCGGCGAAGAATCCGGTGAACGCCTCGACGCCGATATTGCCCAGCGACGCGAAACCCTGGATGGCGATCAGCGAGCCACCGGACAGCGTCACGAAGCCCACGATCGCCGCGGTACCGCCGACGACCGCCATGGCGCCGGTGCCCATGCCGATCTGAGCGATCAGCCGCAGCGTCTCCCTGCGGTAGCGGCGCAACGCCCAGCCGATCGACCAGGCGCCGACGATGGAGAACCGGGTGAGGTGCCCGGCATTGTTGATCCCGCGGATGGCCCCGCCGGCGTAATGGTCGACACCGGCGGCCGCGCGCGGAAAGCGCGCGCGAACTACCGCTGCGGTCGTCATGTCAGTGTCCCGTCCCGAAGCGGACGCCGATGGTGGTCAGCACGACGTTGACCGCGAACAGCGCGAGAACGCAGAGCACCAGCGTCTCGTTGACGGCGACGCCGACACCTTTGGGACCGCCCTTGGTGGTCAGGCCGCGATAGCAACCGACCAGTCCTGCGATCGTCCCGAAGATCGCCGCTTTGATGGTCGCGATGAGCACTTCGGGTAAACCGGTGATCAATGTCAGCGTCGCGAGATAAGCGCCGCCCGATACGTTTTGGAGTTTGACACCGAAGAGGAAGCCGCCGACCAATCCGATCGTGATGACGGTTCCGTTGAGCAGCGTGGCGACGACCGTCGCCGCCACCACCCGCGGCACCACCAGCCGGTGGATCGGATCGATGCCGAGAACCTCCATCGCGTCGATCTCTTCGCGGATGGTGCGTGCGCCCAGGTCGGCGCAGATGGCGGTCGAGCCGGCGCCGGCCACCACCAGCACGGTGGTTAGCGGGCCGAGCTGGGTGACGGCGCCCAGGGCTGCGCCCGCCCCCGAGATGTCGGCGGCGCCGAAGGCGGCCAGCAAGGTGTTGAGCGTGAAAACGATCAGCACGGTCAGCGGGATCGAGACCGCAATAGTGGGCAGCAACGCGACCCTGGTAATGAACCAGGTTTGGACGATGAACTCGTTCCAGTGAAAAGGTCGGCGGAACAACGCTTTTCCGGCCAGCGTGCACATCCGCGCGAAACCACCGACGGTCGCCAGCGGCGGCGTGAGTTGGTCACGCACGTAACCTGCGAGCCCGGCGGGCGTCGTCGCGGTCACCGCTGCGCTACCGCCGAGATGCGGCAGTCGTCGAACGGCGCAGGGTGACGTGTTTCAGCGCGGTGCCACCACACATCCACCATGCGTCACACTATGTAACAAAAATCACTTGTGTTACTTGAGACACGCGGAGGATCGGACGTCGGAAGTTAAGCGCCATTCCGGCTCACTCGGACGATGCGGCCTTGCTGTTTCGCTTGGCATTCTTCATGTTGGCCCAGAAACGCGCGGCTTCCCGAATGGACTCCTCGACCGGCCTTGGCTCCCAACCTAATTCGCGCACAGCCTTGCCGTGGTCGACTGACGCTTCGGCGCGCATCATCCGCACCGATTCGAGACTGAGCTCAGCGTCCTTGCCGGTCAATTTGGCTCGCAGGCTGCCCATGGCGCCCATCGCGTAGAGCACCGGCACCGAAATCGCCCGCCGTGGCGCGGGTACACCGGCCTCGTCGGCAGCGATTTTGACCACCTCTTTCAGCGGGATCATGCGCTCAGAGATCAGGTATTTCTCGCCGTCTCGGCCGCGCTCGGCGGCCAGCAGCATCGCGCGGGCAGCGTCGTCGACACCAACGACTTCCAGCTGAATGCCGTTCATCAGAAACGGCAGCTTGCCGTAGACCGCGCCCGCGATGAACGCGCCGTGCGGGGTGCGGCCCCAGTCGCCGGTGCCGTAGGTCGTCGACACACACATGGCGACGGCGGGGAGGCCATGATCGGCGGCATAGCGCAGCACCAGATCCTCGGCCTGCACCCGCGACTGAACGTAGGGGCTTACCCGCCGGTTGCCGATTCGGTCGGCTTCGGTGGCCACGTGACCATGGCGACGGTCGACCGTCGCGTAGGTGCTGGTGAAGATAAAGCGCTGTAGGCCAGCGTCTTTAGCGATGTCGAGCACATTGCGCAGGCCCTCGACGTTGGTGTGGAACAGCGGCGCGGGGTCCTGCAGCCACGCACGGGTGTCGACCACGCAGTAGTACACCTGGTCGCAGCCGTCCATCGCCTCGCGCACGGTGGCGGTGTCGAAGACGTCGCCGTGAAAGCGAGTGACGTCGAGGTCGTCGATGCTGCGGGTGTTCGCCGTCGGGCGCACCATCACCCGCACCTGCGCGCCGGTCGCGACGAGTTGACGCGTGACGTGCGAACCCAGAAATCCGTTGGCCCCGATGACCAGCTTGGGCGCGCTCATTGCATTCCCGCGTACGTCTGCATCCAGCGGGCCGCGTCGTCGTCGAGCGTGCCTAGCTTTTCCGCCTTCTTGCACCACTTGATTCCCGCCTGCAAAAAGCGCAGCGGGTTGTAGATGTCTTCTTGGCGGCACCATTGGCCGTCGCCCGCGTAGGTGATGATCGAGATGTTCGTCGCGCTGATGATGGTGCCGTCGCCCGGGTCGACCATCGGGTTGTCGAGCTCGCAGATGATCCGTCCCGTGGGTTCGTCGATGACGGACCACAGCGACGGGAACGCCGTCATATGGCTGCCCGGGAACGTGCTCATCGTCTTGCTGATCCAGGTGAGCACCTCGTCGCGGCCCTTCATGGTGCCCGCCGCGTGCTCGATGTAGTCGACATCCGGGGTGTAATGCTGCACCCACTGGTCCCAATTCTTGGCCTGGGCGGCCTCGTCAACGGTCTGCTCGAAACGCGCGAACGCGGCAGCGAGTTCATCGCGGGTAAAAACCTTGCTCACGCAAGAAACTAGAACACGTTCTATTGCAGTTTGTCGAGCAAGTGGATAATCGGGGAGATGACGGACTACAGCAAGGCAATACTGGCCGGCGGCTGCTTCTGGGGCATGCAGGACTTGATCCGCAAACAGCCCGGAATCATCTCGACCCGAGTGGGCTACACCGGCGGCGACGTGCCCAACGCCACGTACCGCAATCACGGAACCCATGCCGAAGGCATCGAGATCACCTACGACCCGGCAGTCACCGACTTCCGCGCAATCCTGGAGTTCTTTTTCCAGATCCACGACCCGACCACCAAAAACCGGCAGGGCAACGACGTCGGAACCAGCTACCGCTCCGCGATCTTCTACGTCGACGACGACCAGAAGCGCGTCGCGCTGGACACCATCGCCGACGTCGAGGCCTCAGGTCTGTGGCCCGGCAAGGTGGTGACCGAAGTCAGCCCGGCCGGCGACTTCTGGCAGGCCGAGCCCGAACACCAGGACTACCTGCAGCACTACCCCAACGGGTACACCTGTCACTTCATCCGGCCGGGATGGAAGTTGCCACGACGGGCCGCAGCCGAGACATAACGGCTAGCTGCGGTTGACCAGTCCCAGCCCGGGATCTGCCGACAGCCGAAACGCCGCGCGCATCGCTTCGATCGCTGCGGCGCTACCTTCGAACTTGCACCGCCGCAGTGCAGCCTTCCGCTCGGCGGCGGTCCCGCCAAGGCGTGCGGTGATCAGGTCTGCTGCGGTCGCGGTCACGGTGACGGCCGGCGGATCCGTCGCGGCGGTCAATCCATCCCTGGTCACTCCGAATCCGAAACGACGGCCGTCGATGTCGACACTGTAGGACGCCGGGCCATCGGAGACCTGAGTGGGATCGAAGCCGAGAAGTATCCCGGCCAGAAATCCGTTCAACGGTGTCAGCGCGCTTTCGCTCGGTTCGAGCAGATCCAGTCCGAACGTGGCAACGCCCCGGATCACTGGCGGCACCTTCCGCCAGCCTTCGTCGCTGAGTGTGTAGACGGTCCGGGCAACGGGCGGCGGCAATTCGCTGCGGACCACCAGGCCGGCCTCTTCGAGTTCGCGCAACCGGTCGGCGAGCAGGTTGGTGGCGATGCCCGGAAGCGCTGCCCGCACATCGCCATAGCGGCGAGCTCCCCCGAGAAGCTCGCGCAGGATCAGCAGCGTCCAGCGCTCACCGAGCACGTCAAGCCCGCGTGCTATCGGGCAGTTCTGGTTGTAACTCTTGCGACCGGCCACACCAGCCACTCTACCCCTCTAACTTGTTAATCAAGTTATCGCTTGATTTTCTTGTCTATTCAGTTTACGGTTCTGTTCATGCGCATCTTTCCTCGCCCGCCGGTGTTCCGCGACCATCCGATCGCCGCACTGGCCGCCATCTGCCTCAGCGTGTTCGTCATCAGCGTCGACGCCACCATCGTCAACGTCGCCCTGCCGACACTCTCCCGAGAACTGAATGCCGACACCGCGCAACTGCAGTGGATCGTGGACGCCTACACCCTCGTCATGGCCGGACTGTTGTTGTCGGCAGGCAGCCTCAGCGACCGCTACGGTCGACGCGGTTGGCTCAGCGGGGGGCTCGCCCTGTTCGCGATGACATCGATCGTTGCGGCGCAAGCGAACTCGGCAGAAGCTCTGATCGCGGCCCGCGCCGCGATGGGGGTCGGCGCCGCGGTGATCTTTCCGACCACCCTGGGTCTGATCACGAACATCTTCACCGATGCGGTGCGGCGGGCCAAGGCGATCGGCATCTGGGCGGCGATGGTCGGTGTCGGCGTCGCAGCCGGGCCGATGTCCGGCGGCTGGCTGCTCGAGCACTTCAGTTGGGGATCAATCTTTTTGGTGAACGTGCCGGTCGCCGCGATCGCAATCGTGGGTGGCATTCTGTTCGTCCCAACGTCGCGTGATCCGGCCGCACCGAAGGTCGATATGCCCGGGCTCGTCCTGTCCAGTGTCGGCGTGACAGCGCTGATCTACACGGTTATCGAGTCCCCGCAGTGGGGATGGGGCAGCGCGCGGGCGGTGGCGGGCTTTGGTATCGCCACGGTTGTTCTCGCCGCCTTTGCACGGTGGGAGCAGCGTAGTTCGCACCCGATGCTCGACGTCTCGGTGTTCGCCAACCGGCGATTCTCCGGGGGGAGCCTGGCGGTGACAGCGGGCTTTCTCACCCTGTTCGGCTTCATCTTCGTGATCACCCAGTACTTCCAATTCATCAAGGGCTACAGCGCATTCGAGGCGGGTGCACGGCTGCTGCCGGTCGCCGTGTCGATCGCCGTCGCCAGCGTGCTAGGTCCACGCATGGTGGAGCGACTCGGCAGCACAGCGGTCGTCGCGGCGGGTCTTGCGATTTTCGCGGCGGGGCTCGCATGGGCCTCCACCGCCGATGCGGCCACGCCCTACCTGCAGATCGCCGGGCAGATGGTGCTGCTCGGTGGCGGCCTCGGCCTCACCTTCGCACCCGCCACCGAAGCGATCATGGGCTCGCTGCCCGCCGACAAGGCCGGGGTCGGTTCGGCCGTCAACGACACCACCCGCGAACTGGGCGGCACGCTGGGCGTCGCGATCGTCGGCAGCGTGTTCGCATCCGTCTACGCCAGGCGCATCGACTCGTCGTCGGCTCTTGCGGCGCTTCCGGCAGACCTCCGGTCCACGATGAAACAATCAACGGCGGCCGCGTACAGGGTCATTGGGCAATTGCCCGTCGCACAGGCTGCCGGTGCGCGCGATGCGGTCAACCACGCGTTCCTGGGCGGCATGCAGATCGGCTCTCTGGTCTGCGCGGCCATCGCGCTGGCCGCGGCGGTCGTCGTGGCGGTGCTGCTGCCCGCACGGGCACGCAGATCGCCGGCCGAGATCCCCGAATCGGCGGAATCAGAGGCGGTGATCGCCTGAAAAAGATTGCTGCGCAATGCGTTTCTTGACACCCCATCGAGTCGACAAAGGAGTGACCATGATGAACACCCCACCCACAACCCTGGTGACCGCGGCAGCGGGCAAGACCGGACGTCATACTGCCCTGGAATTGCTGTCACGCGGTCTTCCGGTTCGCGCGATGGTCCATCGCGAAGACGCCCGCTCCGCCGCGCTGGGCCGCCGCGGAGCGGAAATCGTCGTCGGGAATGTCAGCGACGTGCACGATGTGCGCAAGGCGCTGGACGGCGTGCAGCGCGCCTACTGGGCGGCCCCTGCCATGCCGAGTGCATTGGAAGCCGCCACCCTGTTCGCTGCCATCGCCGAGGAAAAGCGGCTCGAGGTCGTGGTATCCATGAGTCAATGGCTGGCCGACCCCGGTCACCTTTCGGCGCACACCCGCGCCACGTGGCTCGCTGACCGGGTTTTCGACTGGATGCCGACAGTCGGGTCGATCACCGTCAACCCCGGCTTTTTCGCGGAGAGCTACACCTACACGCTGGACTCCGTGGCGCAGTTCGGGATGTTGACGCTCCCCTTCGGCGACGGGCTCAACGCCCCACCGTCCAATGAGGACATCGCCGGGGTCGTCGCCGCTCTACTGGTAGATCCCGAACCGCATCTGGGGCGCAGCTACCGTCCCACCGGCCCGGAGTTGCTCACCCCCGGCGGCTACGCCGAAATCCTCAGCCGAGTGTTCGGCCGTACGATCCGCTACCTCGACATTCCGTTCGCGGTATTTGCGAAGTCGGCCCGCTCGATCGGCTTCGACGAGTACAGCCTCATCCAAATCAAGTGGTACGTCGACGAACTCAAACGAGACACCTTCGCCATCAACGCGCCCACTGATGCCGTCGAGCGCCTCACCGGCCGGCCGGCCGAGGACATGGAAACGATCGCTCGCCGCTATCTCGCCAGCATGCCCGGCACCACACGTGGCCTCTCCGGGATGGCCCGCGCCATGCGCCTGCTCGCGAAATCTGTTGTCACCCCTGCCCCGAACCGCAAGCGTTACCTGCACACCTTCCAAGACGGCGCGTCCATCGGAGCGCTGTCGATCGACTCCGATCTCTGGCAGACCACCCATGACCCCGACCGGATCCGCCACGCGCAACTGCCGCGGATCGGCACTGCATCGGCGGTCGCACGATGACCGGGCAGCCCGCCGTCGGCGCGGTGGCACAGTACGCCGTCGGAGGAGTGCGCGAGCGTATCGAAGCCGCGTTGCGCGGTGCTGGAAAGGATTTCGATGCGCTGACGCCGGCTGACTTGGCCGGTGGCCTCGCCTCCTTCGAGCACTTCCACTCGCTGGGCCGGACTGGCACCACGGCGCTGCTGGAGGCCGCTCACGTCACCGCGGCCGATCACGTCCTCGACGCCGGCAGCAGCATTGGCGGCACCGCCCGCCTGCTCGCCGCCGAATACGGCTGTCGCGTAACCGCGGTCGATCTCACCGCTGAATACTGCGACACCGCCCGATGGCTGAACGGCCTGGTACACCTCGACGACCGGATCGAGGTGATCGAAGGAGACGTCACCGACCTTCCGTTGCCGGCTGCCAGCGTCGATGTCGTTGTCAGTCAACACGTGCAGATGAACGTCGCCGACAAATCGCGGCTATACAGCGAAGCTCGCCGCGTTCTGCGGCCCGGTGGCCGGCTCGCGCTCTGGGACGCCACGGCAGGACCCCACCAGCCGCTCACGTTCCCGGTGCCGTGGGCCGACATACCCGGGCGCAGCCACCTCGTCACGCCCGATGAGCTCGCCGCGACGCTGCGGGGCGCAGGATTCACGCTCGACGTGTGGAACGATCTGACCGACTTCGCCGTCGCGGCCATGGCGCCGATATTCGAGGCGCCCACCGACCCGCTCGGTCTTCAACTCGTTGTCCCCGATATCGAGACCAAGGTGATGAACCTGTTGCAGAACGCCCGCGACGACCGCCTTCGGCTGATCCAAGCCGTCGCCGTGGCCGTCTAACGCAGCCATCCATCTCAGGAGTCAGTCGTGAATCGAATTCGGCCAGCTTCTCTGCTGCCCTTGATGATTCGGGTTACCGCGATCGGTTACCTGGTCTTCTTCGTCCCCGACCTCGTGCTCGCCGCCACGCACCACATCGACACGTTGCCGCCGTTGCTGGCCCGACTATTCGACTGGGGCGGCAACGCGGATTCCACCGCGGTGATGCTGTCCACGGTCTACGTGATCTGGGCTATTTTCCTGTTCCGTTCGGCGGGCGAACCACTGGCACACGGACTTTTCCTCGACTTCAACCTGACGGCGAACTCCGCCCACTTCGCCGCCATGCTCATCATGGCGCTCACCATGCCCGACGAGCACCGGCATATAGCGGGAGTGGTTGCACTGGGGCTGATCTCGACAGTCCCGTTGGCGGCATGCTGGCTGCCGGTGCGGCACAGTGTCGTGCGGCCGGACGGCTACTTGCCGATGGCGCGTAGCTGGTAGAGGCCGCGGGTGGTGGCGACCGTCGTGCCGTCGGCATCGGTCACCACCGCCTCGAGGGTGAAATCGGACTTGCCCCGTTCGGCCGCTTCGGCTTCGATCCGCGCGATCGTCTCGTCGTCGAGGCCGGCTTCGGCACGCACGTCGGATTTGGCCATCGCGACGAATTGGATGTCGAGGTTTTTGACCAGCGGGAAGTACTTCGCAGTGTCGAACGTGACCAGCGGAATGATCCCGCCGAGGACTTCGGCGACGGTGAACAGCACGCCGGCGTAGATGACGCCGAAGTGGTTGCCATTACCCTCAGCCGGGACGGTGGTGGCGGCAAAACCGCGCCGGGCCTCGACGACCTTGACGCCCATCTTGTGGGCAATCGGGATCGTCGAACCCAGGGCGCCGTTCATCATGTCCACGAGCTCGTTGGCGTCGGCAGTCATAGTCGCAGATCTTAACGACGACGGACCATGATCTTTCCGCCGTCCTTCGGGGTGTAGGCCACACCGCGCGAGTGCAACTTCTCCCCCGGCGCGTTCGTGGTTTCAATAGTGAAGTTACGCAACACTGTTCGCAGCACGACGTCCATCTCCATGTTGGCGAACGTGGCCCCCACGCAGCGTCGGGAACCGCCACCGTAGGCCAGCCAGGCGAAACTGGGCGGCTTGGTTCCGACGTAACGCTGCGGGTCGAATCGGTCCGGATCGGGAAACAACTCCGGGTCGGCGTGCAGCTTCGAAATGCTGACGATGATGGTGTGCCCTCGCGGAATGGACCATTCGCCGAGTTCGAAGACCGGCGCGTGGACGTGTCGGCCGGTGGCATCGATGACCGTTCGGATTCGCTGCACCTCGAGGATCGTGGCCTGGCGTAGCTCGTTGTCGTCGGTCTCGGCTTCGGCGACCAGCGCGGTCAGCACTTCCGGATGCCGGCTGAGCTGTTCGAATGCGAAGCCGAGCGTCGACGCGGTGGTCTCGTGCCCGGCCGCGAGCAGGGTGAGCAGCTCATCGCCAATGTCCTTGCGCGACATGGCCGAACCGTCCTCGTAGGTGCTGCGCAGCATCATCGCCAGCACATCGGCGCGGTGCTCGAAGTTGGGGTCTGACCGTTCGGCGGCGATGAGCTTGTCGAGGACGGCGTCGTAGCGGCGTCGGTACTCGACCAGTCGGCCCCACGGCGAGTGGCGACCGTAGGTTCGGGAGGGTTTGGGCAGCGTCGCCAGCCGCGAACCCAACGTCACCCACGGCGGCAGGATCTGCCGAAGCTCGTCGAGTTCGGCACCCTCGGCACCGAACACCGCCCGCAGGATCGCGTTGATCGTGATGCGCATCGTGGACGGCAGGGTGGCGAACGCCGTCCCCTGCGGCCAGTCGGCGATCTCGCGCAGCGTTTCCTCTTCGATGATCGACTCGTAGTTCTTGATGCTCTTGCCGTGGAAGGGCGGCGCGAGCAGTCGGCGGCGCTGCCGGTGATCGTCTTTGTCCAGCGCGAACACCGATCCGGATCCGAGCAACCGGCTCAAGTTGGGCTGAATGTTGCCGAGCACTTCCGGGCTGGCGGTGAAGACCTGTTTGGCCAACTGCGGACTGGCCGCCACCACCAACGGGCCATACACCGGCACGCGCAGCGAGAACACGTCGCCGTAACGGTGCGCCATCGCGTGCATGAAGCGCCGCCGAAAGAACGCGAAGGCCAATCCCTGCAGCGCTTTTGGAATCCGGGGCCCGGGCGGCAACGTGCTGGCGGCCGTCGTCGAAGCCGCGTGCGTGTCGATGGTGCTCATGATGGTGCACTCCCAACATCGATGTGGTACTGCGCCGTACCACTACTCATTCCGGTACGGTACCGTGTGGTACCAAGTGCTGGCAAGGGTTGAGACGACGCCGGTTTGGCAGAAGGAGGGGCCGTGGCGACGACCGTCGCGAAAGATGCTTCCTCGACTGACCCCACCGATGTCGACCCCTTTCGGCAACGCCTTCTCGATGGCCTCGCGGCCGCCATCACTGAGCGCGGCTACCGCGCCAGCACCGTCGCCGATATCGTGCGCCACGCGAAGACGTCCAAGCGCACGTTCTACGACCAGTTCCTCAGCAAGGAGCAGTGCTTTCTCGAGCTGCTGCACGCCGACGTAGGAAAGCTGGGCGAGGACATTCGCGACGCCGTCGATCCCAACGCCGAATGGCAGACCCAGATCCGTCAGGCCGTCGAGGCCTACGTCGGCCACATCGAGTCGCGTCCGGCGCTCACGCTGAGCTGGATTCGCGAGCTGCCGTCATTGGACGCCGCGGCGCGACCGTTCCAGCGTCGCGGTATGCAGTTGCTGACCAGCCTGCTGATGAACCTCACCGAGAGCCCCGGCTTTCAGAACGCCGGCCTGCCACCGTTGACACTGCCGAAAGCGGTGATCCTGGTGGGCGGTCTACGCGAATTGACCGCCCTGGCAGTCGAAGACGGGCACACTATGCGCGAGATCGTCGAACCCGCGGTGCAGGCCTCGGTCGCGATGCTCGGCTATCGGCATTGATCAGATTTTGAGGAAGGCGCGTAACCGGTCCAGCACCAGATCCGGGCGCTGCTCGACGATCCAATGGCCCACGCCGTCGACCAGTTCGACTTCGAAATCGCTGATGTGCTTGGCATATCCGTCGATCAGGTCTGGCGTGAGCACCGGATCTGCGGTGCCGCTCAGCCAGCGGACCGGGACGTCGACGCGAACGTCGTCGAATTCACCCCGCAGCCAGCGCAGCATCTCGGTGCTCTGAAAAGTGCGGTACCACCGTGAGCCGGCGACGGCATGGCCGGGCTGACGCATGCACTCCAGGTACATCGCGATGTCGTCCTCGGGCAGCAGGAATCCGCCGCCGACCCAGGAGCCCAGCATCCGGAAAAACCGCCCCTTGGGATCACCGATCACCCGCGGGCCGATCACCGGCAGCAGCATCGGAATTTGGTACCAGAACCGCCAGGCGTGGCGGATCGACGACAGATCCCGCCGGACGTAGGGCGCCCCGGTATTGAGTCCGAAGAAGCCGGCCACCTTCGCCGGGTGGCGCAGCATCATGATGAACGCGACGGGCCCGCCCCAGTCGTGAGCCACCAGTTTCACCGGCCCGACGCCCAACCGGTCCAGCACAGCCGCCAAGTCGTCGGCCATGTCGTTCTTCAGGTAGCGCGAGCGCGGCGCCGAACTCCAGCCCGCACCACGCAAATCGGGGCACAGCACGCGGTAGCCGTCGGCGGCCAGTGGTCCGATCAACTCATGCCACTCCCACCAGTTCTCCGGGAAGCCGTGCACCAGCATCACCGGCGGCCCCTCGGCGGGTCCAGCGTCGGCGACATGAATCGTCACGCCATTACCGAGATCGATGTACTTGTGATCGACGCCCTCGAGGGTGGGCAGAGT
>Ga0209113_1000105_pt1 | contig 16924 bp, 17 predicted proteins | sample TexAe_RefH0_O1_FD_187951 | JGI IMG/M metagenome (GOLD analysis project Ga0209113, IMG submission 187951) | Forest soil microbial communities from Davy Crockett National Forest, Groveton, Texas, USA - Texas A ecozone_RefH0_O1 (SPAdes) (version 2) | ecosystem: Environmental > Terrestrial > Soil >... | reverse complement strand
GTCATCGGCAACCACGACCCAGCGGTGGGCGGGCCGTTCGACCGGCTTTGCCTCGAATCCTTCGAAGACTTTCGCGGTCGCCAGCACCGCGACCAGCGCCAACAGGTACGCGACGATCATCGCGACCGTGTTGTTGGCAATTCCCTGCGAGTCCTGCGCGCCGCTGGTGACCGACGCGAAGACCGACGTCACGCTACTGAGCAGCCACAGCAGCCACCATCCCCAGATCACGTGGCGCAAGCGGCCGTAGTGGTCCTCGGTTTTAGCCAGCTCGATGACATAGACCAGCGACCAGATTCCCGCCACCAGGGGCAGACAACAGAACCCGACGCAGGCCGCCATCAACGCCCAGCTGGCCGAGTGCCCCGTGGTCGCCGCCACGACGGCGAACGTGATGGCCAGCGCCATCGCTGCCGACGGCGGCAGCAGCGTGCCGGCCCACAACGCCCGGCGTGACCGGGATTCCGGCCGGCCGGCGTGCTCGAACGCCGCAGCGCGGCGGGCGATCAACCATCGCGTCAGCACCACCGCGCAGTTCATCACCGCCGCGATCGCGGCCAGGCTGGCCAACACACTCAGCAGCGCCGCCGCGTCGGCCACCATCCAGTTCAGCAGCGTGTTGCGATTGATGACCAGCAGCAGATACCGCACCAAATGCACCACCGCGGCCGCCCCCAACGCCACCGCGGAGATGAAGAACGCCGTACGCACTCGCTCGGCCGGCGGCGCTTGCCGCCGGGCCCGATCCGGCCCGGCGTCTTGATCGACCCGGTCCACCAGACCCCAGCGGGGTATCGAGAGATACCGCGGGGTCGGACCCAGCGGACGGCGGCGGCGACGGGGTGGCGGTGGCGGACCCGGACGCACCGCTATCCATCGGTAGCCCTGGGGTAGCCGCGGCGCAGTTTGTCGGCCGGGGCCCCAGCCGCCCGGAGCGGCGGCCGGCGCCGGGGGTGTCCCGGTTGCCGACGGCGGCAAGAGCGTGCCGTTGCAGCGCGGGCACCACGAGCGTTGCTTGTCACGGACATTCCAGCGTGTGCCGCACTGGGAGCACACTTGGATCATTGGCGCCGCTCCTCACCATCGCTGCGCGCTGCATCGGCGCCGACGCGGATCATTGGCGCCGCTCTCCCCCGCAAGCGCTCGCTGTCGATTGGTCGGCGACGCGGATCATGCGATCAGACTAACCGGGCGGTCGAAATCGGCTGCTAGCGGCGACAGCGCGGCCGGTCAGATGGTTCCGGGCCCGCCGTCGGCGGCAATCACCCGGCGGCCCGCTTCGGCCCACGCCAGCATTCCGCCGTTGACGTTGATCGGCTCGTAGCCATGGTGGGCCAGCAGTTGGGCGACCTTAGCCGAGCGTCCGCCGGCCTTGCAGATGACATACAGCGTGGACGATCGATCGATCTCGTCGAGCCGGGCCTGGACCTCACCCATCGGAATGTGCCGGGCGTCGGCGGCGTGGCCACGATTCCACTCGTCGTTTTCCCGCACGTCCAGCAACACCGAGCCAGTTCCGAACTCGGCGGGCAGGTCTTTGACGGTTGTCTGCGGGATTGACGGTTCTGCATCCACGGTGTTGATCTTGGCATGCGTGGACGTGCGCCGCGAAGACCGGCGTCCAGCAATCAACGGGTATCCACAGTTTCCACAGGTTTATCCACAAGCCGCCGCGACGTGCTGCCACGCAAGCATGCGCGTCACACGGCCGCGGCGGGCGGGCGGTTGTGGATAACCCGCGTCCGTTACCGGTTCGTGATCGACAGCCCGGCCTCGGGTTCAGCGAATTCTTAGCCAATCTCACCGTTTCGCCATACTCGCCGCTATGGCGGAAGTCACAACCGGTCTGCGCGCGTCGCTGTCCGCCGCCGGAATCGGGAGCGCGGTTGTTCGGCATGCGAAAAACAACTTCGCCAGCAACAAGACGCTGGTCAACGCGCCGTGGTCCGCTCAATTTCTCAGGGGGTACATCAGGGGCTATGATCGCCATCACTGAAATCTTTTGTGACTCATCTCACTGGGGGACAGTTTGGACAGGCAGGCCGGGAACATTCGATGACGACGCAACCGATCGGACCACAGTCGGCGAGTTCTTCGCCGCACTGGTACACGACATCTGCGACGTGTAATCGCTCCTACTTGCTTGCCGGATTGCGCGCCGGATTGATCGCGCTGGTTTTGCTGGCGGTCCTCGCCGTCATCGTCTGGTTCTGAAGCCCCACTGCCGGGTATGCCCACGGCGCACTCGTTCTTGCGGTGCGCGCGGCGATGGAGCAGGGTTACTTACGCCAAAGCCGCCACTTCGCTAACAGCCTGCAGCGAAGCGTCAGAGTAGATCGGCAACGATCGCGAAGGAAGGAAACCCGTGGCTGAATACACCTTGCCTGACCTGGACTGGGACTACGGAGCCCTGGAGCCGCATATTTCGGGTCAGATCAACGAACTTCACCACAGTAAGCACCACGCCACCTACGTCAAGGGCGCCAACGACGCCGTCGCCAAGCTCGAAGAGGCGCGCTCCAAGGACGATCAGTCGGCCATCGTGCTGAACGAGAAGAGCCTGGCCTTCAACCTGGCCGGCCACGTCAACCACAGCCTGTGGTGGAAGAACTTGTCCCCCAACGGCGGTGACAAGCCGACCGGTGAGCTCGCCGCTGCCATCGACGAGGCGTTCGGGTCGTTCGACAAGTTCCGGGCTCAGTTCACCGCGGCCGCGACCACGGTCCAGGGCTCCGGCTGGGCCGCGCTCGGCTGGGACAGCCTCGGCGAGAAGCTGTTGGTATTCCAGGTTTACGACCACCAGACCAATTTCCCGCTCGGCCTGGTGCCGCTGCTGGTGCTCGATATGTGGGAGCACGCGTTCTACCTGCAGTACAAAAACGTCAAAGCGGACTTTGCCAAGGCGTATTGGAATGTCGTGAACTGGGACGACGTGCAGTCTCGCTACAAGGGTGCGACGACGAAGGCCAAGGGGCTCATCGCCGGCTGACACCAGTTGGATTCGCCTGTTCGGGGCGCCGCGCGATTCGCGTGGCGCCCCGAACGCTATTTCGGTGGTGTTTCTTTTCGACTTCGTCGGCGTTGATTGCCCGTGTCAGCTTGCAGGCGTTGCCAGGCTGCCGCATGCTGATCGGATCGACCCACCGGTGTATCGCTGAATACCCGAACGGAGGGCGAAATGGAAACTGGCTCAGGCGGGGCCATCGAGGTGGCCCCCTTCCATTCCCGTGGTGCCCTGAAAGGGTTCGTGATTTCCGGGCGCTGGCCCGACTCGACCAAAGAATGGGCACAATTGTTGATGGTCGCGGTCAGGGTGGCATCGCTTCCCGGATTGCTGCCGACCACAACCGTATTCGGCGTTCGCGAGGAACTGCCGGACGCTCCCGCGCCGGGCACCGTGGGCCTGGTTTTGGCCGAGGGCCCGGTAGTCGGCGAATCCGCCATTCAGCCAGGCTATTTCGCCGATCACCAGCCGCCGGCGTTGTTGATGCTGCATCCCCCGTCGGAGACGACGCCGTCGTTGCCGGAATGCAGTGGCGCCGCGTCGGGGTGTGTGCTGCTGCCCGGTCTGCCTTATCTGGGACTCGAGCACCGCGCGGCCTGGGTGGAGGCCGAGGCCGACGGCACCATCACCTCAATGGTCAGCAGGGTCGGTGTCGACCCGATCAGCCACCCCGACACAGCAATCTTGGCAATGCTGCTTGCCGCGTAGCGAATCCGACAGCCCGAAGCCGATCGTAGGACGACGAGGCGTGTCTTCCTGACTGCTCGACCGCGTTGACCGGGCTTCTGGACGTGCGTTCCAACATGCGCCTAATATCGGCGCGTGACACGCTGGCGACAACAGGTTCACAGCCGACTCCATGGTGCCCTACAGCAAATAGGCTTTATGCGCACCTAGCGAGTTACGCAGGTTGCCATAAGTGGGCCCGCTCGCGACCAGTGAAGTGTCAATAGTCCTTGAAGCGATGAAACTTCACACAATTCCCTTAAAATATCATGTGTATTGACTGGATACGCGGGTTACTCCGCCCGCAACAATAACTCCTGCTCTCATAAATGTCTTCGCCGTTAATTTTCTCAAAGTTTGCACTTGGTTGCGGGGATAAGTCTGGCTACGATAATCAGCAAATACTTAGAGAGAGTCACCCGATCTACCAACCCGGTGGAGGTCTTATCGATGAGCACGACGTTTTCCGCGCGCCTGAACCGCCTGTTCGACACGGTTTACCCGCCGGGACGGGGGCCGCACACCTCCGCTGAAGTGATCGCGGCGCTCAAGGCTGAAGGAATAACGATGTCGGCTCCGTATTTGTCGCAGCTACGCTCTGGCAACCGAACCAACCCGTCGTCGGCGACCATGGCTGCCCTGGCGAACTTCTTCCGGATCAGGCCCGCCTACTTCACCGACGACGAGTACTACGAAAAGCTCGACAAAGAGTTGTCGTGGTTGCTGGTCATCCGAGACGAGGGTGTCCGGCGGATCGCGCTTCGAGTCAGTGGGCTGTCCCACGAAGCGCAGGAAGACATCGTTCACCGCGCCGACGAGCTACGACGTAAGGAACACCTGGACGCCTGACGGCAGTCGGTCCGCCCGGCCCGGTTAGGGTTGGCCCATCGATGCCGCACGGGCACCGCGATAGTCGACGAGACCCGGGGGAGGTAGTGCGCGAATGGGCCTGTTCGGCAAGCGAAAAACCCGCGCGACGCGTCGCGCCGAAGCTCGCGCGATCAAGGCCAAGGCCAAACTCGAGGCCAAGCTGTCGGCGAAGAACGAGGTGCGTCGATTCAAAGCCGCGCAGCGCGCCGAGACGAAGGCGCTCCGCGAGAATTTGAAGGCGCAGCGCGCCAGCGACCAGGCAGCGCTGAAAGTGGCCGAAACCCAGCTGAAGGCGGTGCGCGAGGGCACGCTGCTGTCGCCGACGCGAATCCGCCGCCTCCTGACGGTGTCTCGGCTGCTCGCTCCGATCGTGGTGCCGCTGGTCTACCGGGTCGCCATGGCCGCGCGCGGGCTGATCGACCAGCGGCGGGCCGACCAACTCGGGGTTCCGTTGGCCCAGATCGGTCAATTCTCCGGGCATGGCGGCCAGCTGTCGGCCCGCATCGCCGGCGCCGAACAGTCGCTGCGGTCGGTGCAGGAGAACAAGCCCAAGGACGCCGAGACTCGACAATTCGTCACCGCGATTTCCGAGCGGCTCGCAGACTTGGCGGCCGCAGTCACCGCCGCCGAGAACATGCCGCCCACCCGCCGCCGCGGCGCCCACGCCGCAATCTCCCGACAGCTCGATGAGATCGACGCCGACCTGATGGCGCGACTCGGACTGACCTGATCCCCGACCCCTCCGTAAACAGGAAGGCGATTCCGATGACACTTCAACGCAGGATGGTTTGGCGCACCCTGATCGGAACCGCGGCCGCGACGCTGCTGTACCTCGGTCCGGCCGCGGCGATCACGACGGCGTCGGCGCACGTCCAGGCCACCAGCACGGACGCCGCGCGCGGCGCCTTCGCGACGGTCAGCTTCCAGGTGCCCAACGAGTCGGCGACCAACGCGGCCACCACCGCGGTCACGGTCGACCTGACCAATGTCTCCTCGGTCCAGACCGAGGAGATGCCGGGGTGGTCGGCCAAGATCGACCGCGACGCCGCCACGAACGCCGTCCGCTCGGTCACCTGGACCGCGGCGCCCGACACCGGCATTCCGGTGGACCAATTCGGCGTGTTCCGGATATCGGCGAAGCTGCCCGATGCCGATACGGTCAGCTTCCCGACGACACAGACCTACGCCGACGGCGCGGTGGTGAAGTGGGACCAAGCGCCGGCGGCCGGCGGAGCCGAGCCGGAACATCCGTCGCCGACGCTGACGCTGACCGGCGGGTCGACATCGCCCGCCCACAACCCGACCCCGACTAAATCCGCCGCCCCGACCGCCACAGCGGCGCCCCCGGGACAGCAGCCCCGGGCGGTGGTCGACAACACCGCCCGGATCCTCGCCGGCGCCGCCCTGTTCGTGGGCGCCCTCGGCGTCGGTGTCGCTCTTATAGTGCGGAAGGCATGAGCCGTCGGGCACACGCCGTCGTAGTGGCGCTGCTGCTGGCAGCCGTCGCGTTCGCACCTACGTTGACCGCCGGCGCCGCCAGTGCCCACGCCGCGCGGGTGTCCGCCGATCCCGCGGACAAGGCCTCGGTGAGCACCGGCCCGGTTCGGGTCAGCGCGACGTTCAACGAGGATCTGCAGACCACGTTCGCGGCGATGACCGTCGTCGGTCCGGACGGCAACCTGTGGACCGAAGGCTCTCCGCAGGTGCACGGCACAGTCGTCAGCGTCGGCCTACGGCCGTTGGGTCCGGCGGGCGACTACACGGTCAACTACCGGGTGACATCGGCTGACGGGCATGTGGTGTCGGGGTCATGGTCATTCCGGCTGACAGCCGCCGGTACCGGCACGCCCGGGCCGGCCGCGCAGCCCGCGGACGACTCGGCCGACGCGGTCCCGATCTGGCCTTTCGTCCTGGGCGCGGTGGTCCTGGTGGGCGGCGGGGCACTGTGGTCCATCCGAAACAGGGCTTGACCCAAGGCAGCGAAACCATCGACGTAGCCCTGGCATGATGGAATCGGCTCCACCGGGCCGGGCAACCCGACAAGAAACGGCAAAGGAGCAGCCGGATGGCAGACCCGCAGGATCGACCGGACAACACGCCCGACCCCGCGCCTGAACCACCCCTGAGCACGCCCCCGCCGCCCGCGGACACGGCGCCACCCCCGCCACCCGCCAAGGAGTCGGAGCCGGCGGCCAAGGAACCGCCCGAGCCGCCGGCCAAGAAAGCGCCCGCCAGCAAAGCGCCCGCAAAAAAGGCCGCCGCCAAAGCCGCGAAGAAAGCGGCACCGGCAAAGGCCGCCAAAAAGCATGCCGCCCCGAAAAAGGCAGCGGCGAAAAAGCCACCCGCCAGTAAGGCTCCTGCGAAAAAGGCGCCCGCTAAGAAGGCGTCGGCCAAGAAGATCGCTCCGGTAGCGCCCGACACCAACGGTCAGCTCGCCGCGGCAGCCAAAGACGCTGCGGCGCATGCGAAGTCAACCATCGAAGCGGCCGCCAACCCGCTGCCCGCACAGGCCGGCCCGTCGTCGAGCGGCCGGTCGCCGCTCCCGCTCGCGGTGGCGATCGCGATCAGCCTGCTGGCCGTACTGCTGATCCGTCAGCTCCGCCGCGACGATGACTAGCATGGGCCGGTGACTGTGATCTTCCGGCCCACGGCCGATTTGGTCGACGACATCGGGCCCGACGTCCGCAGCTGCGACGTTCAATTCCGCCAGTTCGGCGCGCGGACGCAGTTTGCCGGGCCGATCACCACGGTCCGCTGCTCGCAAGACAACGCTCTGCTGAAGTCGATCCTGTCGACGCCCGGCGACGGCGGCGTGCTGGTGGTCGACGGCGGCGCCTCGTTGCACACCGCGCTGGTCGGCGACCTGATCGCGGAGCTGGCTCGGTCCAACGAGTGGGCCGGGCTGATCGTGCACGGCGCGGTCCGCGACGCCGCGGCGCTGCGTGAGATGGAGATCGGCATCAAGGCGCTCGGCACCAACCCACGTAAGAGCGAGAAGACCGGCGCCGGGGAGCGAGACGTTACGCTGAGCTTCGGCGGGGTGGAATTCGTACCGGGCGACATCGCCTACAGCGACGATGACGGCATCGTCATCGTCGCCGCGGCCAGCCCCAGCTAAACCGCCAGGACCGCAGGCGTTTTGGTGAAGCTCAGCGCCTCGTCGTCGACTTTGCCGCGCCGGATCAGCTGCAGGTCCATGAAGTAGTTCTGCTTGAGCCGCCACGGCGACACCGAGCCGGCCTTCGGCAGGTAATCCAGTGCCCGCAGCACGTAGCCGGGGGTGAAGTCCATCAGCGGACGCTCGTCGACCGAGTTCCCGGGGTGTTGCGGCACCACGGTGTCGTAATGGTTCTCGTCCATGTAATTGATGACGCGGCAGACGAACTCGGACACCAGGTCGGCCTTCAGCGTCCAGGACGCGTTGGTGTAGCCGATGGTGAACGCCATGTTCGGCATGCCGGTCAGCATCATGCCCTTGTACGCCATCGTGTCGTTGAGCTCGACGGGTGCGCCGTTGCGCCGGATCTGGGCGCCACCGAACAGCTGCAGATTCAGACCCGTTGCGGTGATGATGATGTCGGCCTCGAGTTCTTGACCGGAGTTGAGCTTGATGCCGGTCTTGGTGAATCGGTCGATGGTGTCGGTGACGACGTCGGCCTGGCCCTTGCGGATGGTCTTGAACAGGTCGCCGTTGGGCGCCAGGCACAGCCGCTGGTCCCACGGGTTGTAGCTCGGACCGAAGTGCTTCTCGACGTCGTAGCCCTCGGGCAGCCGCCGCTTGGCCATGGTCAACAAGGTCTTGCGCATTTGGCGCGGGAACTTGCGGGAGAACTGATACTGGAAGGTGCTGAACGCGATCCACTTCCACCGGTTCGCGACGTGCGCGAGTTTGGTCGGCAGCCACTTGTTGGCCTGCTCGGCGAACGGGTCGCTCAGCGGCAGCGATCCGACGTAGGACGGTGAGCGCTGCAGCATCGTCACGTGGCCGGCGCCCGACTTCACCAGCGAAGGAATCAGTGTGATCGCCGTAGCGCCGGACCCGATCACCACGATCTTCTTGCCGACGTAGTCGAGATCCTCCGGCCAGTGCTGCGGATGGATCGTGGTGCCTGCGAAATCGTCGTAGCCCTCGAACTTCGGCAGGTAGCCCTCGTCGTAGTTGTAGTAACCACTGCAGGCGAACAGGAACGAACAGGTGAGCTCTTGCTGCTGGCCGTTGTTGTCGACGGTCAGCGTCCAGCGGTTGTCGGCGTCCGACCACTCGGCGGCCAGCACCTTGTGCCGGTAGCGGATGTGCTTGTCGATGCCGTTCTCGGTGGCGGTCTCTTTGATGTAGGCCTTGATCGACGCACCGTCGGCGATCGACGTCGAGGACTCCCACGGCTTGAACCGGAACCCGAGGGTGAACATGTCGGAGTCGGAGCGAATGCCGGGGTAACGGAACAGATCCCAGGTACCACCGAGGTCGTCGCGGCGCTCGAGGACCGCGTAGCTCTTGGACGGGCAGCGATCCTGCAGGTGCCAGGCCGCGCTGATGCCGGAGATGCCGGCGCCGACGATCACAACGTCGAGATGTTCAGTCATGGCGACACGCTATCAACACCGTGTCGACTGCGTCAACACCCTGTCGAAATACTCAACACCGTGTAAAGTAACGCAGGTGACGACCGTCAGCTCCAGCCGCACCTCCAGGGGCCGCCGCTCCGCGCGCCCGTCAGGCGACGACCGTGAGCTGGCCATTCTGACCACCGCCGAGCGGTTACTGGAAGAGCGCGCGTTCGCCGATATCTCGGTAGACGACCTGGCCAAGGGCGCCGGCTTGTCCCGCCCGACGTTCTACTTCTATTTCAAATCCAAAGAGGCCGTGCTGCTTTCGCTGCTTGAGCCGCTGATTACCCGCGCGGACGCTGAATACAACGGCGCAGCGCAACGCTTACCCGCGGACCCCCGGCGAGTGTGGCGGGCCGGAATCAAAGCCTTCTTCGTTGCCTTCGACTCGCACCGCGCGGTGGCCAGGGCCGGTGCGGAAGCCGTTGCCCACAGCGCAGAGGTCCGCGCGGTCTGGTCGGGGTTCATGCAGAAGTGGATCGATCAAACCGCAGCGCTGATCACAGCCGAGCGCGCACGCGGCGCTGCGCCCGAGACCATCCCGGCGGCCGATTTGGCCACGTCACTGAATCAGATGAACGAGCGCACGATGATGGCCGCTCTATCGGCCGAGCGTCCGGCCGTCGACCGCGACCGAGTGGTGGACACCCTCACTCACATCTGGGTGGCCAGCATCTACGGAGAACAGCTCCAGTAGTCGCACCCGAATGCGAACATATGTTCGTGTCGCGCTCGCCCCGCCAATCGGCCGAGATCCTGCATGCAGACCTCGACTCGTTCTACGCGTCCGTCGAGCAGCGTGACGACCCTGGCCTGCGCGGCCGTCCGGTGATCGTCGGCGGCGGGGTGGTGCTGGCGGCCAGCTACGAGGCCAAGGCCTACGGCGTGCGGACCGCGATGGGCGGCGCCCAGGCCCGACGGCTGTGCCCGCAGGCCGTGGTGGTCCCGCCCCGGATGGCGGCCTACAGCCAAGCCAGCGACGCGGTGTTCGAGGTGTTCCGCGACACGTCTCCGTTGGTAGAAGCGATTTCGGTGGATGAGGCATTCATCGACGTGGGCGGGCTGCGGCGGGTCTCCGGGACGCCGGTCGAGATCGCGGCCCGGCTGCGCAGCGACGTCCGCGCCCGGGTCGGGTTGCCGATCACCGTCGGTATCGCGCGGACGAAGTTCCTGGCCAAGGTGGCCAGCCAGGAAGCCAAACCCGATGGCCTGCTGCTGGTTCCGCCCGGTCGCGAGCTCGCCTTCCTGCACCCGCTGCCGGTTCGCCGGTTATGGGGCGTCGGGGCTGTGACCGCCGACAAGCTGCGTGCGCACGGCATCGACACGGTCGCCGACGTCGCGGAGCTCAGCGAGTCGATGCTGGCCTCGATGGTGGGCGGCGCGATGGGCCGGCAGCTGTACGCCCTGTCGCGCAACATCGATCGCCGTCGGGTGACGACGGGTGTGCGACGGCGTTCGGTGGGTGCCCAGCGCGCGTTGGGCCGGGCCGGCAACACCATGACGGCGGCCGAGATCGACGCGGTGGTGATCGGCCTGATCGACCGGATCGCCAGCCGGATGCGGGCCGCCGGGCGCACCGGCCGGACCGTCACATTGCGGTTGCGGTTCAACGACTTTGGCCGAGTCGCCCGGTCGCACACCCTGCCCTGGGCGACCTGCTCGACACATGCCCTGCTCGAGACGGCGCGACGGCTGGTCGCGGCGGCCGCCCCGCTGATCGCCGAACGCGGACTGACGCTGGTCGGCTTCGCGGTCTCCGAGATCGACCGCGACGGCGCCGAGCAACTGACGCTGCCGTTCACCACGCGGGCCGAGCCCGCCGCCGTCGACGCGGCGGTCGACCAGGTGCGTCGGCGGTACGGGAAGTCGGCGCTCACTCGCGGCGTACTGGTCGGTCGCCATCCCGGGCTGGAGATGCCGCACCTACCCGACTGATGCCGTCCACTCCAGCAGCTTCTCGACCGGCCAGGTGTTGACGATGCGCTCAACGGGGACGCCGGCGTCCAGCGCTCGCTGGGCGCCGTAGCCGAGGAAGTCGAGTTGGCCGGGCGCGTGGGCGTCGGTGTCGATGCTGAAATCGCAGCCGATCTCCAGCGCGAGGTTCAGCAGCCGGGTGGGCGGGTCGCGGCGTTCCGGCCGGGAATTGATCTCGACGGCGGTGCCGTGCTCGCGGCAGGCAGTGAACACCGCTTCGGCGTCGAACGACGACTCCGGCCGGATACCGCGGTTGCCCGCCACCAGCCGGCCCGTGCAGTGGCCGAGGACATCGGCATGCTCGTTGCTGACGGCGCGGACCATCCGGCGGGTCATCGCCGCGGAATCCATCGACAGCTTGGAATGCACGCTGGCCACCACGATGTCCAGGCGCTCCAGCAGCTTCGGCTCCTGATCGAGGCTGCCGTCGTCGAGGATGTCCACTTCGATGCCGGTCAGGATCCGCATCGGTTCAAACCGCTCGCGCAGCCGGTCGATGACGTCGAGTTGTTTGCGCAGTCGCTCCGGCGACAGGCCGTTGGCGATCGTCAAACGCGGCGAATGATCGGTCAGCGCACAGTATTCGTGGCCCAACGACGCCGCGGTGGCCATCATCTCCTCGATGTCCGCCGATCCGTCCGACCAGTTCGAGTGCAGATGCAGATCGCCGCGTAGCGCCGCCCGGATCTCTCCGCCACCGAGGTCCTCAGCGGCCGAGCGTAATTCGACCAACGCATCGGGCTCACGGCCCGACCAGGCCTGCGCGATCACCTTTGCGGTCTTGGGTCCGATGCCCGGCAGCGACTGCCAGCTGTTGGCCTGGCCGTGCCGCTCACGCGCCGCGTCGTCGAGGCCCTCGACGATGTCGGCGGCGTTGCGGTAGGCCATCACCCGCCGGGAGTCTTCTCGAGCGCGGTCTTTGTAGTAGGCGATCTGTCGCAGAGCGGCTACCGGGTCCATCTCTTCAGTGTGCCTCGCCCGGCTAGAACCATTGCCCGGCGATGAACCCGGCCAGCAGAACCGCGAAGCCGCCGACCTCGCCGACGACGAGCGCCAACATCGCCACCCGCAGCGCCCGATCGGGATGGGCGAACTGATTGTCGGTGTCGCGCTTCAGCCCGTGCTCGATGTAGCTGAGAATCGCTGCGACGAAGAAGAACACCAGTACCATCGCCGCGGTCAGGTTGACCCAGGCCGGCCACGCGCTGAATTGGACGAACACCGCGACCAGCAGCGTCGCGAACGAGTACAGCAGCGCGGCCCGATGCGCGATGTCGACGTATGGGTGGGCGCGGTGGTCGTCGGACACCAGCACCTGGCGGTACTTCCACACCCCGAGCACCAAAGCCAGCAGGAAGATCAGGCCGGCGGCCAACAAGGTAATGCTGACGTCGTAGCGCAATCCGTCGCGGCACGACTGCAAAACCTGGACTACCGTCGGGTTCATGCGATTTGCGTTCAAAACCTCTCCCCAAAACACCACCTGGGCACAGATGCTGGCGGTCTGGCAGGCCGCCGACGACATCGACGTCTTCGAGTCCGGCTGGACCTTCGACCACTTCTACCCGATCTTCAGCGACAGCACCGGACCGTGTCTAGAAGGCTGGACCACGCTCACCGCGCTGGCCCAGGCGACCAAGCGACTCCGGCTGGGCACCCTGGTCACCGGAATTCACTACCGGCATCCCGCTGTGTTGGCCAACATGGCTGCGGCACTGGACGTCATCTCCGGCGGCCGCCTCGAGCTGGGCATCGGGGCCGGCTGGAACGAGGAGGAGTCGGGCGCTTACGGCATCGAGTTGGGCAGCATCAGGGAGCGCTTCGACCGGTTCGAAGAGGCCTGCGAGGTGCTGATCAGCTTGCTCAGCAACGAGACCACCAACTTCGACGGCAAGTTCTACCAGCTCAAGGACGCGCGCAACGAACCCAAGGGGCCGCAACGCCCGCACCCGCCGATCTGCATCGGCGGCAGTGGCGAGAAGCGCACCCTGCGGATCACCGCCCGCTACGCGCAGCACTGGAACTTCGCCGGTGGGCCCCCTGAGATGTTCGCCCACAAGCGCGACGTGCTGGCGTCGCACTGTGCGGACATCGGGCGCGACCCCAAGGAGATCACCAAGTCGGCGCACCTGCGTCTGGAGCCTGACCTCAACTACGCGAAGGTGATCGAGGACGCCGCCGCGCTGGGCGCCGAAGGGCTCGATCTCGGGATCGTGTACATCCCGCCTCCGCACGACCCGGCCGTGCTGGAACCGTTGGCCGAGGCGATCCGCGACTCGGGGCTGATCACGTAAATCTCGGGCGGGCAGACGCCCCACCGATATTCAGGTGATGGGCAGGCAAACGGTGTTCAAGATTTTGTCGGCGAGCGTCTGCCTCTTCGCGTCCCAGAGCGGGAACAGGAAGCCCACGTAGCAGATGATCCCGTCAATGGCATGGGCGAGTTGGCGCACGAGGGACATGCCGAATCCGATCGGCTGGCCGGTCGCCTCGCTGACGACCTTGAACTTGAGAATCGACTTACCGATGGTCGAGCCCGTGGTGCCCTGTTTGTAGCCGTAGTTCCAGATCACGTAGACGAGACCGACCAGCGCAGAGACGAGGACCGCCGCGACGCCCAGCGTGGAGTTTCCGGTCGCACACACATCACCGAGATTGAGCCCGGAAGTATCCGTCACACAGGCGGTTTCCTGCGTGGCGGCCTCGATGCCGAGACCGATCCCCAGCAGGACGGCGTAGGGCAGTTGATCGATCAGAGTCGCGAGCACCCGCGTGATCCATGGTGTGTAGGCGGCGGCGGGCAGCGCCGCGGGCGCCGGGTATCCCTGCGGCGCCGGGTATCCCTGCGGCGGCGGGTAGTTGCCAGGAGGCGGGGGCGGGAAGTTGCCAGGAGGGGGCGTGAAGGTCATGAGCAGCCTTTCTGCGAGGGTTCGTCCAGCGGCCGGCAGAGGTGAATCGGTTGCCGGTTGACGGCGCACGCTAACAACGCCCACTTGGAATACGGTTGGACGACTGACAGTGCGGCGATCAAGAGATGCCGCAGAGATCTCTCGCAGCTCGCAAAAAGTCACGAAATGGTGACGTCGAGCAAACGCTCGCTGTTATCTGCGAGCGGTCCGGAGAGCGGTTAGACGCCGAAGCGTAGCAGCTCGTCCGCGGTTACCAGGCGCTCGAGTTTTGCCGGGAATTCGCGGCTCTTAACTGGGTGGCGGAACCATGACCAGGCGATTCGGCCGACCCGGGAACGGGCCATCGGGTTCATGTACACAGCGCTAACTCCTGCGGTCGATCAGCTCAACCGGGCCCCACACCCCGCGACGCCCGTATCGAACTATTAGACAGCCTTCGGCTGGCAAACAGTGTAGGACGCGCCGCAGAATTTATCAAATGTTTCTGCTGTGACGAATGTGACTAGCGTTGCGGGGCGGCGGTGGGCGCGATCGGCGCCGGCAGCGCAGTCTCGCCCATCAGGAACCGGTCCACACCGGCAGCCGCGGCACGGCCCTCGGCAATCGCCCAGACGATCAGCGACTGCCCGCGACCAGCGTCACCGGCAACGAAGACACCCGGCACCGACGTCTCGAAGTTGGCGCCGCGCGCCACGTTCCCTCGGTCGGTGAGCTCGACGCCCAACTCCGTCAGCAGGCCCTTGCGCTCCGGCCCGACGAAACCCATCGCCAGCAACACCAGATCGGCCTCGATCTCGAAGTCGGTGCCCTCGGTCTTGACGAATTTGCCGTCCTGCATCGTCACCTCGTGCACCTTGAGCGCAGCGACGTGACCGTCCCGGCCGATGAATTCCTCGGTGTTGACCGAGAAGACACGCTCGCCGCCCTCTTCGTGCGCCGAGGACACCCGGAACATCATCGCGTAGGTCGGCCACGGCGTGGACGGGGCGCGGGTGTCCGGTGGGCGCGGCATGATCTCGAACTGGTGGATGCTCGCCGCACCCTGACGGTGCGCAGTGCCCAGGCAGTCGGCACCGGTGTCGCCGCCGCCGATGATGATGACCTTCTTGTCCCTGGCGGTGATCGGTGGCTCACCGTCGGCGCCGAGGACGTCGTCACCCTCCTGCACCCGGTTGCCCCAGGGCAGGTACTCCATCGCCTGGTGGATGCCGTCCAGCTCGCGGCCCGGGATCGGCAGATCGCGCCAGTCGGTGGCCCCCCCGGCGAGCACCACCGCGTCGAAGTCGGAGCGCAACTGCTCGGCGGTGATGTCGACACCGACGTTGACGCCGGCGCGGAACTCGGTGCCTTCGGCCTCCATCTGCGCGAGCCTGCGGTTCAGGTGCCGTTTTTCCATCTTGAATTCGGGGATGCCGTAGCGCAGCAGCCCGCCGATGCGGTCGGCGCGCTCGAAGACCGTCACCTTGTGTCCGGCCCGGGTCAGTTGCTGCGCGGCGGCCAGACCGGCCGGACCGGAGCCGACGACGGCCACCGTCTTCCCGGTGTGCTGCTCGGACGGCAGCGGAACCACCCAGCCTTCGTCGAAGGCGTTGTCGATGATCTCGACTTCGATCTGCTTGATCGTCACCGCATCCTGGTTGATGCCGAGCACGCATGACGACTCGCACGGCGCCGGGCAGAGCCGACCGGTGAACTCCGGGAAGTTGTTGGTGGCGTGCAGCCGCTCGATCGCGTCGCGCCACCGGTCGGTGCGAACCAGGTCATTCCATTCCGGAATCAAGTTGCCCAGTGGACAACCGTTGTGGCAGAACGGAATCCCGCAATCCATGCACCGAGTCGCCTGGTGCTGCAGGGTCGAGTGCGGGAAGTCTTCGTAGACCTCGTCCCAGTCTTTGAGCCGCAGGTCCACCGGCCGGCGCTTCGGCGTTTCGCGGTGGGTGTATTTCAGGAAACCCTTGGGATCAGGCACTGGCGGCCGCCATGATCGCCTCTTCGGGGTCGGTGCCGGTACGCTCGGCGTCGGCGATCGCCTCCAGTACCCGCTTGTAGTCGCGCGGCATCACCTTGGCGAAGCGTTGCTGCTCGCCGGTCCAGTCGGCCAGGATCCGCTGGCCGACCGCGGAGTCGGTGGCATCCACGTGGGCCTGCAGCATCCCATGTAGCCAGTCAAGGTCGTCCTCGTCGAGCGCTTCCAGTTCCACCATCTCGGAGTTGAGGTTGGCTTCCAACGCGTCCTCGGGGTCGTAGACATAGGCGATACCACCGGACATGCCTGCCGCGAAGTTGCGGCCGGTGCTGCCCAGAATCGCTACCCTGCCGCCGGTCATGTACTCGCAGCCGTGATCCCCCACGCCTTCGACGACCGCGTGTGCGCCGGAGTTGCGCACCGCGAACCGTTCGCCCACCGCGCCGCGCAGGAATGCCTGGCCGCTGGTGGCACCGAACAGGATGACGTTGCCGCCGATGATGTTGTCCTCGGCGACGTAGTCCGCAGGCGCGTTGTCGGACGGCCGCACCACGATCCGGCCCCCGGACAATCCCTTACCCACGTAGTCGTTGGCATCGCCGTACACCCGCAGCGTGATCCCCGTCGGCACGAACGCTCCGAAGCTGTTGCCCGCCGACCCGTCGAAAGTGATGTCGATGGTGCCGTCCGGCAATCCTTCGCCGCCATAGGCCTTCGTCACCTCATGGCCGAGCATGGTGCCAACAGTCCGGTTGACGTTGGCAATTGTGGTGGAGAACCGGACGGGTTTCTGCGAGTCCAGCGCCTCGCGGCTCATCACGATCAACTGCTGATCCAGCGCCTTGTCCAGCCCATGGTCCTGGCTGG
>Ga0209113_1000103_pt1 | contig 17265 bp, 19 predicted proteins | sample TexAe_RefH0_O1_FD_187951 | JGI IMG/M metagenome (GOLD analysis project Ga0209113, IMG submission 187951) | Forest soil microbial communities from Davy Crockett National Forest, Groveton, Texas, USA - Texas A ecozone_RefH0_O1 (SPAdes) (version 2) | ecosystem: Environmental > Terrestrial > Soil >... | reverse complement strand
CGACGGGTGTCGTCGATCGCGCTGGTGCACGACGCGCTGTCGATGTCGGTGGACGAGGAAGTCAACCTCGACGACGTGATCGACCGGATCCTGCCGATCATGAATGATGTGGCGACGGTGGACACGCCGATCCGGATCAATCGGGCGGGCATGCTCGGCGTCTTGGACTCCGATCGGGCGACCGCGCTGATCATGGTGATCACCGAGCTCGTACAAAACGCCATCGAGCATGCGTTCGACCCGGCAGCCTGCGAGGCCACCGCCGTCGGCGGTTCGGTGACGATCCGCGCCGAACGGTCGGCCCGCTGGCTCGACGTGGTGGTCCACGACAACGGGCGCGGGTTGCCCGAGGGTTTCAGCGTCGAGAAGTCCGACCGACTGGGCCTGCAGATCGTGCGGACCCTGGTGTCGGCCGAGCTCGACGCCACGCTGCAGATGCAGGACGCCCCCGAAGGCGGGACGGACGTGGTGTTACGCGTGCCGATCGGTCGTCGTGCGCGGGCTCTGCAGTAGTCCCCACACACAACGGTGCGGCCCCGACTATTCGTCGGGGCCGCACCGTTGAGAAGGCCTGGATCAGACTCCGGTGCGGGCCTTCGTTCGAGCGTTACGACGCTTGAGTGCACGTCGCTCGTCTTCGCTCATTCCGCCCCAGACGCCAGAATCTTGCCCGGTGTTGAGCGCCCAGGACAGGCACTCGGTGGTCACCGGACAGCGGTTACAGACCAGTTTCGCGTCGGCGATCTGTGCGAGGGCCGGACCGCTGTTCCCGACAGGGAAGAACAGCTCCGGGTCCTCGTCGCGACAGACCGCAGTGTGGCGCCAATCCATAGGTCGTTACTCCTCACTGTGTGCGCAGCATTGTGCGCACGAATGATTTTCTTCGGCTGTTAACGCAGGCACAAGAAATGTTTCCGTACCGTTGCATGCAATCGTTCGATCGTTTCACAGGCTCAACAGATGTCAATAGCGGCTCGTTGGTCCGTGGGCAATGTCACTTCAGAGATCTGTTACTAAATCCCTTAATCGTTTGTACTACACTCCTTCGGAGCCTGGCCAGTGCTTTTGGCCACATACTATGATCACCGCAGGTCAGGAAGCCTTTTTAGGGGCGGAGCGACGACGTCCAGGGCGTCGGGAACCGCGCGGAAAGTCATCCGTTCACGCACGCCGTGGTAATCGCCGTCGAATTGGCTCGCCATGGGTGGATCGGCGCATGTCACCCGCACCCAATCCGCGTTGTCGTCGCGAACGACCTGGTCACCCTCGATCTTGGGCTGCTTGGAGAACATCTGTGCGACCAGCCTCAGGCTCGGCACGACCTTCAACCGGGTGACGCCGAAGACGCCCAGTCCGCCTTCGAAGCTGGTGCCGGGGTTGGTACACATCGGCCGATCGTCGGCGTAGGTCCACGGGCTGGAGTTGGACACGAAGACGAAGTAGACCCCGGAAATCGGCTTGCGCCCGGGCAGCTCCACGGTCAGCCGCGGCTGCTTGCGGGAGTAAGCGACCGTCGCCCGCACCGCTGCGGTGATGTAGCGCGTCGGCGTGACTTTTTTGCCCTTCTCCCGCTGGGCCTCGACTTTGGCGACCGCCTCGGCGTCGACCCCCATGCCGGCGTTCAGCACGGCCCACTGCTCGCCGCAGTCGATCAGCCCGATCCGGCGCCAGTTCTTTTCCGGACCGTATTTGTCGAGCAGCCAGATGAGCTGGTTGGTGGCGTCGATGGGGCCCGGCGGGATGCCCAGCGAGCGTGCTGTCACATTCGCCGATCCACCGGGGACGATCGCCAACGCCGGTACGTGCCCGGTGGGCAGCTGCCCCGGTTTGCCGAGCAGGCCGTTGACCACGTTGCTCACCGTGCCGTCGCCGCCGTGCACGACGACGACATCAACGCCGTCCTGGACTGCGGCCTGGGCGATTTCGCCGCCATGGCCGCGGTGCCGGGTGTGCTCGATGGTCAAATCCAGGCGGCTTTTGAGTGCGTTCGCCAGCAGATCGCGGCCGGCCGTGGTGGTCGAGGTCGCGGTCGGGTTGACGATCAGCACGGCGCGCATGAGGCCAAAGCCTACGGGAGCGGCGACGTTACGCTGAGGCGGTGATCACCCGTCCTCCGGCCACAGTCCGCGGCGCGGGATTGATTGTTGCGGTTCAAGGCGCGGCAGGTCTGCTGGTCGCCGCGGTTCTGGTCATTCGGGCGATCGGCGGCGCGGATCAGCGGGTGGTCAACGGCTTCGGGACCGCAGTGTGGTTCGTCGTGGCCGGTGGTGCTGTGCTGGCTGCCGGTGGGGCCCTGCTCAACGGGAGGCGCTGGGGACGCGGGCTCGCCGTGTTCGCCGAGCTGTTGCTGTTGCCGGTGGCGTGGTATCTGACTGTGGGCTCGGACCGGGCGCTGTTCGGGATCCCGCTCGCTGCAGTGGCGTTGACGGCGTTGGCGTTGTTGTTCAGTCCGGCTACGTTGCGTTGGTTATCACCAGACGATCAGCCCGGTTCGGCCAGCGCGGCCAAGTCGGGACCGGACAGCCGGTAGGTGGTCCACTCGGTCTGCGGCGCAGCGCCGACGGCCCGATACAGCGCAATCGCGTCGGTGTTCCAGTTCAGCACCGCCCAGGCCAGCCGGGTGTAGTTGTTGTCGAGGCATTCTTGTGCGAGCGCCGCCAGCAGGCCGCGGGCTAACCCGAGACGGCGAAATCGACTCCGCACGTAGAGGTCTTCCAAGTAGATGCCCTCGATGCCGTCCCAGGTCGAGAAGTTGAGGAACCACAATGCCATCGCGGCGACTTCGCCGTCGACCTCTGCGACGTGCGCCCGTAGCGTCGGGTTCTCACCGAAAAGTGCTGTGCTGATTTGCGTCTCGACGACACTGCATTGATCGGCGGCGCGCTCGAAGCTGGCGAGGTCGTGGATCATCGCGGTGATCGCCCCGGCATCGGGTGGTGCGGCTCGACGGATGCGGACGGTCATGGTTGAACCCCCAGCGCGGTCAGGATGGTGATGAATTTTGTTGTGGTCTCGGCGACTTCGCCGTCGGGGTCGGATTCGGCGACGATGCCGCCACCGGCGTGGGCCAACGCGGTGCGACGGTCGGCGGCCAGTTGCGCGCCACGAATGGTGACCACCCAGCGTCCGTCGCCGGCGGCGTCGCACCAACCCACGGCGCCGGCGTAGAACCCGCGGTCGCCTTCCAGCGTGCTGATGAGTTGCGCGGCGGCGTCGGCGGGCACCCCGCCAACCGCAGGGGTGGGATGCAGGGCAAGCGTCAAATCGATTGCGGTGGTTGATGTGTCGCGCAGTCGTCCGGTGATCGGCGTGCTGAGGTGCCACAGCGCGGTGGTGCGGCTCAGCGTGGGCGCGGGGGAAAAAGTCAACTCGCTGCACAGCGGGCGCAGGGCCTCGGACATGGTGTCGATGACCAACTGATGCTCGTGGCGATCCTTGGCCGAATCGGCGAGCGCGGCCCCCGCGGCGGCGTCGGCTTCGGGGTCGGCGGCACGCGGTGCCGACCCGGCGAACGGCTGACACGTCACCCGGTCGCCGTCGCGCGCCACCAACAATTCCGGACTGGCACCAACGAGTGCCATGCCCGCATAGCGTTCGCCGGCCGCGGACAGGTCGACGAGGTAGCCGTAGGCGGCCGCGTCGTTGTCGGCCAACCGGCGCAGGATCATCCGGGCGTCCAGCGGGGCATCGGCGGCCAACCGCAGCGCGCGGGCGAGCACCACCTTCTGCAGCGTGCTGCCCGCGGCGGTCAGCACATCGCACGCCCGCCGAACCCGGTCGCGGTGCTCGTCTGGCGCGGGAATCGATCCGGCGACGTGTACCGCGGGCAGCGGTCCGGTTGGCCAGTCGGGTAGTTGATCAGCGTGGCGTACCGATCGCGGCGTCATCAGCGCCGTCGGCCCATTGGCGTCGAAAGGCAACGCGCCCAATACGATTGATGCTGAACCCGAACGCAATGCCGACTGCGCGCCGGCCACGTCGCGATAGCAGGCCTGCACGCCGTCGGCGATCAGCACACCGGCCGGCCCGCACAGCACAAACGGCGGCTCAGTCGTCATAGGGACGGGGCAGCCCCAGCGCGCTCAGCTGGCGGATCCCGTGTTCGAACCCGCCGACCGCGACCGAGGCGGGGCCCATGCCGAAGCGGCTGCCCTCGACGAGTGGCAGCTGCACCCAGCGGGTGATGACGGCGCGAGAAAAGTGGCCATGTCCCACGAACACCACGTCACGGGTCGCCATCAGCTCCAATGCCAAAGCCACGGCGCGGTCCGCGCGCTCGCTGACTTGCGCGACGGATTCGCCGTCCGGGCCGCCGTGCGTCCAGATCGACCAACTGGGATGGGATTTCTGAATCTCCGCGCTCGTCAGGCCCTCATAGGAGCCGTAATCCCACTCGGCGAGCAGCTCGGACTTTTCGTCGACGTTCAGGCCGGCCAGTTCAGCAGTCTCCACCGCACGCCGACGCGGGCTGCTGATCACCTTCGGATCGTCAAGGCGCAGGTCGGCCAGCGTCGGACCGGCGGCGACGGCCTGGGCACGACCGTTGTCGGTGAGGTCCAGATCGGTCGACCCGGTGTGCTGGCCGGACAGCGACCACTCGGTTTCCCCGTGGCGCAACAACACCAGCCGATGGCTCTCGACGCCCATGCTGACCGATTCTGCCTGACACACATAGCCATCCGCGCGCGGGCACCATGCTGTTGGTGCCAGGATGGCAGTTGTTAACCGCCAGCGAGCGATCTAGGGGGAGAGGCGTCAGATGAAGGGGACCCGAGTGCTGGCGGTGGCCAACCAGAAGGGCGGGGTGGCCAAGACGACGACGGTCGCGTCGTTGGGTGCGGCGATGGTGGAAGCGGGACGGCGAGTGCTGCTCATCGACCTGGACCCGCAGGGATGTCTGACGTTTTCGCTCGGCCAGGACCCGGACAAGTTGGCGGTCTCGGTGCATGAGGTGTTACTCGGCGAGGTGGAGCCCAACGCGGCGCTGGTGGACACCGCCGAGGGAATGACGCTGCTGCCGGCGAACATCGACCTGGCCGGCGCGGAGGCGATGCTGCTGATGCGCGCCGGCCGCGAGTACGCGCTCAAGCGCGGGCTGGACAAGCTCGGCGACCAGTTCGACGTCGTGATGATCGACTGCCCGCCGTCACTGGGCGTGCTCACCCTGAACGGGCTGACCGCCGCCGACGAAGTCATCGTGCCGCTGCAGTGTGAGACGTTGGCGCACCGCGGCGTCGGACAGTTCCTGCGCACGGTCAACGACGTCCAGCAGATCACCAACCCGGGCCTGCGGCTGCTGGGTGCGCTGCCCACGCTGTACGACCCGCGCACCACCCATACCCGCGACGTGCTGCTCGACGTCGCCGATCGTTACGACCTGCCGGTGCTGGCGCCGCCGATCCCGCGCACGGTGCGTTTCGCCGAGGCCAGCGCGTCGGGCTCGTCGGTGTTCGCCGCACGCAAGAACAAGGGCGCGTCCGCCTACCAGGAGTTGGCCCAGGCGCTGCTCAAGCACTGGAAGTCAGGCAAGGCGCTGCCGACCTTCAGCATCGACGTGTAGTCAGCCCAGCGCGACGAGGGTGTTGCCCCGCTGCTCGAGCAGCTGTGAACCCGCCACGGCGGGGATCACCGCCGAGTTCGTCGGCTGCCGCTGCACCGGCAGGAAGCCTTCGCCGACGCCGGTGACCGGGTCGCAGACGGCGATGCCGTCGGTGACCGGGACGAGCAACTTGCCCGCCATCATGGTCGCCGGACCCACCGGGACAGACGAGCCGGCGGGCCCGATCGCGTAGCGGTAGGTCAGGTTCGCGGAATCGAAGACCATCACCCTGTCGCCGGTCCACCAGGTGATCAGGTTGCCGGGGTGGCTCACCACACTGGTCGACGACGGCGGCCTGGGCAGCAGCGTGCTTCCCACCGTGGTGCCCGATGCGTCGATGACGTCGACCCTGGGCTGCGGCGCCGGCAGGTAGACGGCCGTCCTGGTCTCGGCCAGCGCCAGCACCCGGGCGCCGGAATCCACGCCGATGCCCGGTTCGGGCACATCGCGCTGTTCCGGTTCGTCCTCTTCCTTGGCCGGACGCAGCAGCTTGAGCCGCAGATCGGTCTGCCGGCCGCACGCCTCGAACACCGACACCGCCGACGAGCTGGCCGCCGCCGACGTCAATCGGCATCCGGTGTGCAAGCCCTTCGACGACGGCTTGATCCGCGCGTCGATCTCGCCGTAGGACAACATCCGGACCATGTCCGAGCGCCACAGCTCGAGGCGGGTATCGCCGGCCGACAACACCGTGGTGCCGTCGGAAGACAGGGTGACCCGCTTGTCGGCGTAGCTGCTGCGGGCGGGCCCGCGGCTGCCGTTGGATCCCTCGATCGTGCTGGCCTGACCGCAGCCCCGGTCGTCGCGATAGACCGCGACAGCGAAGCGGTAGACCCCGGCGACCCCGCACAGATCGCTGTCGCGCGAGTAGGTCCATCGCACCTGGCCGGTGACCGGATCGCGCCCTTGCACGGTACGACCGTCGGCGGTGACGGCGGTTCCGGCGACCACGACAGGCTGGTCGGTCGGCGCGTTCGGGGCGGTCCACAGCTGCTTCAGCGAGGCCGGGACCTCGTGGGCCAGCCGCGGGCTGGGAGCGGGCCCCGTCGCGGGCCGGCTGATCGTGGCCCGGGCGTCGCTGGTCCACCAGATCAACGCCGCGGCCACGGCGACGACGGCCGCGATTGCGGTTGCAGCCAACAGATCAGCCTTGGTGCGGCGTTCCGGCTTGACCATCGGGCAGCAGCGGCGCCGGCTTAGTTGGCGCCGGCCGTCGCGCCCGCCGATTTGCGGGGGCGACGACGACGACGCCGTGCCCGCGTGCCGTCGCCGGACCCGGCATCAGCCGCTGGGGTCGAAGTATCCGTGTCGGAGTTGCCGCTGGCATCGGCATGGCCGGTCGCCGACTTGCCGCCGCGGGTGCGGCGTCGCTGCCGGTTGCTGTTGCGCTGCTGCGCGGGCTCGTCGCCGTTGCGGCCACCCGACTCGCCATTGCGGCCAGCCGACGCCGTGCGCTTGACCGGCGATTTCTTCGGCGCCCCGATGGAGCCCTGGATGTCGGTCGGAATGTCCAGCTCGACATACAAGTGTGGCGAGTTGGAGTAGGTCTCGGCCGGATCCGGGCAGTTCAGACCGAGGGCCTTGTCGATCATCGTCCAGCGGGCCAGCTCGTCCCAGTCGACCAGCGTGACCGCGATCCCGGTCTTGCCGGCCCGGCCGGTGCGGCCGATGCGGTGCACGTAGGTGTTCTCGTCGTCCGGGCACTGGTAGTTGATGACGTGGGTGATGTCGTCGATGTCGATCCCGCGGGCCGCCACGTCGGTGGCGACCAGCACGTCGATGGCGCCGGTGCGGAATTGCTTCAGCGCCTTCTCCCGGGCGATCTGACCCAGGTCGCCGTGCACGGCGCCGACGGCGAAACCGCGTTCGGCGAGCTCGTCGGCGACCTTCTGCGCGGTGCGCTTGGTGCGGGTGAAGATCATCGTGGCGCCGCGTCCGCGCGCCTGCAGCACCCGGCTGACCAGCTCGACCTTGTCCATCGCGTGGGCGCGGTAGGCATACTGCTTGGTCAGGTCGTGCACCGCCGAGGAGTGCGGCGCCTCGGCCCGGATGTGGGTGGGCTGGTTCATGAACGTGCGAGCCAGCGTGATGATCGGATCCGGCATGGTCGCCGAGAACAGCATCGCCTGCCGCTCGTCGGGGATCTGGCGCAGAATCCGTTCGATATCGGGCAGGAAGCCCAGGTCGAGCATCTCGTCGGCCTCGTCGAGCACCAGCACGGACAGGCCGCCGAGCTGTAGGTGTCCCTGCTGGGCCAGGTCGAGCAGCCGCCCGGGCGTGCCGACCACGACGTCGGCGCCGGCGCGCAGCGCCTCGATCTGCGGCTCGTAGGGCCGGCCGCCGTAGATGCACACCACCGACACCTTTCGGTCGTCGTCGGTGGTCAGATACTTGGCGGCGGTGGACAGGTCACCGTAGACCTGCAGGCAGAGTTCACGGGTGGGCACCACGATCAGTGCCCGGGGGATGCCGGACAGGGGCCGATCGGGCCCCGCGGTGGTGATCCGCTGCAGCAGCGGCACGCCGAACGCGAAGGTCTTGCCCATCCCGGTGCGGGCTTGCCCGATCAGGTCGTCGCCGGTGAGTGCCAGCGGCAGCGTCAGCTCCTGGATGGCAAAGGGATGTTCGACGCCTTCCTCTTTCAGTGCCTGGACGATTTCGTCGCGGACACCGAGGTCGGCAAAAGTTGTTTCGGCTGCGGCTCGGTTAGGTGTGATGAGTGGAGTCATGCGTGAAGCACATATGCCTTTCGGTTTCGTATTCGATTTGTCAATCGTTGCGGTCACGCGCGCACCAGTTGACTGTCGAATACGTTGCCGATTCGCGGGCCCTGCGCTTACTGAGGCGGGCCAACTGCGTGCACGCACATTGCTTAGGCAGCGGTGGTACGGATCTACCGCCATTACCTGGATTGATTGTAGCTGGTGGGCCGCTATGGGCCGGATTGGCGGCTCTGTGGCGCGCAGCGAGTCGCCCCGCATGACGCCTCGTGGCGATCGTCAGCGCGGCTTTGCCGCGCCCAGCGGGTCGCCCCGCATGACACCTAGAGTGTTGGCATGACTCCGCTTTCGCCGGGCGACACGCTGGCCGATCCGCCTCCGCCACGGCTGCCCGCGGACCATCCCGGCGTCAACGAATTGTTCGCGATCTTGGCCTACGGCGAGGTCGCGGCGTTCTACCGGCTCACCGAAGAGGCGCGAATGGCGCCCGATCTGCGGGGCCGGATCTCGATGGCGAGCATGGCGGCAGCCGAGATGGCGCACTACGAGTTGCTGCACGACACCCTGGAGAGCCGCGGCGTCGATGTAGTGCCGGCTATTTCGAAGTACGCCCCCGCCCTCGACGGCTACCACCGGCTGACCACACCGAGCACCTGGCTGGAAGCTCTGGTCAAGACGTATGTCGGTGATTCGCTGGCCGCCGACTTCTATCTGCAGATCGCCGACGGACTGCCCGACGAGGTTGCCGACGTGGTGCGCGCGACGATGGCTGAGACCGGACACTCGCAGTTCGTCATCGCCGAGGTGCGCGCAGCGGTGACCAAGAGCGGCAGACAGCGCAGCCGGCTGGCGTTGTGGTCACGTCGCCTGCTGGGCGAAGCGATCACCCAGGCCCAGTACGTGCTGGCCGAACACGACGAGCTGGTCGATCTGGTGGTGTCGAGGACCGAGGGCTTGACGCACTTGGCGGGTTTCTTCGACCGGCTTCAGCGCCTACACAACGACCGGATGCGTGAACTGGGGCTCGACTAGGCCTAGCGGCTGCAGGTCGCGATCATCGCGCTGCTGGTCGAGATCGCCACGTTCTGACCCACGCCATCGCTGATCGAGCAGTTGAGGTGGCCGGTCAGGCTCGTCGCCACGACGGATCGCAGCCCTACCCCCGGGTTCAGTACGACGGTCCTCGACCACGGCAGCGACACATTGAAGTCGGTCTGCGGTGCACCCGTCGCGTCGGTGTAGACGACGGTGACCAAGTCCAGAAGACCCTTGGTGCCGGTGACTCGATAGACAAAAGTGCGCTCGGCGACGTCCGGCGGCACCGCCGGGACAGCGACGGGCGGCGGGGTCTCGGTCGGCGTCGTGCTGGTGGCCGTCGGGCTCGGTTGACGCGATGGCGGGGTGACGGTGGTGACTGTCTCGGGCGGCAGGACCGGCACCAGGCTGGGCCGCGGCGACGCGCTGCGGCTCGGTGGCGCCACGACGGTGGCCGACGTCGACGCGCTGTCGCCGCCGTTGATGATCACCACGGTGGCGATGACGGCGAGGACGAAGATGATGCCGGCGATGGCCGCGACCGGGCGCCAGCGCTCCTCGGGGTGCATGTCATCGCCGTCGGCGTAGATGTCGTCGACGGTCTCGTCATCTGAGTAGTCCTGGAGCTCGCGGCCCAGGTATTCCGTGGTGTTGATGATGCAGATGTTATCGGTGTGACACCTGCTCGAGGCCGGGTAAGCGGGCGTGTCAGGTCACGATTTGTCAACGGAGGCCGGTCTGCCCGGCGTCCGCGAATCCTTGGCGGCGACCGGCTTTCCGCACACTCACCGGGCGTCCACTAGCCTTGTCGAAGCATCGACTAACGAGGATTGGGAAGGGGCCGGCGTGGAGGTCAAGATCGGGATCACAGACAGTCCGCGCGAGCTGGTCTTCAACACCGCGCAAACCCCCAGCGAGGTCGAAGAACTCGTCACCGGCGCGCTGGGCAAGAGCTCCGATGTGCTCGCCCTGACCGACGACAAGGGCCGCCGCTTCGTGGTCAACTCGGCCAAGATCGCCTACGTCGAGATCGGCGCCGCGGACTCGCGTCGCGTCGGTTTCGGGATCGGAAGCGTCGCCGCTAAGAGCGGGTAAGCGGCACGTGTGACAGGCCGCCCCAGGCGAACTGCACGGTGCCGTCAACGGCGTCGTCCTTGGTGATCGGCCGATCGGAATCCAGCCAGTACCTGGCGCAGTCGACGCTGACCCCGACCAGACCCACCGCGATCATCCGGGCCCGGTGCGGGTCCAACCCGGAGTCGGCGCTGATCAGGTCGAAGACCGCATCGATGCACGACTCGGTGGCGACCCGTACCTGTACGGCAACCTGAGGCTCGGTGATGTTGTCGTTCTCGAAGATCAACCGGTAGCCCTGGCCGTCGTGCTCGATGAAGTCGAAGAAGGCCTGCACGGCCGACCGCAGCCGTTGCCGGTTGTCGGTGGTGGTGCGCAGGGCTTGGCGCACGCCGGACACCAAATTCTCGACATGGCGCTGCAAGACCGCTAGATACAGCTCCAGTTTGCTCGAAAAGTGTTGGTAGAGAACGGGTTTGCTGACGCCGGCGCGTTCGGCGATCTCGTCCATTCCGGCGGCGTGATAGCCGCGGTCGACAAAGATGTCGCTGGCAGCCATGAGCAATTGGCCCCGACGCTCGTCACGAGGCAATCGGTTGCCGCGCCGAGCAGAGGTGCCGGGCTTCACCCCACTCCGTCCGGCGGCGTTGGCAAGATCGCTCATCCATTCCTCAATCTGCTTGTCATAGCGCCGGTGATGCGAGTGCGCTGTTGATCGGAAGAACACTACTACCCGCCTCGCATTTTCGATCATCACTCACGGCTTGAATGTCTGCATGGCGGCGTCTCACGAGCGCGTTCGGGCGCGCCGAGAGTCCCAGCTAGCGGCTGTTGTGCCATCCTGGGAAAGTGACCTTCGACCCCGACCGGCGCGGGGGCAACCGGACACCGGTTCTTCGCGACGACTGGCGAGAACCGCTGCGCGCTCAACGGGACCCGCTGGCGTGGGGTGGCGAAGGGCGGGTCCGGTCGAACCGGGACACCAACCGCTTCCGGAAACAGAGTTGGCTGGGACGGTTCGTGTCGACCTACGGCTGGCGCGCGTACGCGCTGCCCGTGCTGATTGCCGTCACCGGCGTGGTGCTCTATCAGACCGTCACCGGGACCAGCGCGTCCGCGCCCGCGTCTGGGCATCCGATGCAGGGTCCGCCGCAAATAGGCGCGGTGGGCACCGTGATCGTCGATGCGCCGCCCCGCGGTCTGACCCAGTTCGACGCCAGCCTGCCAACCGGGATGCTGCCCAACGGTGGCCCGTTCACTGACGCGGGCGCCAAGTCCTGGCATCTGGTCCCGGGAGTCACGCCGCAGTTCGGCCAGGGTACGGCGAAAGTCTTCAAGTACACCGTCGAGGTCGAGAACGGCGTGGAACCCACCGCGTTCGGTGGTGACGACGCGTTCGCCGCAATGGTCGACCAGACGCTGGCCAATCCGAAGAGCTGGACCCACGACGCGCAGTTCGCGTTCGTCAGGGTCGACGCCAACGGCCGAAACAAGCCCGATATCCGCATCTCGCTGAGCTCGCCGATGACCGTCCGGGAAGGGTGCGGGTACGAGTTCCCGCTCGAGACGTCCTGCTACAACCCGTCTTACGGGGCCGGGGTCGAGCCGCGGGTCTTCATCAACGAGGCACGCTGGGTGCGCGGCGCGCTGTCCTTCCAGGGCGACGTGGGTTCCTACCGGCAGTACCTGATCAACCACGAGGTCGGTCACGCCATCGGCTACCTGCGCCACGAACCCTGCGACAAACAGGGCGCTCTGGCTCCGATCATGATGCAGCAGACGTTCTCCACGGCCAACGACGACAACGCGAAGTTCGATCCGGAATACGTCAAGGCGGACGGCAAGACCTGCCGGTTCAACCCCTGGCCGTACCCGATCGCCTAGCCGGGCCATCTGGCCTAGCCTCGGTGGGGTGTTGCCGCCGATAGTTGAGCCGGCTGCCGAGTTGACCCGCGACGAGGTCGCTCGCTACAGCCGTCATCTCGTCATCCCCGACCTGGGCGTCGACGGGCAGAAGCGCCTGAAGAACGCGCGGGTGCTGGTGATCGGCGCAGGGGGCCTTGGCGCACCCACGCTGCTGTACCTGGCCGCCGCCGGCGTCGGCACGATCGGCATCGTCGACGACGACGTCGTTGAGGGGTCGAACCTGCAACGCCAGATCATCCACGGCGTCTCCGATATCGGCCGGCTCAAGACGCAGTCCGCGCGTGACTCGATCATCGAGGTGAACCCGCTGGTCGAGGTGCGGTTGCACGAGGTTCGGCTGTCCGCGGCCAATGCCGTCGGGATCTTCGAGCAGTACGACCTGATCCTCGACGGCACCGACAACTTCGCTACCCGATACCTGGTCAACGACGCCGCGGTGCTGGCGCACAAGCCCTACGTGTGGGGGTCGATCTACCGGTTCGAAGGTCAGGTGTCGGTGTTCTGGGAGGACGCTCCCGGGGGCCGCGGCCTGAACTACCGCGACCTGTACCCCGAAGCACCCCCGCCGGGCCTGGTGCCGTCGTGCGCCGAGGGCGGCGTGCTGGGCGTGCTCTGCGCCTCGATCGCGTCGGTGATGGGCACCGAGGCGATCAAGCTGATCACCGGACTCGGCGAGCCGCTGCTGGGCCGGCTGCTGCTGTACGACGCCTTGGCGATGAGCTACCGCACGATCGCTATCCGCAAGGACCCGGCCGCGCCGGCGATCACCGGGCTGATCGACTACGAGCAATTCTGTGGAGTGGCCCCCGGACCGGCTGCCGTCGACGCCGCGATCACCCCTGGTGAGCTGCGCGACTTGCTGGATGCCGGCGACAAAGTCGCGCTGATCGACGTGCGGGAGCCCGCGGAGTGGGAGATCAACCACATCGACGGCGCCCAGCTGATCCCGAACTCGTCGATCAGTTCCGGCGAGGGCCTGTCCCGGCTGCCCCGCGACCGTAGGCCGGTGCTGTATTGCAAGACGGGGGTGCGGTCCGCCGAGGCGTTGATCGCGGTCCGCAACGCCGGGTTTGCCGACGCGGTGCACCTGCAGGGCGGCATCGTGGCCTGGGCGCAGCAGATGCAGCCCGACATGGTGATGTACTGATCCGCCACGCGAAACTGCGAGTTCGTGTCTAGTCCCGGGACTTCGCTGGGCCCGTTTAGGCTAATCGCGTGAGTGTCGACCCGCCGCCGGAGCATGTGCTGTCGGCGTTCGGCTTGAGCGGTGTGCGGCCCGAACCCCTGGGTGCTGCGTGGGAGGGCGGCTGGCGGTGCGGTGAAGTGGTGCTGTCGATGGTCGCCGAGAACGCCCGCGCCGCGTGGTCGGCACGGGTGCGCGAGACGTTGTTCGTCGACGGTGTTCGGCTGGCCCGGCCGGTCCGCTCGACCGATGGACGGTACGTGGTCTCCGGTTGGCGAGCAGACACTTTCGTGGCGGGCCAGCCCGAGCCGCGGCACGACGAGGTGGTGTCGGCCGCGGTGCGGCTACACGAGGCCACCGGCAAGCTGGAACGGCCGCGTTTTCTGACTCAGGGACCCACCGCGCCGTGGGCCGACGTCGACGTCTTCATCGCCGCCGACCGTGCCGCCTGGGAAGATCGGCCGCTGCAGTCGGTGCCGGCGGCGGCCCGCTCGGCATCTCCCACCGCGGACGGGCAGCGGTCGGTCGAGTTGATCAATCAGCTTGCCGGGCTGCGCCGCCCGACCAAGAGCCCCAACCAGCTGGTCGACGGCGATCTCTACGGCACGGTCCTGTTCGCGGGTGCCGCCGCCCCGGGGATCACGGACATCACGCCGTATTGGCGGCCCGCGTCGTGGGCGGCGGGAGTGGTCGTCGTCGACGCGTTGTCGTGGGGCGAGGCCGACGAGGGCCTCATCGACCGATGGAACGCGCTTCCGGAGTGGCCGCAGATGTTGTTGCGCGCGTTGATGTTCCGGCTCGCAGTCCATGCGTTGCATCCGCGTTCTACGGCTGCTGCCTTCCCGGGCCTGGCGCGCACCGCCGCGTTGGTGCGGCTGGTCCTCTAGTCGGGCTCATGAATTCTGGAGTTGCTCGTCGGTGCGACGAGTTTCGTCGAGATTGACGTTGGCGCGAAGAAGTGCGAGTGACCAGCACGCTGGTGTCGATTTCGACTGCCAAGGCACCGATCGGCTGCGAGCACGGCACTAATCAGGAAAGGCGTAGCGGACGTCGTTGAGCGCGATCTTGCCGTCGACGGCGAGAATCCCTTCCGCCCGAAGCAGTTCCAACTGCCGGGTGGTCAGGTGCCTGGCCGGCCGTCCCGATGCGGTGATCACCCGATGCCAGGGCAGGTCTGAGGAGTCGGTGCGCATGATCCATCCGACGATGCGCGGGCTGGAAAGCCTTGCGGCAGCGGCGATGTCCCCGTATGTCGACACTCGGCCGGCGGGTATCGAGGCGACCAGCGCACGCACCCGCTCGACCTGATCGTCGGTCACCGGTGCCACGGTCAGTCCATCCGTTCGCGGATCAATGCGGCGACCTCGGCCGGTTTGATCTCGGCCACCATGTGATCGCAGTCGAGTGTCAGAAACCGAAAATCGGCGCCCAACTTCTCGTGCAGTGCATCGATCAGCTGGTCGGTGACGTACGACGGCGACGTCCGTGCCGCCCGCACCAGGGTCGTGCCAATTCTCTTGGGCGGCAATATGATCTCGCGGGCCAGCTCGCTCCAGTAGGCCATCATCGCGGGCAGGCTCAGCCGCCAGGTGCATCGCCCGTCCGGCAGCTCGACGAGGTGCTCGTCGAGTTCGGCGTCGACCACCGCAGGGTCTACATCCGCCCACGAGCCATTGGTTTTGGCCGCCCGGGCTTCGCCGGCGTTGGAGTAGTCCGGCGAGGCCAGCATCGCGTCGGCGATCTCACGCATCCACGCGCCGTCCAACCCGATGGCGGGGTCGAGCAACACCAGTCCCGCGATTCGGCCGGGATGGGCGGCGGCCAGGTGCATCGCGACCGCGCATCCGAACGAGTGCGCCACCACCACGACAGGGTCGTCGGCCTGCTGCTCGAGCAGCTCGGCCAGCGCGGCAACGTTGGCGTCGATTGTCCACGGTGCTGCCCACGATGACCTGCCGTGCCCGATCAGATCGGGTGCGGCGACGGTGATTTCGGGCAGGTGCTGGCTGGCCAGCGTTTCCCAGCGCTTGCCGTGCCCGGTCAGCCCGTGCAGCGCCAGCAGTCGTACGGGACCGATCGGGCCGAAGCGGTGCACGTGCAGGCGGGTCACGCGTTGAATGGTGCCAGCCGGGCGGTCACCCATCGTCGGCCGGGCCGACTTGTCGGACCCCCGTGGTGTCATTCCCGCTATGTCTTACCGCTGGGGCCTGGAGGCCCGCACTGTGCTCGATCCCGATCTGCGCGGGATGGTGCGCGTACTCGGTGGGCCGGGAACGGGTAAGAGCTCGTTGCTGATTGACGTCGCGGCCACGCGCATCCACGCGGGCGCCGATCCGGGATCCGTATTGCTGCTGACCGGTTCGGGCCGCATCTCGGCGCAGGCGCGTAGCGCGCTGACGGCGAAGCTGCTCGGCCCCCACAACATCGGTGGCCGCCCCGCGGTGATCCGGGAGCCGTTGGTGCGCAGCGTGCACAGCTACGCGTTCGCCGTGCTGCGGCTGGCGGCGCAACGCGCCGGAGGGCCGCCGCCCAGGCTGGTCACCAGCGCCGAACAGGATGCGATCATCGCCGACTTGCTGGCCGGCGAGATCGCCGACGGTCCCGATGCGTCGACGCCGTGGCCGGCCGAGTTGCGAGCGGCACTGGGTACTGCCGGTTTCGCCGCCGAATTACGTGAGCTGCTGACCCGTTGCGCCGAGCGTGGGGTCGATCCCCAGCAACTCGAGCGTTTGGGGCGGCTGTCAGGTCGTCCCGAATGGGCGGCCGCCGGCCGGTTCGCGCGTAACTACGAGCAGGTGATGCTGCTGCGCGCGGCCGTCGGGACGGCAGCTCCGCAGGCGACGACTCCAGCGGTGGGCGCGGCCGAGCTGGTCGGGGCCGCACTCGAAGCGTTCGCCGTCGATCCCGAACTGCTGGCGGCCGAACGCGCCCGCATCGGCGTTCTGCTGGTTGACGATGCGCAGCAACTCGATCCGCAGGCCGCCCTGCTGGTGCGGGTGCTGGCTGCCGGTGCGGAACTCACGCTGCTCGCCGGTGACCCGGACCAAGCGGTATTTGGCTTCCGCGGCGCTGAGCCGACGGCGCTGCTGGGGGAGGTTCCCGCGCAAGCGGGAGGTGCGCCCCTGCCGGCGGTCACCTTGAGGACGTCGTACCGCTGCGCTCCTGCCGTGGCGCGGGCCGTGTCCGGCATCGCCGGGCGCCTTCGCGGCGGCGACGGAATCGAGGGCACCGGAGACGATTCCGGTTCGGTGCTGGTCAAACTCGCCGCGTCAGCCAATACCGAGGCCGCGATGATCGCCGACGTGCTGCGTCGCGCGCACCTCGTCGACGGCGTGCCGTGGTCACAGATGGCTGTCGTCGTCCGGTCGGTGCCGCGCGCGGCGGCCGGCCTGCCGCACGCACTGGCCCGGGCCGGTGTTCCGGTGGCACCGTTGGCGGTCACTGGCCCGCTGGCTGCGCAACCCGCGGCGCACGCGCTGCTGACAGTGCTGGCCGCCACCGCCGACGGGCTGGACGGCGAGCAGGCGCTCGCGATCCTGCGCGAGGACCGCGCGTACCTGGAGCACCTGGCGCTCGACACCCCGTTGCCGCTGGCGCGCCGCACCGGAGCGCAGCGCGCCGTTCACGCGAAGAACGTCGAGCACGTCACGCGGGGATGAGCATCGGGTCGGTGGCGGGCTCGTCGACCTCGACGTAGCGCAGTACCGCCTCGCCCAGGCTGATCTCGT
>Ga0209113_1000102_pt1 | contig 17313 bp, 17 predicted proteins | sample TexAe_RefH0_O1_FD_187951 | JGI IMG/M metagenome (GOLD analysis project Ga0209113, IMG submission 187951) | Forest soil microbial communities from Davy Crockett National Forest, Groveton, Texas, USA - Texas A ecozone_RefH0_O1 (SPAdes) (version 2) | ecosystem: Environmental > Terrestrial > Soil >... | reverse complement strand
GGCCACTGACGTTCGGGGTGGGAGTCAACATCACTGTGTGGAGTTACGTTGACCAGCTCAAGATCTCGGTGCTCGCCGACGATGTGACCTTCGACGACCCCCACGAGGTCACCGACGCGATGGTGGATGCGTTTTCGCTCATTCGTCACGCGGCCGGTATGCCTGCCGAGGTCACCTAGGGTCAGTCGCGTCGAGCTTCGATGAACACGCTTTCCGGGATTGCGGCATCGAGGCCGACCGGGGCGGATCGGTTGCTGGCGGCCATCAGGTCGTCTGCGCTTGTCGCCGAGGTGACGGACCATCCGTGCGCTCGCAGCCAGTCGACAACCTCGGTGCGATCACCCTCATAGAGCAGGTTGCCGGATTCGGTGATGTCTTTGCCGCCCAGTTTGATTGCGACATCTCGATATAGTTCGGTCTGCTCTTCGCGGCGCGCGAAACTGTCTGCGCTGAAGAACTCGTTGGTGAATGCTTCGACCGCGACACGGCTCCCTGGGGCGCTGAGCGACTGGATCCGCTCGAACAACAGGTCCTGGGCGTCGGCTGTCAGATACGGCAACAGGCCCTCCGCCGACCACGCCGTTGGAGCTGATGCATCAAACCCGGCCTCCGTCAAGGCTTTTGGCCAGTCCAGCCGCAGATCGATGCCGACGCTGACGTGGGAAGCAATCGGGTCGACCGCATGAGATTCCATTGTGTCGGTCTTGAATTCCAGCACTTTGGGCTGGTCGATCTCGTAGACCACGCATCCGGCGGGCCAGGCGAGCCGCCACGCGCGTGAGTCCAGGCCGGCCGCCAGGATTACGACCTGCCGGATGCCGTCGCCGGCCGCCGCCAGAAAGTAGTCGTCGAAGAACTTGGTCCGGCACGCCGTGTAGCCCAGCATCGCCTGCATCCGGTCCTCGAATTGTGGAGCGACATCGGCCAATTGGGCCGGCAGTTCATCGTCCAGATAGACCCGCCAGATGCCGTCGCCGGCCGCTTCGAGGAACAGTCTCGCGTAGGGATCGCTGATCAGCGGATCGGCGCTCTGGGTCTCTTTCGCCCGCCCACCGGCAACGCCGAGCGCGGTGGCACCGACGCTCTCGTTGATGTCCCACGTGTCGTCGTCAGTTCTGGCCATTGGAGTCCCCTCGCTGCTCGCGGTGCAATGCGCTTGAAACCAAGCTTATACGAGAACTTAGCCGAGCTTACAAAATGAGGTCGGCGCACCCTCGTCAGAGTCGTTGGCAATGGTCACAGCGACGCCCGCACCACGTTAGCGTGCTAACCTCAGCGATAGCACGGCCTACTATCGTCATAGTAGAACGTGATAATCGGCTAGAGAGACCTCAACATTCGTTGCGGAGATGGGGTATCTGAAGCAGCGTGTTGAAGGTCCGACTTTCGCCTTCAGAAAGAGAACGACATGGGCGCGAAGGAAGTGATGACTGATCTAGCCGGTGCAAGCCGCGTGCGCTCCTACGAGCGCGATGGGGTGACGTTGGGGTACTCCATGGTGGGCGACGGTCAACCCATCCTGTTCGTTCACGGCACCACGGCGACGGGGGAGTTCGAGTGGGGTCGGCTCGCGGCCGGGCTGGCGTCGGATTATCAATGCGTCCTGCCTGATTTGCGGGGACACGGGCGATCAGAACTGGGCGATTCATCGGATATGGGCCAGGCCATCTGTGCGGACCTGCGCCATCTCATTGAGCACCTGGGCCTCGATCACCCCCATGTCGTTGGGTTTTCCTACGGTTCCGAGATCGCGCTCATGCTTGAACTCTCAGCGCCCGGCACCGCAAAATCGCTTGTCATGGTGAGTCCGGGCACAGGCCGCCCCAGCGACTACAAGGCTCCGCGCCTCGAGCACCTCTACCGCACCTGGCCATTCGCCTTGCGGCGTCTGCACGAGACCCACCATGGACCTGAGCACTGGCGCCGGCTTGTGACCGTGATGCATGTGGACAGTGTCGGGCGATCCGAGTTCTCAACGGAAACACTGGGCCGTGTCGGGTGTCCCGTGTTGCTGGTGGCCGGCACCGACGACGAGTCGACACGGCGGGCTCAGGGTAAGCGGTTCGCAGATGCCAACCATTTGGCGCGGTATGTAGAACTCGACGGCGCAGGACACGCGGTGCACCACAAGTGCCGGGATAGGTTTGCAGAGGTCATCAGTGCCTTCCTGACTGAAGTCGACAGTGAGAGAGCGGGGAGCCATGCCGCGGCAGAAGACAGCTGAGCGCAAGCCGGCCGTTGTAGAGCCGGCTGAGGAATACGTTCCGAGCTGGCAGCGCGACAGTGTCGATCGGTCGCTACGCAATGCGATCGACCGGGCGCGTAAGCGTAGCGACCGGTTTGTTGACGCTGCCATTGAACTGCTATCCGAACGTGACGAGGGTGACTTCTCCATCCAGGACGTGGTGGACCGCTCCAGCCAGTCCCAGCGCACGTTCTATACCTTCTTCGACAGCAAAGACAGCCTGATGCTCGCCGTGTACGAGACGATCCTGCGCAAGACCGCGATGCCGATGTTGCAGGCGCGGTGCGAGGGCATCGACGACCCGGTGCTGCGGCTTCGGGCTCTTTTGGATGCCTTGTCAGAGATCACCGAGATGCCGGCGCGGCTGGCGCGGGGGTTGAGTGTTCTGCACCTGCGGCTGGCCGAGACGCGGCCAAAAGACCTTGCCGGGGCGGTGGAACCCTTGCACGCCTTCATCGTCGAATTGCTGACTGGGGTGGCTAATTCGGGCCGGCTACGTGAGGATCTCGGACTGCACACCCAAGCCGCGCTGCTTCAGGAACTCCTGCTGGCCTCCACACACTCCCGGGTGCTGACGGGTGGTAGTCAGACCAGCGTCGACGATCTGTGGGCGTTCTGTTCGGCCGCGGTATTGCGCCGCGAGGACTGACCGCCGGAACCAGTGGCGACCTGAATCAGGTCACGGCACCGGTGATCTTGAGGCCGATCAGCTCGTCATCGGATTTTCCGAGTTCACGCAGGATTTCGTCGGTGTGTTCGGCGAATTGCGGTGCCCGGCTGAGGCTGGCCGGCGTCTCGTCGAATTGCACGGGGTTGGCAACGAGTTCGCGCCGCGTGCCGTCGGTGTCGAGAACTTCGGCGATCATTCCGTTCGCCCGTAGCGCGGGATCTTGCCCCACCTCCCATGGGTCCTGCGCGACGCCCCATTGCCCTTCCATGCCGCGGAACGCTGACGTCCACTCGGCGAGCGTCCGCCCGGCTATGACGTTCTGGACGACGTCGGCTGCCTCGCCCGCGTTGCCCATGAGCGCGTCGGCGGTGGCGAACCGGTTGTCGGTGATGAGATCCTCGCGGTCAACGCGTCGGCAGAATTCAGGCCAATAGCGACTCGCTTGCAGCATTGCCAACACGATCCACCGGTTGTCGGCGGTGCGATAGTTGCCGACGAGCGGATTGGTCGGTGCCGAACTCCTGCTCGGGGCGCGCTCTGGCGGCCCGCCGGTCAGCAGGGCGAAGCCGATTGACAGCGCGTTCGCCCAGGCGCCGACGCCGAGCAGCGAGACGTCGACGACCGACGTTTCACCGGTCCGTTCACGTGCCAGGAGCGCCGCGGCGATGCCTCCGGCGATGGTCATCCCGCCGAGCGAATCACCGTAGGCGCCCGCGGGCATCTTGCACAGGCCATCGAACTCCGTCGGGGTTGTTCCGAGGGCCGAGCCGCCCCGGGCCCAGAAGGCGGTGCTGTCATAACCGCCTTTTTCGTTGTCGGGACCCTTGCTGCCGAACCCCGATCCGCGCACATAGATGATGTCAGCGTTGACCTTGCGTACGTCGTCGAGCTCGATGCCCAGCCTGCGGCGGGCCCTGGGCAGGAAGTTTGTCAGGAATACATCGCTGGTTCGGATCAGCTCATGCAGGACGTCCAACGCCTCTGGCCGCTCGAGCGCGAGGCCGATGCTGCGCTTGCCGCGGTTGGGGTGCTCCATCAGGGGCGCGAAGGAGCCACTGCCGACCGGCATGTCCATCACTCGGCTGAGACCGCGTTGAGCGTCGCCCGTCTCGGCGTGCTCGACTTTGATCACGTCGGCGCCCCAATCCGCCAGGACCGCGCCCGCAGCCGGGACAAACGTGAACTGAGCCACCTCCAGCACACGCACGCCTTCCATCGGCTGGATCACAGCGGTCTCCTCCTCGGACTCAATCCGGTTGATGCGGGGGCAATTTCGCGGTCAGCTACTCGCCGGGCGAACGTGGATCACATCCATCATCAGATCGCGTGGCTGGGTGAGCACCTCGTACAAGACCTCGGCGACCCGCGCCGAAGTGAGGAGTTGTGTTCCACTCATCCGAGTCAGATACCCGTCGGCTTCCCAGACCGGCCAGGCCCGTTCCAGGTCGCCCGGTCCGAAGTTCTCGTGGACCGCGGAATCGCCGACGGCGCCCAAGACGACCAGGGTCACCCGGATCGAGTCGCGCCGGAGTTCATGATTCATCGCCTGGGTGAAGCCATTGAGTCCGTGCTTGGTTGCCGCGTAGAGAGTCATCATCGGCAGGTAATCAAGAGTGATTTCCGAGGAGATGTTCATGATGTCGCCGCCGCCTGCGGCCCGCAGGAGCGGGATCGCCGCACGGGTCGTGTACATCGGCGCGATGAGGTTGGTGTGGACGGTGACGGCGATGTCCTCGTCGCTGGCCTCCTCGATCAGGCGGATTCGGCTGGCGCCCGCCGAGTTAACCAAGATGTCGACGCGTCCGAATTGCGCCGCCACCTGTTCGAAAGCGGCGCAGACTTGGGTGGAGCAGGTGACGTCGGTCTCGATGGGCACAGCGTTGGCTCCGAGCGTGTCGGCGATCTCGTCGAGCAGCAGCTTGCGACGCGCAAGTAGCACCACAGTGGCGCCCTCCCGTGCGAAGCGCTCAGCAGTCGCCCTTCCCACACCCATCGAGGCTCCGGAGACCACCACGACCTTGCCTTCCAAGCTGCCGGACATTGCAAGCCTCGATTCCTCAAACTTCGCGATGACGAATTGCGTCCAACGTCTGCACCGCTGATGCAGTACAACATTGCGTAATACGCACATGTCGTTCTACCATGACGCGCACGTGATAGTCATCACCTCGCCCGCGACAGGGTGCGGGCGTTCATCCGGAGGGAGTCCGTTGTGCCCACACGCGTCAGCGGCAAAGAGGCCAAGCAGTGGGCGACCGAGCACCTATGGGGCAATTGCAGCTCGCTCTACACACCTTTTTCAGGCCAGGACGGTGACGACATCGACTTCGAGGCATTGCGAGCGGTGGTGCGACATTGCCTGGTCGACCTCGACCAAGACGGCATCTGGCTTACCGGCGGCATCGCCGAATTCTGGTCGCTGACCACCGACGAGCTCAAGGAGGTCGTGCGGGTCGCCGTGGAGGAAGCTCGCAGCGTGAAGCCGGCGGCCCTCGTTCAGGTGATGTCCAGCACTGACACCGCCAAGCAATGTGTCGACCTGACGTTGCACGCCCAAGAACTCGGCGTCGACATCTGCTACATCCTCACCCCGTACTTCGAGTGCTCGGGGAAGCCAGGCGTCTTGGAATATCTGCGCTACGTCGCGGATCGGACCGATATGCCATTGGGATTCTTCAACTCCCACTCCACCGGCCTGGTGCTGACGCCAAGCGAATGTGTCGAGTTGTACCGTGAGATTCCTGCGCTCTGCGGGCTGAAGAACGGGCTTCTCGACGCTCAGCACAGCCTGGCGGTTCACGCTCTCGCGCCCGAAATGGTGTTGTGGGAGGCGGACGACGAAGCCGGAATCCGGCTGGGTATACCCCATCCTGGGGCACTCGGGTCCGCTCTGTACCTCTACGAAAAGCCCGGATTGCCGCTGTTCTCCAAGTGGCGCGCTCTCCTGGTCGCAGGCGACTTCGAACGCGCCGAAAAGTTCGCCGCCGAAACCGGGCTGGCGGACATGAAGGCCGCCAGCCGCCGTTACCAGTCGCACCCGGCCCGGCCGGGCGTGTTCACGCATTGGGGCGCAGGCTTCAAGTTCGGCGCCAGCCTGCTCGGCATGCCGGTGGGCGACTACCCCCATTCACGGCCGCCGCAGACCGCATTCCCCGACGAACTCAAGAGCCCGATCATCGAGGCGTATGCCGCGTCCGGGTTCATCAAGTCCTGAGAACGGAGCGCTGCCGTGCAGGTGCACGATTTCCGCGCAGGCGTGCGGGACTGGATCGACACGCGCGGCGATGAGCTCGTCGCCGCACTGGGGGACGACAGCGTAGCTGCCCAGCTGGATCATCAGCGCCGCCTCCAGCGGATGCTTTTCGATGCTGGCTGGATGCGTTGGGGATGGGCGACACGCCTCGGCGGATTCGGCGGCTCGCCGATACTGCGCGCAGCGCTTGGCGAGGAGCTCACCGGCCGCGCCTTGGTGCACACCGCATCCTGGTCGATGCACGAGGTCCTGGGACCGGCGGCCGCCGAGTTCGGTCGGCCCGAACTGATCGAAGAGATCTTCCCGCGGTTGCTGCGCGGCGATGAATTCTGGTGTCAGGGGTTTTCCGAGCCCGACGCGGGCAGTGACCTCGGATCCTTGCGGACAACCGCAATTCGACAGGGCGACGGTTGGTTGATCAACGGAGAGAAGCTGTGGACCAGCTTCGCCCAACACGCCACCCGGTGCGTGGTGCTGGCCAGAACCGGCGAGCCAGGATCCCGCGGCATCAGTGCGTTTCTGGTGGACATGGACACCCCCGGCGTCACCGCCAGCCCATTGCGCACAATGGCCGACGTCGACGAGTTTTGTTCAACGTCGTTAATCGACGTCCAGGTACCCGCACACCGCCTACTCGGCGAAATCAACGGCGGCTGGCAGATTGCTCAGTACATCCTGTCGTGTGAACGCGGACCCATCTTCTGGCAACGCGGCGCATGGCTGGCGCACCACCTGGGCATGCTTCTCGGCGCGGCGCACGATGCGGCGTCACAGACCACCCTCGGCGAGGCGTACGAAATGCTGTGGGCGTTCCGGGCCCAGTCGAAGGCCACTCAAGACCGGATCGCCGTTGGCGATCTACCGGGCCCTGAGGCCTCCGTCGACAAGGTCCTCATCGCCGCTGCTGATCAAGCGGTGTTCGACGCAGCGCGCGAATTGCTTTCCGGCGTCATCGAAGTCGACGACACCCCGCGAGGACGGGCCTGGCGGCGAGAATGGGCCTACTCACGCGCGGCCACCATCTACGGGGGTACCAGCGAGATCCAGAAGGACATCATTGCTACCCGCTTACTCGGATTGCCCAGGAGCGCCTGATGGCCAACACCATCGAGGCCTCCGAACGCGATCTGATGGCCCAGACGCTGCGTCGGCTGGCCGAACAGTTCGACGGCGAGCCTTTGTCAAATGCGCTTGCAGACTTCGGATTCGGCCAGCTGCTCGACGAGGCGCCTCGCCAGGCGGTCTCGGCGTTGTTCGATGCGCTCGGACGCACCGGTTCGATGTCGGCGGAGCTTCACGACGTGCTGCTGCAGCCGTTGACCGGACTGTTCAACGGCGCAACCGAGTCTCACTGTGTCGTGCTGCCCAGAATCGGCGCGGCGGTTTCTGGGTCGCTCGATGGCGGCACCGTCACTCTGCGGGGACTGGTTATCGGCAGGCGGCCGGCCACGGTATTCCTGGCACCGGTGACGGCCGGTCATGATACCGCGTGGGTCAGTGTCGCCGATTCCCCAGAGCTGACGAGAAGAGTTGTAGTAGGCCTGGATTCAGCACTCACGGTCACCGATCTAAGCGCTACGGGGGTCGCCGCGACGGTGGTGGCCCAAGGTGAGCAGGCAAGCATTCTGTGGAGGACGGCAGCAACCGCGGGACGGCGGGCGCTGGGATACCACATCGTCGGGGCGGTCGGCGCGATGATCGATCTGGCGGTCGAACATGCCTGCCAACGCGTGCAGTTCGGCCATTCGATCGGGTCCTTTCAGGCTGTGCGGAATCGGCTCGCGGAGGCCCATGTGGCGCGCACTGCCGCTGCGGCGGCACTCGAACTGGCTTGGGAAGCCGATGACGAATACCTGGCGGGCATGCTGGCCAAATCGTTGGCCGGGCGGGCGGCGCGGATCACGGCGACGCACTGTCAACAGGTGCTGGCCGGGATCGGCTTCACCGCCGAACACGCGTTCCACCGTTACCTGAATCGCGCCCTGGTCCTGGATTCACTTTTGGGATCGACCACCGAACTGCGCAGGGCCGTTGGCCGTCAACTGGTTTCAGCAGGGACCATCCCACGGCTGGTCGAGCTGTGAGCAGGAACGAGCATTCCGCTGTATTTGCCGAACCCGCCGTACGCGTCACACGCGATGGGCCCGTGGCAGTGGTCGCGCTTGCCCGTCAGACGAAATCCAACGCGATGGACGGTGAGGTCACCGTTGCATTGCTGCACACCCTGCGGGCGCTTTCGGCGGGCGGCGACGTCCGCGCAATGGTGCTCACCGGCGATGGTCGATCGTTCAGCGCGGGCGGCGACATCCAGACGATCCGAGAGATGGCCGCGGACAAGGGGGTTCGCGACGCGATTCTGGACAAGCACCAGGAGTTGTTCTGGGCGATGAACCGGCTCCCGTTCCCGAGCGTCGCGGCGGTCAACGGCGCTGCTATCGGGGCGGGTGTCACCGTCGCGCTGCTGTGCGACCTGGTCGTCATGGCACAGGACGCTTTCCTGTCCGATCCACGCGTCGCGCTCGGCCTGCTCGACGGTGCGGGTGGAATTGTGTTGTGGCCGTTGCTGACCAGTCTCTCCGCCGCAAAGGAGCATCTATTGCTGGGCGATCGGATTCCGAGCGCCGAAGCCCACCGGCTCGGCCTGGTCAACCGTGTCGTTCCCACCGAAGAAACGGTAGCTGCGTCCCTCGACCTGGCTTACCGGTTGGCGGCGCTACCGCAGAACTCGGTTCGGGAGGCGCGGCGCTTGTTGAACTCGCACATCGAGCGAGCGGCGCCGGTGCTCGCCGAATGCGCACGGGCCGAGAGCGAGTGCTTCGACACGGAAGATCACCGTGCTGCGCTGGAGCGGTTGAGCGTGCGACTCGCCGCGAGACCAGCAGAGGAGTCGTAGTGGCCTCAGGCAACCGTGTTGCGTTGGTGACGGGAGGCACCCGTGGGATCGGGCGCGCCGTCACAGAAAGCCTGGCCGACTCGGGTATCAATGTGGCCGCCGGATATGCCACCGATTGTGTTGCAGCAGAATCCGTCCGGGCGCGGTGCGAGAAGACGGGCGCGCGCGTGACACTGCACCGGGCGGATGTGGGCGACCCGCAGTCCTGCCAGCGCCTCGTCGATGAGGTCCTGGACCAGCACGGGCGACTCGACTATCTGATCAACAACGCCGGCACGGTCGCCGAGCAGCGCTACGGCGACATCACACCTGACGATTGGCAACGCCACCTGGCGGTCAACCTGTCGGCTGCGTTCTTCTTATCGCAGGCGGCCATGAGCACGATGATCGAGCGCCGCTTCGGGCGCATCGTCAACATCGGTTCGGTGTCCGCGACAATGGGCAGCCCGGTGCAGATCCCTTATGCCGCGGCTAAATCGGGTCTCATCGGATTGACGCGGTCAACAGCACGTGCTCTGGCGCGAAAAGGAATAACGGTGAACTGCGTGATCCCGGGCAGCTTCGACACCGATCTGTCGGAGGGGCTGGAATATACGGCCCGCGACGTGGTGACATCGATGATCCCGGTCGGCCGCTGGGGACGGCCAGAAGAACTCGCGCACGCGGTCACTCTTCTGCTCGACGACCTGGCGTCCTACATCACTGGCGCAGTCCTCACCGTGGATGGCGGAATGAGTATGGGCGGATGACGCCGACGAGGTTGACGGCCGCTCGCGTCGTCGCGCCCGGTGTACCGGAAGATCGCCGGGACGACTATCGCAGGCTGGGCTACGTCAGCGACATGACCATGAGCTCGTCAGCCGAGCGCGCCGCGCGGTTGTGGGGCTCCCGGCCGGCGGTGGCGCAGGCAGACGTGACGATGACGCACCGCGAGCTGCTGGGACTCGTCGAACGCGCCGCGGCCTGGTTGAGCGGAGCTGGAATTCGACCCGGCGATGTCGTGTGTTGGCAAACAGCGAACTGGTGGGAGGCCCACCTGCTTGGCTTGGCCATCTGGCACGTCGGCGCGGTTAGTGCGCCACTCGCGCCGTTCTACCGGGAGCACGAGTTGCGCCAGGTGATCGAGGAGGTGCGACCGGCGGCGGTCATCTCGGCCAAGTCGTTCCGCGGTTTCGCGCACGCCGAGGCCTTCGACGACCTGCTCGCCGACGCCGGCCTCGGCAAGATTCCGCGCATTTTGCTGCGCGGATTACGTTACGGCTGGGTTCCTTTCGACGACGTCGTCTGGCACGATCGGCGCTTGCCATCCGCCGAAGTCGGTGCGGACGAGCCTTGCCTCGTGCTGTTCACCTCCGGCACGACATCGCGCGCCAAGGCCGCCGTGCACTCTTCGCGCACGTTGTTGGCCGAAACCCGGCAACTCGCTGACGCTTGGGGGCTGGGGTGGGAGGACGTCGCCTACATGGCCGCTCCACTGCAACACATCACCGGAGTGCTCAATGCGATGACCATCCCATTGCTGGTGGGGGCCTGCGCGGTGCTGGCCGAACGGTGGGAACCCAGCCAGGCCGTGCAGGACATCGTAGCGCACCAGGTGACCTATTCGGCCGGCGCGACGGTATTCCTGCAGGAGCTGACCGACGCTGCGAGAGATGCCCGAATCCGGTTGCCGTTGAGGATGTTTGCCTGCGGCGGAGCCTCGGTCCCGCGCGCAGTCATGGAGCGGAGCGAGGAGCAGGGCATCCCGGCGGCCCGGGTCTACGGTATGACCGAACTTCCGACCGTAACCCTGATGAACCGGGCGGATCCCTTCGATGCGCGGGCTCAGACCGACGGCGCGGTCGCGCCCGGGGTCGAGGTGCGCGTCGTAGATGACGAATCCCGCTCCCTGACAACAGGTTGCGAAGGCGAGCTGCTGGTGCGCGGGCCCGAGCGGATGCTGGGCTACGTTGACCCCGAGGCCAACCGGGCCGCGCTGGACGAGGAAGGGTGGTTTCGCACCGGCGACGTCGGTGTGATCGACGGGGGTGGGTTCGTCACCATCACGGGCAGGCTCAAAGATGTCATCAATCGTGGCGGCGAGAAGTTCTCCGCCCGCGACATCGAAGATCTGCTCGCCGGCCATCCCGCCGTCCGCCAAGCCGCCGTCGTCGCTGGTCTTGACGACAGATTCGGCGAAGTCCCGATCGCGTTCATCGTGCTCGATGACCACGAAAGCGCCTCCGCAGTCGAGCTCGCCGATTTCCTGCACACCGCGGGCCTCGCGCGCCAGAAGACTCCTGTCGCATGGCATGTCGTCGACGCGTTGCCGATGACCCCGTCCGGGAAAGTCAAGAAGTTCGAATTGGTTGCAACAGCGAAGGCCGCAAAGGGCACACAATGAATCTCGAGCAGTTTCGCAGCATCCTCGACATCGAAAGCCGCGGCGATGAGCGCACCGTTCTGCCAGTAGCCAATCCGGCCGGCGAGCAGATCTTCGGCGGGCAGATCCTCGCTCAGCTGGTGGCCGCTGTCGCGCCCGGCCGGACCGTCAAATCGGTGCATGCCGCGTTTCCGCGGTCGGGCCGGCCCACTGATCCGCTATTTCTAGAGGTGGAGAAGACACACGACGGACGCTCGCTGGGAATGCGGCGCGCGGTGGTCTACCAGGACCAGCCTCTTGGTGGGCGTCGCGTGGTGGCGACGGCCACGATCCTAGTCGACCGCGCCGACGACGAGTACGACTACCAATTCGACGCTGTAGCCACCTCAGACCCGTTGGCCGCCAAGCCAGTTGATTTCGCGGTGGTCCCGGGCGAAGTCCGGCTGATCAGCGAAATCGGGCTCGATGACGTCAGCGCAGTGCCCGCCGAACTCGCGTTCTGGATGCGCTGCTCCGAATTCGCCGACACCTCGCTGGCCCGGCCGGTACTCGCGTACGTCTCGGATTGGCCGCTGATCGGCACGCTGCTCAAGGCGGTACCCGGCCTGAGTCAGCAGGATGCGCACGTCCGGCTGCAGACCGGTGTCGTCAGCCATTCCATCTGGTTCCATCAGCCATTCGATGTGTCCCAATGGCTGCGCGTAGACATCCGCGGCCAGCGCCTGGCCGGCGGCCGCGGCTTCGGCACCGGCGCCGTCTACACCCAGGCCGGGTCACTCGTGGCGTCGTTCGCTCAAGAGAGCGTGATCAGAAGCATCAGGTAAAAGGAGAAGACAATGGCAGCAGAGCATTTCGTTCGGTACGAGACCGACGGACCGGTGGCAGTGATCACCCTGGACCGCCCGGAGGCCGCGAACGCCCAGACACCAGGCATCCTCAAAGACCTCGACGACGCGTGGCGGCGCGCGGACGCAGACCCGGAAGTTCGGGTGATCGTCTTCACCACGACCGGTAAGCATTTCTCGGCCGGCCACGACATGTCCGGCAACGATCCATCCGCCAATGGCCGCGACCTTCGGCCCAAGCGTGCCGAGGACGGAAAACTGGTGGCGGAGGAGTACTACGACTGGGAGACCCGCGGCTACCTCGAATACGCCAAACGCTGGCGTAACATCCCGAAACCCACGATCGCGGCCGTGCAGGGTAAATGTATCGCCGCGGGGCTGATGTTGTGTTGGCCGTGTGACCTGATCGTCGCAGCCGACAATGCTCAGTTCTCGGACCCGGTCGGCATGATGGGCATCATGGGCGTCGAATACCACGCGCACACTTGGGAACTGGGCCCCAGGAAAGCCAAGGAAATGCTGTTCACTCAAAGTTCGGTCAGCGCCGATGAGGCGCTGCGCTGCGGGATGGTCAACCACGTGGTGCCGTTGGAGGAGCTTCGCGAATTTACTCTGCAGCTCGCGCAACGGATCGCCCGAACCGACCCGTGGGCATTGCGAATGGCCAAACGCGCCGTCAATCACACCCTCGACACCATGGGCTTCTCCAACGCGATCGAATCGTGTTTCGACATGCACCACCTCGGCCATACGCGTGCGCTCGCGGCCACCGAGGGCAGGACCGTCGTGATGGCGGACCTGAATCGGATGAAGGCCGCGGGCCGCCCCGAGTGAATTCCCTTTGTCCGCGTAGGTGTGCGGGCTGTCGGCTAGGCGCGCCGTTTTGTTCTCGAGGCGCCTGAACGGCCGTTGGAGCTGTCGGCGCCGTCGGGCTGGGCGATGCGGAGCCCGGAGACGATGATGTCGGTGGCCAGCTCGATGTGGTCGACGGGGTCCAGGGGGCCGTCAACGGGGTCGAATCGGTCCGATAGTGGGCCGAGTGTGAACGGCGCGGCGGCTCCGTGGGCGATAAGGAACAGCAACGTTCTCGCAGGCACCCGTCGGACCACGCCAGCGTCTGCCAGCCGGTTCAAGCCCTGCCATACCGGAGTCAACGCCGGCAGAGTGAACGACGTCATGATGTAGTCGAGGCGGCTGGTCGAATGCAGGCCTTCTTGGTTCATCAACCTGACGAGTTCCGGGCGACGGACCGAGGCGATCAAAAATGCGCGAATGCCCTCGCGTACTCGCGACAGATCGTCGTCGGCAACCGCTCGTTGTTGCAGCTCGGCGTTGAGATCGTCGATCAGGTGGCGGAACTCATGATCGACCGCGGCATACCAGAGCTGTTCTTTTGAACCGAACCGTTGATTGATGGTGCCGCGGCTGAGTCCCATCTCAGCATTGAGCGTGCGCAGCGACATTCCTTCGTAGCCGTGCTCGGCGAAGGCGTGTAACGCGGCCCGCAGGATCTCGTCGTCGTCTCGGATACGTGGCCGACCGCGTGTCTCGGCGGCCTGCACGGCATCTGTCGCCATGACAGCACGATACCTCCCGACAAATATATTTTCTTGACACATGGCGAAAAATAGTTCAAGCTGGCACTCATGAAGCGAGAAGAACACGTACTCAACGAGACGTTCAGCTACCGGTATCCCGGTAACGATGCAGACCACGCAATCCTGATTCAGCACGGGATCGCTTCCCACGGCGGTATTTACGACAGTTTTTGCGCACACCACGCGTCGCACGGCGTGGATGTCTGGAGCATGGACGCGCCGGGCCACGGCCGCTCGGTGAATATGCGGCCACCGGGCCGATTCAGCATCGAGGAGTGGGTCGACGACGCGGTGGCTTTGGGCGAGCACATCGGCGAGAGCACCGGTCTGCCGGTGTTCATCAAGGGATCATCGTTGGGTGCCGCGGCGGCCTATAGCGCGCTACAGGCCTCTGATGTTTTCCGGGGCGCGGTCCTGATGGGTTATGCAATCCCATCGGCGCCGCTGATTCCGAACCCGAATCCGTTTCGTAGTGCGGCTTTTGAGCAGATCGATGCACTGTTCGGCGACAAACTGCTGCTCAGCGTCGATCGATTTATCAACTTCGATGAGGATTACGGCTACGTCGGTGCGAGCGAGCAAAAGAAAGCCGATCCACTGAACACCTGGTACTACGAATTGCGGGCATTCGCGTCCTTCTTCCGCTACGACCCAGTGGTACCGATCTCGCAGAACACCAAGCCGATCTTCTACACGGTTGGGGAGCGGGACACGACCTTTGGCCCTGCCGTCGCCAAAATGGTCGCCGACGCCACCGCGGGTCCCGTCGAGTTGTATGTGCACCCCGATGGCATGCATCAGCTCATGCTGTCGCACACCGCTGCCTACAGCGACGTGGTGCTCGAGTGGTGCCGTCGACAAGCCAAGTAATCCACTTCAACATCCAGCTAATCAGCTCAACATCCAAGGAGCAGCACGCATGACGACCACCCTGCACCCGCGCGGCGTCAACCATCTAGCCCTGAGCACACGAGACATGAAGGGACAGCTCGAATTCTGGTGTGATGTTCTTGGCTGTCCGCTACGGGCGCTGTACTACATGCATGGCGTCGACGGCGCGTTCCACGGTTTCGTCGAACTGGCACCGGACAGCTACGTTGCGTTCGTCCAGCATCCCGACAATCCCAAGGACATCGAGTGGGGCGTCACTCACGCCGGCAATCCCGGCGGCGCTGTGACCATCGGTGGGATGCAACACGTCGCGCTCCATGTCGACACCCTCGATGAGGTTCTGACGATGCGGGATCGGATCCGCAGCCGAGGGGTGCAGGTGATCGGCCCCATAGATCATGGCTTCATCAAGTCGATCTACTTCGGCGGACCCGAAGGCCTGAGCCTAGAAGTCACGTGCGGACACGATATCGACGCCAGCGCCTGGGTGGACCCCGAAGTTGTTGACCTGTGCGGCATCTCGCGTCATGAAGTCGAAGCACTCAAAGACCCGGCCGTTTACGACAGGCCAGCGACGCCCGTCGCGCAGCCAGCCACCGATCCTGACAAACCCACCATGCACTGGCCCGGTGCGTACGACCTTTTGGTGTCACTGAGCGACCAAGAAGTCTGGGACAACGCCAGCGAGACCACGCCACCGGTAATCGTCAACTGATCGCCGCAGCTGAGCCTGCCTGAAAAGCGATGTCGTCCAACACTTCCCCTGACCATCGCCGCAGCGCTGATGCGGCTCGCCCCAAGCTGAAAGCAGAATCCGAAATGGATGAACTCACCCACCTCATCGACGGTGAACGGGTCGCCACCGACCAGTGGTTTCACACGGTGAACCCCGCCACCCAGCAGCCCTGGGCCAAAGTCGCCCGCGGATCCGCCCAAGACGCCGCGCGAGCGGTGAACGCCGCGAGGGTTGCCTTCGACGAAGGCCCATGGCCGCGCATGACCCCTGACGAGAGGGGCGCCCACCTGCACCGCCTCGCCGATCTCATCGAACAGCACACCGATGAGCTTGTTGCACTGGAAAGCGCTGACATGGGCAAGCCGGTCACCCAGTGCCGCGAACGAGACCTGCCACGCTCGGTCGCGAACTTCCGATTCTTCGCTGACTACCCGCGTTTCTGCGAGGACGAATCCCTCCCGTCTAGCACCCACCACATCTACACCAGTTACGAACCCGTCGGCGTTACCGCCGCGATCAGTCCGTGGAACTTCCCACTGATGCTGTCGACTTGGAAAGTCGCCCCTGCCCTAGCCTTTGGCAACACCGTGGTTCTCAAACCCGCAGAACAAAGCCCGGGCACCTGCACCCGTCTCGGCGAATTGGCCATCGAGGCCGGGCTGCCCAGAGGCGTACTCAACATCCTGCACGGCTACGGCCCCGGTGAAGCCGGTGAAGCCTTAACCACCAGTCCCGACGTCGATCTCGTGACGTTCACCGGCGAATCCAACACCGGGCGCAAAATCCTTCAAGCCAGTGCACCGACTCTCAAACGCGTGAGCTTCGAACTGGGCGGCAAGAGCGCGAACCTGGTCTTCGCCGACGCGGACCTCGACGCCGCGCTCGCCTGGTCCGTCAAGGCTGCCTTCACCAACTCCGGCCAAGTCTGCCTGGCTGGCAGCCGCCTGTATGTCGAGCGCGCGATCTTCGACGAGTTCGTCGACCGCTTCGTCGACATGGCTGAGCGCCTCGTGGTCGGCGACCCGGGCGACGCCACCACCGACATCGGACCGCTGGCAAGCGAAGAACACTGGCGGAAGGTGTGCCGCTACTTCGACATCGCCGAAGCCGAAGGAGCCAAGCTCCTCACCGGCGGTCCGCACGAAGGCTGGTGGGTCCGGCCGACAGTGCTGGTCAACACCACCCAAGAGATGCGGATCAGCCATGAAGAGATCTTCGGTCCGATCGTCACCATCGCGCCTTTTGACGGTGAAGCCGACGCTATCCGGCTGGCGAACGACTCCCGGTATGGTCTGAACACCATGGTGTTCACCGAAAATGCGCGTCGTGCGCACCGGGTGGCACGCGCTGTGCGGGCCGGCACCGTCTGGGTCAACTGCTACTTCGTTCGTGATCTGCGTGCACCATTCGGCGGCTTCAAAGACAGCGGGATCGGCCGCGAAGGAGGCAAGCACAGTCGCGAATTCTTTACCGAAGTCAAAACCGTCGTGATGGAAATCCAGGCAGCCGAGACATGAACCGCTCCAACCAGAATCGGCTTATAGCCCGCCGTTTACTCACCCGCTACCCGATCGCGGCGTTGACATCGCCCGCCGGTGCGTTGGCAATGACGTACTCGGCCGTCGCCTCCTCCCGGCCGTCACCCATCTGACCCGTCCGAAGGATGTTCAGGCCGCCGAAAGCCCCGCGCAGGAACGGAGTGCCTCAAGAATGGAAACTTCTGTCGCAGCGTCCTACTGAGACTCATTGCGCCGAAACCTGATCTCCAGAAGCAGACTTCGCCTTTAGATCGGCCCTTTCTGTCTTGCTCAGATCCCTGG
>Ga0209113_1000101_pt1 | contig 17503 bp, 15 predicted proteins | sample TexAe_RefH0_O1_FD_187951 | JGI IMG/M metagenome (GOLD analysis project Ga0209113, IMG submission 187951) | Forest soil microbial communities from Davy Crockett National Forest, Groveton, Texas, USA - Texas A ecozone_RefH0_O1 (SPAdes) (version 2) | ecosystem: Environmental > Terrestrial > Soil >... | reverse complement strand
GCCGATAGTTTGCCATCGATTCGATCTCGTGGTTGTGGAAGAGCATTTCGCGGGATCGAATGAGTGCGCTGAGCCACTCAATCGTGCGACGAGTCAACTGGGGATCGGCGCGTCCGGCGACCGACCCCACGCTGGGCCACTCTCGCAGAGTTGCCAACGTCCCACCCCCGAAGTCGAGGCAGTAGAACTGGGCTGCGCTCGCATCGTGGGTGACTGCCAGCGCGGTGATAAGCGTGCGCAACGCTGTCGACTTACCCGATTGGGGCGCTCCGACAATAGCGACGTTGCCTGCGGCTCCGGACAAGTCGACGACCAGTGGCGTCCGGCACTGTTCGAACGGACGATCAACGATCCCGATCGGAACTGTCAACGGGGACGTCGGTTCACCGTCGACCAGTAGGGCGCTCAGGATCGGTGCCGCTCCGAGCGGTGGCAGCCACACTTCGTGCGCCCGGGGGCCGTGCCCCGATAGCCGCTGGACGACGGTCTGGAGGACAGTGCGGCGCTCGACTGTATCCATCCCCGTGCGACCGGCAACGGTAACCTGCCCGATCGGCTCGGTGGCGAATAGTCGGACCGGCGCTGACTTCTCTTCTCGCTCAGGGGTCTCGGCAAGCTGTGCGTCGACCCGGCACGGCCCCGACACGTACGCAGTCTGGAAGCGGATCAATCCATTGGTGCCGACACGCAGATAGGCGGCGCCCGGCGCGCTGGGAAGCTCGTACGCGTCGGACGTACCGAGCACCATCCGCGATTCGTTGATCGACAAGGTTTTCAGGCATATCCGGTAGGACAGATGCGATTCCAGGCCGCGCAGTCGGCCTTCCTCAAGGCGTTGACTTGCCAACAACAAATGCACGCCCAACGACCGTCCGAGTCGACCGATGCCCACAAAGACATCGGCGAAATCTGGATGTTGACTGAGCAATTCGGAGAACTCGTCAACGATTATGAACAGTGTTGGCAGAGGCGATAGTCGAGCTCCGCTTCGTCGCGCTCTCGAATAGGCGGCGATCCCGTCGACGTTGCCCGCCGCTCGAAGCAGTTCTTGGCGGCGATTCATCTCACCGTTCAGAGCATCACGCATTCGCCTGACCAAGGCCGACTTGTCGGACAGGTTCGTGATGACGGCGGCGACATGCGGCGCCGGCTCTAGCCCTGCGAATGTCGCCCCGCCTTTGAAGTCGATGAGAACCAGGTTGAGATCCTCTGGTGAGTGGCAGGTCATCATGCCCAACGCGACTGTCCGTAAGAACTCCGACTTGCCGGAACCGGTTGCCCCGATGCAGAGTCCGTGCGGTCCCATTCCGCTCTCGGCGGCTTCTTTGATGTCCAACTCCACCGGCGCACCCGTCATCGTGATCCCGATCGGAACACGCAGCCGATCATGGGGCCCCCTACCGGCCCAGCATTGTTCCGGTGCAAAGAAAGCGACATCACCGATTCCGATCAGGTCCGACCAATCCGTCGGCTTGGACGTATCCACGCCGCTTGCCCGGTAGCCGGCCAGCCTTTGCGCGCACGCCAGCGCAGCCGTGTAACTCATGGCATCCGGTCGTGCTGCCACTTCATCGTCGATCGATGTCCGAATGAGCACTTCGCTGTCACTCACCCGCAACCGCAGTGTCCCAGCTGGTTCAGTGTCGTCGATCGTCAGCGTCGTAATGGCTTTGCCGGCAGCGCTGTTCACTCGTTCGGTGTCGTCAACGACACCGTCGACGACGATCACCACATGCGGTGACAGCGGACCGGCGGGCAGCCGGTCCTTCGTCACGCCGGCGAGTGCTTCGATCAACGCTGCCAGCGACGCATACACCAGCCGCGCGGGCCCGACGTCGTCACTGATGTGGGGATGTCGATTGTGCGGCAACCATTTCAACCACTCCCAGTATTGTCTGTCGTGGTCGCTGACAGCGGCGGCGATCAATACCAGCCGCGGGCTGTGCATAACTGCCAGTTGACAGATTGCCGCGCGCAACAATGCGCGCACGTAGGTCATGTCGCCGCCGACGCTCACGGCTGCCACTTCGCGCAGCGCGAGGGTGATGGGGACGTTCGGGACCGTCGAATGGGTGCGCAGAAATCGGTCTAGCGCGGTCACGGCGACCGAATCCAGCCGGCTCGTAGTCTCCATGGTCGGCGGGACTAACCGCGTAGCAAGCGACAGAGTTCCAAGTCCGATTCGCACCTGACAAAAATCCGAGTCCGAAGCTCGCCGCTCCCACATCCGGCAACCACCCACCAGGGTCCATAGCGAGTCGGGATCAGGATGGCACCAGAAGAGCGACTGATGCTGCGCCGTAGCCGTATCGACGGCTGCGGCCCGCATGTCGGACAGGTAACCCAGATAATCTGCGCGCTCGGCATTAATCGCGCCGCGACGGCGATCCGCGTTGGCAACGACAGTCGTCACCGTCGACACGAGCATCATCAACGGAAAAATCAAGAACGACGGATTTCGCGCCACCGCCGACCGGGAATAGTAAGCCACCGCCATCGCCCCCACCGTCGCGATCGCCGTGACGATCGGTAGAAGCCGGACCATCGGACTCAGCCGCGCCTGCCGGGCCACTTCCTGTGGTGCGGCGACGGCGATGTCCGCGGTGTCGTACGGCGGCCGGGGCAGTCGTTCGGTCGGCACGTGCTCCGCAGTTGCACCACTCTCGAACGACCGCATCCAGCCCTCCCAACATCCGACCGCAACCGCTTCGCCGGATGCGATTCGCACGGTAAGCACGGTCGAAATCAGCGGCAAGTCGGCTGTGGATCAACGCATGGGCGGCAGCGACATCCCGGCTAGCGTCCGTATTGGCGAACGGAGGTCGATGTGCAGCACGCTTTGGCAGTACCCACCCAAAATGGCGGATCACACCTGGGCGGCGGAGGAGTACGTCGGCTATCGATTGATGCCGAATCCGCTCGCGTCGATCTGGTGTTGTCCGCAGCAACGCCCATCGGATTGCTGATTCCACCGATCGTGGACATCTTGACTGGCAGTAGTGGATTTCGTGCCGGGCCGCTCGCTGTTCACTATCAGCTCTCGCTTCCGGGCAGCAACGCGCTGAACCCGTCAAAGACACTCGCCCAATTAGGGATTCGAGATGGCGCCGCGTTGCTCCTGACAAGCTCGCCGACTGAATTGATGGCCCCACGTTTCGATGACGAAGCGGAAGCGGTGTCTGCGTCGGTCTCGGTGATGGAGTCCTGCTGGACTCAGCGAAGGGCTCAACTAGCGGGCTTGCTGGCAACTATGTGGCTGGCTGGCGTAGCCGCAACGGTGCTGACCCGAACCGTGTTTCACCCAAACGACGATCATCGCGCCGCCGGCGCCGGCGTTGCCGCAACGATCGCGCTGTTGTCTCTGCTGGGGGCAGCTATTGCGTATCGTGTTGCCCGCGAACAGTCCGTAGGACTCATATGGGGCACGCTGGCCACTAGCTTCGCCGCGCTGGCGGGCCTACTGGTCGTACCCGGAAAGCCGGGCGCTCCGAACGCGGTGTTCGCGGCAGCGGCTGCCGCAACATGTGCGGCGGCCATGCGCGCGATATCCAATTACGCAGCAGCATTCACCGCGTTACTGACGTTTGCGGCGACCGGCGCGACCGCGGCCATGGTAGCGACGATCACCGCTATCCCACTGCAGGGCAACTGCGCAGCATTCACAGCTATATCGTTGGCGTTTGTCGAAGCATCGGCACCACTGTCGGTCACGCTTGCGCGACTGTCCCCGTCTACGGCGGAACCCACCGCAGATCTCCAGTCCTCCAGTCCACATTTTTTGAGTGCCAAAGCAATCCGTGCCCATGCCTGGCTTACCGGCTTGACCGCCGCCTTCTCGGCCTCGGCAGCATTAGGAGCGATCGGCGCAGCATTGGGATCGTTCCTGACCGGCGAGCCACGATTCCCCGGCCTCCTGTTCGCCACCGTGGCCGGCGGCGTCCTGCTATTGCGGGCTCGCGCACACCGAGACCTTGCGAGATCCGTTCCGCTCATCATCTGTGGGATAGCTACCATCAGCACTGTTCTCGTCGCTACTGCTGCCGCGTACCCGCAATGGACGGCCCATGTCGCCGCGGTTTCGTTGATACTGGGCGGCGTCGCAACGTATCTGGCGTCAATCCGCGACACGACGACGGTCTCTCCGATCGGGCGGAGAAGTGTCGAACTGCTGGAGTACCTCGCACTGGCCGTCGTTGTCCCGCTGGCCGTTTGGCTCTGCGGGCTGTACAGCGCTACACGTAGCTTGAACCTATTGTGAGGACAGCGCGACGGCGCACCCGCCATTGCGTGGTGGTTGCCTTAGTCGCGGCGATGCCGCAATGTGCCGCATCGCCCGCACAAGCGGTGTCGCCGCCGCCGATCGACAACAGTCGACTCCCTCAGCCGGCACCGCCAAGCCCGCCGCAACCGACCGTGCAGCGGGAGATCTGCGCAGTGCCCGCGATGACACGTGACGCCACTCCATCCAACGACGCTGCCCAACTCGCCGCGCTTGACCTGCAGCAGGTTTGGAGGCTGACCCGCGGCTCGGGCCAGCGAGTCGCCGTCATCGACACAGGCGTATCAACGCACCCGCGACTGTCTCACCTGATGGCCGGCGGTGATTACGTATTCACCGGCGATGGCACCCAGGATTGCGACGGCCACGGTACGGCAGTAGCCGGGATCATTGCCGCCGCGGCGGATCCCAAGCACACAGATGACTTCAGTGGCGTCGCCCCCGAAGCTGACTTGATCAGCATCAGGCAGTCCAGCACGAAGTTCGGACCCGCTGCTGATCCGTCCGCCACGGGCTTCGGGGACGTCGACACCATGGCGCGGGCGGTGCGTACTGCTGCTGACCTGGGCGCCTCGGTCATCAACATCTCCTCTGTCGCGTGCGCCCGCGTCGGGTCGGCGCTCGACGACCGCGCACTCGGTGCGGCGCTGTCCTACGCTGTCGACGTCAAGAACACCGTTGTCGTGGTCGCTGCCGGGAACATCGGCGCTGGGCAGTGCCCCGCTCAGCAAGCCGATGCGACGCCGGACTCAGCGACGGTGGTCGTGAGCCCTGCCTGGTACGACGACTATGTGCTAACCGTGGGCTCGGTGAACGTCCGTGGCGAACCGTCGGCATTCACCATGGCTGGGCCGTGGGTGGATGTCGCCGCGCCCGGCGAAGGGGTGGTATCACTGAGCTCGACCGGCGGGGGACTAGCTAACGCCGTTGATGGACAACAGGGTTCGACTCCGCTGTCAGGTACCAGCTATGCCACGCCGGTGGTCACTGGCGTGGCCGCGCTGATCCGGTCCCGATTCCCGACGTGGACGGCCCGTCAGGTGATGCAACGCATCAAGGCCACCGCTCATCATCCGCCCGGTGGTTGGGATCCGGTGGTCGGCGCAGGCTTGGTGGACGTCCTTGCCGCGGTCAGCACCGACACTCCGACCGCTCCACCCGCTCCGCCAGCCCGGACATCGGCCCCGATCCTTGAGCCGTCCCCTGACGCCCGTCCCGACCACCGCGCCCGGAACGCGGCGTTCAACGGGGCAGCGATCTGCGGTGGCTTATTGGTCGTGGTGCTGGCGGTCGGCGGGATGTGGACGCGCCTACGACGAACCCGGGTCCGATCGGGTAGCAGCCGGAACATCCTGTGCGACTGAGGCATTGGCCCTGCTCAGTTCCGGCCCGGCGGGCAACTCGGCCAGCACTGGCCAGGGTGCGGCGATCATCGCGTCGGGCATTCCGAGGTCATGCGCCGCGTCATCGTCGTGGATGGCGTATCGAACACCGTTGTCGGAGACGATATATCGCGTGCCTGCGCGAACGTTGCCGCCAGACAGGCCGGTCGCGCGGACATACGCACTGCGCCCTGGCGGGAGATAGACGGCGTCGACGGCTGGACCGCTTCCGTCCGCCTGCGCCAAGGATGCCGGCCCCTCGCCGTCCGAGAGGGGTAGTCCCCCAACCGAAAACGAGACGTCGACATTTCCCGACGCCGCATACGTCCACCCCACGCAGAGCGTCCCATCGTCGGTAGGCCGCGGATTCTTCGCTTGGTCGGGGAACCCAGACACCGGTAGCCGTGTCACCGCCGGAGCATTGCGGATCACGTCAGGGGCGACGGACATCACGGTCCGGGTGCCCTGCGGGTTTGTGAATCGCACGAGATCGGCGGCAAGCTGTCCGACCCGCTGAACGCCGTCGGCAAGGACGACGTAAAACTCGTCGCCGCCTGTTCGCGTCACCCGGAGCACACTCCCGACCGGAAAACCCGGAAGCGAACTCGAGTTGCGAATGCCGGCATCAGGGATTCGCGGCGCGGTCAAAGGCGGCGCCTCCGGGATGATATTCAGCAGTAGGGGCGACACCGTTCTTGGGACCTGACCCTCGGGTCCGAGGGCACGCTCGACCGCGGCGTCAGCAAGGTTCACCACAGACCGGCGACCGCTGTAGAGAAGGTAGGTCGATCCTGCCGGCGACGGCCTGACAAGCACGGTCTGAGCGCCGGCAAGATGATGGGACTGCGGGCCTTCCCCGCGGCCAACCACAACGGTCGTACCGTCGCGGCTGTCGCAGACCGTCCACCGCAATTCGTCTTCGTCGAGTGGGGTGCCCAAGAACTGCGGGGCGCCGGGGATACCCAGCAGCGGACCCCTTCTGGCGCGACTGAGCGCCGACGCGACTGTCGGCTGCGGGTCAGCGTTTGTCTTTGCGATCAACCTGGCCGAAGCCAGGTTCAGCACGGGATGCAGCGTCTCGCCCAACCGAACGTAGAGGGCCCCCGACTGCTTCTCCATCAAGATCGGAGCGGTCGACAATCCTGGCTGCGGACGCAGAAGGGCCAGCACCATGCAAACGGCCAGCAGAATGACCGCCAACGCCAGCCCGGCCATCAGCGACTGTGCAGGCGCGCGCATTGGCTCGTTCACTGAGCGGAGGTCCCTGCCCAGCAGCGCGCATTCGATGCGGCGCCGCATAAATCGGTACCCGCTGATCTGCAGCCTCGTGGTCGGTTGGTACACCATCCCGGACGACGATATGTACTGGTCACGCCGCGGGCCCTCGGCGATCCACAGCCAGCCCCTAGAAGCCGTGGATATGACCCCGGGGCCGGAAATCCGTAGAATCGCCTGGTGAGCATTAGCCGCAGGACCCGTTTTGCATCACGTCATGCCTGGTCACGCAGCTTTCGCTGGGCTGGCCTGGGCGCCGCCGCTGTGGTGGCCGCAGCCGTCCTGGCGGTCGCGCCGAGCGCCGTTCAGAGCGCGGTGCCGTCGGCCAAGGCCGACAACTGCCCGGATATCGCGGTGACCTTCGCCCGCGGTACCGACGAGCCGAACGGCTTGGGCCGCGTCGGCCAGGCCCTCGTCGACGGGATCCGCCAGAACACCGGCAAGAACGTCGACGCCTACCCGGTCAACTACCGCGCCACCCTGTTGCAGCTGCACGGCAACGACGGCGCCAAGGATGCCATCAAGCACATCAAGGATGTGGCCGACAAGTGCCCGGGCACCCCGCAGGTGCTCGGCGGGTACTCGCAGGGCGCGTCGGTGGTCGACATCGTCACCGGAACGCATATCGGCGGCGTCGGCTGGGGCGATTCGCTGCCGCCGCAGTACGCCAGCCACGTCATCGCGGTCACCACGTTCGGCAACCCGGCCGACCGTAGCGGCGGAACGATCGCGGCTCAGAGCGCTATGTTCGGCGCCAAGGCCGTCGACTACTGCAACCCCGAAGACCCGATCTGCCACGCCGGCGAGGGCAATCAGTGGAGCGGGCACACCGACGGCTACGTGCCCGTCTACACCAACCAAGCCGCCAGCTTCGTGGCCACCCGGCTGCTGTCGATACTCGCCCCGACCAGTCCCCAGGGGCCGATGGGCTTTCCGCCTGGCTCCGGTTATCTCGGCGTCCCGCCCGGATCTGGTCAGGCCCCGCTTCCTGGTCAGGGCCCGCTGCCCGGTCAGGGTCCGCTGCCCGGGCCCAACCCCAACCCCGACGTCCCGGGTCCGACCGTGGTCAGCCAGACCCAGCCCGCCGCGTTTCACTGATCAGCCGGTCACCACGCTGATCTTGTGACCGCTACTGTCGTGTCATGAACCTGCGCTCGATGGCCCTCGCGTCACGATCGATTCGAGGCGTGTGCGTCGCCGCCCTTCTTGCCGCAGGTTTGATGCTCGCGCCCGCGACGCTGATCCCCACGGCATCGGCCTCCTGCTCGGACGTCGAGGTGATATTCGCCCGCGGGCGAACGGAGTCACCCGGTGCCGGCATCGTCGGCAACAACTTTGTCAGCGCGCTGCGGTCCAGGGTCCACCGGAACGTCAGCCTGTACGCGGTGCGCTACCCCGCCGACACCGAGATCGACATCGGCGCCAACGACATGAGCGCTCACGTTCAGAACACGATCAACGGCTGCCCGAACACCCGCATCGTGCTGGGTGGCTACTCGCTGGGCGCGGCGGTCACCGACGTCGTGGTGGCGGCTCCCATCGCGGCATTCGGCTTCACCAATCCGCTGCCGCCGGGCTCAGACCAACACATCGCGGCGGTTGCGCTGTTCGGCAACGGCACCCAGTGGGTCGGGCCGATCACGAATTTCAACCCGGTCTACGCCGACCGGACCATCGACTTGTGCCACGGCACCGACCCGATCTGCAATCCGGCCGACCCGCACACCTGGCAGGACAACTGGCCGCAGCACGCCGGCAACCTCTATATCAGCGACGGCATGGTCAATCAGGCCGCCGACTTTGTCGCCGGCAAACTGGCCTAGCCACATTCGCTGATCGAACACACAGGTCGGTATCAGCGGAGCATTAGTTTCACCCGCTAATTTTTGCTCATGCGACTCCCTCCGACGTCACGGGTGCCGCGCTGGTTAGCCGGGCTGACGGCTGCGGGGTTGCTCGCGTTGGGTCTGCTGGCTGCCCCGGCGCTGGCACCGCTCGCGACGACGACCATCGCGAAGGCGTCGGCGGCCTGCCCGGACGCCGAAGTCGACTTCGCCCGCGGCCGCGAAGAAGCCCCCGGCGTCGGCGCGGTCGGCCAGGCCTTCATCAACTCGCTACAGAAGAAGCGGCCGCAGATGTCGATCGGCGCCTACGGGGTCAACTACCCCGCCGACGTCAGCGTCACCAAAGGCTCCAACGACATGAGCGCCCACGTGCAGTCGATGGCGAGAAGCTGCCCGAACACCAAGCTGGTGCTCGGCGGCTACTCGCTGGGCGCCGCCGCGGCCGACGTCGTCATCGCGATGAACCAGCCGGGTTTCGGCTACACCGATCCCCTACCGCCGCCGATGGATCAGCACGTCGCCGCGGTCGCGCTGTTCGGCAACGCGACCCAACGAGTGGTCGGCGACATCCCCGGTCCCAGCCCGGCCTTCGCCGGCAAGATCATCGACCTGTGTGCCCCGGGCGACCCGATCTGCACCGGCGGTATCCAGGATCTGCACTGGCACTCACACCTGCAGCCGTCTTACATCGACACCGGCTTGGTGGATCAGGCCGCCGGCTTCGTCGCCGGCAAGCTGTAGATCAGTCCCGCGTACGCAGGTCGCGGGTGATCAGCGTGCGCGCCTGCAGTTCGCTGTCGGGCGGGTAGTCCACTCCCACCAGCGTCAAACCCCGCGCCGGCGCGGCGGCGTAGTCGCTGGAGCGGCGGGTGTCGCTCAGCAGCTCAGCACACCAGTCGGCGGGGCGCCGATGTTCACCGACCGCCAGCAACGCGCCGACCAGCGATCGCACCATCGACCAGCAGAACGCGTCGGCGGTGACGTGCGCGGTGATCAGATCGCCGTCTCGCTCCCAGTCGAACCGCTGCAGGTCGCGAATCGTCGTGGCCCCTTCGCGGTGACGGCAGAATGCAGCGAAGTCGTTCAGCCCCAACAGGTTTCGCGACGCCTCGGCCATCGCATCGACGTCGAGCGGCCGCGGCCAGGGCGTGATGTAGCGGGCTTGATGCGGCTCCACGCCATAGTCGGCGGTGGTGAGCCGATAGACGTAGTGGCGTCGTAGCGCCGAGAACCGCGCGTCGAAACCGGCTGGCGCGCGGACGATCTGGCGGACCCGAACGTCGGTGGGTAGCAGCCGGCCCAGCCGCCGGACCAGCGGCTGGAATTCGGGGTGATTCGGCCGCGGTGAGCGCGGATAGGCGTTGGACAGCTTGTCGACCGGAACGTCGACATGGGCAACCTGGCCGGTGGCATGCACACCGGTGTCGGTGCGACCGGCGGCCCACAGCCGCAGCTGACTGCGAAACACCGTCGACAGCGAACCCTCGAGAACACCCGCGACGGTCCGCTGGCCCGACTGTGTGGCCCACCCGGCGAAATCCGTGCCGTCGTAAGCGATATCGAGCCTAAGACGAACGCACCCGCCATCGGGGTCGATGGCGGGCACGTCGTTCAACGGCAAATCGTCAGGACTCGTCAGCGTCCTCGGCCTCGGCCTTCGCCTCGGTGGCCTCCGGCTCAGCGGCTTCGGGCTCAGCGGCCTCGGGCTCAGCGGCCTCGACGGCAGCCTCGGGCTCGGTCGTTTCGGCCTCGGCCACGACCTCCTCGGCCTTGACGTCTTCGGCCTCTTCGGCTTTCGGCTCAGCCTTGGCGGCAGGAGCCTTGGCCGCGGCCTTGGAAGCACCCACCCGACGCGCGCGATCGGCTTCGGAGGTCACCGTCTTCTCCTGCACCAGCTCGATGACCGCCATCGGCGCGTTGTCGCCCTTGCGGTTCTCAACCTTGATGATGCGGGTGTAGCCGCCGTTGCGGTCGGAGTAGAACGGCCCGATCTCGGCGAACAGGCTGTGCACCACGTCCTTGTCGCGGATCTTCTTGAGCACCTCACGCCGATTGTGCAGCGTGCCCTTCTTGGCGTGGGTGATCAGCTTCTCCGCGTAGGGCCGCAATGCCCGCGCCTTGGTTTCGGTGGTCTTGATCCGACCGTGCTCGAACAGCGCCGTCGCCAGGTTGGCCAGGATCGCCTTCTGGTGCGAAGACGACCCGCCGAGGCGAGGACCCTTGGTGGGCTTGGGCATTGCGACTTCTCCTAAATGGGGCCGGCCCCCGTATCAGGTAGGACCGGGACGGAATTTTGTTAGAGCTGTTCGGTTTCGGCGTAGTCCGCGTCGTCGTAGTTGCCCTCGGCGGACCAGGTGCCGGTGGCGACGTCGTAGCCGGCGACCTCGGACGGGTCGAAGCTGGCCGGGCTGTCCTTGAGCGACAGACCCAACTGGTGCAGCTTGACCTTCACCTCGTCGATGGACTTCTGACCGAAGTTGCGGATGTCGAGCAGGTCGGACTCGGTGCGCGACACCAGTTCTCCGACGGTGTGCACGCCCTCACGCTTGAGGCAGTTGTACGAGCGCACGGTCAGATCCAGGTCGTCGATCGGCAGCGCGAACGACGCGATGTGGTCGGCCTCGGCCGGCGACGGCCCGATCTCGATGCCCTCGGCCTCGACGTTGAGTTCGCGTGCCAGACCGAACAATTCGACCAGCGTCTTACCCGCGGACGCCAGCGCGTCACGGGGGCCGATCGAGCTCTTGGTCTCGACGTCGAGGATCAGCTTGTCGAAGTCGGTGCGCTGCTCGACACGAGTCGCGTCCACCTTGTAGGTCACCTTGAGCACCGGTGAGTAGATGGAATCGACTGGGATACGGCCGATCTCAGCACCCGACGCCTTGTTCTGCACGGCCGGGACGTAACCACGGCCACGCTCGACGACGAGCTCGATCTCGAGCTTGCCCTTGTCGTTCAGCGTCGCGATGTGCATCTCCGGGTTGTGCACGGTGACGCCGGCCGGCGGCACGATGTCACCGGCGGTGACCTCGCCCGGGCCCTGCTTGCGCAGGTACATGGTCACCGGCTCGTCCTCTTCCGAGGACACGACCAGGCTCTTGAGGTTCAGGATGATGTCGGTGACGTCTTCCTTGACGCCCGGCACAGTGGTGAACTCGTGCAGCACGCCGTCAATGCGGATGCTGGTGACCGCCGCGCCCGGAATCGAGGACAGCAACGTGCGCCGCAGCGAGTTACCAAGCGTGTAGCCGAAACCCGGCTCCAGCGGCTCGATGACGAACTGCGAACGGCTGTCGCTGATGACCTCTTCGGACAAGGTCGGTCGCTGTGAAATCAGCATGGTGTTCTTCTATCTCCTTCTCGGCACCCACTATTTGATGCCGCTAAGACCTACGCCGGCGGCGTAGGGGGCTTGCTACTTCGAGTAGTACTCGACGATCAGCTGCTCGGTGAGCGGCACCTCGATCTGGGCGCGCTCGGGTAGCTGGTGAATCAGGATGCGTTGCTGCTCGCCGACCACCTGCAGCCAGCTGGGGATCGGGCGATCACCCGCGGTCTCGCGAGCGATCTGGAACGGCACGGTGTTCAGCGACTTGCCCTTGATGTCGATGATGTCGTACTGCGACACCCGATAGCTGGGGATGGTCACCTTGACGCCGTTGACCGTGAAGTGGCCATGGCTGACCAGCTGACGGGCCATCCGGCGCGTCCGGGCGATCCCGGAGCGGTACACCACGTTGTCCAGCCGGCTCTCCAGGATCTGCAGCAGCTCGTCACCGGTCTTGCCGGGACGGCCGGCCGCTTCGGCGTAGTAGCGGCGGAACTGCTTTTCCATGACGCCGTAGGTGAAGCGGGCCTTCTGCTTCTCCTGCAGCTGCTGGCGGTATTCGCTTTCCTTGATCCGCGCGCGGCCGTGCTGACCGGGCGGGTAGGGACGCTTCTCGAAGGACTGGTCTCCACCCACCAGGTCGACGCCGAGGCGGCGCGACTTGCGGGTGATGGGTCCGGTGTAACGAGCCATTTCTTCTTACCTAGACCCTTCTGCGCTTCGGCGGGCGGCAGCCGTTGTGCGGCTGGGGGGTGACGTCAGAGATCGCTCCGACCTCCAGGCCCGCGGCCTGCAGCGACCGGATCGCGGTCTCGCGGCCCGAACCCGGGCCCTTCACGAACACGTCGACCTTCTTGACGCCGTGCTCCTGCGCCTTGCGGGCAGCGTTCTCGGCGGCCAGCTGCGCGGCGAACGGCGTCGACTTACGCGAGCCTTTGAAGCCGACGTGACCGGACGACGCCCACGCCAGGACGTTGCCCTGCAGGTCGGTGATCGTCACGATCGTGTTGTTGAACGTGCTCTTGATGTGCGCGGCACCGTGCGGGACGTTCTTCTTTTCCCGACGCCGGGTCTTCTGGCCCTTCTTGGGCGCAGACGCGGCCGCCTTCTTGGCTGGGGGCATGACTTACCTGGCCTTCTTCTTGCCGGCGATGGTGCGCTTGGGACCCTTGCGGGTGCGCGCATTGGTCTTGGTGCGCTGACCGCGCACCGGCAGGCCGCGGCGGTGCCGAAGGCCCTGGTAGCAACCGATTTCGATCTTGCGGCGGATGTCGGCCTGCACCTCGCGGCGCAGATCACCCTCGACCTTGAGGTTGCCTTCGATGTAGTCGCGCAGATGGGTCACCTGATCATCGGTGAGGTCCTTGGTGCGCAGATCTTTGTCGATCCCGGTAGCCGCCAGGATTTCGTTGGAACGGGTACGGCCAACGCCGTAGATGTACGTCAACGCGACCTCCATGCGCTTATCGCGCGGGAGGTCGACGCCCACTAGTCGAGCCATGGGTGGCATTCCTTCTCTATGCGGAGGTCTGTTCCCAGCCCGTTCCCTGGCCCAGAAAACAACTCAGGGCTCCGGGGTCCGGCCTCCGTTCCGGACGAGGCTGAGCTGGCCCATCTCTAAAGATGCCTGCCGCTCAGTGGTGCTGGGAGGTCTGCATTCAGTTGTGTGTGCGCCGCACGGCGCGGGCGATTAGCCCTGACGCTGCTTGTGGCGCGGATCGGAGCAGATCACCATGACCCGCCCATGCCGACGGATCACCCTGCACTTGTCGCAGATCGGCTTGACGCTCGGGTTCACCTTCACGGCTTGTTGATCCTGTTCTGTCTTCTCGTCGGTTAGTTCTTCGGGCTCTTACTTGTAGCGGTACACAATGCGGCCACGGGACAGGTCGTAGGGAGACAACTCCACCACCACCCGGTCCTCGGGCAGGATGCGGATGTAGTGCTGCCGCATCTTGCCACTGATGTGGGCGAGCACCTTGTGGCCGTTTTCCAGCTCAATGCGGAACATCGCATTGGGCAGGGGCTCGACCACGCGGCCCTCGACCTCTATGGCGCCGTCCTTCTTGGCCATAACGTCTCTGAAATCCTCGTCTTTTGGTTTCGTTGCTTCTACGCCCGGATCAGCGCAGCATTCGCCGGCTTTATAACGTGAGCCAGTGACAGGAAATTCCTAAGACAGGGCACGCGAGAAACCAGCGCGATGACGCACCGTTGCTCCACGATACCCGCTTATTCGTGCTGGCCAAAATCGCTGTCAGAGAATTTCGGACCGCCACCCTCACCCCCACACGGCAGGCCTGACAAGCGCATACTTGACGCTGATGACTAACCCCGCGAGTGCCGATACCGCATCCCGGAAACCGGTGATGCTGACCGTCGACGACGATCCCGGGGTGTCCCGGGCTGTTGCCAGGGATTTGCGGCGCAAATACGGCGATGCCCACCGGATTGTGCGGGCCGAATCGGGCCCGGACGCGCTGGACACCCTCAAGCAGCTCAAGTTGCGCGGTGAGACGGTCGCCATGCTCGTCGCCGACTACCGGATGCCCCAGATGACCGGTATCGACTTCCTCGAGAAGGCAATGGACCTCTATCCGGCGGCCAAGCGGGTGTTGCTGACCGCGTACGCCGACACTCACGCCGCCATCGACGCCATCAACGTCGTCGACCTGGACCATTACCTGCTCAAGCCGTGGGATCCGCCCGAGGAGAAGCTGTACCCCGTCATCGACGATCTGCTGGAGGCCTGGAAGCGGGCGCCCGAACGACCCATCCCGCACACCAAGGTGATCGGTCACCGCTGGTCGGCGCGATCCTGGGAAGTCCGCGACTTCCTGGCCCGCAACGGGCTGCACTACAACTGGTTCGCCTCCGACGAGCCAGTCGGCGAGCAACTGCTTCAAGCGGCCGGCGAGGACGGCAGGCGGCTCCCGGTCGTCGTCACCGAACACGGCGACCCGCTCGTCGAACCCAGCAACGCCGAACTGGCCGACACATTGGGCCTGACCACCACGCCGTCACAAGACTTCTACGACCTGATCGTGGTCGGCGGCGGGCCCGCGGGCCTGGCTGCCGCCGTCTATGGCGCTTCCGAAGGCCTGCGCACGGTGCTGATAGAGACAACTGCGACGGGCGGCCAGGCCGGCCAGAGCTCGAGGATCGAAAATTATCTCGGCTTTCCCGACGGGGTGTCCGGCGGCCAACTGGCTGATCGCGCGCGCAGACAGGCGGAGAAGTTCGGCGCGGAACTCATCACCGCCCGCACGGCCACCGCCCTGGAGATCAACGGACCAAAACGCACCATTCGGTTCGCCGACGGCGGCTCCATCGACGCGCACGCGATCATCGTCGCCACCGGCGTCGCCTACAACGAGCTGACCGCGGACGGCTGCGACTCGTTGAAAGGCCGCGGCGTGCACTATGGGGCCGCGGTCTCCATCGCCTCGGAATGTGAGGGCGAAGAGATCTACGTGATCGGCGGGGCGAACTCCGCCGGCCAGGCCGCGATGTACCTGTCCCGCGAGGCCAAATCCGTCACGATCGTGGTGCGCGCGCCGTCGCTGGAGGCGTCGATGTCGCACTACCTGATCGAACAGATCGAGCAGCGACCCAACATCACTGTCCGTACCTGTACCGAAGTGCAGTGCGCCATCGGAAACGATTACCTCGAACGACTGACTCTGATCGACAACCGGACCGGGCGGACCGACGACGTCAGCTGCGCCCGGATGTTCATCTTCATCGGCGCCGCACCGCGCACCGAGTGGCTCAAGGACGTGCTCGCCCGCGACGACCACGGCTTCATCCTCACCGGCCCGGATCTGCGAAACGTGTGCGGCTGGACGCTCGACCGGCCACCGCACCACCTGGAGACCAGCGTGCCGGGCGTGTTCGTCGCCGGCGATGTGCGCTCCCAATCCGCCAAACGGGTCGCGGCCGCGGTGGGGGAAGGATCGATGGCCGTGATGTTGGTTCACCGTTACCTGGCGGAGTCATGACTACCCGGCTCCCTTGCGACGCAGACGAATTGCGCACCCTGTTCCTGTTCGAGAAGCTCTCTGACGACCAGCTCGAGACCCTGTGCGTCAACGGCCATATCCAGGAATTCCAGCCGGGACCGATCATCGTCGAGGGCGATCCGGCGACCTGCTTCTACGTCCTGATCGAGGGCGAGCTGGCGATGTCGAAGCTCTCCGGCGGCCAGGCCATCGAGACGAACCGGACATCGCAGCGCGGCGTGTATTGCGGTGCCTGGCGGGCGTTCACCGGCGGGAACCAAAAGCTCTATGACGCGTCGGTGCACGTGACCAAGCCGTCGCGGTTCTTCGTCATGGACGCGCCGGTGTTCGCCCAATTCATGCGGGATCAGTTCCCGATGGCGGTTCACCTGCTCGACGGGATCGCGGTGGGCACCGACCGGACCCGCCGGATCATCGACAACCGGGAGAAGCTGCTCGCGCTGGGCCGGCTGTCGGCCGGGCTGACCCATCAGCTGAACAATCCGGCCGCGGCCATCGCACGGGCCGCCGACGAGCTGCGCGGCCGGATCTCCCGCATGCGCGGGAAACTGGTGATGCTCGCCGACGGCACCGTCAGCGCCGAGACGCTGAACGCATTGGTGCGGCTGCAGGAGGCGGTCGCCGAGCAGGTCGCCAAATCGGCGTCGGAGCATCTGACCGCGATCGAATCCACCGACCGCGAGGACGCCGTCGGCGAGTGGCTCGAGGACCACGACATCGAGGGCGGATGGGACATCGCACCATCACTCGTCGAAGGCGGCGTCGACACCGACTGGCTGGAGCGGATTGCCGCAACCGCCGAGGAATTGGATGCTTCCGCCTCGGTGGAGGAGGCGATCCGCTGGATCAGCTACACGATCGAGAGCGAACTTCTGATGAACCAGATTTCGGAAGCGAGCAAACGGATTTCGGCCCTGGTCGCCGATGCCAAGCAATATTCCCGGATGGACCGGGCTCTGTTCGACGTGGCCAACGTGCACGAACTGTTGCGCAGCACGCTGGTGATGTTCGCCGACCGATTCAGCAAAGACGGCAGTAAGAACGGCAGCGCGATCACAGTGGTCAAGGAGTTCGACCAGTCGCTACCCGAAATCCCTTGTTTCCCAGGCGATCTCAACCAGGTCTGGACCAACATTATTGACAACGCACTGGCGGCGATGCGCGAGAAGGGCGGCACGCTGACCGTCCGCACCGGCCGGGAAGGCGAGAAGCTGGCCCGCATCGAGATCTGCGACACCGGGCCCGGTATCCCCGATGAGGCGCGCGAGCACATCTTCGAGCCGTTCTTCACCACCAAACCGGTCGGCGAGGGCACCGGCCTCGGGCTGGATTTGGCGTGGAACATCGTCGTGAAGAAACATCGCGGGGATTTG
>Ga0209113_1000100_pt1 | contig 17683 bp, 15 predicted proteins | sample TexAe_RefH0_O1_FD_187951 | JGI IMG/M metagenome (GOLD analysis project Ga0209113, IMG submission 187951) | Forest soil microbial communities from Davy Crockett National Forest, Groveton, Texas, USA - Texas A ecozone_RefH0_O1 (SPAdes) (version 2) | ecosystem: Environmental > Terrestrial > Soil >... | reverse complement strand
CGGTTCACCAAGCTGATCGCGGCCGAGCCGGACATCAGCCGCGTCCCGGTGATGATCGACTCCTCCAAGTGGGAGGTCATCGAGGCGGGCCTGAAGAACGTGCAGGGCAAGCCGATCGTCAACTCGATCTCCATGAAGGAGGGCGAGGAGAAGTTCATTCGCGAGGCACGGCTGTGCCGCAAGTACGGCGCCGCCGTCGTCGTGATGGCCTTCGACGAGCAGGGGCAGGCCGACAACCTGGAGCGCCGCAAGGAGATCTGCGGGCGCGCCTACCGGATCCTGACCGAAGAGGTCGGCTTCCCGGCCGAGGACATCATCTTCGACCCGAACTGCTTCGCGTTGGCGACCGGTATCGAAGAGCACGCGACCTACGGGATTGACTTCATCGAGGCCTGCGCCTGGATCAAGGAAAATCTTCCGGGCGTGCACATCTCCGGCGGCATTTCGAACGTGTCGTTCTCGTTCCGGGGTAACAACCCCGTCCGCGAGGCGATCCACGCGGTGTTCCTGTTCCACGCCATCAAGGCCGGCCTGGATATGGGCATCGTCAACGCCGGCGCGTTGGTGCCCTACGACTCGATCGACCCCGAGCTGCGGGACCGAATCGAGGACGTCGTCCTGAACCGTCGCGAGGATGCGGCCGAACGACTGCTCGAAATCGCTGAACGGTTCAACAGCTCGGAGAAGGCCGAGGATCCGGTGGCTGCCGAGTGGCGCAGCCTCCCGGTCCGCGAGCGGATCACGCACGCCCTGGTCAAGGGCATCGACGCCGATGTCGATGCCGATACCGAGGAGTTGCGAGCCGAGATCGCCGCCGCAGGCGGGCGCCCGATCGAGGTGATCGAGGGCCCCCTGATGGACGGCATGAACGTCGTCGGTGACCTCTTCGGCGCAGGCAAGATGTTCCTGCCCCAGGTCGTGAAGTCGGCCCGGGTGATGAAGAAGGCTGTCGCGTACCTGCTGCCGTTCATCGAGGCGGAGAAAGAAGAGTCCGGTGCCGCCGCGAGTAAGGACACCAACGGCACGATCATCATGGCGACGGTGAAGGGCGACGTTCACGACATCGGCAAGAACATCGTCGGGGTTGTTCTGCAGTGCAACAACTACGAAGTGATCGACCTCGGTGTGATGGTGCCTGCTCAGAAGATCCTGGACGCCGCGAAGGAGCACGACGCCGACATCATCGGGCTGTCGGGCCTGATCACCCCGTCCCTGGACGAGATGGTCAACTTCGCGGTCGAGATGGAACGTGAGGGGCTGGAGATCCCGCTGCTGATCGGTGGCGCGACCACCTCGCGCGCCCACACGGCCGTGAAGGTGTCGCCGCGTCGTAGCGGTCCGGTCGTCTGGGTCAAGGATGCGTCCCGCTCGGTGCCGGTCGCTGCTGCGCTCCTCGACGACAAGCAGCGTCCAGCCCTGCTGGAGGCCACCGAGACCGACTACGCGGCCCTGCGCGAACGGCACGCCCAGAAGAGCGAGCGGCCGATGCTGACGCTGGAGAAGGCCCGCGCGAACCGGACGCCGATCGAGTGGGACGGCTACACGCCGCCGGCGCCCGCCCAGGGCCTCGGCGTACGGGATTTCCACGATTACGACCTCGCCGAACTGCGCGAGTACATCGACTGGCAGCCGTTCTTCAACGCCTGGGAGATGAAGGGCAGGTTCCCCGACATCCTCAACAACCCGGTCTCGGGCGAGACCGCCCGCAAGCTGTACGACGACGCCCAGGAGATGCTCGACACCCTGATCAAGGAGAAGTGGCTGACTGCCAACGGGGTGATCGGATTCTTCCCGGCGAACGCGGTCGGCGACGACATCGAGGTCTACACCGACGAGAACCGTACCGAGGTGTTGACCAGGTTGCACAACCTGCGCCAGCAGGGCGAGCACCGGGACGGCATTCCGAACCGATCGCTGGGCGACTACATCGCGCCCAAAGACAGCGGGCTGGCCGACTACGTCGGTGCCTTCGCCGTTACCACGGGGCTCGGCAGCCAGGACAAGATTGCGGAGTTCAAGGCAGCCAACGACGACTACAGCGCGATCCTGCTGGAGTCGATCGCCGACCGGCTGGCAGAGGCTTTCGCCGAGCGGATGCACCAACGGGTCCGCAAGGAGTTCTGGGGATTCCAGCCGGACGAGCAGCTCGACAACGAGGAGCTCATCGGTGAGAAGTACGCGGGAATCCGCCCTGCCCCCGGCTACCCGGCCTGCCCGGAGCACACCGAGAAGGTGACGCTCTGGAACTTGATGGACGTCCGGGAGAGGACCGGCATCGAGCTGACCGAGTCGATGGCGATGTGGCCAGGGGCCGCCGTCAGTGGCTGGTACTTCTCGCACCCGCAGTCGCAGTACTTCGTGGTCGGCCGGCTGGCCCAGGATCAGGTCGCCGACTACGCGAAGCGCAAGGGCTGGACCCTGCAGGAAGCCGAGCGCTGGCTCGGCCCCAACCTCGGCTACAACCCGGAGGACTGAGCAGGCTGGGAGCCTGTCCAGTCGTTCTCACTGTTGCGAATTGACCTTGTTGCACTGGACCCTTCGGCCGTAGTGGTGTACTGGTGGCCGCGCTCCGAGTCGCCGGGACCGCTTGCGGATGGAGGAACACTCATGAGTGGTGACGGCGTCCTCGCGAGTGGACCGCCCGCTCCGCACGAAGATCTGCCCGTCGACCCGCGCGCCGCGCGGGCCGCATTCCGGTCCGCTGTTCGTTTCGCCGCGGTGGCCGCGATCGGTGGATTCCTGTTCGGCTACGACATCTCGACCACCAACCGGGCAGTCAAGGCGCTGCAGGCCGATTTTCATATTGGCAACGCTCTGCTGGGTTTCGCCGCGGCATCTGTGGTTCTGGGTGCGGCGGTCGGGGCGGTGTGGGCCGGCCGGATCGGCGACCGGTTGGGCCGCCTGTCGGTGATGAAGCTCTCGGCGGCATCGTTCTTCGTGTGCGGCCTCGGCGCTGGTTTGGCAACCAGCATTTGGATGTTCATCGTCTTCCACTTCATCGGCGGTATCGGGATCGGCTTCTCATCGGTTGCGGCTCCGGCCTACATAGCCGAAATCTCACCACCGCGATTCCGTGGCAGGCTTGGCTCACTGCAGCAGCTTGCCATCGTCATCGGGCTTTTCGGTGCGATGGCGTTCACCTGGGTGCCGTTTCACCTCGCGGGCGGTGCGAGTAAGCCGCTCTGGCTGGGCCTGGCGGCTTGGCGGTGGACTTATCTCGGCGAGCTGGTTCTGGCGCTGCTGTACTTCGCTCTGCTTTTCACGATCTACGAGTCGCCGCGTTACCTGGTTGGCAGACAAGAGATTTCACAAGCCCGTCAAGTGCTGGGGCGACTGCTGGGCCCGCGCGACGTGGAGGCGACGATCACTCGTATCGCGAGCTCCTTGGAGCAGGAGAAGCCGCAGTCGTGGCGTGACCTGCGTAAGCCGACCGGCGGGCTGTACGGAATCGTCTGGGTCGGGTTGGGGCTGGCCGTTTTTCAGCAGTTCGTCGGCATCAACGTGATCTTCTCGTACTCCGATTTGCTGTGGGAGGCAGTCGGCTTCGGCGAGAAGTCGTCGTTCACCATTTCTCTGGCGACCACCGGGGTCAACGTGCTGATCACCTTGGTGGCGATCGCGCTGATCGACCGGCTCGGCCGAAGGCCGCTGCTGCTGGCCGGATCGGCGGGCATGTCGGTGATGCTGGCGACGATGACCGTGGTGTTCGCCGGAGCTTCCACCATCAACGGTCGGCCGCAGTTGGACGGAGCCGCCGGGGTGATCGCGCTGGTGGCTGCCGACTTGTTCGTGGTCGCGTTCGCGGTGTCCTGGGGCCCGGTGCTGTGGGTGCTGCTGGGCGAGATGTTCCCCAACCGCATCCGGTCGGCGGCGCTGGGCCTGGCCTCAGGCGTGCAGTGGATGGCCAACTGGACTATCGCGGTGACGTTCCCGGCGCTGCGCCATGTGCTCGGTGTGGCCTACGGGTTTTACACGCTGTGCGCGGTGCTGTCGCTTGTTTTCGTCTGGCGATGGGTCCGCGAAACCAACGGGATGTCACTGGAGGACATGCCCGACGAGGTGTCTCCGACTGCCGCGCCGCGCGCCGCGACCTGAAACCGCCGTGACTTTGCTTAGCCACCCATGAAACAATCGCTGGCCGTGAAGACCTTCGAGGATCTGTTTGCCGAACTCGGCGAACGTGCCCGCACTCGTCCGCCCGGCAGCGGCACCGTCGCCGCGCTGGACAGCGGCGTGCATACGCTGGGTAAGAAGATCCTCGAAGAGGCTGGCGAAGTGTGGCTGGCCGCCGAACACGAATCCGACGAGGCGCTGGCCGAGGAGATCAGCCAGTTGCTGTACTGGGCTCAGGTGCTGATGATCGCTCGCGGGCTCACGCTCGACGACGTGTACCGGAAACTCTGATGACGTCGCAGCACCGCAACGGGTCCACCGGGCTGCGCGTTGCGGTCCCCAACAAAGGGGCGCTGAGCGAATCGGCCGTCGAAATCCTGGCCGAGGCCGGCTATCGGCGCCGGACCGATCCCAAAGACCTGACCGTCATCGACCCGCACAACAACGTCGAGTTCTTTTTCCTGCGTCCCAAGGACATCGCCATCTATGTCGGGTCGGGTGAGCTCGACTTCGGCATCACCGGAAGGGATTTGGCGCGCGAGTCTCGCGCGCCGGTACACGAACGACTCGCGCTGGGCTTCGGATCGTCCAGTTTCCGCTACGCGGCCCCGGCCGGCAGGGACTGGAAAATCGACGACCTGGCCGGCCGCCGCATCGCCACCGCATATCCCAACTTGGTGCGAGAAGACTTGGCGGCCCGCGGTATTGACGCAACGGTGATCCGCCTGGACGGCGCGGTCGAGATCTCGATACAACTCGGCGTCGCCGACGCCATCGCCGACGTGGTGGGTTCGGGCCGCACCCTGAACCTGCACAACCTGGTGGCGTTCGGCGAAGCGCTGTGCGATTCAGAGGCGGTCCTGATCGAACAGGTTGATCCGGATGCCTCCCACCGGCCGGACGTGGCTGCCCGCGATCAACTGGTTGCACGGGTGCAGGGCGTGGTGTTCGGCCAGCAGTACCTGATGCTCGACTACGACTGCCCGCGTTCGGCTCTCGACAAAGCAACCGCGATAACACCAGGGTTGGAGTCACCGACGATTTCGCCGCTGGCCGACCCTGATTGGGTCGCGGTGCGGGCGCTGGTGCCACGCCGCGGTGTCAACGAGATCATGGACGATTTGGCAGCGATTGGCGCGAAAGCGATCCTGGCTTCAGGCGTCCAGTTCTTCCGGTTCTGATCATGAATGTCTCGGTGGTACAGCCGCCGCTGTGTTAGCGTCCCGCTAGAGCCGCGTTCGTTTGTCGAGCCCTGGGAGGGGTCGCGATGTCGCACATGACGCATTTCTATGTTCTGCTGCTAGCCCTGGGAATTGGCGTGATCGCCGGTCTGCGATCCATGACGGCCCCGGCGGTCATTTCCTGGGCCGCCGCGCTGCACTGGATCAATCTGAATGGAACCTGGGCTTCCTGGGTTGGCAATTGGATAACCGTGGGCATCTTCACCGTCCTTGCGCTCGGGGAGCTATTTGTCGACAAGCAGCCCAAGACGCCACCCCGAACCGCGCCCCCCGCGTTCATTGGCCGGATCGTCGCCGGCGGGTTCGCGGGCGCTGTGATCGGAACCGCGTGGGCCGTCACCTGGAGCGCACTCGGCGCCGGCGTGATCGGCGCGGTAATCGGCACCCTGATCGGCGCCCGGGCGCGAGGCGCGCTGGCCGGGTCGTTTGGCCGTGACCTGCCGGCCGCTCTACTCGAAGACGTCGTCGCCGTTGGCGGTGGATTCGCGCTCGCCGCAATCACCGCCGCTCTGTGACGCAGCGCTTCGACGCGATCGTAGTCGGCGCCGGCCAGGCCGGGCCCCCGCTGGTCGGACGGCTGACCGCGGCCGGTCGCACCGTTGCGATGGTGGAGCGCAAGCTGATCGGCGGCACCTGCGTCAACACCGGCTGCATCCCGACTAAGACATTGGTGGCCAGTGCGCAGGCCGCACATATGGCCCGGCGCGGCGCCGACTTCGGCGTCGACACCGGCGCGGTCAGCGTGGACATGCGAAAAGTCAAGGCGCGCAAGGACGCCATCATGCTTGATGACCGCAAAGGCGTCGAAGACTGGCTTGACGGCATGGACGGCTGCACCGTCATTCGCGGTCATGCCAGCTTCCAGGATCCGCATACGTTGCGCGTCGGGGATGAGACGTTAAGTGCCGAGCGCATTTTCCTCAACGTCGGCGGACGTGCGGTGGTGCCCGACATTCCCGGACTGGCCGATATCGACTTTCTCACCAATGTGTCGATCCTCGAACTCGATACGCTGCCCGAGCATCTCGTCATCGTCGGTGGTAGTTACATCGCCCTGGAATTCGCGCAGATGTACCGGCGTTTCGGCGCCAAGGTCACCGTGGTCGAAAAAGGTCCGCGACTGACAGCGCGCGAAGACGAGGACGTCTCGGTCGCTATCAAGGCGATCCTGGAAAATGAAGGCATCGACGTCGTCGTCGACGCCACTGATATTCGGATATCAAAGCGCGACAAAGGGTTCGAACTGACCCCGCGAGCTGGTGCGGCACCGATAGCGGGCAGCCACCTGCTGATGGCGGTCGGGCGGCGCCCCAACACCGACGACCTCGGGCTGGAGCAGGCCGGCGTCCGCACCGATGCCCACGGATACATCGCCGTTGACGACCAACTGAAAACCAACGTCGACCACATCTGGGCGATGGGCGACTGCAACGGCAAGGGCGCTTTCACCCACACCTCCTACAACGACTTCGAAATCGTGGCCGGCAACCTGCTCGACGACGACCCACGGCGGGTGAGCGACCGGATCACCGCTTACGCGCTCTACATCGACCCGCCGCTGGGACGCGCAGGCATGACCGTCGAGCAGGTTCGGGCGTCCGGCCGCCCCGCGCTGGTCGGTCAGCGACCGATGACCAGAGTCGGACGGGCAGTGGAAAAGGGTGAGACGCAAGGCTTTATGAAGGTCGTTGTCGATGCCGAGACGCAGCAGATCCTCGGAGCCGCCATTCTCGGCGTCGGCGGCGACGAGGCCATCCACTGCATCCTGGACGTGATGTCAGCCAAGGCGACTTATCAGACACTGGCCCGCACGATGCATATTCACCCCACGGTGTGCGAGCTGATACCGACAATGCTGCAGGAGATGTCGCCGTTGAAGTAGCCGGCGATCAAGCAGCCGGCTCGGCTTTGTGCTGCAGGACGGTGTCTGCGTTGCCTTCGTCGGGAGCCTCCGGCCAGCCCGGGTACGGCGGCGGTGTGCCGCCGAAAACCGGACAGTGCTCGTGGTGCGCGCACCAGTCGCACAACCGCGACGGTCGTGGCCTGAAATCGCCTGTGACACCGGCGGATTGAATGGCGTGCCAAATCGCCATCAGCGTCTTCTCGAAACGCAACAGCTCAGCTTCGTCGGGGGAGTAGTCCAGCAGCTGGCCATCGGAGAGATAGATGAGCCGCAGTCGCGTCGGCAGCACGCCCCGCGAGCGCAGTAACGCGACCGCGTAGAACTTCATCTGAAACATCGCTTTGAACTCGGCCAGCGCCCGGGCTTCCGGTGGGGCCTTGCCGGTTTTGTAGTCCACCACCCGCAATTCGCCGGTGGGCGCGACATCGATCCGGTCGATGATTCCACGCAACAGGGTGCCGTCGGCCAGTTCGACCTCGATGCGCTGCTCGCAGCTCTGCGGGTCGAATCGGGTCGGGTCTTCCAGGCTGTAGTAGCCGGACAGCAGCTTGCGGGCCTCGTCGAGCAGGTGTGTCTGCTGCTCGGCGTCCAACTGGTCGACCAGTTCGGGCTCGGCGGCGAGCACCTGCTCCCATGCCGGGCCGACCAGCGCGTCGACGGTCTGCGGGCCGCGTTGCGCGGCGGGGAGACCGTAGAGCTGCTCCAGCGCGGCGTGCACCACCGATCCGCGCACCTGAGCGGTAGAGGGCGGCTCGGGCAGCCGGTCGATCGCGCGGAAACGGTAGAGCAACGGGCACTGCTTGAAGTCGGCCGCCCGCGACGGTGACAGAGCTGGTCTCGACGCCGGGCGCGACCTGGCTGGCGTGAGTGGTTCGTCACTCATGTGCGCCGCTCCTTCTCGTCGCTGCGCGTCGCCGACGCAGCTCATATCCGCAGCCTAGAGGCCGGGTCGGACAACCCCGCGCACCTTTGGCGGCGCGTCTGCTGGCAGGCTGGACGGCTGTGTCCGCAACCGGCCCGTTCGTCATCGGTGATCGCGTTCAACTCACCGACGCCAAGGGACGGCACTACACGATGCTGCTCAGTGCCGGTGGCGAGTTTCACACCCACCGCGGCGCGATCGCGCACGACGCGGTCATCGGGCTGCCGGAAGGCAGCGTGGTCAAGTCCGCCAACGGCGACCAGTTCCTCGTGCTGCGTCCGCTGCTGGTCGACTACGTGCTGTCGATGCCGCGCGGCGCTCAGGTGGTCTACCCGAAAGATGCGGCGCAGATCGTGCACGAGGGCGACATCTTCCCGGGCGCACGGGTATTGGAGGCGGGTGCCGGGTCCGGGGCGCTGACCTGTTCGCTGCTGCGTGCCGTCGGACCGGGCGGACGGGTGATCTCCTACGACGTGCGCGCCGACCACGCCGAACACGCCCGCAGCAACGTGGAGACCTTCTTCGGCTGCGTCCCGGACAACTGGCGACTGGTGATCAGCGACGTTGTCGACGCCGATCTGCCCGACGACTCGATCGACCGGGTTGTGCTGGACATGCTGGCGCCGTGGGAAGTGCTGGACCGGGTGTCGCGGGCGCTGGTCGCCGGCGGCGTGCTGATGATCTACGTGGCAACCGTGACTCAGCTGTCGAAGGCGGTGGAGGCGCTGCGCGAGCAGCAGTGCTGGACGGAGCCCCGCGCCTGGGAGACGATGCAGCGCGGCTGGAACGTCGTCGGGCTGGCCGTGCGGCCCCAACACAACATGCGCGGGCACACAGCGTTTTTGGTGTTCGCGCGCAAGCTGGCCCCCGACACCGTCCCCCCGACGCCGCTGCGCAGAAAGCAACGCCCCAGCGAGCCAACGTCGACGAGCTAGTCGTCGCTGCGCCGCAGATCTCGGCGCACCGACAGCAACTCGAACTCCGGATGGGCCGCCACCAGGCGCTCGGCGGCGTCCAGCACGTCGACGGCATGGCCGCGATCGGCCGAGGCCATCGCCACGCCGATCCCAGCCCGTCGGTGAAGTTCCTGGGATCCTGTCTCCGCGGCCGATACGCCGAACTTGCGGTGCAGTTCCGCGATTACCGGCCGCACCACCGATCGCTTCTGCTTGAGCGAGCGCACGTCACCGAGCAGAAGATCGAACTCCAGCCAGCCGATCCACATCGCGAGTCAGTGACCGGGCTCCGCCGGGGGCGGCGCGGAGTCGGTCCGGAAGGCCAGCAGGACATCGGCGGTCCGCGCCGACAGCTGCCAGCCGCCCTGAAACGGCTTGAACTCCATGGGAAAAGAGAATCGGGGACCCTTCGGATTCGATGAGCTGACGTCAACGTTGGCCACCGCGTCGGCCGGATCCCGGTCAGACCACCTGACATCGCGTACATCGAACTTCACCGGCGTGAAGCCACCGTTCAGCAGTGCGTTGGAGAACTGGTCGAAGACACCGGCGTTTTCCGGGGTGGCGCCTTCGACCAGGTTCAGCTTCTGCGGGCCGGGCACCGCCGCGTCAGCCAGCCGGTACAGCACGCCCGCCAACGCATCCGGCGGCGGCAATGGAGCCGCCTGCGGGGCCGCCGCCGAACTCAGCGACGCCGACGTCGACGGTGCGGAGGTCTCGGGCGACGCATCGTCCTTCGCACTGGAACACCCCGAAAGCCCGAGCACCGCCGCAATCGCGGCGGTGCTCAAGACCGCGGTTAGGCGTCGGGGCATTCAGCGGCCGTCAGTGCGACGAGCGCACAGACTGGATCAGCGTCATCGCCGAGTCGTGCGACAGCTTCCAGCCGCCTTGATCGACGAACCTGAGGTACTCGGGTGTCGGGGCCAGATGCGGGCCCGTCGCGGTGATGGTGGCCGTGGCGGAGCCGGGACCGGCGGGGGCGATGTTGCTGATGTTGAACGTCAGCGGCAGGCTGCCCTTGGCAGCGGCCTTCTGTAGTTCGTGGTCGGCAAGGCTGGCCGGAACGGGGATGCCGCCCTCGATCAGGTAACCCTTGCTCGCGAACGACACGCTCGGGTCCTGCAGCGTGTTCAGCACGGTGGTGAGCTGATTGGCGGTGGGCAGGTCCACTCCGACCGGCGCCGGCGGGTCCTGCGGTAGCGGCGCGCCGAAGACGACCGGCTGAACGCGGGGCGACACAGCGGTAACGGATGCAATGCACGTCACACCGGCGGCCGCAGCGCCGACGGCGGCCAGCGCCGCCATGCCTGTGGCTAGGGTTTTCACGGTCACTAAGGTCCTCTCGGTAAAGCTGACTAAACAAGATGTTAACGCTGTTGCGTGTGTGCCCCATTTCGAGTTCCCGCATGAATTGGAAATCGCCGGTAGCGTTGAGGTATCCACCGCACCACCGTCCCGGAGCGGGAAAGGAGCGCACCATGGGTGAGTTTGAGCGTGAAGCGTTCGGTAACCCGCGCGAGCCAGACCTCTCCAGCGAGGACGCTGCCGAGTTGGAAGAGCTGCGACGCGAGGCTGCAATCCTGCGCGAGCAACTGGACAACGCTGCGGGATCGCACAGTGCCGCACGCAGTCCGCGCGATGTGCACCAGCTCGAGGCGCGTATCGATTCGCTGGCGTCGCGCAACTCCAAGCTGATGGAAACCCTCAAGGAAGCTCGCCAGCAGCTGCTGGCGCTGCGCGAAGAGGTCGATCGGCTCGGGCAGCCGCCCAGCGGCTACGGCGTGCTGTTGTCCACTCACGAGGACGACACCATCGATGTCTTCACCTCGGGCCGCAAGATGCGCCTGACGTGCTCGCCCAACATCGACGTGAAGTCGTTGCGCAAGGGACAGACCGTTCGGCTCAACGAGGCTTTAACTGTCGTCGAGGCCGGCACGTATGAATCAGTCGGCGAGATTTCAACTCTGCGCGAGATTCTGTCTGACGGGCACCGCGCTCTGGTGGTCGGTCACGCCGACGAGGAGCGCATCGTGTGGCTGGCCGAGCCGCTGGTGGCCGAGGACCTGCCCGACGGTGTGTATGACTCGTCGGACGACGACCTGCGGCCGCGCAAGCTGCGTCCCGGTGACTCGCTGCTGGTGGACACCAAAGCGGGTTACGCCTTCGAGCGCATCCCCAAGGCCGAGGTCGAGGACCTGGTGCTCGAAGAGGTTCCCGACGTCACCTACAACGACATCGGTGGGCTGGGCCGGCAGATCGAGCAGATCCGCGACGCCGTCGAGTTGCCGTTCCTGCACAAGGAGCTCTACCGCGAGTACGCGCTGCGCCCGCCCAAAGGCGTGTTGCTCTACGGCCCGCCCGGTTGCGGTAAGACGTTGATCGCCAAGGCTGTCGCCAACTCGCTGGCCAAGAAGATGGCTGAGGTCCGCGGCGACGACGCCCGCGAGGCCAAGTCCTACTTCCTCAACATCAAAGGCCCCGAGCTGCTGAACAAGTTCGTCGGTGAGACGGAGCGTCACATCCGGCTGATCTTCCAGCGGGCCCGCGAGAAGGCGTCCGAGGGCACACCGGTGATCGTGTTCTTCGACGAGATGGACTCGATCTTCCGCACCCGCGGCACCGGGGTTTCCTCCGACGTGGAAACCACCGTCGTCCCGCAGCTGCTCAGCGAGATCGACGGTGTCGAGGGCCTGGAGAACGTCATCGTCATCGGTGCCTCCAACCGTGAGGACATGATCGACCCGGCGATCCTGCGGCCCGGCCGCCTCGACGTGAAGATCAAGATCGAGCGCCCGGACGCCGAGTCGGCCCAGGACATCTTCTCGAAGTACCTCGTCGAGACTCTTCCGGTGCACGCCGATGACATCACCGAATTCGGTGGTGACCGTGGAGCGTGCATCAAGGCGATGATCGAGAAGGTCGTCGACCGGATGTACGCCGAGATCGACGACAACCGGTTCCTCGAGGTCACTTACGCCAATGGCGACAAAGAAGTCATGTACTTCAAGGACTTCAACTCCGGGGCGATGATTCAGAACGTGGTCGACCGGGCGAAGAAGAATGCCATCAAGTCGGTGCTGGAAAGCGGCCAGCCAGGCCTGCGGATCCAACATCTGCTCGACTCGATCGTCGATGAGTTCGCCGAGAACGAGGACCTGCCCAACACCACCAACCCCGACGACTGGGCGCGGATTTCGGGCAAGAAGGGCGAGCGGATCGTTTACATCCGCACGCTGGTCACCGGCAAGAGCTCGAGTGCCTCACGGGCCATCGACACCGAGTCCAACCTCGGTCAGTACCTGTAAGGCTCAGCCGGCCAGCAGCGAGTAGCTGTTGGTCAGGTCGTCCTGCAGCACCTGCGCGGCGTGCGTGGTCGTATCGATGCGCAACGGGCTGGTCAGTGTTCGGGCCTGGTATTTCCATCCGTCGGGCAGGTTGAGTCGCTCACCGAGCGTGGCCAGATCCGCCCGCGACAGATTGGGGTCGACGATCTGGCTCCAGGTCTGCATCACCCACCGCCGCAGCGCGGGGTCGTGCAATTCGTAGATCTCTTCGCCGGTGTCGAAGGTGAAGACGGTGTGCCGGTGGACCTGGTTGGCGGTGTAGGGCGCAGGGTTCATCCCCGACAGCAAGGTTTGCGCCTGGAGCACCATGTCGATCCCGCCGAAGTTCTTGATGATCCGCGGGCCCTGGTTCGTCTTCTCGATCTCGTTCACCAGCCAGTAGCGCGGGCCGTTGAGTAAGGCTGTAGCAGCACCGTTTTCGGCCGCAATGGCCTGTGCGTCGAGCGCCGACCACAACTCGGCGGGACAGTCGTTGAGGCCGAAGCTGTTGTAGACGGATGCCTGCGGCCCCGCCTCGCCCGGCGTCACCAGAAGGATTTCGCCGTAGCGCTTTCCGGACAGGCCGGTGATGGGTTCGGCAGACACCAGGTGAAGGTAACACTTCTTTCACCTGCGTCAACCGCCACGAGGCGGATCAACGGGGTGGGAGGGCCACGACTTGGACGAAGAACTCGTCGATCTGGCGAATGACGTTCATGAATTGTTCGAAGCCAACGGGTTTGGTGACGTAGGCGTTCGCGTGGAGTCGGTAGCTGCGCAGAATGTCTTCCTCAGCGGCCGAGGTGGTCAGGACAACAATGGGGATGTGGCACAAGTCTGGATCGGATTTGATCTTTTCAAGCAGTTGGTGGCCGTCGTATTTCGGCAGGTTCAAGTCGAGCAGGATCAGGTCCGGCCGGGTCGCGCCCTTGTGCGATCCACGTTGGTACAGATAGTCGAGACCTTCCTGTCCATCGCTTGCAACACGCAAAGTGTTGCGAATCTTGTAGTGTTCGAAGGCTTCCCGAGTGATGAGGACGTCTCCGGGATCGTCTTCGATAAGCAGGACCTCGATTGGGCGACCAGCCGGTGTCATCGGTGGGCTCCTTCGGTTGCGCCGACGGGTGTCTCGTCGCTGTCGGCAGCAATAGGCAAGGTGAACCAGAACCGAGAGCCGCTGCTGTTGCCGGTGTCGATACCGATGGTACCGCCGTGCAGCTCGACGATTTTCTTGCAGACCGCCAACCCGATACCAGTTCCGGTGTAGGCATCCCGGCCGTGCAGACGCTGGAAGATCACAAACACTTTCGCGGCGAACTCGGGAGCGATGCCGATGCCGTTGTCCGTCACGCTGAACATCCAATGGCCGTCGTGATCGCCGGTTCCGCGTTCGCAGTCGATCACGACGTGGGGCACGCGATCCTCGCGTCGGAACTTGACCGCGTTGCCGATCAGGTTCTGCCACAGCATCGTCAGAAGGGTGGCATCGCCGACGACCTGAGGAAGCGGACCGTCGGTGCATGCGATCTGGGCTTTGGACTCCTCGATCGCCGCGGCCAGATTGCGCAGCGCGGTGTCCAAGGTGGCGTCGAGGTCAACCGTGACGCGAGTGACATTGAGGCGACCGACCCGGGAAAAGGTGAGCAGATCATTGATGAGCACCTGCATGCGTTTGGCGCCGTCGACAGCGAAGCCGATGTATTCGATACCGCGTTCATCGAGGGTGTCGCCGTAGCGTTGCTCGAGCAGCTGACAAAACGAGGCCACTTTGCGTAGCGGTTCCTGGAGGTCATGGGAGGCCACATAAGCGAACTGCTCGAGCTCGGCGTTGGATCTCCGTAGCTCGACCGCCTGCGCGTCGAGCACCTCCGTTTGCATCGCCAGACGAGCCCGGTCCGATCGGGATATATCCAGCTCGGTGACGATCCGCTCGCGCATGTTTTCTACGTCGCCCGCGATCGCGCGGATATCTTTGGCTCCCCGCCCGTCGATGCTGTGGGCGAAGTCGCCTTGCGCAATCCGCCGGCACGAAGCGGCGAGCACGGCCACCGGACGGGTCACCGCGTGTCGCATCAACAATCCCAGCAGGAACGCCCCGGCGATGAACGCTGCCACCATGGCAATCAGGATCCGGTCCCGCCAGCTGCGCATCGTGTCCAACTGGTTGACCGCGACGGTCCGCGCGGCGGCCAGATCGAAGTTCTGGGCATCGAATAGCACGCGGATGCGGTCGAACTCGGCCTTGCCACGCTCGGCGGTCGCGGCGTTCACGACATTTGGCGTGCCCGGGATCACGCTGCTGATCAACGGCTGCGCGTACGTGCTGCGCCACGCGGCGCCGGCGCGCTCGATCGCGGTCAGGTCGGCAATCAGGTCGGCCCGGTCACCGAGTCGCGCGGTGATGTCCTCGGCCGCTTGCTGTTCGACGCGTTGCCCTTCGACGTAGGGGGCGAGGAACTGCCGGTCGGCGGCGATCACGTAGCCGCGTAGGGCGGTCTCCTGATCACGCAACGCGCCCTGCAACTGATACGCCGAGACACGCGCAGGCTGAATGTGTTCGGTCAACTCACGGGTCACTGCGTCGGTGCGGTCCAACAGCACCGCACCTGCGGCCGCACCGGCCAGCACCACCGCTCCCATGACCGACAGCACCACGGTCTGCCAACCTGCGACCGTTAGTCGCGATCCCAGCTGCGGGCCGTCCGTAGGGGTGTCTGGCTGCCCCGTCGATCCCGTCGTCACCCGATGCTGCGTTCTACCCGCACCACGGCGACGTCGTCGCTGAACCCGCCATGCGTTTGGGCTCGGGCCTCGACCTGGTCGATGAGCGCGTCGACGAACTCCGGGCCGGGCAGCGCCGCCAGCGACCGGGCCAGCTCCAGTAGGCCGTCTTCGCCGAGGCGTTCGGCACCGCGACCAGAATGCCCCTCGAACAGTCCGTCGGTGAGCAGCACCAGACCGCCGCCTTCGGGGAGTTCCATTGCACACTCCGGCCAGCCGTCACCGGCGAACCCCAAAGCCGGGCCGGCCGGCGGCTCGGCCCAATCCACGGTGCCGTGGCTGTGCACCAGCATGCCGGGATGTCCGGCGCGGACCGCTATGACCCGCGGACTGTCGGGGCTGACCGCCAAGGTGAACATCGTCGCGAAAATCGTGCGGCCTACGCCTTCAGCGTGAAGGATCTGTTCGAGCTGCCGCATCGCAGCGTCACCGTGAATGCCGCTCAACGTCAATGTGCGCCAGGCGATCCGCAGTGCCACTCCCAACGCGGCCTCGTCAGGCCCGTGGCCGGCGACATCGCCGATAACGATGTGCACGGTCCGGTCCGGCGTTTGCACGACATCGTAGAAGTCTCCGCCCAGCAGCGCGTTCGTGCGGCTGGGCCGGTATCGAGTCACTACATTGACTTCTGAGCCCTCGAGCAGTAGCGGAGAGGGCAGCAGACCTCGTTCCAGCCGGGCATTTTCCCGGGCCCGAATATCGCTCGCCTGCAGCTCCACCGCGATGAGCTCGGCGCGCTTACGTTCGATCGCATACAGCAGAGTCCGGCGAAGCAGGTCGGGCCCGACCCGCCCCTTGACCAAGTAGTCCTGTGCACCGCTCGCGACGGCCGACACCCCGAATTGTTCGTCATTCAATTCCGTCAGCACGACCACCGGAAGCGTGGCATCCCACTCGGTGACGCGGGCGATGCCGTCGAACCCGGTGGCGTCCGGCAGATGCAGGTCCAGCAGGACGCAGTCCGGGCGCTCGCGGGCGAGGGCGCCGTCGGCGTGCGCCAACGAGGACGCCCACTCCACCCGGATATCGGCGCCGGAGTCTGCGATCATTTCCTCGACCAGCACCGCATCACCGCGGTCGTCCTCGATCAGCAGCAGTGACAACCAGTGCCTATCGGCTGCGGGAGCGACGTGGCTATCCGACACCGGAATCGACCCCGGATTGTTCAGCACACGCTCGATCAAACATGTCCTCCACGCATCCCGACGCGCCAACGATAACCCACACGCTGGGTATTTGCCGGGATCACCGGCTAATCGCCGAGAGCTCCATCTCGCCCCGCCACGCGGGGCGCATCGTCGCCACGCCTACGCTTAGAGCATGCAACGGATTATCGGTACGGAGGTCGAGTACGGCATCTCGTCGCCGTCGGACCCGACCGCCAACCCGATCCTGACCTCGACGCAGGCGGTGCTGGCCTATGCGGCCGCTGCCGGCATTCAGCGCGCCAAACGCACCCGCTGGGACTACGAAGTGGAATCGCCGCTGCGAGATGCCCGCGGATTCGACCTGAGCCGTTCGGCCGGTCCGCCGCCGGTTGTCGACGCGGACGAGGTTGGTGCGGCCAACATGATCTTGACCAATGGCGCGCGCCTTTACGTCGACCACGCGCACCCGGAGTATTCCGCGCCGGAGTGCACCGACCCGCTCGACGCGGTGATCTGGGACAAGGCCGGCGAGCGGGTGATGGAGGCCGCCGCCCGGCACGTGGCCAGCGTGCCGGGTGCAGCCAAGCTGCAGCTGTACAAGAACAACGTCGACGGCAAGGGCGCCTCCTACGGGTCGCATGAGAACTATCTGATGAGCCGGCAGACGCCGTTCTCGGCCGTCATCGCGGGGTTGACGCCGTTCCTGGTGTCCCGCCAGGTGGTCACCGGCTCGGGCCGGGTCGGAATCGGGCCCGCGGGCGATGAGCCGGGCTTCCAGCTGTCTCAGCGGGCCGACTACATCGAGGTCGAGGTCGGGCTGGAGACCACACTGAAACGCGGGATCATCAACACCCGCGACGAGCCGCACGCCGACGCCGACCGCTACCGGCGGCTGCACGTCATCATCGGCGACGCCAACCTCGCCGAGACATCGACGTATTTGAAGCTCGGCTCGACGGCGCTGGTGCTCGATCTGATCGAAGACGGTCCAGCGCACGGGATCGACCTGACCGATTTGGCGCTTGCCCGTCCGGTGCACGCGGTGCACGCGATCAGCCGCGATCCTTCGCTGCGCGCCACTGTCGCGCTGGCCGACGGCCGCGAGTTGACCGCGCTTGCGCTGCAGCGGATTTATCTGGACAGGGCGGCCAAACTTGTCGACGGCCGCGACCACGACGCGCGGGCGGCGGACGTCGTCGAGACCTGGGCAAACGTGCTCGATCTACTCGAGCGCGACCCGATGGAGTGCGCCGAACTGCTGGATTGGCCTGCCAAGCTGCGGCTACTGGAGGG
>Ga0209113_1000099_pt1 | contig 17779 bp, 17 predicted proteins | sample TexAe_RefH0_O1_FD_187951 | JGI IMG/M metagenome (GOLD analysis project Ga0209113, IMG submission 187951) | Forest soil microbial communities from Davy Crockett National Forest, Groveton, Texas, USA - Texas A ecozone_RefH0_O1 (SPAdes) (version 2) | ecosystem: Environmental > Terrestrial > Soil >... | reverse complement strand
GGACGCGCGGGTGTCGGGTTCGGAGAGCAGTGAGGGATGTTGGCGCGAGCTCTGCGGGCGTTGCCCGGCACGCCGTTGAGCTGCCGCACGGCCTGAATTCCCATGCAGCGGAATGACTTTCGCTTTTGAGTCGCCCGCCAAGAGTGAACCTGATCCCGCCCTAGTTGATTGTGGCTCGGCCGCCAAAGCGCTGCGCTGCTGCTACGGCCCGGCCCTCAATGGAGCGTACCCATTCTGGATCGATAATGGGAGTCAAACCTCGGCCGCGTACATAATCGTCAAAAGCCTCTGCAGTCGACCACTTCGGATGGTATTCGAGCTCCTGTTCCATCCGTGTGGTGTCCATCACCCGGCCGTAGCTCAAGTAGCCGAGTTGCTCGCGATTGATCTCGAGGTAGTGGTTGGCCTTGCGCAGCGAATCCAGTGCTGCGAGACCAAATCCCGGCACTGGCAGCGCAACTCGGCCCGCGCGTCGGATCGCCTGCGACAGCATGATGATCCCGCTGGCGCCGATGTTGAAGGTGCCGGGCTTGCCGACCATCACGGCCCGCTCCAAGGCACCCAGCGCGTCCTGCTCGTGCAGGAGCTGCAGCCGGGCGTCGCGGCCGAGCACCGTCGGGACCAACGGCCCAGCCAGGTAGCGCGACAGCGTGGTCTCCATCGCCGGACCAATCATGTTGGCCAGTCTCAGGATTGTCACCGATATGTCGGGCCGACGCCGGCCCAGCCCGCGGGTGTAACCCTCGATGTCGAGGCTGTCTTTCGGAAAGCCTTCCCCGAACGGACGCCGGCTGCTGCTGTCCTCGGTGAACAGCACCGGATCATGCGCGCTTGACCCGTACACCTCCGAGGTCGACTTCAGTACGACTCGACGCACCGACGGCGCGTTCTGACAGGCCGCGAACAGCTGCATTGCGCCGAGCACGTTGATTTCCTTCAACGCCGCGCCGCCGCCGGAACGCGGCGCGAATGACGCCGCTGCCGCGTGCACCACGGTGTCGACGTCGCCGTTTCGGATCACCTTGGCGACAAATGGGTTGCGGATGTCTGCACGGACGAATTCGGCGCGACCCATCCGCCGCAGCATGTCCTTGCTGGGTGCGACCGCGTCGACCGCGATGACCCGGTTGATCATCGGGTTCTGCGCAAGTCGGGCCGTCAGATAACCGCCCAGAAAGCGGCACGCGCCGGTGACCAGCACGACCTTCGGATAGTGCAGGGCATCGGCGCCGGTAGGTGACTGACCGTCCGACGAGTCCACTCGGTTAGCCTAGCGACCTTGCGCTACCGCGGCATCGGCTGCGAATGACAGCAGCGGCCGGCAACAGGAGTTACTTACCGAGTTTTCTGCGCTGCACCCGCGTGCGGCGAAGCAGCTTACGGTGCTTCTTCTTCGACATCCGCTTGCGCCGCTTCTTGATTACTGAACCCATAACTCCGCTATCTGTGTGGCGGCCCGAGTCCGCCATGGCCGGGCATCTGCAATAACCCGGTCACTCTACCCGGGTAGGCACTTCGAACACCAAAGCCGATGCCGGCACTCAAATCCGGCGCAGCAGTCAGCGGCTCATGCAGACATCACAAAGCGCACCCGGGTGTTCCGGATGCGCCGGGACGTCTATCGTCCCGCATTCCCGCACCGCAAACGCTATCCAGCGTCGAAGTAGGAGGTCTCCAGCATGTCGTGCACGGCCTTTGCGTGCACGCGGAAGGATCGCCCGACGCGGACCGCGGGTAGTTCACCGTTGTGAACCAACCGGTAGACCGTCATCTTGCTGACCCGCATCAGTGCCGCCACTTCAGCAACCGTCAGGAATTGCGTCCGGGGCTGCTGGCCGTCTGCGGAACCCGTGTCTCGTCCCGATTTCCCGCCAGCCGATGGCCCGTTCATAGACGTCATCGCAACCCAATCAGTCAGGCTCCTGCAGTCCCAGCGGCTTCCCCTCCGCTGGCACCCACAGGTGCATACCAACAAGGAGAATAGCGGGACTAGTGTGGTTATTGCGACGGGTGGTGGCAAATAAATAAAATTCTATAAATTACTCAGGTGTAATTCTTAGCTGCTCAGAGCGTGTTTTTGCGGCCCGCACAGCCTCATCGACAGCCGCCCGCAAACCGTGCTTTTCCAATTCCCGCAGCGCAGCCGCAGTAGTGCCACCAGGCGAGGTAACAATCGAACGCAGCCGTGCCGCGGTGGTGTCCAGCGACAGGTCGCGCCGCGAGTCGCTGCCCGTTCCGCGGTCCTGCTCCATCCGGTCCAGCAAAAGCGCCGCCGAGCCGGCCATCGTCTGCGCCACCAACTCGGTGGACACCGCCCGACTGAGCCCCACCCCGACCCCGGCGTCCACCAACGCCTCGATCATCAGGAAGAAGTACGCCGGGCCCGAACCGGAAACGGCCGTCACAGCGTCCAGGTGCTCCTCGGGGACCGTCAGCACCGCTCCCACCGAGTCGAACAGCGCTGCGACCTCCTTGAGCTGCTCAGGGGTCGCAAAACGGCCTGCAGCCATGGCGCTGATACCCGCGCCGACCAACGCCGGCGCATTTGGCATCACCCGGACCACCGGCGTCCCGGCCAACAGTTTGGATTCCAGGTAGGTCGTCGTAACCCCGGCAGCGACGGTGATGAACACCTGATCCGGGCTGTCGTGGGCGGCTTCCGCGGCGACCTTGCCGATCTCACCGACCACCGAGCCGACGTCGGAGGGTTTGACCGCGATGATGACGAACGTCGCGTTCTCCACCGCATCGGGCAGCGACGTGACCAATACGCCGTACGTTTCGGAGAGATAGCGGGCGCGGTCCGGCATCCGCTCGGCGACCACCAGATCCTTGACTTGCCGGCCGGCCCGCAGCAGTCCGGACAGCAGGGCTTCACCCATGCTGCCGCCACCGACGAGCGCGATTCGAGCCATGCAGCCCAGCATCTCAGACGCCCGCGGGTTTTGTCGTTAGGGCGCGGGGACCATCGCCAATTGGCGGCTCTGCACCACGATGCGACCCGCCGAGTCGACGACGGTGTGGTCTTCGTCGAACCAGTCCTGACCGATCTGCATGCACGTGCAGACCACCCTTAGCCAGCCGTCGGCCGGTAGCCCCCGCAGGTACGCGGTGAGCTGCACGGTCGGTGCCCAGCCGGTGCGGTTCACGGCGAAACTGACCGGGGCCGAGACGTCGCCGCACATCAGCGCGAACAACACATCGGGTGCCACGCCGCGCGGCCGCACCCAGTTCTGGATCACGGGCGGCCGACCGTCGGTGGAGATGCCCAGCGATGAGATCAGCGGCCGCACTTCGCAGCCCTCAGCCAAGTTGACCAGCCCGGCCAGCCGGTGGCCGCGGCCGATCGGCTCCACATCGTCGGGCGGCTCGGGGTCCATCAGGCCCACCGTCGGGTTGGCCGACAGCAGCGGCGGCACCAGGTGCTCGGGCTCACCGAGTGTGATGACCGCATGCACGGCGGCGCGATCGCCCTGGACGAGTTCGACGTCGACGACGCTGATCCGGCGTCCGCGCTTGCGCATCGACGTCAGCAGCCGCATCGGGCCGGGATCGGGTGCCGACAGGAAGCTGGCCGAAACCGCAACCGGCTCAACGGGTCCGCCGTGGGCGGTGCGAGCCGCGTTGGCGCATAACGCCACCATCGCCCCGCCGTGCACCTTGGGCCCGATGGTCCAGTGCTTGTTCAGCTCGCCCTCGTAGACGTTGTGCACGCCGTCGGAGTCGATCTCGCGTAGCTCCATCGCTTCGGTGAATAACGCGGTCAATTTGTCGAGTCCTTGACTGTCATCGCAGCAGGTGCGTGCGGGCGAATTGCAACGACTCGGCCAGGATGGCCTGGCGCTCGTGGGCTGACCGCGCCGACGACGTGGACACCTCCAGCACGACGTGGCCGGCGAAGTCGCCGGCGGCCAACAACTGGCAGACCTCGACCGTCGGCTGGTTGCCGTGGCCCGGCGCCAGGTGCTCGTCGGCGGGCAGGCCGGTGCCGTCGCACAGATGCAGGTGCACCAGGCCGGAGCCCATCCGCTCTGCCATATCCAGCGCGTCGTCACCCGCCGTCGCGCTGTGCGACAGGTCCAGCGTGTAGTGCGCGTGCTCACCGTCCAGCGGGTCGTAGGACGGGGCGAACGCCGAGATGCCGGGTCCGGGTCCGCCGCCGCGCCGGCGCATCCGCTCCATGGTCTGGCCCGAACCGAAGAACCGGTCGGCGCGGAACGGAAACATGTTCTCCACGGCCACCAGCACGTCGCTGGATGCCTCGAGCTCCGCGACCTGTTCGGTGAAGCCCTCGACGTACCGCCGCTGCCAACGGAACGGCGGATGCACGACGACGGTTTGGGCGCCGAGCTTCTCAGCGGCCCGCACACTGCGATCCAGCTTGGGAATCGGGTAGGCTCCCCACACCCGCTGCGATATCAGCAGACACGGCGCATGCACCGACAGCACCGGCATCCGGTAGCGCCGCGAGAGTTTGGCCACCGCGCCGATGTCCTGGCTGACCGACTCGCCCCACACCATCAGCTCGACACCGTCGTAACCGAGGTTGGCTGCGTACTCGAAAGCGGCCTCGGTCTTCTCTGGATAGACCGAGGCCGTCGACAGACCGACTTTGATAGCTGGGCGCACGTGGGTTCTGTTGCGGCCTAGCCGGATTGCAACAACGCTAGGGGCCCCAGTGTGACCAGTGCCCCCACCGCCACCGCGATCAGCGTGCTGCCGATGTCCTCGGTCTTACGCACCACCCGCACACCGACCACCAGGCCGAGGATGACGAGCACCGAGAGCACCAGCGCGACGATGTTGTTCCACCGCCACAGCTGGTCGAACGCGATGAACAACCCCGCACCGAAGGCGACCGCCAAAAACGATTGCAGCACAACCATTCCGCCCAGTCGCAAGCTGTCCGACCGGGACCAGTTGTGCGATTCACCGTGATAATCGTCGTCGGGGTAGTCCTCTTCCTCGGCAACGTCGGCGATGTCGTGGTAGCCCGCAGCGCGTGAGTCGACGCCGTTGCCGGCGGACTGAAGGTACGAGCGCACGTACGCGGAGTCTTCGATGACCGGCTCGGCGTCTCGGACATCGGTGTCCATCACGTCGACCGACATGCCCGCGTAATCCTCGAGCGGGTCGGGCTTCATGCCCTCGGCGCCGGTCCGGTCCGGCGACTTGTCGTCGCGCGCCTCCACACGTTCGGCCGTGGGCCGCCCGTTGGTGCGCACCGGGCGCGGATAGGCGCTGGGCTGGAGCCGTGCCTCGCGCTGCTCGGATGCCGATTCGCGCGGACGAGGCGGCGCCGAGGCCGGCCAGCGCGGCTCGGGTTCAGACCAGTACGACGACTTCTCGACCGGCTCCTCAGCGGGTGCTTCGGCAACCTCGTCGTCGACGTGAGCGGTTCCGTGAGCCCGGCGGACATGCGATCCCGGACCCCGGTGCTCGGGCGCCTCGGGCTCCATGTCGTCGGTGATGATCGGGATCTCGCCGGTCAGTTCGGCGACGGTCACCGCGTCGGAATTTCCGCGGCGACGGCGGCGGCGGGCCGGAGCCGGAGCGCCAAGCGTGCCATTCTTGGCCAACAACTCGGCCACCGAGATCGGTCGAGTGGTGTCGTTTGGTCCGGTCATTTCTTGCCGCCATTCCGATTGGCTCGCTGATTCCCAGCATCTCGCACGGAAGTCTCTACGAAGGCGGTTCCGTCAGCTTCGCTATCGAGTTTGCGAAGAATTAGCCCCTCCCGTAGCGCCCACGGGCAAATGTCCACCGTCTCTATCGAAAGCGCTCGCATACTTGCCTCCGCGACCAAAGCTCCCGCCACGATTTGCGGCGCTCGCTCGGCGCTCACCCCTTCCAGTTCTGCACGGTCAGCGGTCGTCATCCTAGATATGAAAGATATGAGTTGTCTGAGGCCATTCGCCGTTAGTGTTCTCTTAACACGTGGTCCCGCGGCCGACGGCGCCGCGCCCGTCAACCGGGCCAGCGAACGGAATGTCTTCGACGTTGCCACCGCAAGATCGGGGCTGCCGGCGTCGAGCATTTTGGCTGCGGCGTCGGCCAGCTCGGCGTCCAGCCAGTCGCGCAGCATCCCGACCCGGCGCCGCCCTGGCGGGTCGTCGCTGAGCCATTCGCGAGTCAGCCGCCCGGCGCCCAGCGGCAGCGACATCGCGACTTCGGGCTCCTCGTCGACGCCGTTGGACAACTCCAGCGAGCCGCCGCCGATGTCGAGGTTGATGATCCGCCCCGCGCTCCACCCGTACCAACGGCGAACCGCCAGGAAGGTCAGCCGCGACTCGTCCACACCGCGCAGCACCTGCAGCTCCACACCGGTCTCTTTGCGGACCCGGGTCAGCAAATCGTCAGAGTTCTTGGCGTCGCGCACGGCTGATGTGGCGAACGCCATAAGTTCGGCGCAGCCCGAGCTGTCGGCGATCTTTTCGAACTCCTCGATCGTCTCGATCAGCTTGTCGGCGCCCTTGCGGGTGATCTTGCCGGAGTTGTCGATCGACTCGGCCAGCCGCAGCGTGGCCTTGGTCGAGCTCATCGGCGTCGGGTGCCCGCCGCGGCGGGCATCCACCACCAGCAGGTTGACCGTATTGCTGCCGACATCGAGAACACCTAGGCGCACGAGACACAACCTAGTCCGGCGAACACGCGGGCCGGGCAGCGGCACGAGGAGAAGCCCGACGAATTCGCCAGTCCCGCGACAACGCGGCGCGGATGAGACGCCTGGCGACAGATTCGTTTACCGTGAAAGCTGTGGCGAGTGCACAGTCAGATCATCCCGGTGAAGTCGAATTGGACTTCGCGCGTGAGTGGGTGGAGTTCTACGACCCGGACAATCCCGAGCACCTGATCGCCGCCGATCTGACCTGGCTGCTGTCCCGCTGGACCTGTGTGTTCGGTACGCCGGCGTGTCAGGGCACGGTCGAAGACCGTCCCGACGACGGCTGCTGCTCGCACGGTGCGTTCTTGTCCGACGACGACGACCGGGCCCGCTTGGACGACGCTGTGGCCAAGCTCACCGACGACGACTGGCAGTTCCGCGAAAAAGGCATGGGCCGCAAGGGTTATCTCGAACTCGACGAGCACGAGGGCGAAGAGCAGTTCCGCACCCGTAAATACAAGGGCGCGTGCATCTTCTTGAACCGGCCCGACTTCCCCAGTGGACAGGGCTGCGCGCTGCACACCAAGGCGCTCAAACTCGGCGTGCAACCGCTGACGATGAAACCCGACGTCTGCTGGCAGTTGCCGATCCGCCGCAGCCAGGAATGGGTGACGCGGCCGGACGGCACCGAGATCCTCAAGACCACCGTCACCGAATACGACCGCCGCGGCTGGGGCGCCGGCGGCGCCGACCTGCACTGGTACTGCACCGGTGACCCGGCCGCCCATGTCGGCGCCGAGCAGGTGTGGGTGAGCATGGGTCCCGAACTCACCGAATTGCTCGGCGAGAAGGCCTACGCCGAACTCGCCGCAATGTGCAAGCGGCGCAGCGGATTAGGCCTCATCGCGGTGCACCCGGCAACGCGGGCCGCCGAATAGCGGCCCGCCCGCCGTCTCAGCCCTCCAGCTTGTAGCCCAGGCCGCGCACCGTCACCAGATGGATCGGGTTGGCCGGGTCGGACTCGATCTTGGACCGCAGCCGCTTGACGTGCACGTCGAGCGTCTTGGTGTCGCCGACGTAGTCGGCACCCCACACCCGGTCGATCAACTGGCCACGAGTCAGTACCCGGCCGCTGTTACGCATCAGGTATTCGAGAAGGTCGAATTCCTTGAGCGGCAAGGTGATTGCCTCGCCGTTGACCGATACGACGTGACGCTCGACATCCATGCGCACCGGACCGGATTCCAGCACGCCGTCGGTGACCTCGGAGTCGTCGTCACCGCCACGGCGCAGCACCGCGCGGATCCGGGCGATCAGCTCGCGCGCCGAATACGGCTTGGTGACATAGTCATCGGCGCCCAGTTCGAGCCCGACCACCTTGTCGATTTCGCTGTCACGCGCCGTCACCATGATCACCGGCACGCTGGAACGCGACCGCAGTTGCTTGCACACATCAGTGCCCGACATACCCGGCAACATCAGGTCAAGCAGCACGATGTCGGCGCCGGCGCGGTCGAACTCGGCCAGCGCCGACTGCCCGTCGGTCACGACGGTGGCCTCAAAGCCCTCCTTGCGGAGCAGAAACGCCAGCGGATCCGCCAGCGATTCTTCGTCCTCCACGATCAGAACACTCGTCACGAGCGCAACTCCTCCATCGTCAGCAGACTGCTCATCGGTGTAGTTCTTCCTCTCGTTGGGGCTCCCGTTGGGGCTTCATGGGGCGCAATTCGCGCTCGGGCATTAGTTCAGGTGGCTCGAAGACGCCCTCGTAGGCCGGAATCGACAGGGTGAACGTCGACCCGGTGCCGAGTTGGCTCCACAGCCCGATGCTGCCGTTGTGGTTGGCCGCGACGTGCTTGACGATGGCCAACCCGAGGCCGGTGCCGCCGGTGGCTCGCGAGCGGGCCTTGTCGGCGCGGAAGAACCGCTCGAAGACGCGCTCCTGGTCTTTGCGATCGATCCCGATACCCCGGTCGGTGACCGAGATCTCGATGTTGTCGCCGCGCCGACGCCGGCTGATCGACACCAGCGAACCGCGCGGCGAGTACGCGATCGCGTTGGACACCAGGTTGGCCAGCGCGGTGACCAGCAGGGCCTGTTCGCCGTGCATCCGCAGGCCACTGGCATCGTCGGTGCGCACGACGATGTCGGCATTCTCGGCTGGCACTTTGTGGCGCGAAATCGCCTCGGAGACAACGGAGTCGACGTCGACGGCGCCCATGTCCGGCAGGCGCTCGGCACCCTGCAGCCTGGACAGCTCGATCAGCTCGCTGACCATGTTGCCCAGCCGGGTGGCTTCGACGAGGACCTTCTCCCCGAACCGGCGCACCGTCTCCGGGTCGTCCGCCGACGACAGCAACGCCTCGGCGAGCACCGACATCGCTCCGACCGGCGTCTTGAGCTCGTGGCTGACGTTGGCCACGAAGTCGCGTCGAGTGGCCTCCATGCGGGCGTATTCGGAGTGGTCGTAGACGAAGACCACGGCGAACCGGCGGTCTTGTTCGCTGAGCAGTCGCGCCTGCCCGTGCACCGAGACACCCGAGCGGCCGGGCACCTGGCGCTTGCCGGGCAACAGGTCGAACTCGACGTCGGCGCCGTCGGCCAGCGTCTTGCGGGCCGCCTTCCACGCCTCGTCGTCGAGCTGCCGCTCGCGGACCAGACCGAGCTCCTTGGCCCGGCCATTGTGGTAGACCACGTCACGGTGCCGGTCGACGACGGCGGCTCCCAGGGGCATCAGCGCAACGATGCGTTCCAGCATCTGCGCGACGGTGATTCCAGCCGCTTCGACCGTCACTCGCTGCCGTCGCTGGATCGCCCGCGGCGCCAAACGGGCGCCGACGGTGAATCCGACGGCCAGGGCCGTAACGAACAAAACCCCGGCCAGTGACAGGGCCGAGTACACGGTCACGTGAAAAGCTTACAAATTCGGTGAACGCCAACCCAGCAGCACAAGGCCAAAATTGGTCATGTCACACGCTACGAGACAGGTGTTCGGTGGCCGTTCACCCCGCGTTTGCCCCATTGCGCTGATCAGGCGTTTATTTCGCGCCTTGGCTGGCCACCGCGGCCGCGCCGGCAGCCGCGGCATCCGGGTCGAGGTAGCTGCCGCCGGCCACTAGCGGGCGCATGTCGGCGTCCAGGTCGTAACGCAGCGGAATACCGGTCGGAATGTTGAGGCCGGTGATGTCGTCGTCGGACATGCCGTCGAGGTATTTCACCAGCGCGCGCAACGAGTTGCCGTGCGCGACGATCAGTACCGTCTTGCCAACCCGCAGGTCAGGCACGATGACGTCGGTGAAGTAGGGCAGGAACCGGGCCACCACGTCGGACAGGCATTCGGTCAGCGGGCCGCCGCCGATGTCGACGTAGCGGGGGTCGGCGTCCTGGCTGTACTGGCTGCCCTTCTCGATGGGCGGCGGCGGAGTGTCGTAGCTGCGCCGCCAGGTCATGAACTGCTCGTCGCCGTAGCGGTCCCTGATCTCGGCCTTGTCCAGGCCCTGCAGCGCGCCGTAGTGCCGTTCGTTGAGGCGCCAGGTGCGGTGCACCGGGATCCACAACCGGTCGGCGGCGTCGAGCGCGAGGTGCGCGGTGGTGATCGCGCGGCGCAGCAGCGACGTGTAGAGCACGTCGGGCAACAGGTTGTGCTCGATCAGCAACTCGCCGCCACGCACCGCCTCGCCGCGGCCCTTGTCGGTCAGGTTGACGTCCACCCAGCCGGTGAACTGGTTACTGGCGTTCCATTCGCTTTCGCCGTGGCGGAGCAGCACCAACGTGCCCGTATCACCCATGATCGCCAGTCTCTCACCCCGCACGACGTGGCCACCGAGGGTGCCGGGGCACGGTGAGACGCGTCACAGTGGTTTCGCCGGTATTCGCCGACGCCTCCCCGCGCGCGGTAGCGACTTAATCGTCGTCGTCGTCTTCGATCAGGTGCGCGAACGCCTCGAGGTTCTTCAGCGACTCACCGCGCGACACCCGCCACTCCCATTCCTTCTGGATTGACGAGCGAAAACCCAACTCCAGCAACGTATTGAAGTCGGTGTCCACCGCTTCGAGCACCTGCCCGAGCACCCGGTCGATTTCGGCGGCGTCCACCGACGCCAACGCCATTCGGCCGACCAGGTAGATGTCGCCGACGTTGTCCAGCGTGTAGGCGACGCCGTACAGGCGCCGGTTGCGCTTGAGCAGGAAGCGGTAGACGCCCTCGTGGTTTTCGTCGGGCTTGCGGCAGACGAACGCCTCGACGCGCACCGAATGCTCGCCGATGCTCAGGATGGTGTTCGTCTTGAGCCGGCGCTCGCCGGGCAACTCGACGATCAGTCCGGGTAGCCCGCCGTGGGCACCCTCGTGCCGCGAATAGGTCAGCTCGTTGGTGTCCAGGGTGTCTTCGATCAGCTGCTGGACGTGTGTCACCGGCGCTCCCCCGCCATTGGTGCCGGTCATGCCCACGCCTTGCGTCGCGACGGCCAACGTCCGGCCGCGGCCCGCCGAGTCGACGGGATGCCGCGTACCGAACGGCGGGCGGTGAAATCGCCGATCGCACGGCGGTAGCTGGCCAGCAGCGAATCGACGGTGTTGTCCCAGGAGAACGCCGCAGCGTGCTCGACAGCCGCGCGGCTCATGGCCTCGGCGTTGCCCTGCAGCAGCCCGTCAAGGGCTTGCGCCCACCGATCGGCGTCGTGGCCGGCGACCAGCGCGCCGGTCATGCCGTCGCGCACGGCCACCGGCAGCCCGCCGACAGCCGCCGCGGCCACCGGTGTCCCGCACGCCTGCGCCTCCAGGGCGACCAGACCGAACGACTCCGAATAGCTCGGCACCGCAACAAGGTCGACGGCCTGGAACACAGTGGCCAGATTTTCCCGCGATTGCGGCGGCAAGAACGTCACCCGGTCCGAGATACCCAATTCGTCCGCCAGCCGAACCAGGCCGTCGGGCACGGCAAGACCGCTGCCCGACGGTCCGCCGGCGACCAGCACGTGCACCCCCGGCAGTTTGGCCGCCGCGCGCAGTAACACGTCGGGTCCCTTCAGCGGCTGGATCCGCCCGACGAAGGCCACCACGTCCTGGTCGGCGGGCAGCCCCAGCTTGGACCGGGCGGCCCGGCGGTCGCCCGGACGGAACATCTCCAAGTCGACGCCCGGGTGAGCGATGTCGATGCGGGCAGGGTCGGCGTGATGCAGCGAAACCAGTTGCGCGGCTTCGTCATCGGTGTTGGCGATCAACCGGTCGGCTTCGTCGACCACCTGCTGCTCGCCGACCGTGCGCAGCGGCGGTTCGGGAATATCACCCTCGGCCAGCGCGGCGTTCTTCACCGCGGCCAGCGTGTGCGCGGTGTGCACCAACGGCACCGACCACCGGTCGCGGGCCAGCCAGCCGACCTGACCGGACAGCCAGTAGTGCGAGTGCACGATGTCGTAGTAGCCCGGCTCGTGAGCGGCCTCGGCTCGCAGCACGCCCGCGGCGAACGCACACAGCTGGGTGGGCAAGTCGTACTTGTCCAGGCCTTCGAACGGCCCGGCCACCACGTTGCGCACCAGCACGCCGGGAGCGACCCGCGCCACCGGCGGATCGGCGGACGCCGTGGCCCGGGTGAAGATCTCCACCTCGACGCCCCGCCGTGCCAGATGAAGGGCACTCTGCAGCACGTAGACATTCATCCCGCCGGCGTCACCGATGCCGGGCTGGGCGAGCGGCGACGTATGCACCGCCAATACCGCGATGCGACGCGGATTGGTCGGCTCTGAGGCGTCTAGCCGGGACAGGTCAATGGGGGCCACCCTGTCATCTTTGCAGCACCGACTGGAGTCGCAGGTCAGGCGGGTGTCTCGACGTCAACCTCGTAGGCCGGCACCGGCGGCGCGGCGCGGCGCATGGCGGCCAGCGGGTCGGCGTACAGCCCAGCCAGCGACACGATGCCGGCCCCGGCCTCCTGCACCCGGTTGCCGAACGCGGTCACCCGGATATCACGCGGCGGCAGCACCAGGCGCGTCTTGTAGGCCTGCTCGACCTGCTGCATCCCCTCGGGATACTCCGTGAACGCCTGGCCACCGACCACCAGGTCGTCCGGATTGAGCAGGTCACGCAGCAGCGCGACCGATTCGCCGAGTACTCGGGCGCGCTCGGCCAGCAGCTCTTTGGCCTGCTCGTTCCCGCCGCGCGCCACCTTCAGCAGATCGGTCACGGTGGCGCCCGAGCCGTCGCTGCGGGCCGGCAGGACGCGCAGCCGTCGCGCGGCGGCCAGCACGGCCTCGTCGCTGACGGTGGATTCCAGCAGACCCGAGCCGCCGAGCAGCTCGGACTGGGCGGGCAGGTTGGTGATCGTGCCGGGCCCGCTGGCCGGGCTGTGCACCCGACCGCCGATCATCAGCGCGTAGCCCACCGTTTCGCGGGCGTAGACGTAGAGGCTGGTCGACGAGTTGGGCCCGAACCGGCGCATGCCGAGCAGCAGTTCGGCGGCGGCCATCGCATCGACGTGCGAGGCAACCGAAACCGGCAGCTCGAGCGCCTCAGCGATGACCGGCCCGACGGGTGCTTCCCGCCAGCCCAGCCGGGCGTGATCGACGTGGCCGGTGGCGCCGTCGACGGTGCCACCGATGGCCACACCCACCCACAGGGCTCGCCGCCGGTGCCAGCGCCGCAGGTAGCGCCGGGCCCCGTCGGCCAACGCGGCCAGCGCGGGACCCTGAGCGGTGCGCGGAGTCGGTGTTTCGACGGCGTCCAGCGTGCGGCCGAACAAGTCAGTGGCCACGATGCTGGTGGTCCGCGCCCCGATGTGGATGCCGAGAGTCAGGAACGGCTCGTGGTTGACCTCGACGGGCACCCGGGGCCGCCCGATCGCCCCGGACACCGCCAGGTCGGCGCGTTCCCGCAGGATTCCCGCGTCCAGCAGGGCGATGACCTGGCGGTTTACCGTCGCGATCGACAGCGAGGTGACCTGGGCGATGACGTCGCGGCCGATCGGGCCACGCAACCGCACGGCCCGGAAGACCGATGACGCGGCGGCGTCAGAGAGCTGTAGCGAGGGCGCCACCACGCGGTGGCGTCCGGGAGCTCGCCGCCGGGCGGCCGCGAGCGGATTGTGTGAGTGAGAGGTGAAAGTTGTTGAGCGCATTTGCGAGTCCTTGTCCGAGTTCCGATGGCGGTCGTTAGCCGCACACCGTCGCGAGCGCTTAGCGCTTAGCTCAGGCGCGGCTGATTGCGCGGCAACAACACGCGCAGCCGGCGCAACAACACGCGGGCAGACAGCCGAACAAGGTGCTGGAGTACACACGAGGAATTTAGCACGGTTACTAGAGTTGCTCAGATGAGTCCCGCTGATCCGTATCCGACGACATCCGACCAGCGTCACGGCGAGCAGCCCGTCGCGGTGGTCACCGGCGCCAGCGCGGGCATCGGTGAGGCGACTGCGAGAACCCTTGCTGCACAGGGCTTTCACGTTGTGGCGGTCGCGCGCCGGGCGGACCGGGTCAATGCGCTGGCCACCGAGATCGGCGGTACCGCGGTTGTGGCCGACGTCACTGACGACGCCGCGGTCGACGCGCTGGCCGCCGGGCTGCACCGAGTCGATGTGCTGGTCAACAACGCTGGCGGCGCCAAAGGACTGGAGCCGGTGGCCGAGGCCGATCTGGAGCACTGGCGGTGGATGTGGGAGACCAATGTGCTGGGCACGTTGCGGGTCACCCGTGCGCTGCTGCCCAAGCTGATCGACTCCGGCGACGGCCTGGTCGTCACCGTCACCTCGATCGCGGCGATGGAGATCTACGACGGCGGATCCGGCTACACCGCGGCCAAGCATGCGCAGGGGGCGCTGCACCGCACTCTTCGCGGTGAGCTCCTCGGAAAGCCGGTGCGGCTCACCGAGATTGCGCCCGGCGCCGTCGAAACCGAGTTCTCGCTGGTGCGCTTCGACGGCGACCAGCAGCGGGCCGACTCGGTGTACAGCGGGATCACACCATTGACGGCGACCGACGTCGCCGAGGTGATCGGATTCGTGGCGTCGCGGCCCTCGCACGTCAACCTCGACCAGATCGTCATCCGGCCGCGCGACCAGGCGTCAGCCGGCCGGTTTAACCGCCGGGCCCAGGGCTAGTCGTCGTTGGGGTGCCCGACAACGTCGGCGCGTCATGCGGCGTGGCGGGCGCGCTGCGGGGAATCGACACCGGCGCAGGCTTGGCGCCGCTCGGCGGCGGCAGCGCCGACATCCCCACCCAGGTGTCCCAGCTGACCGCCCAGTCCCAGATGTCGCCGTCGGAGTAGGACAGCTCGATGGTGCTGCCGGTCACCTCGACCGGGTCGCCGTAGATCGCGCTGCCGAAGTACTGCTCGGCGTTGGCCGTCGACAGGTTGATGCAGCCGTTAGTGACGTTGGTGTTGCCCTGCGCGCCGGCGCTGCTCGGGTTGGCGTGGATGAACTCGCCGTTGTTGGAGATCCGCACGGCCCAGCGTTCGTGGATGTGGTTGTAACCGGCGGCCGGGTTGGACATGTAGAAGTCGGAGTACTTCTCGCTGACCACGTGGATGCCATTACGGGTGACGTTGCGCGCCTTGTCGGCTTCGCCGTAGCTGCAGGGGAAGTCCATGATGACGCCCTCGTCGCGGACCACCTGGATGCGGTGCGACGTGACTTCGGCTTTGACCACCTGACGGCGACCGATGTCGAAGCTCAGGCTCATGTCCTGCTTGCCGTAGGCGCCGTCGCCGAAGGCCAGCCCATACAGCTTGGCGTCGACGTTCACCTTGGTGCCGGCCGGGTAGTACTCGCGGCTGCGCCAGTGCACTCGGGCGCCGCCCACCTCGTCGGGCAGCCAGGCCCAGCCGCCCTCGACGGGCGGCTGGGTGGTGACCTTCAGCGCCCGCTCGACGGCGGCCTTGTCGGCGATCGGCGCATCGAATTGGATGATGATCGGTGCCGCGACACCGACGGTCTGGCCGTCCGCGAGCTGGAATCCGCCGTCGATCACCTTGGTGGGCGCGATCGTGGTCAGCTCGGCTTTCACCGGGTGGGTTTTGCCGTCATGGCCGACCGCCGACCCGCTCCAGGTGTAGGTCCCGTCGTAGCCCAGCGGCTCGTTGACGGTGTACAGGGTGCGGTCGCGGCTCAGCGTGCCCGCGACGACCTTGCCGTCCGCGTTGGTCAGTGCGACGTGCTGAAACCAGCCGTCGCGAATCTCGACGCTGACCGGCGTGGTCGGCAGGACCTTGGCGGTTTTGTCGGCGGGCCGGAACGTGATGGTGGCGTCGGCCGGGGGTTTGGCCTTTTCGGCCTGCTTGGTCGATCCGCCGAAGCACGCGGCTAACACGTTGGGTGCGAGGACTCCGACCGCCAGGGTCGTCAGGGCCCGGCGCCGGGTGACCGGCGAAGGGTCGCGCGCAGTGCTCACGACATCAAGATACCGGCGGAAACGATGCGCTTCCTCCGCGCGCGGCTCACAGGGAGCAGCCGACCAGCACTGGTTCGGGTATCAGTGTGACACCAAACACATCGCGCACCCCGTCGCGCACGGTGCGCGCCAGGGTCACCACGTCGGCGGCGCCGGCTCCGCCGCGGTTGGTCAACGCGAGCGCGTGCTTGGTGGAAAGTCGGCAGCGGGCGTTGTCGACGTCCGGGTAACCCTTGCCGAAGCCGGCCTGCTCGACGAGCCAGCCCGCGGCGAGCTTGACGCCGTCCGGGGCCGGGTAGTGCGGCACCGGACGATCAGCACCATCGGCCAACTCTTGGTAATGCTGCTGTGTGACAACGGGATTGGTGAAGAACGACCCGACGCTCCAGGTGTCGTGGTCTCCTCCGTCGAGCACCATGCCCTTGCGGGTCCGCAGGTCGAGCACCGCGTCGCGCACCGCCGCGGGATCGGCCCGCTCGTCGGCCGTCGCGTCCAATGCGGTCACCAGTTCGCCGTAGCGCAGCGGCGCGCTGCGACCCGAGGCGTCCAGCGCGAACTCCACTTCCAGCACGACAGCGGCTTCGGAGTGTTTGAGCGCGCTGGTCCGGTATCCGAAACCGAGCTCGCCGGCCGGCGCCCAGCGCACCGCACCGGTGCGGCGATCCAGCAACCGAACCCGGGTGATGGTGTCGGCCACCTCGACGCCGTAGGCCCCGACGTTCTGCACCGGGGTGGCACCCGCCGAGCCGGGAATACCCGACAGGCACTCCAGCCCGCCCAGGCCGGCGGCGATGGCCGCAACCACCACGTCGTCCCAGACCGCACCCGCCTCGGCCCGCACGATGTTGCCCTCGACACGAATGTTGTTGTTGGCCAACCGAACTACGGTGAGATCGGTCAGCGTGTCGGCGATCACCACATTCGAGCCGCCGGCCAACACCAGCAGCGGCTGGGCGGCCTGGCCGTCGAGATGGCGCAGCGTCGCAATTACTTGCTCGGTGCTGGTGCAGGTGATCACCCGCGACGCGACCGGGCCGATCCGCAACGTGGTCAGCGGCGCCAGCGGCACACTGTCGTCGACGCGCGCACCGGCGAAAACCGTTCCCACGTCACCCGGTTTCATGAGTCTTGACGGTAGCCTGACCTGCTATGCCGCGTTCGTTCGACATGTCCACCGACTACGTGGTCACCGTCGGAGAAGTTCTCCGGGCCTTCAGCGACGAGCAGTACTGGCTGGCCCGGCTGACTGACTCGGGCGCCGACGACACGACGCTGGATTCGATGCAACTCGGCGGCCCGTCCGGTGACGACGGCACCATCGACGTCGTCACCACCCAGGTGCTGCGCGCGGATCGGCTGCCGGGCGTGGTCACTCAGTTTCACCGCGGCGATCTGCGCATCCGCCGCGAGGAGCGCTGGGAGCCGATCACCGACGGCACCGCGACGGCGACCGTCACCGGCTCGATCTTGGACTCGCCCGCGTCGCTGACCGGCACCGCGACGCTGGAGCCGCTGGCCGAATCGGGCGGCGCCCGGTTGAAGTTCCGGGCCACCGTCGAGGTTCGCATCCCGCTTGTCGGCGGCAAGCTGGAGAACTTCATCGGCAACCAACTGGTCGAGTTGCTGATCCGCGAGCAACGCTTCACCACAACGTGGATCGGCGAAAGCACCTAGCCGGATCGGGTTTCAGGTGTCCCGCTCGGCCGTCGCGATCGCGCCCTTGAACAGGTCGCCGATGACTTTCTTCAACACAGCCGTCAACAGCCAATCAGTACCGGGAATCTTGGGCGTCGAC
>Ga0209113_1000098_pt1 | contig 17857 bp, 17 predicted proteins | sample TexAe_RefH0_O1_FD_187951 | JGI IMG/M metagenome (GOLD analysis project Ga0209113, IMG submission 187951) | Forest soil microbial communities from Davy Crockett National Forest, Groveton, Texas, USA - Texas A ecozone_RefH0_O1 (SPAdes) (version 2) | ecosystem: Environmental > Terrestrial > Soil >... | reverse complement strand
CCACCGCTCGACGACCCGCTCGACGACCCACTGCCGGGCGACCCACCACCGTTCGTCACACCGCCGGTCGTCCCCCCACCGTTCGTCGCACCGCCGGTCGTCCCCCCACCCGTCGTTGTCCCACCCGTCGTACCCGAAGTGGTCCCACCCGTCGTAGTCCCGCCCGTGGTACCCGCGGTGGTTCCACCCGTCGTACCACCCGTCGTAGTACCGCCAGTCGTGTTCGGGTGCGGGTGTTGGTGCGGAAACGGGATCGGAATGGGGACGGGGATCGGAATGGGGATCACCCCGGGCGCAGGTGGCGGCGCAACACCGGGCCCGGCGTCGGGCGGGGGTGCCGGCGGTGGCGCCTGATCCGCTCCGCCACCACCTCCAATCGCAGGTCCCGGACCACTCTGGGGGACAACGGCATCCGGAGCCGGCTCTGATGGTGCCTGCACATCCTGCGCGGGCTGCACGTTCGGCGCCGGCAAGGCAGGTACGAAGTTGCCCGGAACCGACTTCTGCTGCGCCGGCGGCGGCGGTTGCGGGTGCGTCGCGGCAGTCGGGCGGACGCCGATAGTCACTGCGACGGCCAACGCCGCAATTCCGGCGACCAGCATTCCACCGGCCGCGCTGCCCACCAGCAAGGCTCGGCCGGCTGGCACTGCGGCAGCGTCTAATTCCTCGTCATCATCGCCGCCGTATTCCATCGGGAGCAGTTCGGAGTCGTCGTCCTCCATCGAGTACGCCAACTGCGATTCCGAAGCCGCGGCCCTCGTCGCGACCTCGTCGCCCGTGAACGCTTCGGTCATCGGCGGTGCAGATGACGCCATAGTTGGGTCGCCGGTCGGCGAGGAAAACCGGCCGGTCGGCGCCACAGGTGCCAACGCGGTGGCGTCGCCGGCGGGGTAGGAAAGCCGGCCCGTCGCCGCGTCTAATGCTGCGCCGCGGGCGATCGCGAAGTCGGGATCGCCCGGCACCTCCAGCGGCAGAGAAGACATCGCCGTTGCCGCCTCAGACTCTGACATCACCACGACGTTGTGAACGCCGGAGTCGTCCAACGCCTGCCTCAGCTGATTGGCTCGGGCCTGATCCGACCAGCACAGCCGGGTGGCGACCAGCCGGTGATATTGGTCTGCCAGCGACCGACTTGTACCGACCACCGTCTCGGTCAGTCTCGCGATCGGATCCTCCGCGAGATCGACGACCGACTCGTCGATGACCCCATGGGCACCGTTACCCGTTTCGATGAGGGCCAAGCGGGCAACCGGACCGTCGACTGCGACCCCTAGAGCCAGGTCCACCGCGGACCTCCTCTCAACTGCTGCCGCATCGGCGCGTTCGCCGGTCACTCACGATGTAACAGGGCAAGAATGCCGAGTGTTCGCCTATACCTCGGCGATTATCAGTCATCCGCGGGAGAATGCCAGCGTATTTGGCAGATTGCGCTCCGCCTCAACTGCGTGCCGAATTAGCCAGTACAACTTCGTGCCGGATCGTCGCGCAGCGGATACCGTCACAGACGAGCCGCGCAATTTACCGAGCAGGGTGTTAACTCGGCGCAACCAAAACGGTGCCGAACCGCAGTCTCACATTCCAGGGAGATCTCGTGAGCCAACGACACGATGACCCGGCCACCCAGGATTTCGCCACCCAACGTCTCTCAGCTGGGCGGGGCGCACCGCCGCCCCCGAGACACCCCGCTCCGAACGAGCCCTCGGCCAAGCGGTGGAATCTCGGTCGCGACGTGGTGGCCGGTGTGCTCTTGCTCATCGCGCCCCTCTTCCCATGGAACCTGTACTTCGGCATCGGCATCCCGAATAGCAGCGGCGCATTGTTTGCGCTGCTGGCTGTGGTGACCGTGCTTTCGCTGGCAGCTATCGCGGTGACCTATGTGATCGGCTCACGCCCGGGCAATATCCTCGCCGGTCGACTCCGAGTGGCGCTCAACGCGCCATACGTGTTGCTGGTGGCGGGCTTCGTCGGTTTCGACGTCGTGCAGACCGTGCGATACGGCGGCAGCGGCAATGTGCCGGGCGGTGTGGGCCCTGGTGCATGGCTCGGGATCAGCGGCGCATTAGTGAGTGCACAGCCTACGATCACCGGCGCGGCCACCGACGACGACAGCCTTCGAAAGTGGCAGCTGTCGGCACGAATCGTGGGCTACACATCCATAGCCCTTGCGGCGCTGAGTGTTTTGTTCAACCTGTTCTGGCGGACAAAAGCCGCCCTGCCGAGCTCGACGGGCTCATCTGGCTTCGGCAAACAGGGTGCAGCGATCATTGCGACGGCCGCGGTGTACGGCATCGTGGCGTTGATCCCCGTCGTCGTGGCAGCCAGGTGGATTCTGCAGAGCGGCAGCAGGTCGGCTCGGCTGGCGACCATAGCGCTTGGAGCCTCCACGCTTGCCGCCGGGGTTGTCGTCTGGGTTCTTCCCGTTGGCCGCGAGATCGACGGATTTCATGGCATCGCGCAGAACACGTCGACGGCCGGGGTGGGATTCGAGGGCTATCTGGCGTGGGTTGCGGCCGCAGCCATATTCGCGCCGCTGACCCTGCTCAGCGTGGCGACCAACCAGCAGATCGACCGAGGTGTCTGGCGAGTAGCCGCACGAAAAGGCTTGCTACTGATCGCTGTTTGGTGTCTTGCTTCCGTACTGATGAGAGCAACCGACATCATCGTTGCCGCCGTTTTGCATCTGTCCCGCTCGGCGTACGACAGCGCGGCGATGGCCATCTTCGACGTAGTGACCGCGGCGCTGGCGATTTGGCTTCGCAGAAACCTGGTCAGCCGTTCTCTCCCAGTCGCCGTCATCTCATCCCTGTGCGGAGTTCTCCTCGTGCTCAGCGTTTCCCGCATCGTGTTGGGCATCGCCTTGGCGCCCCGAATTGCAGGTACGCCCGCCGGGGCCGGCAGCCCGGTCTACGGAAACAATCTCGCCCAGCAGATCACCAGCACCTTCGATGCCGTGCTCAGCGGACTAGCCTTGTGCATCCTCGTCGTGGCCATCATCACCGCGCGCTTCGTACAACGTCGCCCACCCGCTAAAGCCAAGGGGGACAAGCGGATCCGGTCTGAGGGCGTGGATGCTGAGACAACGCGACTCCGCACCCACGGCACAGCCGAACCGTCGGCGCGGCCGCGGCAACAGCCAACTCCCCCGCCGCGGATCCATCGTCCAACGGAGCAGCCCACGCGCCGGATAAACGTCGGCGCCGGACGTGAGGATGCGACACAACAGCTATCAACTCGGGCGCCCCGGATCTTCCGATCCGACGACCCCAGGCAGCGCCCAATCGCCCCACCGCCCCAGCGTCCCGGACAGCAATCGCCGACCAACGCACCGAAAATCTATCGGGCTCAACCAAATCCGAGAGACCACCCTGGCAATGAACCGAGGCGCGAAGTCTGACAACGAGATGGCTCCGGGAATCGGTCCGGTCTAGCCGAGACCCTTCGCGAAACCGCTGAGATCGCGGACGCTGGCGGCGAACACGTCGGGCATCGCGCCCGCCAACAACATGTCGCCGCCGTGACACGTACCCGCGACGACTCTGCCCACGGCAGGTACACCCGCGCGCACCAGACGACGGTAGTAGTCCAAGCCTTCATCGCGCATCGGATCGAGCTCATTCACCGAAATCACATGCGGGGGTAGACCGCTCAGGTCGTCGTCGGATGCGGCACCGGCAAAACACGTGGGGTCATTCGAGTGCGCACCGTCGGGGTCGTAGATCGAGCCGAGGAGCTCGGCCTGCTGAAGGTTGATGAAGTAGCCATCGCACTCACGCAGCGACGGCAGCTCGTCGGGAACCTCGTGCCACCGGTTGGAGATGTAAGGGCATTGAGCGTAGAACCCGGCTATCTCGTGTAACCAGCCTTCGCGCTTTGCCTTGTGCCCCACCGTGAGAGTGAGATTGCCGCCGCCCGACTCACCGCAGACAATCAGGTGGCTTACGCCAAGTTCGGCGCGATGCGCCGCGACCCATCGCACGCCCGACGCGCAGTCGTTCAATCCGGCCGGAAACGTATGTGGGCCAAGCTTTCCCCCGGAGTTGCGGAATTCGACGCCGACGACGACAAGGCCGGTTCCCGCCAGATACTCCCGAATTCGCGAGTACATCGCGTCGGCGGCGCTGGCGATGGCCATGCCGCCACCGTGAAGATGCACCAGCGCCGGCAGCGGACGGTCGGCGTCCGGGTGACTGATGTACAGCGTGACGTCGTTGCCGTCCTCACCCGTGATCGTCGTCGTCGTGGTGGTGACGCCGTCCGCGTCGGGAACGCCGGACGCGAAGGCGTCGAGCACGGCACCAATGCCCGCCTCGCACATCTCCGCATACGTGAGGCGTTCCTGCAGCGGCGCATCGATGGTGAGTGGCACGACGGGCATGTTGGCGTCGAGCCCGAACTGCGCCAACGCCTCGACCATTCGCGGGTCCGACCGAGGGTCGGTTGCCATCGAACAATCCGGATCGGCGAGACGACCTTCAGCCATGTGGTGACGCTACATCGACGTAAACCGCACGGCACTGATGTCGGAGCAACTCGGCCCGTCCACGGCGAGCCAATAAATCGCGAAAAATGGGGCAATTGCCCGATGCGCATGACAGCTCCCCCAGGCACGCTCGAAATGCTGGCAGGCGTCTGCCCGCCAGGTGCGGGAGAGGAAGGCGCATGGTCAAAACTCGTTTTGCTCGGCTGGGCATGCTGGCAGTGGGGTTAGGCATCGGGGCCGCGTGGGCCCACAATCCGGTCGCTGCGGCGGACTCGTCTTCGGACTGGTTGTCGTCGATCGATGGCCTTCTCACCGGGGCTCTCCCCGCCGCGGACCCGTCAGGTCTGAACCTGGCCATCTCATTCGACGGCATGTCGCTGCTCCAAGACGGCAACGCGTCCGCGACGACGGTAAGCGGGGAGTACGGGCTGGCGATCGCGTACGGCGACGGCGCCAGCGCCACGGCCGAGGGCGGCACTGGCAACTACGCCCTGGCCGACGGCACCAACGCTGAGGCTGCGGCGGGCGGGGCCGCCGGCTCGACCGGTGACAACTTCAACAGCGCCATCGACATCGGCAACAACGGCGACGCCGTCAGCGTCGGTAATCTCAACGGCGCCTACGCCGGCGCGGGCAGTCTTCTCGGTAATGAGGGCGGCACCGGGGGTGGCAGCTTCAACACCGCCATCGACATCGGCAACAACGCTTCCGGCACCTTCGGCGACGGCGCCCACGCCGGTGCGGGTGGCCTGGCCGGGCTGGGCGACGACGGCAACCATGACTTCGCCATCGACTTCGGCAACAACAGCAGCGGGTCCTTCCAGGGCGCCGAAGCTCTTGGCGGCGACTACAACAGCGGGAGCTACTTCGGCAACATCGACGTCGCGGACGGCTCTAATGGACATTTCGCCTACGCGGGCTTTGGCGACGGCAATATTGCCAATGTCGTCGGTGACAACAGCTATGCGTTCTCCGGCGGAGGATTTGACCCCGCTGTGGTCGGAAACGACAACATCGCCACCGTCTTCGACCCCTTCGGCACCCTGGGCAGCACTGCCGTCGCCGGCGAAGGCTTCGACATTCCCGGTAATTTCGATCTCGCTGCCGTCTTCGGCGACGGCTTTGACACGTTCCCCGGAGCTACCGGCGGCAACTTCCTGGTCGAGATCCTGCCGACGCTGTTCTAGGGCACTGCGAAACAAAGCCCGCGGCAAGCGATTACCCGACTGGTAACTTCGTCCGCTATGGGTGCTTTGGACGGACGCGTTGCCTTGATCACCGGTGGAGCTCGCGGGCAGGGCCGCGCACACGCGTTGGCGTTGGCCGCCGAGGGAGCCGACATCGTGCTCGCCGATGCTCCCGCCGCGATGGCGGACCTGACCTACCCATTAGGCACCGAGGACGACTTACGCGAGACGGCAAAGCTGGTCGACGAGCTGGGCCGGCGCTGCATGCCTTTGACCGTGGACGTGCGGGATGCGGCCGCGGTGAACGCCGCAGTCAAGCAGACCGTCGCCGACCTCGGCAGCCTCGACATCGTGGTGGCCAACGCCGGAGTCGTCAGCACCGGGCCCTTGGACGAGGTCAGCGACGCGATCTGGCAGCAACTCGTCGACACCAATCTGACCGGCGCATTCCACACCCTGCGCGCAGCCATCCCGGTGATGCGGCAACAGAAGTTCGGCCGGATCGTCGTAACCTCGTCGATGGGCGGCCGGATGGGGATCCCGGACCTAGCCGCCTACAACGCGACGAAGTGGGGTGTCATCGGCCTGGCGAAGTCCGTTGCCCTGGAGGTCGCAAAAGAGGGAATCACGGTCAATGTCGTCTGCCCCACCACAACCCAGACACCGATGGTGCAACCCACCGGCGCCGACGACATCCCGGACGAACTCGTGCGACGGATGATGAGAGCCAATCCGATCCCTCAGCCATGGTTACAGCCCGAGGACGTCAGCCGCGGCGTGCTGTACCTGGTGACCGACCCAGGGGTCATCACCGGCAGCGTCCTCGAGATCGGCCTCGGCGGCAGCGCACGCATTCACTGACGTAAGCCCAAATCGCTTCAGGCGGCCGACTTTTCCAGGATGTGGACGCCGCACGCCGAGCCCAAGCCGATCACGTGGGCCAGTCCGACCTTCGCGTTCTCGATCTGCCGGTCGCCGGCTTCGCCGCGAAGATGGTGGCAGATCTCCCAGATGTTGGCGATGCCGGTGGCCGCGATGGGATGCCCCTTGGACTGCAGGCCACCAGACACGTTCACCGGGGTCGAACCGTCCCGCCACGTCGCACCCGTGTTGAAAAAGTCTGCGGCTCCGCCTTTTTCACATAGCATCAAGTTGTCGTAGTGCACCAACTCCGCGGTCGCGAAACAGTCGTGCAACTCGACCAGGTCGAGGTCGCTCGGGCCGATACCGGCCTGCTCGTAGGCGGTCGCGGCGGCGTTTCGGGTCAGCGTGTTGACGTTCGGCAAGACCTGGCAACCATCCTCGAACGGATCGGTGGTCAGAATCGACGCCGAGACTTTCACCGCGCGCTTGCGCTGCTGCAAGGCCAGCGACTTCAACGTCTCGCCGTTGCACACGACCGCGGCCGCGGCACCGTCGCAGTTGGCCGAGCACATCGGCCGGGTGTTCGGGTAGGCGATCATGACGTCGTTCATGATCTGCTCGAGGGTGAACTTCTTCTGGTAGGCGGCCAGCGGATTCAGCGTCGAGTGGGCGTGGTTCTTCTCGCTGATCTTGGCGAACAACTCGAAGCTGGTGCCGCCGTACTTGTGGCCGTATTCGGTGCCGATCTGGGCGAACACACCCGGCATGGCCTCGGTGCCGATTCGCCCGTCGACCGGCGCAACGGCCCCGTAGCGGCCGCGCGGCGTCCAGACGTCAGCATCCTTCTTCTTCGTGCCGGCACCGCCGAGTAGGCCGGCCCCGGAAAGCTTCTCGACGCCGACTGCCAATCCGTACTTCACCTCACCGGCCTTGACGGCCATGATCGCGGTCCGAAGCGCGGTGGCTCCCGTCGCGCACGCGTTGGCGACGTTGTAGACCGGGATGCCGGTCTGACCGATTTGTTTTTGCAGCTGCTGTCCGATTCCAGCGTTCGCGGCCATCAGGTTTCCGGCGGCGATGACGCCGATATCGGCCATCGTCACGCCCGCGTCGGCCAGCGCGCCGGTCGCGGCCTCGGCCGCCAGATCAACGGTGTCTTTGTCGGGGTGCTTGCCGAATTTGGTCATCCGGATTCCGAGAATCCAGATGTCGTCGCTGGCGCTCATATGACTGCTCCTTCGTGAAGTGGATCGTCAGGTCGCGGGTTCGAAGCCGAAGCCGATCGCCTCGGTGCCTGCCGAGTCGGTGCCGATCGAATAAGTGGCCAGCCGCACTTTCATCCCGTCGTGGACGTGCTCAGGATCGGGTTCGACATTGACCAAATTGGCGCGCACTTGGGTGCCGTCGCAGTCGACCACCGACGCGACGAACGGGGTGGGAATGCCGGGTGCGGCAAACGTGACGATGGTGAACGCCCGCAGCGTGCCCTCAGTCGCAACGTCGACGGGTGAAAATTCGGACGCGAAACAACCGGCGCAGGCATTGCGCCGATCGAAGAATCGGGCGCCGCAGTTTGTGCATTCCTGCGCGACGAGGTGGGGATCGCCGTCATCGAGCACCAAGTAGTCGACCAATGGGATCTGACCCGTCATAACACCTCCGTCGTATGTACTCTGACCGTAGCGAGTGCGGCCCGATTAAAGATCCGAAATATCAAGATCGGGCCGTAGCAAAACTGAGACTTCCGCAGCGACAAGCGATATGCGTAAAGTCCTCGCCAACGATAGTTAAGTAGACGCGACAATTTAGGTCGATTTGGTATGCAGGATGCGGCTCCGGTTCCGGTTGAGACCGACCATCAGTCGCTGTGGACCTACGTCGCCTGCCCCACTCTTGTTGTTGATCAGACCGGAGCCATCCGGGCTCTGAGCGCGTCAGCGCAGTCGCTATTACCCGAGGTAGGGCCGGGCACTCCGCTGGAGGCCGCCGTCGGATGGCTATCGTCCGTGCATCTCCGGCTCGTCGAACCAGCGTCGGCCCCGGAGAGCAGGGAGTCGTTCAGCGCAACGGGCCCCGTCGCCGGCCGCAAGTTCGACGCCCACCACGCAAGGCTTCCCAGCGGAGAAGTGGCGTGGTCGCTGGTCGAGGACACCGGCCAGGTGCTGCGCGAGGCCCAACATGCCCTGACGCGCGAGCACGAACGCGCCGAATTCCTGCTCGAAGCGTCGTCGGTGTTGATGGCGTCGCTGAATGTCGACCGGTGCCGGGAAGCGACCGCGCAGCTTGCCGCTCGGGATCTCGCCGACGCTGCCGTCGTCGTCGCGCCCGTCGGCCCGGGCCGCCGGATGCCGATCTTCTACGGCGACTCGACCGGCGCCGTGGAGCAGCGCAGTGTTGATGCCGATCCGACCTCAGTGGCCGGTTTGAGCGAGGCATTGCGGGAATTCCCGCCGGGTCCCGCTCGCCGGATCGACGCCGCGACGCTGCCGGATTGGCTGATTCCGACCGGCTTTCCCCGCCCGTTGGGCTCGGTGATGATCACCCCGCTGGCTGGTCACGGCGTGTCGGCAGGTGCGCTGGTGCTGCTGCGGTACGCCGAAGGGGGCGTGTTCAGCGAAAGCGACGAGGTACTCGCGCGGTTGTTCGCGGCCCGGGCCGGTGTGGCGCTGTCGGCCGCCCGACTGTATGCCGAGCAAGCCTCGATCACCCGCACACTGATGCGCGACTTGCTGCCGCCGCAACTGCAGCCGATGCACGGCATCGAATTCGCGGGCGGCTACCGAGCTTCGGAAGACTACGGAGTCGTCGGCGGTGACTTCTACGACGTGCACCCCGCGGCGACCGCTGACGGCGAGACGCTGGTCGTTCTCGGCGACGTGTGCGGCAAGGGCCTCGAGGCCGCCATGCTCACCGGCAAGATCCGTAACACGCTGCAGGCGTTGACGCCTCTGGCCGCCGATCATCAAGCAGTCCTCGAATTGCTCAACGGCGCGATGTTGTCCACCGAGCACTGCCGCTTCGCCACCTTGGTACTGGCGTCGGTCGCCAACCGCGACGGCGGGGTGTTCCTGCGGCTGACCAGCGCGGGCCATCTTCCCCCACTGATCGTGCGCGACGGCGGGCAGGTCGAGCAGGCCGATACCTGCGGCACGCTCATCGGCGCGTTGCCCAACATCGAAGCGCAGTCGTTCGAGACCTACCTGGCGCCAGGAGAGACCTGCGTGCTCTACACCGATGGAGTCACCGAGGCGCGGGGTGGCCCGCTGGGTGACTATATGTTCGGCGAGGAGCGTCTGGCTTCCGCGCTGGCCGAGTGCTCCGGAATGCCCGCCGAATCAGTGGTCGAGCGCGTCATGATGCTGGCCACCCAGTGGATCGGTCAGCAGGTGCATGACGACATCGCCGTCGTGGCCATCACCGCTCCACGCCGCACACACCTGAGTGCCGTCGACGGCCACACCCGGGGAAGGTTCACGGCTTGAGCCCCCGGACCGCCGACATCCTCATCGCCCGAGGTGTGCCGGGCGCCACATTGTTTCCGACGCTGTTTCCGGCGCTCGACCTTTTGGGTACACAGCAGCATGACTTCCCCGCAGTCGGCGTTTGTTGGTTGCGGCCCAATCCGCTCTCGCCGACCGGAAGTGTTCGGCGACCGACCCCCAATTGATTACATGAACTTTTCCGTGACAATCGCTAAGACCGGACGGTCGGCCTGCGTGCGGGTCACCGGCGACCTCGACTACGAAAGTGCCGATGAAGTCGTCGAGGCGGCATCGCGATTACTCGCGCAGCAGGTCGGCCTGGTCGACCTGCACCTCGACCTCAGCGGCCTGACATTCCTGGACTCGGCGGCCCTTTCCGGCCTGCTTTTGCTGCACCGCCGGACCACTCAGTCGGGCGTCCAATTGCACCTCGACCATCGCCCCGCATTTCTCAATCGGGTACTACAGGTGACCGGACTACACAGCCATTTCGCCGCAACTCATTCGGACGCGTTAACCGGTGAGTCAACCCTGGCCGGCCAAACTGCCTCGAGCGAAACAAGCGTTCGCTGAGCTCAGTTTTCGTTTAACGGGCCCGGTTTCCGCTGACCGTAGCCAAAACGTGACCCATGCTTTATCGAATCGCTAACGCGCCCTTAAACTTCCAACATTCTGGACACCCGTAAGATCGCTATTGAAAACCTGTCTACTAGAAGGAACTGGCGCATGCGGGCGGTCTGTCGTTCTGTCGTTGTGGTGGTTGGGATCTCGGCATCGGTGGTCACCGGGCCTTCCGGTGTCAGCCTGACGGCATCACACCAGTCAGACCGCTTCGCGGTCGCTTCGATTCGGCCATCGATGGGCCAGGTCGTGGGTGTTGCGCATCCTGTGGTCGTCACGTTCCGCGCACCCGTGGTCAACCGGCGCGCGGCGGAGCGCGCCGTTCGGGTCGCATCGACCCCCTCAATGACCGGCAAGTTCGAATGGCTCGATAACGATGTCGTGCAATGGGTTCCGGACCGATACTGGCCGGCGCACAGCACCATAGCGCTGTCCGTGGGCGGCCTGTCGACGGATTTCAAAACCGGACCCGCCGTCCTCGGTGTCGCCGACATCTCGGATCACACCTTCACGGTGAGCGTCGACGGAGTTCCGAGCGCGCCTTCGACGCAACTGCCGGCCCCGCACCACCAACCGCACTGGGGCGAACCGGGCGTCATGCCGGCCTCGATGGGTAGGCCGGAGTTCCCGACGCCGGTCGGCGTTTACACGGTGATGTCCAAAGAGCGCACTGTGGTTATGGATTCGAGCAGTGTCGGCGTCCCTATCAGCAGTCCCCAGGGTTACAAGACGCCGGTGGATTTCGCCGACCGGATCAGCAGCCGCGGGCTGTTCGTGCATTCGGCTCCGTGGGCCGTCCAATCGCTTGGACTCGAAAACGTCAGCCATGGCTGCATCAGCCTGAGCCCCGCCGACGCCGAGTGGTACTTCAACACGGTCAACGTTGGCGACCCGGTGGTCGTCAAGGAGTAGCGAAGCCGACAGCCATCGGCAGTCAGGACGCCACGCCTCAAGTCACATGTACAGCATAATGCTGTTGTGGTGCAGGACTTTCCGCATTCTTTCCCGAATCGCCGGCAGCTTATGAGCACTAAAAAACGCCCCCGGGTATGACCCGGGGGCGTGACGTAGTCTCCCTTACTCAACAGGTCCAGGCAGGATGGGCTCACCGGATACGGGGCCGCCTGTCGACGCCGTAGCGGTGGGCACTCCCTTACCGCCAACGCCACCCGCGAGTACAGCACCCGGGATCGGAGCAGCCGCGCCGCCAAGCGCGATCAGTGGAGCACCGGCAGGAACAACCGGTACCGGGGCACCTGCCGGAACGGGAGCGCCAGCAGGCAACGGAGCGCCCGCAGGAACAACCGGTACCGGAGCGCCCGCCGGAACGGGAGCACCAGCAGGTACAACCGGTACCGGAGCGCCGGCGGGAACCGGCGCAGCCACTGGCGCACCGCTCATGTCGGCGAGTGGGGCTCCACACGCCGCCGCACCGCCGGCGACTGCCGGGCCTGCACCGGCCGCACCACCGGCGACCGCGGGGGCACCGACTTCGCCCGCGGCGCCCTGCATGCACGCGTACCCTCCAGCCTTCAACGGAGCGGCTGCCGCATCCGGACTCAACGCTATCGCGGCGCCGCATAAGCCAACGCCGGCAACGACTTTGATGCTGAATCGGTCGAAGCTTGCCATCGACGTCAACTCCTTATCCACATTCGAGCATTTCCTACACAGCAATAGACGCGGCCAAAGGCGCGCAGCCATAACGGATTCGCGTTTCGACCAAAATCAGTTTTAGTGGACCGCTGTTCAACACGCACTACGCCACACCACACCGTTGCCAAATAGAGACGTTTAGACCGCAATCCGCACCAGTGCATCACGGTTTGATCGCAGCGGTCGCCCAAAACAGCGGCTGCTCATAGCGTTTGACACGCCGGGAGAAGGCACTGGGTGCCTTAGCTGCACTTGGCTTAATCGGGAACGAGAATCAATTCACCGGGTCAGCGAAGGTAGACTTCCCCGCCCTTGGGATATCCGCCACCGTGGGTGGTGATGTGGACGTGATCGTAGTGGCCGTAGCCGGATCCTGAGGGCCCCTTGGGCGTGTAGTACGTACCCCGCCAAATGCAATCCTGCAACGAGAATTTGTCCGCGTTCTTGAGCGCGAACGAGACGATCTCGTTGCCGAGCGCGATACCGGCGGCGCTGGACGGGTTGGGAATCATCACGTCGATCGCCAAGCCCTCGGGATGCCACCTGAGCGCGTCCGGTCGAACGCCGCCCATGTTCTTGATTTCCGGGAACACCGCGCTGATGGTGCGAGCGGCCAAGATCGTCTTGACCTGAAGGCCACGTTCCGGAGCGACATCCGCGATCAGGACTTGCGGGGCGTTCTTGGAGGCGACATGCCATCGCGACGCGCGTGATGCGGCCGCAGTTTCGGCGGGAGCGCCGGGGGCCGGGACAGCGGACGCGGACCACGCCGTCGTGGTCGGTGCGGTGGCCATGATCTGCAGATGGCAACATGGCGCGTCAGCTACCGCATTGGCGTCCCTGTGATGGTCCTCAGCGTGGGCGCTGCCGCCGAGGGCAAAGATGATGGCGACCGGGACGGCGACCGCAGCCATCACTACCGGCGACTTTCGGCCGCCGCTGGCTAACTTGTGACCCGGCACGGCAAGCAGCTTACGAGCAAATCGCGAATTAGTCACGATCAGGTAACGACGCCGCAGGTGGGACGGATTGCGACGCCGCTCAAGCGCCGCCCTCCATCGGCCAATTGCCCGATTCGGGCACAAATCGAAGTGTGGCCGCCGGAGGTAGCGTTCGCCGGTCGCCGGCCGATATCGCGTCGAGCATCAGCGCAACGTAGCGGCGCCAACCGTCGCTGCCGGAGTCCATCGTCCACAGCACGCTGTGCAGCATCGCGATCATCCGCGGCAGGTCGGCGGGAGCCAGGTCGGCCCGTACGACGCCGGCTCGCCGGCCGCGCTCAGCGAGCTCGCTGAGCGCCTCGTACAGCCCGGTCGAGACGTCTGACGTCAGGGACCCGGCTCGGCGCGCCGCTGTCAACAGATTGTGTTCGCGCGCGCCCAGCGATATCGCCGCATCGAACAGCTCGGCCAGACCCGCCATGGGGTCGGCGGCCCTGCGGACTGCCTCAATCGTCGGCGTGAGGTCCTCGGCGATGCACTGGTCCAGCGCCGCGCGAACCAGTTCCGCCTTGGTCGGAAACCTCCGGTACAGGGTGCGCTCACCGACACCGGCGCGACGGGCGATCGCCTCGATGGGCGCGTCGGGCCCGAGTTCGCCGTAGACCTCCCGCGCGGCTTTCAGGATCCGTTCGGCGTTGCGTGCGGCATCCGCGCGTAACGGCCGGTCGGTCACCGCAGTCATCGCGCCAGCATAACTGACTGTTGACTGCCACTTAGCCGCGCTTTACGCTCGTGGAATTGACAGCCATCTGACACTTAACGGAAAACGCCGGTGACTTCAACAACTTCCGACTCTCGTCCCGAGACCGATCTTCCCGTCATACCGACCCCGCGGGCCGCACACTGTCCCCTTCATCCGCCGACTGAATTCGCCGACTGGCGAAACGAGCCCGGACTGCAGCGGGCGATGTGGAACGGGCAACAGGTGTGGTCGGTGAGCCGCTACCAGGACATCAGAGCTGCGTTAGTCGACCCGCGATTGTCGGCCGAAACCCTGCCTGACCTGTTCGATACAGCGAGCGGCAATGAGGCGCCGCCGATCTTCGCACGCATCGACGATCCCGAACACCATCGGTTGCGGCGCATGATGACCAGCCAGTTCACCTTCCGGCGTACCGAGGCGATGCGGCCGCAGATCCAGGAACTGGTCGACGGGTATCTGGACGCGATGATCGACAAGGGCCCGCCGGCCGACATCGTGCGCGACTTCGGCCTACCGGTGCCATCGATGGTGATCGCGCTGCTGCTTGGCGTCCCGCCCGAAGATCTCGAACTCTTCCAGCACAACACCTCCCTTGGATTGGACGTGAAGTCCACCGATGAGGAACGGGCGCAGGGCTTCATCGCGATGTATGCCTACATCCAGGAGTTGGTGGCGCGCAAGGAGCGCGATCCCGGCGACGACCTGATCAGCCGTCTCATCACTGACTACGTCGCGACCGGCCAACTCGACTACAACACCGTGGCGGTCAACGCGGTGATCATGATGCAGGCCGGCCACGAAACCACTGCCAACATGATCGGATTGGGAACCGTTGCACTGCTTGAGCATCCGGAGGTTTTCCAGCGGCTCGGCCAAACTGACGACGCCGCCGTCATCGCCAATGCCATCGAAGAGCTCATGCGCTATCTGTCTATCGTGCATGCTCAGGTGGACCGGATAGCGACCGAAGACCTCGTCCTCGGCGGCCAGCAAATCCGCACCGGGGACCGATTGTTGATGAACCTGCCTGCCGGGAACTGGGATCCCGAATTCGTCGACAGCCCAGACACTCTCGACGTCGCCCGAAATGCCCGCGGGCACTTGGCTTTCGGCTACGGCACTCACCAATGCATCGGCGCCAACCTGGCCAGGGTCGAAATGCAGGTCGCCTTTGCGACTCTGGCGCGCCGGCTCCCCGAGCTGCAACTGGCGGTGCCCCCAGATGAGCTGAGGTTCAAAGAGGCCGACATCTACGGCATGAAAGAGCTTCCGGTTACCTGGTGACACACGACATGCGGTTCGACGACCAGGTTGCGGTGATCACCGGCGCCGGTGGCGGTTTGGGCAAAGAGTACGCGTTGCTGCTGGCGTCGCGCGGCGCGCGGGTGTTGGTCAACGATATCGGCGGCTCGGTGACCGGAGCGGGCTCCAACACCGACGCCGCGGCCAACACGGTCGAGGAGATCCGCCAACACGGCGGCGAGGCCATCGCCGACACCCACAGTGTGACGAGTTCTGAAGGTGGACAGGCGATTATCGACGCGGCCATGCAAGCCTGGGGGCGGGTCGATATCGTGATCAACAATGCCGGGATCGTCCGCGATGCGCCGTTCGAGGACATCACCGCCGATCGGCTCGACCCGCTGATCGATGTGCATCTCAAGGGTGCGTTCTACGTGACGAGGCCCGCATGGAAGATCATGCTCGGGCAGCGCTACGGACGGATCCTCAACACCTGCTCGGCCGCCGGACTCCTTGGCGCCGAACGGATGAGCAATTACGGCTCGGCGAAGACCGGGTTGGTCGGCTTGACCCGAGTCTTGGCCGCCGAGGGCGCGGACCATGACATCAAAGTCAACGCGGTAGCGCCGATCGCCTACACCCGGATGCTGGCGCATTCGGTCGAGAGTGCCAGCCCGCCTGACGATCCGTCAGCTCAGGTCGTACTGGATGATCTTGTGACGCAATACCTTCAGAAGCTGGATCCGGCGCTGGTCGCCCCAGTGGCCGCGTTCCTGACCCACCGGGATTGTCCGGTGTCCGGTGAGATCTACACCGTCGGCGCCGGACACGTCGCCCGATTCTTCATCGGCCGAACAAAAGGCTTCTATAGCCCCGCGCTGTCCATCGAGCAGGTGCGTGACCATCTCGACGAGATCCGCGACGAGGATGGCTACACCGTACCGGGCGGGCCCGCCGACGAGATGAGCCAGCTGTTCGCCACCCTCCTGGCGAACCAGCCGAACTGACGGCTACAGGTGGCTGGCCGCGAAACCCGCGGCCTGCTGGGTCATCCCGTTCACCGGGTACGAGGAGTGCGCGAAGCTCGGCAGCCCGCCGGGATCACCGTTGCAGATCGTGTCGCCGTCCGCACATAGGTCGTCGGTCTTCGGCACATAGAGCGGACCGATCACCACCGCCGGCGCGCCGTAATTTTGCAGCCACTGAGCCGACGGCTTCCCGAAGAGCGTGACCGCGGCGACGTGGTTGGCAATCTCCGGCGGCATCGGCTTGGGCAGGAACTGTAAGTACTCCGCAGGCACTCCCGGAGGGATGGACGCCGAGGTGACGGCGCCGGCGACGGCCGCCCCTTGCGAATACCCGCCGAGCACAATCCTCGTCTTGGGGCAGTTCGCCGCGGTGGCCTCGATATGACCTTTGGCGTCTTTGATCCCATCGACCACGCTTCGGGCGAACTCGACGCGGTCGGAGAAGTTGCTACTGGCCTCGTAGTTGACCGGGTAGACGTCGAGCGACTTGGGGCCGATCGCTGTGCGTAATTCGTCGACGAATGGCTCCCCGATACCGCCGACACCCGCCGGCTCACCGGTGCCGCGGGCGAACACCGCCTCCACGTCAGGGCATGGTTGCGCGGAGCTGATCGCCATCGGGGTGCTGAACAACCCGCCGGCGATCATCAAAGCTGCGATGGGGACATGACCGATCTGGCGTAGGCGCATGATCCCCATAGTGCCGTACGGAACGCGAACGTGCCGCCGCGTGCTGACCAACACCGCGGCGAGCCCGCCGCCCAGGGTTACTGCTCCTCGGGTGAATCGTCGAGGACGCTGACGGCGATGCCGTACGGCAGGAATCGAACCTTCCGGCTCGAATCGGTGTTGTTCTTGTTTGCCCGCAGCGCATCGAGTTCGGAGGCGTACACCTCCTCGACGCGGGCGGTGCCGTCGGCGCTCACCGTATGAATCGCCCAGACCCCGTCACCCGTTTCGCCGGTGGTTTCCGGCCTGGTTGGGCGTCGCCCCGCCAAATCCTCAAAGAGTGACGCCCACCCGGCCCGACCACCGGGCCCCGTGAAGAACCGGCTGACTCCCTCGATCGCTTCGCGCAATCCCTCGCTCGCGTCGCGGATCACGTGCTCGAAGTCTTCCGGATCGAATCCGAACCGACCGTTGTCGTCCATTGCGGCCTCCTGGCTGCTCACACCGAATACACCCAGTGTGCGCATTTCGGCCGGCTCGCGCCACGCCTAGTAGCCGTAGCCCGGGTTCGCGTAAGGATTCTGCGGCATATACGGGCTCTGCTGATACGGATTCTGCTGGTAGGGGCTCTGCTGGTAGGGGTTCTGCTGGTAGGGGTTCTGCTGCTGATACGGGTTTTGCGGCTGCTGGGTCGCCCCACCCTGACCTTCGGGCACCTGAACCGGTATCGGCACCGGCACGAACGGCAGGTTCAGATATGTCGTCGTCATCGCCGGGGCCGTGGAGGTGGGGGGCGGCGGGGGTGGTGGCGGGGGCGGGGTACTCGGCGTGGTGCTGCTGGTCGCCTGCGGCGTCGTGGTCGTCGGCTGCGGCACGGTCGTGGTGACCTGGGCCCTCGTCGTCACAGGCGGCGGCGGAGGCGGC
>Ga0209113_1000097_pt1 | contig 17893 bp, 17 predicted proteins | sample TexAe_RefH0_O1_FD_187951 | JGI IMG/M metagenome (GOLD analysis project Ga0209113, IMG submission 187951) | Forest soil microbial communities from Davy Crockett National Forest, Groveton, Texas, USA - Texas A ecozone_RefH0_O1 (SPAdes) (version 2) | ecosystem: Environmental > Terrestrial > Soil >... | reverse complement strand
CCACGCTCGGTCGCGAACTTCCGATTCTTCGCCGACTATCCGCGTTTCTGCGAGGACGAATCCCTACCGTCCAGCACCCACCACATCTACACCAGTTACGAACCCGTCGGCGTTACCGCCGCGATCAGCCCGTGGAACTTCCCACTGATGCTGTCGACGTGGAAAGTCGCCCCTGCCCTCGCTTTTGGCAACACCGTAGTTCTCAAACCCGCAGAACAAAGCCCGGGCACCTGCACCCGCCTCGGCGAGTTGGCCATCGAGGCCGGGCTACCCAGAGGCGTGCTCAATATCCTGCACGGGTACGGCCCAGGCGAAGCCGGTGAAGCGCTAACTACAAGCCCCGATGTCGATCTCGTGACGTTCACCGGCGAATCAAACACCGGACGCAACATCCTTCAAGCGGGTGCACCCAGCCTCAAACGGGTGAGCTTCGAACTGGGCGGCAAGAGCGCAAACCTGGTCTTCGCCGACGCCGACCTCGACGCCGCGCTCGACTGGTCCATCAAGGCTGCCTTCACCAACTCCGGCCAAGTCTGCCTGGCCGGCAGCCGTCTCTATGTCGAGCGCTCGATCTTCGACGAGTTCGTCGATCGCTTCGTCGACTTGGCCGAGCGTCTCGTGGTCGGCGACCCGACCGACCCCGCCACCGACATCGGCCCACTGGCAAACGAAGAACACTGGCAGAAGGTGTGCCACTACTTCGAGATCGCCGAAGCCGAAGGAGCCAAGCTCCTCACCGGCGGGCCTCACCAAGGCTGGTGGATCCGGCCGACGGTGCTGGTCAACACCACCCAGGAGATGCGGATCAGCCGTGAGGAGATCTTCGGTCCGATCGTCACCATCGCACCTTTCGACGATGAAGCCGACGCCATACGGCTGGCCAATGACTCCCGATATGGCCTGAACGCCATGGTGTTCACTGAAAATGCGCGTCGCGCCCACCGTGTGGCACGCGCTGTGCGGGCCGGCACAGTCTGGGTCAACTGCTACTTCGTTCGTGATCTGCGCGCACCGTTCGGCGGCTTCAAGGACAGCGGGATCGGCCGCGAAGGAGGCAAGCACAGTCGCGAATTCTTCACCGAAGCCAAAACCGTCGTGATGGAAATCTAGGTTCTCGACCTTGGCGTGCAGCGCGCCGTCGTCAAGTATGCGTGAGCGACACGAACGGTGGGGAGTGCGTTAGTTCCTAACGGACCTGCGGGCACCGATTCAGCCGAGGCCTTCCCGCACAGCGCAGGCCAGGACAGCTAATAGTTACGGAATGGATGGTCTTGTGGACACTGAATTGAGCACCGGCGCGTGGACTTTGGATACCACAGCGTCGTCAGTCGGCTTTCAGGCTAAGGCGGCCTTCGGCATGAAGGTGAATGGCCGGTTCGACCGGTACGAGTCGGCGATCACAGTTGGCTCCTCGGTGGCCGAGTCCGCGATCTCGGCGACCATCTGGACTGACAGCGTGGATACCGGCATCAAGATGCGCGACGAGCACCTCCGGGCAGATGGCGTGTTTGCGACCGCACGGTTCCCCACGCTGCAGTTCCGCAGCACCGCCGTCGTCGAAACGCCTACCGGGCTTGATGTCACCGGCACCCTGTGCATCCGCGACGTCCGCCAGTCGATCACCTTCGAGGCGACACGGTCGACCTCAGCGGGTCCACCCCGCTACAGCGCCACGGTGGTCGTCTCACCTAAGGAGTATGGGATCACCCGATGGGGCACCACCAAGCCGGTCAAGGTTATCCTCGACGCCACCCTGAAGCGGGCCTGACTGGACTCGGGTGTTCAGGTCAGCGGTGGATCTGCTTGGCATGGTTAGTTATTCCTTGCTGGGGTGATCCGGCTTTCGAACGCGACGGCAACTGCATCCGCAGCTGGTTTGCACCCGCGTGGCCCGTAGTGTCCGACCCTTCCCGGCCGGTCCAGTGAACAGTGATACCAGACTCTGGGGACAGTTTCGCGGCGGTGAGGTCATCGATACTGCCGTGGCAGCGACCGACGTCGAATACCTTTGCGTGGCAGTAGTTTCCGCGAGGCCAGCATGGTGATGCCGGAACAAGCCCGACCACGGAGTCGGCTCACGGACGTGGTCGGCGTTCGCCGAGCCGGCGTCCGGGGCCTTGTCACGTGGATAAGCTAGCGCCACCCAGTCTCGGATCAATCGCCTTCCAGGCGGCGCTGTGTAGATCTGCCCTTTCTGTCTTGCTCAGATCCCTGGAGCAGTTCCCGCGCGGTGTGGCCGACAGAGCCGGCGACCGATTTGACTGATGCGGGTTTCGGGTTGGCAAAGGGATCGGCGCGACGGTACCCGTGCGGTGGTATTGCGCGCGTTGGTCTCGGGCAAGTGGGAAATATTGAAGGTGTGTCGGGATGCCTTTGATCATCGCGTGAACTGCCTTGAGATGCAGGCGATAACGCAATTCGTCGAGTCGAGTCCAGTCCAGGCAGAGCCGTTCGCGGATCACCGGTGGTAGCGCGCCGGTGGTGATCCACAGGATTAATTTCACCAGCGGTGTCTGCACGAGCGGCTTCAGAATCAGTGGTCCCACAACCGTATTGGCGCGATCAGACAGGCGCTTGCTGGTCGGCGGGGGCATCGTCCGGTACATGTGAAAGCCCTCCCGAACCGGGCGGCTGTCCTCGAGGACGTTGTTGATCATGTGTTCCCAGTACTGCTGGAATGCGTCCCAGTCGGGTGGGACGGGCCTCATGCTGACGCCATATAGGCGATACCAGTCAATCGATTCCAAGTAGAGGGCTTCTTTGTCAGCCGCTGACAGCGGATAGCCGGTGAGCTCGTGCCCGGTCACGATGTCTTCGACGAATGTTGCGTGCGCCCAGAAGAAGGTCTCCGGGTTGAGCGCGCTGTATCGCCGACCGTATTTGTCGACGCCTTTGATGGGGCCGTGGAAGCTTCGCACTAATTTTCCCCACTCGTGCGATGTGGCCCCCCCGTAGACGACCGACATGATCGGTCCGATCGACCGCTCGCCGCGGGCGCGTGGATCCTCGAAAAAAACCGAGTGATGCTCGACGCCGGCGGCCAGCCCGGGATGCATATTCTGCAGCATCGCTTCGCGAAGCCCATTGGATAGGCGAAAAATCGGGAGGCGGCCGAAGTGCTCCCACACCAAACCCTCGGGGTCCAGCGGTGCGGGAAGAAGTTCAGTCATCCTAAGCTCCTAAGACCCCGAAACTGACTCGATGAAGTATCAGATATTGCTGACGGTAGTATCTGATACGGACGAGTGTCAAATGTGAGGACTTATGGCGGAGGCGACTAGCTCAGCGGTTGCGGGCGTGCCGCGCCCATATCGTGGCGTCAGCGCCGCCGACCGGCGTCACCAGCGCCGCGAGCAACTGATCGAGGCCGGCCTGCAACTGTTCGGAACGCGGGGGATTGCAGCGGTCGGAATCGTTGACGTCTGCGCCGAAGCTGGGCTGACCAAGCGGTACTTCTACGAGAATTTCGCATCGATAGACGCGCTCGCCGAGGCGGTGTTCGAACACGTGACGGGCAATCTCGTGGGAGTGGTTGCGCCGGCGATCGAGGTCGGCGCCGGTCGTGACCCCCGCCCCGCGCTCACGGTCTACGCACGGGCCCTTTTGAGCGATTCCAGGGTGGTGCGGTTGCTCGCCGTCGAGTCCCAGACCGGTCCGCTCAAGAAATACCGCGACGGATTCCCAACGCGCGCAGTCGAACTCTGGTTCGCCTTCGCCGCCGCCGACGACGCCCTACCCCCACCGCAGGACATGCGCCTCAAAGCGTACGGATTCATCGGAGCTGCACAACAAATCGGCATGGCATGGCTGGACGGCCATCTTCCGCTGACGATTGACGAGGTCATCAATCAGCTTGTCGACATGTTTTACCGGATCTCCGGTATCGCGCCACCCGCCCAGCCGGACGAACCGCACTAGTTCGAGTCCCGTCACACCAGCGCCTCCGCTACGGGTCAGTCGCCGGCCAGGATCCGCACGAGTCCTCGGCGGTCGACTTTGCCGGTGGGCAGGATGGGCAGGTCGCTCTCAGCGACTAGGCGAATGACCTTGGGAACTTTGAACGTCGAGAGGTTGCGGCGAGCGTGGGCAACGATGGTCTCTACCGACAACGGCGCCCCGTTCGCGGGCACAACGGCGGCGGCGACGACCTCGCCCCGTACAGGATGGGGCAGGGCGACTACGAAGCTGTGCAGCACGCCGGGCATGGCATCCAGGACCGATTCGACCTCGGCCGGTGACACATTGGACCCGGCGGTTTTGATCAGGGCGCTGGCGCGACCGGTGAAGTGCAGATGCCCTGCGGCGTCGAAGAATCCGCGGTCACCGGTGTCATACCAGCCGTCGGCAGTGAACACGTCGTGGCGTTCCTGTTTGTAGACGCCACTCATGAGAATCTGGCCGCGCACCTGGATCTCGCCTTCGTGACCGGCGGGCGCCTCAACGCCTGACTCGGCGTCGACGATCCGGTGCTGCACCACATTAGGCAGCGGAATCCCGAAGGATCCGCGCAGGTCCGGTGGCAGCGGGGTGTCAGGCACCTCGACCATCGTGTGTGGGCCGCCAGTCTCGGTCATACCGAGCAGGTTGGGTGTCAGGTCGGCTTCGCTGGGTCGCCGGTCGGGTGGCAGCGCCTGAAGCATGGTGCCGCCTCGCACACTCGACAGGTCGCGCTTGGCGAAGTCGGGATGGTCGGCCATGGCCTGGCTCGCCTGAGCCCAGCAGGAGATGATCGTCGCCCGTTCTCGTTCCAAGAGCGCCAGCGTGCTGCCCGCCTCGAAGACATCCTGGGCGAGAATAGTTGCACCGGTCGAGAGTGCTTGCAGCACAACCATCGTCAGGCCGCCCACCCAGAAGAACGGCATCGGCGAATAGATACGGTCCGCCGACGTGACGCCGCGATGGCGCGCCAGAATGTAGGCGTGACGCACCAGGCTGCCGTGGGTGTGCACGACGGATTTCGGAAGCGCTGTCGTTCCCGATGTGCTGACCACGACGAGATCATCCGAGGGTACAACTTCGTTCTCGGCTGAATGCGTAAGCGACACAATCGGTTTGGCACGTGGCCAGGGCGTCGCCCAGGATCTGTCGCAGTCCGGCCACACGTGAATCCGCCGCAGGTAGGGTGCCTGGGGCGCAGCGATCACTGCCCCTCCGTCGGTGAGGCCGGGCAGCGCGTCCTGCATGCGCTCGACGAGTTCGCGGCCGGCGATCCGCTGGCCCAGGAGTACTACTTGTACATCGGTGTGCCGCAACAACCGTCCGAGTTCCGCACCGGGTGCGAAGGTCGAGAGGGGAACCGTCAGCGCGCCGATGCGCGCGGCCGCCAGCCAGCAGATGAGCCACTGGGCACAGTTGGGAAAGAGGATCCCGACCCTGGTGCCTTTACCGACGCCGGAGGCCAGCAATGCGTCCGCCAGTTCGACTGACGCGGTGTCGGCTTCGCTGAAAGTCAGTCGGTGGTCGTCGGTGACAAGAAACTCGCCGTCGGGTTCGGAACGCCTGAGACTGAGAAGTTCCGGGATGCTGGCAGGCATGCCGTGCGGCGACGAATCCTTTGGCGCCGCAGGTTTTCCGGCCATCAGCCGATGTGGACGGGGATGTCCGAGTAGCCGGCGACGTTGGACATGGTGACCCGGCGCAGACCGTCGGTGTCTACCGCGAACCGCGGCCAGTTCTCGCGTATCGCGTGCAAGGCGACTCGTGTCTCCAGTCGCGCGAGCCAGGAGCCCAGGCAGCTGTGTGCGCCGAATCCGAAAGCCAGGGTGGTAGATCCGCCCCGTTTGATGTCGAACACGTCGGGCCGGTCGTAGGCCCGCGGGTCGCGCGTGGCGGCGCCGGTGACCAGCAGGGTGGGCGATCCCGACGGGATGGTGCCCCCGTCGAGCACGACGTCTCGGGTGGCGAACCGGCCCTGGTATTGCGAGGGCGGGTTGAGCCGCAACATCTCCTCGATTGCTCCTGGGATCACGCCGGGGTCGGCGAGCACCAGCTCCCATTGTTGGGGATTGTGGTGAAAGGCCATGACGCCGTTGCCCACCAGTTTGGTGACCGTTTCGCTGCCCGCTGCCGCGATCAGCACCGCGAACGTGGCGATGTCCTCGTCGGTGAGCCGGTGCGTCACCCCGGTTTCGTCTTCGTAGGTAGCGTCCACCAGCCTGCTGATGATCAGGTCGTCGGGCTCGCGGCGTTTCTGCTTGGACAGCTCCAGGAAGTAAGCGTTCATCGCCATCGAGTCGGCGACGCCACTTTCGGTCGCGAAGGGGTTGTTCGGCTCGCGATGCAGGAACCCGTCGGTCCAATGCCGGATCTGCTGGCGCTCTCCAGGGGGGACGCCGAGCATTGACGAGATGATCTCGACCGGGAACAGCGCCGCGAAGTCGGCCACGATGTCGAAATCGTCTCTGCCCTTCAACGCGTCGACATAGCAGGTGACGACGTCGGTCACCAGCGGCTCCAGGTTGGCGATCGCCGCTTTGGTGAAGACCTGGCGGACCAGCTTGCGCAGCAGTTCGTGTTCGGGTGGATCCATGAGGATCAACATCTTGAGTTCGTCGAACCTGTGGCGCATCGACAGTGCGTCTAGGGTGACGCCGTAGGCGCTGCTGAATGTCTCCCAGTCGCGGTGGGCCGCAACGACATCCTCATTGCGGGTCAGGGCGTAGAAGTCCCACCGCTCGCTGTAGTACACCGGCGCCTCGTCGCGCATCCAACGATAGGTCTCGTAGGGGTTGTCGAAGAAGCTGTCGGAGTACGGGTCGAACTCCATGGGGGAGTCATCCTCGCGCGATTTGGTGGCTGATCCCGCGCCATGGTCGGTCGACATGTCAGGCACCGATCCGCATCATGCTCGACAGCGTGCCGCCCATCACCGTGGCGATCTCGTCGTCGCTCAGCTCAGGGTGACGCTCGGCGTAGCTGAGGGGTTCCGCCAGGCCTTCGGGATGGGGGTAGTCCGATCCAAAGAACAGATGCTCGATCGACACCAGCTTCGCGAGTTCGGCGACGTTCTCCTCCCAGAACGGATTGAAGTAAATGCAACGACGGATGGCCTCCACGGGATCCTCGCTGTAGAGCTGGGGCATCTTCTTGTGGGTATCTCTGAGGTTCGCTAGAAGCCGGGGCAGCCAGGTTGTTCCGTTTTCCACCATGCCGATTCGAAGCTCGGGGAACCGCGTCAGCAGTCCGTGGCAGGCAAGCGCCGCGACCGCGTCCTCGGCTGGGTTGCGGGCCAGGCTGTAGTAGGAGCGGAACGGCGAAGGCTGAAACGGCCGGAACTCGCCGGAACCCTCCCAGTCGTTGGCATATCGCGAGTATCCGCTGTCGGAGGCGTGCATGATCACCAGCACGCCGGTCTCGACGACCCGCTTCCAGAACGGGTCGAATTCGGGCAGGGCGAACGACCGCGGGCCGCGCAGCCCGGGCACCGGCGCCGGCCGGATGAGAATGGCGCGGGCACCGCGCTCGGCCACCCAGTTCAGCTCGTCGATAGCCCTCTCCACGATGGGCAAGGTGATGATCGGCGTGGTGAAGATGCGGCCCTTGTAGTCGAATTGCCATGTTTCGCAGAGCCATTCGTTAAGAGCGTGAATGATCGCATGGGTCGCCTCGGGGTGCTCCCGGAAACGTTCCTCCACCAGGCTCGCGAGCGTCGGGTACATCATCGACTTGTTGATGCCCTGCTCGTCCATCAGCGCCAGCCGGGGTGCCGGTTCACGCATCGCGGGGGTTGCCTCGATCGCCCTGCCCAATATCTCGCGATGCGATTTACCTTCCGGATTGCCGTTGTGGAAGTAGTCCTCTTGGGCGCCGGGCGCGGCGACCTTGTCGAAGGTCGGGTTCGGGATGTACTCGCTGATCTGCCCCAAGGTGGCGATCTTGGTGCGGCCATCCACCTCGACGTAGCGAACCGCGCCGTGATACTCGGGCGGCAGGAACTTCGTCAGCGCATCCTGGGTCTCGTACATGTGGTTGTCACCATCGAACACCGGAAAACCCAGCTTCGGTGTCATCCAACTCCTCCTGGCGTGGGGCACCTGCAATTGCGAAAAACTCTAGCATCGAGTGCGTATGAAGAGAACATGCCGATACTTTTTTGCATGTAGCAACTCCGCTAAGGGTAATGTCCTTGGCTACGACGCGAGACATGGGAGGAGTCTGACGTGGATCTGCGCCTCAGCGATGAGCAGCGCGCGGTTCGCGCGACGTTTGCGGCGCTATTCCGCAAGGAGTCGACCCCGCAGCGAGTCCGGATCGCCGAATCGACCGGCCTGGACAGGGCCTTGTGGCGGAGCTACGGCGCAGTCGAGGCGTTGGGGATCGGCATCCCATCGGATTACGGGGGCTCAGACGGCAGCTTGCTGGAGCTCGCGTTGCTGGCCGAAGAGGCAGGGCGTCGTCTGGCCCCGATTCCGGTTGCAGAGACCGCCGCAGCGGCACGGCTGCTTGCTCGCCTCGGTGAAAAAGAGCTACTGGCGTCCGTGTTGACCGGATCGAGCATCGTGTCGCTGGCCACGCGCAGTGGACCGGTGGGCGACCAGCTCCTTGTCGACGGAGCGATCGCTGACGCGGTACTGGCTTTCGACGGGAAGGCTCTGCTTTACGTCACGAGGCCGGATGGGCAGCCGACGATCCCGCGACGCAACCTGGGCGGGCTGGCGCTGGGGCGATGGGATGCACACACCGCCGGCCATTCGCTCGCCGAAGGCGAGCAGGCGCGGACCGAGTTCGCGGCGGCCCTTGACGAGGTCCGGATTCTCAGGGCGGCCGCGCTGGTCGGGCTGGCTCTTGAAGCCGTGCACATCGGCTCCGAGTACACCAAAGTGCGGCAGGCATTCGGCCAACCGATCGGCATGTATCAGGCCGTTGCGCATCCCTTCGCGGACGCGTTGAGCGCCCTGGATGGCGCTCAATTATTGGTGCATAAGGCGTGCTGGGCACTGGACAACGAGCAGCACGATGGGCCGGCGCTCGCCACGATGGCGTTCATCTTCGCCGCCGAAACGGCATACCAGGCGAGCCAGCACAGCCTGCACGTGCACGGCGGGTACGGCTTCACCGAGGAGTACGACATTCAGCTCTACTACCGGCGGGCCAAGGCGTGGGCCGTGGCGTTCGCCGACCCCCGACGCGAGCTCCTGGTTCTCGCGGATCGACGCTTCGGTCCCGCTCTCCCGGAAGGTCACTGAGCTGATGGACTTCACCGAACCCGCAAACTGGGTCCGTATCCGGAGTGACGCCCAGGCATTCGTCGCTGAGTACGTCACCCGTGAGGTAATCGAGAACGAACGTCGAACCGGAGACGGCGTCGAACGGGCGCTGACGCGCAAGCTCGGCGAGCGTGGGTGGGTCGCGCCGACCTGGCCGGTCGAGGAGGGCGGTGCCGGCCTCGATCCGTACGAGGCGGCAGTGCTGTTGGACACCCTGCGCAAGGGCGGCGTCCCGACGATCGGACCGGGCACGACGATGCTGCCGGCTAATGCCATCAAAGCCGCTGGCTCCCAGGAATTGCAGGACAGGATTCTGCCGGGCGTCGTCGCCGGCGAGACGCTCATCTGCCTCGGTTACACCGAACCGGCCGGGGGATCAGACGTCTTCGCCTGCGCAACACGCTCTGAGCAAGTCGGCGACGAGTGGATCGTGAACGGACAGAAGATCTTCACCACATTCGCCCACGTCGCCGACTACTGTTTCCTGCTGACGCGATCGCAGGCGGGTTCCGTGGGCACCCGTGGACTGACGATGCTGCTGGTGCCGCTGGACTCACCCGGAATCGAGATCCGCGCGGTGCACACCATGGGCAATGAACGGACGAACGTGGTGTTCTACAACGACGTGCGGGTCGCGGACACGAACCGGATCGGTGAGGCTCATCACGGCTTTTCGGTGATGCGCGCCGCGCTCGAAGCAGAGCAGAACGTCGCACCGGGCTCACGGACCCGATGGATCGCGATGGACACGCTCGAGTTTGCCCGCACCCAGCCCGGACCGGACGGCGCTCTGTTGATCAACGACACCCTCGTCAGAGAGCGCCTGGCCCGGATGGCCATGGAAGCCGAGGTCGCTGATCTGCTCGGCCTGCGGGTCGCCTTCCTGGACAGCGAGGGCGAGAAGCCCGGCCCGGTGTCGGCGTTGTTCGGTCCGGAAAGCTATGTCCGTGCCTCGGCCGCCGCGATCGACATAGCAGGATTGTCGGGGCTGCTCGACTGGACCGATCCCGAGGCTCCCGTCGATGGCGGCCTCGACTTCCACTATCGCAGCGCGGTCGCGACGACGATCTATGGCGGTTCCAGCGAAGTGCTGCGGAGCTTGATCGTCGAGAACCGGCTTGGCCTGCCCCGCAGCCGTCCAAGGCGTTAACGCGGGCGCCTACAGAAAATCGCTCCCACCGTCGACATTGAGATGCGCGCCGGTCATGTAGCTGTTGCTGCGCGACGCGCAGAATGCGACGACGGCAGCCACCTCCTCGGGCATGCCGAGTCGCTTCAGGTCCACCGACATCCCGTGCCCGCGGGCCAGCAATCCGAAGGCCGCGACCGGATCCTCGACATCGACTCCGGCGGCGGCCAGCACCGGTCTCGCCCAGTCGGTGAGTATCGGACCTGGCGCGACCGCGTTCACCAGAATCCCATCGGGTGCCAGCGAGCGGGCGAGGTTCTTGGTGACGGACAGCAGCGCGCCTTTCGCCGCCGTATAGCTCACGAGTCCAGGCGACTGGTGTTGAACCGACATCGCGGTCACGTTGACGATTCGCGCCCAGGCGGCCGCCCGCAGCAGGGGCAGCGCCGCTCTCACACAGCGGACAGCCGACGTCACCCCTTGGTCGAAGGTGCCGGCCCAGTCAGCGTCGGTGAGATCTTCGAATCGTCCCGCGCCGGCCGGCCCGGCGGCGTTGACCAAAACGTTCAGCACGCCCCACCGAGTCCTCACCTCGTCGAAAACGCCGGCGACGTCGGCGCCTGACGTCAGGTCTGTCGGCAACACGAGCACCTCGGGACTACCGGCGTCTCTCGCGGCGTCGGCAGCGGCGGTCAGTCGGGATGCATCCCGACCGATGATGCCGACCCGGCAGCCCTCGCGGGCAAGACACAATGCGGTGGCCAGCCCGATGCCGCGGGTACCGCCGGCTATCACCGCCGTTGCGCCGCCGAACCCAAGATTCACGATGGATGGCCTCTCATTCGACGGTCGTGTCAGCGGAACTGGCGCGCGAGCCAATCGGCGCTTTCGCGCGCTGCGCACCTGACGACCACGCAATCGATGGGAGTGGATTGCTACGAGCCATAGTATGACCGTTGCGTCTGACGCATATACCGTTCTACTGTTGTGACGCGATGCCTCTTAGAAAGAGATCACATGCTTCCCGACGACGTAAGAATCATCTCTGTAGATGACCATGTCATCGAGCACCCCCGGGTTTGGCTCGACCGCGTACCCGCCAAGTACGCCGACGTGGCTCCGCGAATCGTCAAGCTGCCCGACGGCAACGACACCTGGCTTTATGAAGGCAGTCAATCGGGCAACTTTGCCCTCAATGCCGTTGCGGGCAAGCATCCACGCGACTTCGGGATGGACCCGCGCAGCTACGACGACATGTTGCCCGGGTGTCACGACATCGCCGACCGCATCAAGGACATGGATATCGAGGGCGTGTGGGCGCAGCTGTGCTTCCCCAACTTCGGCGGGTTCGCTGGCAGCACATTTCATAAGGCCAAGGACAAGGACTTCGCGAAGCTCTGCATCAGCGCATACAACGACTTCATCCTTGACGAATGGTGCGGCTACGCTCCCGAACGTCAGATCCCGCTGATGATGGTTCCGTTCTGGGACATCGGGGCCTCGGTCGCCGAAGTCGAGCGCACTGCGGCCAGGGGCGCGAAATCCATTTCCTTCATCGAGGCGCCGCACAAGATCGGACTGCCGTCGTTTCACACCGACCACTGGGATCCGCTGCTGCGCGTCTGCGAAGAAGCCGGGCTGCCGCTGTCCATGCACTTTGGCTCCGGGGGCATGCCGCTCGGGCTAGCCCCCGACGGTGACCTGTTCATCGGCATCGCGTTGTTCGGCTTGAACTCAATGATGGCGACCGTCGACCTGTTGATGTCCGACGTGTTCTACAAGTTCCCGAAGTTGAAAGTTGCGCTGTCCGAGGGTGGCATCGGTTGGATGCCGTATTTACTGGAGCGCATCGACTACTCCTGGGGCCGACACAAATACTGGTGCAATATCGACGCCGACAAGCTCCCCTCCGAGCTGTTTCGGGAACACATCTACGGCTGTTTCATCTCTGACCAGTCAGGCATCGAGCAACGGCACCGTATCGGCATCGACAACATCATGTTCGAGAGCGACTATCCGCACTCGGACTCCAACTGGCCACACACCCGCAAGTTGCTCGCCGAGCATCTCGTCGACGTCCCCGACGATGAGGCCCGAAAAATCGTCGAGCTCAATGCCCGTAAGCTGTACCGCTTTTGGGATTGAGTCAATGACAGCGACTGTATCCGATTTCACATTCGACCCGTTCAAGCCCGGACCATCCGAACAGCTGCCGCAGGTACTTGCCGAACTGCGGGAGCGATTTCCGGTCTACCGCACCGGCTCTGACATCTGGGTGGTGTCCCGGTTCGACGATGTGAAGGCGGTGCAGTCCAACCCGCAGCAATTCTCATCGCGCCCCAACCCTTACGAGGGATCGGCGCCGCCCGATGAGGAGATGAAACCAGAGGTAGTCGAGCGACTAATGGCACTGGCCGCGGGCATCCCGGTGGACATGGCCGAAATGGCTTCCGCGAAAACCATTGCCGCGGCCGACCCGCCCCAACACACCCGGATGCGCCGGATCGTCAGCAGGGGATTCACGCCGCCACGGATCAAGGAGATGGCGACTGCGATCGAGGAGATCGTCCAGCGCTGTCTGACCGGAATTGAAGGTCAACAAACATTCGACGTGGTGGAGCGGCTGGCCGTTCCGCTGCCCGTCGAGATGATCTGCCACATCCTCGGCATCGACGGCGACCACTACAGCCAGGCCAAGCGATGGTCGGACGCGTTCGCCGCCGCAGCGGGCGCGGAGTTCGCCAGCCCCGCTGAGCGCAACGAACTGATGTTGGCAACGATCAAGGAGTTCAGCACCTACTTCGTCCCCCTCATCGAGGCCCGTCGGGCAGAACCTAAGGGCGACTTGGTCAGTGCCATGGTCGCCGCGATCGACAACGAGTCGCTGAGCACCGTCGAAACGCTGATGGTCGCGATCACCATCATGGTCGCCGGGAACGAGACGACGACGAATCTGATCGGCAACACCGTCGTCGAACTGCTGGCCAACCCAGACCAACTCAAGCTGTTGCTCGACGAACCGGAACTGCTGCCCAATGCCGTCGACGAAGCAAATCGGTTTACCACTCCGATTCAATTCGCCTTTCGCGAGGCGACTGAAGACAACGTGATCGCCGGAACACCAATCCCCAAGGGCGCCATCATCGCGTTGCACATGGCCGCAGCCAATCGGGATCCACGTCGCTTCGATGAACCCGACCGCTTCCTGATCAACCGGTCTCCCGGCAAGAATCTGGCATTCGGACACGGCATCCACTTCTGTTTGGGCGCGCACCTGGCTGGTCAGGAAGTGCGGGCGGCGATCAGCGGGTTGCTGCCTTACCTCGACCGACTGAAACCGACCGACGCTCCGCTGCAACGTAACCCGACGGCACTGCTCAACGGGTGGCAGCAGGTCGAGCTGGAGTGGGTAGGAGGAGCAGATGAGCTCAGGTGAGGATCTCATCCGTCGATCCGTCGCCGCACTGAACGCGGGTGACGTGGACGGCTATCTTGCCGGCTTCGCGCCAGACAGTGTGCGTTGGGCGACTGGTTTGGACACGCCGCTGCCACTGTCAGACATCGAGGCCAACCTGCGGCAAATGGTCACGGCATTTGACCAATTGCACCTCCACGAGGACCTGTTGTTCGGCGACAACGGTCACGTCTTTGCGCGCTGGACATTGCGGGGCATCCATACCGGTCATTACGCAGGAATCGCGCCGACACATCGCGCCATCGCCGTGCAGACCGACGAACTGTATGCCGTCAGCGGGTCGGTAGTTACCGAATCTTGGGTTTACGGTGATCTGACAAGCCTTTTCGACCAACTCGAGGCCCGGCAATGAGTGAAACTGAACGCCTCAGACCCGCTGGTCCCGACATGAATACCGGCCCATCACCGCGACCGCGCTGAGACCCGCCCCGGTGCCTCTCAGGCGTGGGCCAGCGCGGGCGGTTTGACGGCCTCCGGGTCGGGGTTGGCGAGCGGCAGACCCATGAAGCGACGCGCGTTGTCGCCCATGAAGTCGTACGTGCGACGGGTGTCCATGCCCTCGGCGTACTGCCAGTACCGCTTGGGTTCGGCCAAGCCTTCGGGATGCGGCCAGTCCGAGCCGAACATCACCTTGTCCCATCCGACGGTCTGCACCACGTCGGCGACTGAGCCCTCCCAGAACGGGCTGACCCAGATGTTGCGGCGGAACACCTCGTGCGGATGCTCGGGGAAGTTCTGCGGCATCTTGCTGTACGTCGACTGCAGGTCATCGAAAAGTGGCTTGATCCAGGCGCTTCCGTTCTCCACGCTGGCGATCCGCAGTTTCGGGAACCGGGTCAACGTGCCGTGGCAGATCAGGCTGGTCAACATGTCAGCGATCTCCCGATGGCCCAGCGCCGTCCACTTGAATGCCGACATCTCGAACGCACTACTGGTTGACGGCGGCTCCCACTTGTCGATGTACTCCTGCAACGGAGGTTGGCTGGCGTGCAACACGATTGGCAGGCCCGCGTCTTCGACATCGCGCCAAAACGGGTCGAACTCGGGCAGCGCGGGGGAGCGCCAGCCCTTGTAGCCGTTCACCGGTGCCGGCTTGATCAACGCGACCTTGGCGCCGTTGTCCAGGATGTAGTCGAGTTCGCGACGCGCTTCGTCGACGAGTCCCAGGGTTAGCACCGGCGTCGAGTAAACCCGGTTGGCGTGGCTGAAGCCCCAGTGCTCCAGCATCCATTGGTTCAGGGCATGGATGATCGCCACGGTCAGTTCGGGATCCTCGGCGGCCGAGTGCTCGACCAGATTGGCAAGCGTGGGGTAGTTCAGGCACGAGTCGACACCTTGACGGTCGAGTTCGGCGATGCGGTCCTCAGGGTTGCGTGCGCCCGGCGGCGTGTCGATGCCACGTCCGGACATCTCCCGCATCGACAGACCCTCGGGGTTCTGGCCGGAGTAGAACCTCTCGTGCGCACCGGGAGCGGCGACCCGGTCGAACGTCGGGTTCGGCATGTAGTCGGTGATCTTGTTCAGGATCGCGATGCGGGTGTGCCTGCCCATCTGGACGAACTGCACCTTCGGCTGGAACTCCTTGGGCAGGTACCTCGTCAGCGCATCGGGGGTCTCATACATGTGCTGATCGGCATCGAAGATCGGTGCATCTTTGAACTGGGTCATCGGATTGCCTCTCGCGGCTCGACATACGGCTCGTCTACGAGCTTGGCGTAACTTGACAGAGGTGTCAAGTCTGCATATCCCTACAGGACAATTGATTCCTAAGCTGCAGTTATTGCAGTTGACGATACTGTCATATACAGTCGCCGCATGACGGTGACCTCGGCCTCGCCCGCCGAACGGCAACTGGATGCCACCCGCGGTGAACGCACCCGGTCTTCGATCCTTCACGCCAGTCGTCGTCTCTTTCTAGAACGCGGATACGCGGGCACGCCGATCAATGCGATCACCGAGGCGTGCGGCATCTCGCGGGCCGGCTTCTATACCTACTTCAAGGACAAGCGCGAGATCTTCAACGTTCTCGGCAAGAACGCCTACCGCGAGGCCCTCGCCGTCATCGCCGAGTGGGCCGACGCCGGCGAACCGTTCGGGCCGGCCGACATCCGCGCTTGGGTGGGCCACTACTTCGATTACATGGACCACCACGGCGCGTTCGTGCTCGCGTCGACGCAATCGGCGCCCGACGACGACGACTTTCGAAAGTCGCGCAACCGCATGGTGACCCGGGCGTCGTGGAAGCTAGGGCAAGCTATCGCCGGAAACGGTGCGCACTCACCCGACGTCATCGGCGTCGCGGTGATGGGGCTGCTGGACCGGGCCTGGCACACGGTCCATCGCCAGACCGTGGCCGTCGACCGTGACGAGATGATCGCGGTGGTCGCGGACATGATCGTCGCGATGGCAACGCCTGTCGCGTTGTGATCCCGCCGTCGCTCGACGCGCCGGACGTCGTCGAGTTCATCCGTACCAACCACCGCGCATTCCTGTTCTGCCGCGACGGCGCCCAACGTCCGATCGGCTATGCCATGCGTTCCGTGGCCTACCGCTCCGACACCCGCTGCCTCTACTTCGCCACCTATGCAAAGAGCGCCAAGGTCCAACACATGCGCTCGGCTCCCGAGGCCGCCTGCTTGATCGGCGACAACGAGTGCTGGATCTCTGTTCGCGGCCTCGCGCACGTCTACCAACCGTCCGTAGTTGAGGTCGACGAACTCATCGGCGAAAGTTCGCCGGATCAACGCGTGCCCGACTCGGTCGTGACGAAGGTGCGCGACCGCCTTCTCAGCGGCAAGCGGTGCTTCATCGGACTGACGATCACCGAGGTCCGCGCCGCCGATCTCTCCGACCGGCATGTCTAGTCCGCGTAGCAGGGGCCCGGTTTCGATGTCCCAGGACGAACTAGCCGAGTTCTTGGCGCGTGGGCCGACCGGCGCGATCTGTGTCGTCGACGCAGACGGCCAGCTGCTGGCCCTACCGGCGCGAGTCTTCGACTCCGACTCCGCCACCATCGCCGTCACCGTTGACGGCGCGAACGGCGATGCCACACAACGCTATGCGATCCAGGCCTGCGTGGTGGCCGACACTTTCACCGCTTATCGCGACATTCGCGGTGCGATCGTGCAGGGCACAGCGGTATGGCCACCCGCGTCGGATGCCGTGGCCACGCTGACGGTTAGCCGCACCCTGACGTTCTCATTCGCCAACGCCTAGAGGGTTGGGCGCCGACATTCTGGCTACTCAGTAGTTATGTCAGGATTCGATACCAGCCAACCGATCACCGACGAGGCGGCCCTCGAGGACATCGATGAGGTCGACGACGCAGTCAAGCAGAAGGCCACGGCCAAGCGTCCTGCTGAACCCGACGAGTTGGGCGACGCTACGCCAGGCCCGCGCTGAGGCGCTCAGCCTTCTTTCACGAGGTGTATCAGCGCCTCGGCATCGGCGATGCTGCGCAGCAGATCATTGAGATGAGTGCAGGTGCTGGTACCGGACAATTCTTGTCGGACCCGAAAGTGCAGTTCCTGCAGCGCCATTCCGGTGATTCGCGCAGCGCTCGCGACCGCGCCCGGACACTCCTGCCACGGCAGCACTCGCGGTGTGGCAACGGATTCGACGATGACGCCAGAGTCGGTGTCGACTTCGGCGGCCAGCGTGTATTCGTGGATGATGGTCTCGACGCCGTCGGTCCGCACGTAGGTGTCGCGAAACATCGCGTCGATGTCCACCCGTGACGGCGATTCACCCCGGTAGACATCGATGCGGCGTCTGCGGCGCATGGCATGGCGCGGTAACGGCGCCACGTGGTGCCAGGCCCAAGAGTCGTCGCCGTGATCGAGGTCGGGAGCCTCCGGCCCGGTGACGATCACGGGATCGCCTGCCTCGAACGACGTCAGCAGCAGCCCGCCGGTCGCGAAGCCCGCACACTGGTCGGCAACCGGCAGGTACCCCGACTTCGCCACGTCCCCAAGCAGATTCGACGCCGATAGCGCATGGCCGGATATCAGCGTGGCGACGGGAACGTCGTCGAGCAGCGTGTAGCGCAGGTCGCGGGCGTGCCGCAACTCGGGAGCAGCCTTG
>Ga0209113_1000096_pt1 | contig 18016 bp, 18 predicted proteins | sample TexAe_RefH0_O1_FD_187951 | JGI IMG/M metagenome (GOLD analysis project Ga0209113, IMG submission 187951) | Forest soil microbial communities from Davy Crockett National Forest, Groveton, Texas, USA - Texas A ecozone_RefH0_O1 (SPAdes) (version 2) | ecosystem: Environmental > Terrestrial > Soil >... | reverse complement strand
CCGAGTTCGTCACCACCACCACCCCCGCCGCTGCCTGACAAGCCATTCCCCAAGGAATGCCCGGCGCCGGGAGTGATGCAGGGCTGCCTGGAGAGCACCAGCGGCCTGCTCATGCAACCCGACAGCAAATCGGCTTTGGTTGCCGAGCGGACGACCGGCGCGGTCAAAGAGGTGTCCGTGAGCGCCGAACCCAAGGTGAAAACCGTCATCCCGGTGGACCCGGCCGGCGACGGCGGGCTGATGGACATCGTGTTGTCCCCGACCTACAAACAGGACCGACTGATGTACGCCTACATCAGCACACCGACCGACAATCGGGTCATCCGTGTCGCCGACGGCGACATCCCCAAAGACATCTTGACCGGAATTCCCAAAGGCGGCAACGGCAACACCGGCGCACTGCTTTTCACCAGCCCCACCACGCTGGTCGTCATGACCGGCGACGCGGGCAACCCGGCGATGGCCAACGATCCGGCATCGCTTGCCGGAAAGGTGCTCCGGCTCGAGCAGCCCACCACGCTGCACCCCGCGCCGCCGACGACCGCGCTGAGCGGAATCGGCGCCGGCGGCGGCCTGTGCACCGACCCCGTCGATGGCTCGATGTTCGTTGTCGACCGCGCACCCACCGCCGACCGGCTGCAGCGAATCACCAAGGACTCCAAGGTTTCCACCGTGTGGACGTGGCCGGATCGACCTGGGGTGGCCGGCTGCTCGGCGCTGGACGGCACCGTGCTGGTCAACCTGGTCAACACCAAGCAGACGGTGGCCGTCCACCTGGCCCAGGGCACCGGCGCGGTCACCGGCCCACCCGATGTGGTTCGCCAGGACACTCACGGACATGCATGGGCGCTGCGGATGTCACCGGACGGCAACGTGTGGGGCGCGACGGTCAACAAAACCGCCGGGGACGCCATGAAACTCGACGACGTGGTGTTCCCGCTGTTCCCGCAGGGCGGCGGCTTCCCGCGGGCCAACGACGACAAGACCTAACGTCTCAGGCGTTGTGGCCCGGTGTCAGATCGGCCATGTCGGGGAAGCTGATCAGCTCGTCCTTCGGCTCCCCGGCTGCTCCGCCAATCGGTTCCAACAGGTAGCCGACGTGATCGCCGAGGTCGACTCGCTTCAGCGTCGTGCCGACGAACCACGCCACCGCGTCGTCGAGGATCGGCATGCCATGCGGGCCGGGATGCGATGAGCAGTGATCGAATTTGTCGACCTGGTCACCGGTTTGGCCACCGAACAGGCGTGTCAAGCCGATGCGGCGATTCGGACGCTAGCGCCGATTATGCGGCGTCAGAGCCGTTTTCGTTGTCGCCGAACAGAAACTGTTCCACCAAAGCACTGACCAGCGTTGGGTCCTCCAAGCCGGCCAGGTGGGCCACCCCATCGAGCACCCGGACCGACGATCCGGGGATGGCATCGGCCATCGCGATCGCTTCCCGCGGCGGAAAGGTCACATCCTCGACGCCACCGACAACGAGCACCGGCGTCTTGATAGTGCCGAGCAAGGCACGCTGGTCCGGCCGGCGCGGGACCACACTCTTCACCGCCCACGAGACAGATGCGACGTCCACGGCTTTCACTGTGTTACGGACGTGCGCGACGACCTCGGGACGCTGCCGAAAGGTGGTCGGCCCCAGGAATGCCTTCAGCACAGGCCGATTCAGCAGCGTTCCTATCCCACCGGTCCACTTCGCCAGTGCAAGCAGGACCGCGAACTGCACCTTTTGGCGGGCGCCGGCCCGGCCCGCCGTGCAGTTCATCAGCACCGCTCCCCCGATCCGCTCGGGATAGGTGGCGGCGAAGGTCCCGCCGATCATGCCGCCCCAAGAGTTGCCGACGAAGTGCGCCTTGTCGATACCGAGCCCATCGAGGATGTCGACCACGCACCGGGCACAGTCGTCGAAGCTGAATAACCGCGTCAGAGGCTGGCTGCCGCCCTGCCCGGGCGGGTCGACCAGCACCACCTGCCGTCGCGCGATAAGACCATCGGCAACCCCGTACCACATGTCACCGGTCATCAGCAGGCTGGGCCAGAAAACAATAGGGGAACCGGATCCCCCTATTTGCAGCCGAATTCGGCCGAGAACAGTGTCCACTGTCTGCTCACGAAGCTGATCGCCGATGCTCGTCATCGTCGCCCACCATACCCACGACTCAAACCGGTAGCGTTCGGAAAATGCACACGGGTCCGGGCAACCTGCTCGGAGCGATGCTCGGCGAACAGACAATCGATCCGCATTTATCCGGGCCTCCAGTTGGTGCTGGCTCCGCTTGCCCATCCGTTCGGCTAATTGACCAGCTTGTTCTAGCTGCAGGCCGCGAGCACCAGCTCGCGCACCCGCGCGGCATCGGCCTGCCCCTTGGTCGCCTTCATCACAGCGCCGACGATCGCGCCTGCCGCCTGCACCTTGCCGCCGCGAATCTTTTCGGCCACATCGGGATTGGCGGCCAGAGCTTCATCGACCGCCGCCTGGATCAGCGAGTCGTCACGCACCACGGCCAGCCCGCGCGCGGTCATCACCTGTTCAGGTTCACCCTCGCCGGCCAGCACGCCCTCGACCACTTGGCGGGCCAGCTTGGTGGTCAGCGTGCCGCCGTCCACGAGCGCCACCACCGCGGCGACTTGCGTTGGGCTGATGGGCAATTCGTCGAGTTCAACGCCCGATTCATTGGCCTTCTGCACCAGGAAGTTGCCCCACCAGGCCCGGGCCTGTTCGCTGGAGGCGCCTTGATCGACGGTCGCGATAACCAGATCGACGGCGCCGGCGTTGACGAGATCACGCATCACCTCGTCGGAGAGACCCCAGTCTTGCTGAATCCGCTTGCGGCGCAACCATGGTAGCTCGGGAATGGTTTCACGCAGGCGCTCGACGAGGTCAAGGCTGGGCGCGACCGGCTCCAAGTCGGGTTCGGGAAAGTAGCGATAGTCTTCCGCGGTTTCCTTGGTGCGGCCCGAGCTCGTGTAACCGTCCTCGTGAAAGTGCCTGGTCTCCTGGATCACTCGGCCACCCGAGTCGAGCACGGCACCCTGACGCCGCATCTCGTAGCGGACCGCCACCTCGACGCTCTTGAGCGAGTTGACGTTCTTGGTTTCGGTTCGGGTGCCGAATTCGCTGACTCCCTTCGGTTTCAGCGAAACGTTGGCGTCGCAGCGCATCGAACCCTGGTCCATCCGCACATCCGAGACGTCCAGCGAACGCAGCAGGCCACGCAGTGCTGTGACGTAGGCGCGGGCGATCTCCGGTGCCCGCTCGGCGGTGCCCTCGATCGGCTTGGTGACGATCTCGATCAGCGGCACACCGGCTCGGTTGTAGTCGGCCAGCGAGGTGGTCGCCCCGGCGATCCGCCCGGTGTCGCTGCCCAGATGGGTCAGCTTCCCGGTGTCCTCCTCCATATGGGCGCGCTCGATCTGCACCCGAAAGGTGGTGCCGTCGTCCAATGGGACATCGAGGTAGCCCTGGACGGCGATCGGCTCGTCGTATTGGGAGATCTGGTAGTTCTTCGGCTGGTCCGGATAGAAGTAGTTCTTCCGCGCGAACCGGCCCCACGGCGCGATGTCGCAGTTGAGCGCCAAGCCGATCCGAATCGCCGACTCGACGGCCGCCTCGTTGAGCACCGGCAGCGATCCGGGCAGGCCGAGACACACCGGGCACACGTGTGTGTTGGGTTCGGCGCCGAACTCGTTGGCGCAGCCGCAGAACATCTTGGTGGCCGTGGACAGCTCAACATGCACTTCCAGGCCGAGCACCGGGTCGTAGCGCGCGATCACATCGTCGTAATCGAGCAGCTCCGCCCCGGGCGCGTGGGCGGCGCTCGCAGCAGAAGTCATGCGGTCGATCCTAATTGGCGGTCGAAGCGGCCTTGCCATCGCCGTCGCCGCGGACTCCCTCGTCGATGGTCAGCAGCGCGTGATCGAACGCGGATCGAGAAGTGATGCCGTCGTCGCGGACGGCGCGGAAGTCGTCGACGATCTTCTCGGCCAGCAGGCGCAGCTTCACATTGCTCGATTGCGAGCGCCATCTGAGCAGATCGAAAGCGGAGTCATCGTCCAGGCCGTAGATCAGCATCAGCATGCCTTTGGCCTGCTCGATGATCGCGCGGTGCTCGGTGATTTCGGCGACCCTCGCCGAGATGAGGTCCTCACGCGCCCGATCCGACGACGGGGTGATGTCCACGTAGTAGCCGTGCGTGCCGATGGCCGCGTCGTGCCGGTCGGTGAGCAGGTCGCCGACCACGACCACCTGATGCACGACGCCACGGGTGTCGACGATGCGATGCCGGGTGCTGAATGCGCGGCGGGCACGCAGCATCTCGTCGATGGTCTTGGCCACCTCGCCACGATCCTCGGGGTGTTTGTGTTCCAGCACCAGTTCGGTGGTCGGGGTCACCGTGCCCGGCTCGTAGCCATGCATGCGCTGCACCTGCTCCGACCACTCCCAGCGTTGATCCTCGAAGTAAAAGCGAAACCACCCGACGCGCTGCGGCGCTCCGGCGAAGGCCTGATCGACCTCGCCGCCGTGGCCATCCAGCTCAGCAGTCATTGCCACCCGCCGCAGGTCAAAAGGCCGAACATCTTCGTCAGGTTACCGCTAGCCGTTACGTCACGGATCCCTTCGGCGTGAGCGTCAGCCGAAGAACGCGGCGGCATCGTCGTAGCGACTCTGGGGTACCAGCTTCAGCTGGCGGACCGCGTCGGCCAGCGGTACCCGGCCGATGTCCTGACCACGAAGCGACACCATCTGCCCGTATTCGCCGGCATGCGCGGCGTCGGCGGCGTTGACCCCGAACCGGGTGGCCAGCACCCGGTCGTAGGCGGTCGGCGTACCGCCGCGCTGGACGTGGCCGAGCACGGTGACCCGGACGTCTTTGTTGATCCGCTTCTCGACTTCGATCGCCAGCTGCGCGGCCACCCCGGTGAACCGCTCGTGGCCGAACTCATCGGTGCCGCCTTCGGCCAGCTTCATCGAACCTTCGGCCGGCTTGGCGCCCTCGGCGACCACGCAGATGAAATGGGAATCGCCGCGCTGGAAGCGCCGCTTGACCAGTCGGCACACCTCGTCGATGTCGAAGGGCTGCTCAGGGATCAGCGTCATGTGCGCCCCGGAAGCCAGCCCGGAGTTGAGCGCGATCCAGCCGGCGTGCCGGCCCATCACCTCCACCAGCATCACCCGCTGGTGTGACTCGGCCGTGCTGTGCAGCCGGTCGATGGCGTCGGTCGCCACCATCAGCGCGGTGTCGTGGCCGAAAGTCACGTCGGTGCAATCGATGTCGTTGTCGATGGTCTTCGGCACCCCGACAACGGGGACGTTCTCTTCAGACAACCAGTGCGCGGCGGTCAACGTGCCTTCGCCGCCGATCGGGATCAGTACGTCTATGCCGTTGTCGTCCAGCGTCTGCTTGACCTGGTCAAGTCCGGCACGCAGCTTGTCGGGATTGACACGCGCGGTGCCCAGCATCGTTCCGCCTTTGGCCAACAGCCGGTCATTGCGGTCGTCGTTGGCTAGTTGCATGCGCCGGTTTTCCAGCAGGCCACGCCAGCCGTCCTGGAATCCGACCACCGACGACCCGTATCGCGAGTCGCTCGTCCGCACCACCGCCCGGATGACGGCGTTCAGGCCCGGACAGTCACCACCCCCGGTGAGAATTCCAATCCGCATGTGTTCATCTTGCCCCGAGAGAGCCGTTGCGGCAGCCGATCAGATGGCCGACGGCAGCGGTCCCCGGGCGGCCTCGTAGGCCGCCGCCACCCGGTAGAGCCTGTCGTCGGCCAGCGCCGGCGCCATGATCTGCAGGCCGACCGGCAGGTTGTCGTCGTCGGACAACCCGGACGGCACCGACATCCCGCAGTGTCCGGCCAGGTTCAGCGGCAGCGTGCACAGGTCGAACAGATACATCGCAAGTGGGTCGTCGACCTTCTCCCCCAACGGGAACGCGGTCGTCGGTGTGGTGGGTGAAATCAGCACGTCGACGGATTGGTAAGCGGTGTCGAGGTCGCGCGCGATCAGCGTGCGCACCTTCTGTGCCTGGTTGTAGTAGGCGTCGTAGTAACCGGCCGACAGCGCGTAGGTGCCAATCATGATGCGCCGCTTGACTTCCGGCCCGAATCCGGCGGCCCGGGTCAGTGCCATCACTTCCTCGGCGCTGTGTGTTCCGTCATCCCCGACGCGCAACCCGTAGCGCATCGCGTCGAAGCGGGCCAGGTTGCTCGACACCTCCGACGGCAGAATCAGATAGTAGGCAGGTAGCGCGTGATCGAAATGGGGACAGTCGACTTCGGACACGTCGGCACCGAGCGCGGTCAACTGCTCGACGGCTTCGTTGAACGACGCAAGCACGCCGGGCTGATAGCCGTCGCCGCGCAACTGCTTGACGACCCCGATCCGTACGCCTTTGAGATCGCCCGCGGCTCCGGCTTTTGCGGCGCCGACGATGTCGGGCACCGCGGCGTCGATGGAGGTGGAGTCGCGGGGGTCGTGTCCGGCGATCACCTCGTGCAGCAGCGCGGTGTCGACGACTGTGCGCCCGCAGGGGCCGCCTTGGTCCAGCGACGACGCGCAGGCCACCAGGCCGTAGCGGGAGACCGTGCCGTAGGTGGGCTTGACCCCGACGGTCGCGGTCAGCGCGGCCGGCTGCCGGATCGAGCCGCCGGTGTCGGTGCCGATGGCCAGCGGGGCCTGAAACGCCGCGAGCGCGGCGGCGCTGCCCCCACCCGAGCCGCCCGGCACCCGGTCGGTGTTCCACGGGTTGCGGGTCGGGCCGTATGCGGAGTTCTCCGTCGAGGAGCCCATCGCGAACTCGTCCATGTTGGTCTTGCCGAGGATCGGGATGCCGGCTGCGCGCAACCGCGCGGTCACCGTCGCGTCGTAGGGCGAACGCCAGCCCTCGAGGATCCTCGAGCCGCAGGTGGTGGGCATGTCGACGCTGGTGAACACGTCTTTGAGGGCCAGCGGGACCCCTGCCAGCGCCGAGACCGGCTGCTCACCGGCGGCCAGTGACTTGTCGACAGCGGCCGCCGCCGACAGCGCCGCGTCGGGCGCGACATGCAGGAAGGCGCCATACCGCTGATCGGTCGCCGCAATCTGGTCCAGGTAGGCCTGGGTGACCTCGGTCGACGACAGCTCCTTCGCGGCGATTTTCGCGGCGAGCGTGGCCGCATCCAGCCGGATGATGTCCGTCATTGCGGTTCCCCGAGGATCTGCGGGACCACGAAGCGACCGTCGAGGGCTTCGGGGGCCCCGGCCAGCGCCTCCTGCTGAGTCAGGCACGGCGCGGTCTGGTCGGGTCGGGTGACGTTGACGGCCTTGAGCGGGTTGTCGGTCGGCTCGACGCCGGTCACGTCGACTGCCTGAATCTGGCCGACATGCGTCAGGATGGCGTCGAGCTGGCCGGCGTAATGGTCCAGCTCATCGTCGGTCAACGCCAGGCGAGCCAGCCGGGCCAGATGGGCCACCTCGTCACGAGAGATCTGGGACACGACTGAAAAGCCTAGCGAGCGCGACTCAGGCGCGACGCCCGGCATCCGCCGAAATGCCGAGAAAGCGTCGCTGTGAAACAGTGTCCGCGTGTCCTCCTATCTGCTGCGGGTACAGCTGGCCGACCGGCCGGGTAGCCTCGGCTCGCTGGCCGTGGCCCTGGGGTCGGTAGGCGCGGACATTCTGTCGCTGGACGTCGTGGATCGCGGGCCCGGTTATGCGATCGACGATCTCGTGGTCGAACTGCCGCCGGGGGGCATGCCTGACACGCTGATCACAGCGGCCGAAGCGCTGCAGGGTGTGCGGGTCGACAGCCTGCGGCCGCACACCGGGCTGCTGGACGCGCACCGCGAGCTTGCGCTGATCGACCACGTCGCCGCCGCCGGCAAGACCGCGGCGAAGCTGAAAGTGCTCGTCGACGAGGCGCCGCAGGTGCTGCGGGTGAGCTGGTGCACGGTGCTGCAGAAGTCCGACGACGGATTCCGCCGCATCGCGGGCAGCCCCGGCGCGCCGGAAACCCGGTTGACTGATATCCCTTGGATGCCGATCGAGTACGCCACCGCCCTGGACGCAACCGAGGATTGGGTGCCGCAGCTGTGGCGGGAGCTGGACACCACCCTGATCGCGGCCCCGTTGGGCGTCCCCGAGACCGCGGTCGTGCTCGGCCGGCCCGGCGGCCCGGCCTTCCGGCCCTCGGAGGTCGCCCGGCTCGGATACCTGGCCGGGATCGTCGCAACCCTTTTGCACTGAACGCCCCGCCAAACGGGGTATTCATCGGGGGTGAACCTCACCGACGCCCAGATCGCCGCTATGTCGCCCGCCGAGCGGCGCGAGCTCATCCAGCGCCTCGAGCGACCCCTGTCCGAGCTGGTGCCGATACATGTGGCGCACCGCATCCGCTGGAGCTGGCTGGGGATCATGACCGGCGGGACGCTGGTGCTGATTCCGTGGATCGTGTATCTGGCCTTCGCGCTGCCCGACGACTACCTGGTGCACGATTGGACGGCAACGTGGGTCGGGTTCGACCTTGTTCTGCTTTTTCTGATGGCAGCAACCGTGGTCTTCGGCATGTTGCGCCGACAAGTGATGCTGTTGACCGCATTTGCCACCGGCACGTTGCTGATCTGCGATGCCTGGTTCGACCTGATGACCGCTGGACCCAGAGACTTTCAGATGGCGGAGTTCACCGCGGCAATGTGTGACCTGCCACTGGCCGCGGTCCTCATCACCGGCACGCTTCGACTGTTCCGGTTCACTGCGATCCGCATGTGGCTGCTTGAGCCGAAGACCCCGCTGTGGCGGTTGCCGCTACTCCCCTGACTCAGAAGGGCCTTCCGCCAACAACTTTCGGAATCCATCCTCGTCGAGAATGGGCACGCCGAGCTCGACGGCCTTGTCGTACTTCGATCCCGGGGAATCACCGGCGACAACGTAGTCGGTCTTCTTCGACACCGAACCGGCGGCTTTGCCGCCGCGGGTCAGGATTGCCTCTTTGGCATCGTCGCGGGAGAAGCCGGCCAGCGAACCGGTGACGACGATCGTCACGCCCTCCAGCGTTCGCGGCACGCTGGCGTCACGCTCGTCGGCCATCCGCACGCCGGCCGATCGCCACTTGTCCACAATCTGGCAATGCCAGTCGACGGTGAACCACTCGGTCACCGCATCGGCAATGGTCGGACCGACGCCTTCGACCGCGGCCAGTTGTTCGGTCGACGCCGAGGTGATCGCGTCCAGGCTGCCGAACTCGGTGGCCAATGCCCTTGCCGCGGTTGGCCCGACGTGGCGAATCGACAACGCCACCAACACCCGCCACAGCGGTTGCTTCTTCGCGGTGTCCAAGTTGGCCAGCAATCGCTTGCCGTTCGCCGACAATGCGCCACTTTTGGTGGTGAATAACTCCGTGCGCAACAGGTCGTCTTCGGTGAGGGCGAACAAATCACCCTCGTCGTTGATCACCTTCGCTGCGAGTAATGCAGTCGCCGCCTCATAGCCGAGCCCTTCGATGTCGAACGCCCCGCGACCGGCGACGTGAAACACCCGCTCACGCAGCTGTGCCGGGCAGGACTGCGAATTGGGACAACGGATGTCGGCGTCGCCCTCCTTGGCCGGAGCCAATGTCGTACCGCACTCGGGACATGTTGTGGGCATGACGAATTCGCGTTCGGAGCCATCGCGCAGGTCGACAACGGGGCCCAGAACTTCGGGGATCACGTCGCCGGCCTTACGGATCACCACAGTGTCGCCGATCAGCACCCCCTTGCGCTTGACTTCGGCGGCGTTGTGCAAGGTGGCCAGCCCGACCGTCGACCCGGAGACGGTGACCGGCGTCATGAACGCGAACGGCGTGACGCGCCCGGTCCGGCCGACGTTGACCCGAATGTCGAGTAGTTCGGTCTGAACTTCCTGCGGCGGGTATTTGTAGGCGATCGCCCACCGCGGTGCGCGCGACGTCGAGCCGAGCCGGCGCTGCAGCGTCACGTCGTCGACTTTGACTACCACGCCGTCGATTTCGTGGTCGACGTCGTGGCGGTGTTCGCCCCAGTAGGCGATCCGCTCGAGGGCACCGGCCGCGTCTTCCACTCGGGTGGTGTGGTCGGAGACCGGCAGCCCCCACGCGGCCAGCGCCGAATACGCGTCGTGCAGCGTCGCGGGTCGATAGCCCTCCAGGTGTCCCAACCCGTGGCAGATCATCCGGAGTTTGCGCCGGGCGGTCACGGAAGGGTCCTTCTGCCGCAACGATCCCGCGGCGCTGTTGCGCGGGTTGGCGAACGGTGTCTTGCCGTCTTCGACGAGCGCGGCGTTGAGCGTCTCGAAATCGGCAAGCCGGAAGAACACTTCGCCGCGCACCTCGAGGACGTCGGGCACCGGATGGTCGGTGCTGGGGGTCAACCGTTCGGGTACGTCGTCGATCGTTCGCGCGTTGAGCGTCACGTCCTCGCCGGTGCGCCCGTCACCACGGGTCGCCGCACGGACCAACCGGCCGTTGCGGTACACCAAAGCCAACGCGACACCGTCGATTTTGAGTTCGCAGAGAAACGGGACATCCGCACCGACGTCGGCGCGAACGCGGGCCGCCCACAGCTCGAATTCCTCTGCGCTGAACACGTTGTCCAGCGACAACATCCGCTCGAGGTGCTCGGCCGAGGTGAAATCGGTGGCGAAACCGGCGCCGCCGACGAGCTGCGTCGGCGAGTCGGGTGTGCGCAACTCGGGATATTCGTCCTCGAGCGCGGCAAGACGGCGCAGCAACGTGTCGAAGTCCGCATCGGAGATGATCGGCGCGTCACGCACGTAGTAACGGAACTGGTGTTCGCGCACCTCGTCGGCCAGTTCACGCCAACCACGACGGACGTCGGGCCCGATCGGATCAGCCCCTGGCGGATCAGCCTCTGCTGAGCTCACCCTCGCAGGCTATCGGAGCACGCCGACAGCTCGGTCCGCGCAGCCCCGCGGGCCGGCTAGCCCCGATAGAGGTCCGGGAACGTCGACTGCAACTCGCCCAGCTTGGGCAGGTCGTTGGCGACGATGTACGGGTTGTTCGGATGCAAGTCGAGGAAATCCTGGTGGTAGGCCTCGGCCGGGAAAAACGGAGCCGGCCCCGCCACGGCAGTGACGATCGGTGCGGGAAATGAGCCCGCCGCGTTCAGCTGGGCGATGTAGGCATTCGCAATCTTTTGCTGGGTGTCGTCCTGAGCAAAGATCACCGAACGATACGAAGGGCCCACGTCGGGTCCCTGACGGTCGAGTTCGGTCGGATCGTGCGCGACGGCGAAGAATACCTGCAACAGCTTGCCGTAGCTCACCTGGGACGGGTCGTAGGTAATGCGCACCGTCTCGGCATGCCCGGTGGTCTCGGTGGTGACGGCGTCGTAGTTAGCCGTCGCGGCATCTCCGCCGGCGTATCCGGATTGAGCGGATTGCACGCCTTTGACGTGCTGGTAGACGCCCTGCACGCCCCAGAAGCAGCCACCTGCCAGGACCGCGGTTTCGGTCTTGGGGCGCCCCGTCGCCGGTTCGTCGAGGGTGGGTGCCGGAATCGCGCTCGCCGCCGTCCCGCTCGCGGCCGGCACTACCGGGCGGACGACGAGGAAAGCCGCCGCGGCCAATCCGATCACTGCCAGCCAGGACGTCAGGACCATTCGCTGACGCCCTGTTCCGGTTTTGCGATTCATATGCGTGCTGTCCTCTCCCAGAAACCGCCAGGGTATAGCAGTTATGTAAACGGCATCGCGGTCGAACTGTCGGCCGTATTTGAAACACGTTGCCCGACAACCAGAAGTTCAGTCCTCGACGAAGGCGCGCAACCGGTCGATCGCGGCGTCCCAGCGGCGGGAGAGCTGGTTGAGATAGTCGCCCGCATCGATCAGCGGTCGAGTCTGCAACGTCCAGATACGCTCGCGACCACGCCGGCTGCTGATCACCAGCCCGGCCGACTCCAGCAGCTCCAGGTGTTTCGTCGCCGCCTGTCGGGTGACCGAAACTGCCTGAGTGACTTGAGAAGTCGAACTCGGCCCGCCGTCGCACAGTCGGGCCACGATACGCAGCCGGTTCGCGTCCCCCAGCGCGCCGAATACCGGCGCCGCCGCGAGCGTCGCGGTCACACCCGCTGCCCCAGGCTGAGGTACTTGCGCACGAGTTCGGTCTGCTTGGCCCATCCTCCGCTGTTGGCTTCGAACGCGTCGGCGCGGCGAGTCTCGGGGATGGCGTCGAATCCGGACTCGACGATCCTGAGCAGCACACCGTCGGCCGCTTCCGCCAGGGTGAACTCGACCAGCGTGGTCGGCTCGTTGCCGTAGTCGACCTTCGCGTCGACCGCGAAGGGGTGCCAGCGGTAGGCGAATCGCCACGGCGGTTCCACCGCGATGATCTGCCAGGTCGCCTCGGCCCCGGCATGCGGTCGCTGCAGCTCCGCGACCTCCTCGTCGACCGTGGTTCCGGTGATCGTCGCGTGCACTGACGTGCCGGCGACGAATGGCCCGTCGATGCGGACACCAAACCATTGGCCGAATTCCTGCGAATCGCTGATCGCCCGCCAGACCCGGTCCAGCGGAGCGCGCAGCACCACCTGCTTCTCGATGCGATCGGTGTTCATATGCAACCTCCTGGTTGCCTATCAGGGAACCATGCACGGCGGTTACATGCAACCCCCTGGTTGCCCTTTCCGGAAGGCGTCGGATTCAACTCTGCCCGGATGACCTCAGCAGTGAAAAGAATTCATGCGATGGGTCATCCGACCCGGGACGGCCAATTGGCGTGTCCCGCGTCATCGGATGGCTGAAGTCGACAGCCGACGGATCATGGACATGCGCCCAGTCGGTGACAATGCATCGTGTCGTGAATTTCCAAGTGCCATTGCGCTTTTCGTATTTGTCGAGATAGCGTCCGCCCACCACGACCTCGGTTTCGCCACCCTTGGTGGCGAACGAGTGCGTCGCAATGCTGTAAATCTCGCCTTCGGCGATGTCGCCGCTGATCGCGAAGTTCGTTGTGGTGATGTGGTGTTGCATCGACCGGATATAGGGCCGCGTCTCGGCAAGCGTCCGCACAAAAGTATCGACGGAGCCCGACGAGAAGGATCCGTGGCTGTCTTCGGCGTCTGGGTGATAAAGACTGCGCACGCTGTCCAGATCGCCCCTGTCTACCGCACGGCAGTAACCGTGCACGAGCTTTCGCAGCGCATATTCATCGAGCATCTCTTGTACGTCGGCTGAGGCGATGGACATCGCCCAACGCTAGCGGCAGGTCTTTCCCGCCAGGCACGGATTGGCCGCCGTACTCTCAGATGGCGTCGGGATCTTCGGCGAAGGCCTCGGCCGTCCGCCGGGCCAAGCCGATCGCGGCACGGGCCCATTCCGGGGTCGCGGCGGCCAATCCACACGCCGGGGTGACGCCGATGCGATCACGCAGCGCCGAACGCCCGAAGCCAAGCCGGTCGATGATGGCCACGACGCTCGCGGCGGCCTCCTCCACCGCGGGCGGGCGCGGCGGCGCGCTCGACGCCACGACGCCCAGCATGACGACACGCCCCGATTCGACGAACTCGGCCATGGCGTCCAAATCACCGGCTTCCAGCGTGCCGGCGTCCACCGATACCGCACTAACAAGACTGTTCTGCAACACTTTCCATGGAATCTCCGCGTCACAGCAATGCACTGACACCTCCGCGCCCGCGGCGGCCACACAGGTGTCGAGCAGCGTGGTGGCCAGGCTCTCCTCCAGCGCGGCCACCGGGCTCAGCGAGGTCACTCCGGTCAGCCGGCCGGCGACGGCCGCGGGCAGTGACGGCTCATCGAATTGCACCACCACCGGAGTATCGAGCCGACGGGCCACCGAGGCCCGATGCGCGCCAACCCCTTCGGCCAGTGAGGCGGCAATGTCGTTGAGCGCACCGATGTCGGTGATCGCCCGATGCCCGTTGGACAGTTCCAACCGGGCCGCCAGCGTGATCGGCCCGGGCGCTTGAACTTTGACGGGTCGCCCGCTCCCCCGCAAACCCGCGGTCTCCCAAGCCTCTTCCAGCGCATCGATGTCCTCGTCGAGCAGGCTGGCCGCCCGCCGCGCCACCGCGCCGGCCCGGGCCACCACCCGATAGCCACGCGGCACCGTGTCAATGGCCACGTCGATCAGCAATGCACCGGCACGGCCGATGATGTCGGCGCCCACTCCGCGGGCGGGCAACTCGACAAGGTGAGCCATCGCGGCGTTCAACTCGCCCACGACAATCTCGGCGGCCGGTCGCGCGGCAGTACCGGGCCACGACCCGGTGCCGGTAGCGGTTGCGAAAACGCTCACCGGACAACCGTATTCGATGGGGTCCCCGGCACACCGAGCGAGGGGGTCGGCCCCACGATTAGGCTGGCGAGCAGGGAAAGGGGCTGACAATGATGGCGCGACGGCTGATGCTGTGTGCCGCGGCCCTGTTGGCGGCCGGATGCACCCACATCGTGGGCGGCACCGCTGTGCCCGGATACGGTGCAGCACCGAACCTTTCCGGCGTCGACGTCAACCGTGTCCTGCTCGAGCAGTCCCGGATGCAGGCGATAACCGGTGGCGGCGAGCACCTGACCATCATCCCGTCGATGGACGGCGACTCCCCGGTCGACATCGACGCGCTCGCCCCGAGCGCACCACCCGAATGCCGCTTCGTCTTCGCAGACAGCGCAACCTTCGGGCCCGACATCGAAGCGTTCCACAAAACCACCTTCCAAGATCCGCCTGATGGAGGTCTGATCTCGGAAGGAGCCGCCGCCTACCGCGACGCAGATACCGCCCATCACGCATTCACCGCCCTGGTGGCAACCGTTGGCCACTGCGCGCACAGCTCTGCCGGTTCGAGGTTCGTCGGGACCTGGAAGTCCGACGAACAGTCGCTGCAGACCCGCCCCGGCGACTGCGGGCGCGACTATCTGCTCAAGTCCGTGGTGCTGATCGAGGTCACCTTTTGCGGATTCCCGGACTCGGTGTCCACGATCGTGATCACCAACATCGCGTCCAACGTGCCGGGCTAACCGCGTTCGAGATCAGACGGCCCGGTATGCATGGCGTAGATACGGACGGGTTGTGATTTGCCTTTCAACTGCACCGCTGGACGTTCGATCCACCCGTCATGGTCGGCGATCAGACTCCGCGTCGCGTGCGTGATCAGCAGGTCGTCTCCGGTGTCTCGGGTGGCAGATTCGACTCGTGCCGCGGTGTTCACCGTGTCACCGATAACAGTGAAGTCAAGCCGACCGCCACCGCCGATCGTCCCCGCGATGACAGTTCCAGAATTGATCCCGACGCCGATGCGAAACGCGCCACGATGACGCCGGATGGCTTCGACAATGTCGCGTCCTGCAGCGACCGCACGACTGGCATGGTCGAATTGGCGATCCGGAGCACCGAACACTGCCAGCAGCCCATCCCCGATGAATTTGTTCGCATGGCCGCCATGGCGCCTCACGATCGGGACGATCTCGCTGTACAACTCGTTCAAGCGCGTAACGACATCACGCGCTTCAGCGGTCTCCGCGTACGCAGTGAAATCCCTTACGTCGGTGAACATCAGCGAGACCTCAATTTCCTCACCTGCCAGGTCGATTCCCTCCCGCAGGATGCGTTCGGTGAGTTCAGGGTCGACGTAGGCGCCGAAGGCATGGCGTAACTGTTCTCGTTCGGCAAGTCCGCTCGCCATGTGATTGAAGCCCGCCTGCAGTAGGCCGACCTCGCTGCCGTCCGCCACCGCCACCCGCGCATCGAAGTCGCCCGCACGGACATCTCCCTGTGCCATCCGCAACAAAGCGAGCGGCTCGGCTAGCGATCTAGCGGCGAAATGGGTGGCCGCAAATCCCACGATCAGACCGAGTCCCGCGAGGAAAAGCGACGCCGCGACCACCTTGGCCCTGTCGAAGCCAACACCGGCGAGATCGAGCCCGGCGAAGATCGCGATGCCCAGCAGCGGCACTCCGGTACCAAGCGCCCAAAAGGCGCTCAGCCGCACCCCTACACCGGGACTGGCCGATTGCGGCGGCTCGGTATCGGAGAGCACCAGCGCGGTGATAGGGCGCATCGCGCGCTCCACCATCAAATACTGCACCGCACACGTCATGCACGCCCCCAGCACGGTGGAAAAAAGGCTCGGGGCGATCGCACTGGTCGAGACGCTCGCGGCCGCTGACGTCCCTATCATGTCAGCGACCATCCAGATGGCAAATGTCTTGATAGCCCAGTCGCGCGGGTATCGCAGAACCCGCTCGCGTTCGAACTCCGTCGGCGGCCGGTCTTCAGCCAGCCATCGCGCGATCGGGGCGAACGGTCGCCACCACACCCACCACCCCCCGAATATCAGCGCAAGGATGGTGAAAACGACCAGAACCGAGACGCTGCGACGCTGTAGTTCCCCGTATTGGTCGGCCGCCACCACGTTTGGCGCAACATAAAAGTCGAAACCCGTCACGACCGCGGCGCTGGCGGCATTGCTGATAATCGCGATCAATCCGAGCCGAGGCAGGATTCCTTGTGTTCTCCGCGACGGTGCGGCTCCAGATTGCGCCACCGGCGCCGCCCTCCAGGTATTGCGGTGTTGCCGCTGATTTGCTCAGGACTAGCCATAGTTATAGCCGGGCAATAGGGGTTACGAGGCCACGATGGTGGCGCTGCCAAGCACTTCGTCGCCGTCGGGGTCAGGCCGATACATCACCAGCGTCTGCCCCGGTGCCACGCCGCTCAGCGGCGCGCGCAGTCGCACCGCCAGCTCATCGCCCGCCAACTCCGCTACCGCGTCGACCGCCTCGCCGTGCGCGCGGACCTGGACCGCGCATTCGACGGGTCCGGCCGGTGTGGTGCCCGCGGTGAAAACCGGCTGGTGGCCGGTCAGCTGCCAGATCTCCAGGTCGGCCGCCGAGCCGACCTGGACCGTGCCGCTGTCGGCGTCGATCGCGGTGACATAACGCGGCCGGCCGTCCGGGCCTGGGCCGGCGATGCCCAAACCCTTGCGCTGGCCGATGGTAAAACCGTGCACCCCGTCGTGGGTGGCCAGCACCGACCCGCTTTGGTCGATCACCGAGCCGCGCCGCACCCCGATGCGCTCGCCCAGAAAGGCCCGGGTATCACCGGATGGGATGAAGCAGATGTCGTGGCTATCCGGCTTATTCGCGACCGCCAGTCCCCGCCGGGCCGCCTCGTCGCGGATCTGCGACTTGGGGGTGTCCCCGATCGGGAACGCGGCGTGGCGCAGCTGATCGGAGGTCAGCACCGCGAGCACGTAGGACTGGTCCTTGTCGGTATCGACGGCCCGACGCAACTGGCCGCCGGACAGCCGGGCGTAGTGGCCGGTGGCCACCGCGTCGAACCCCAGTGCCAGCGCGCGGGCCGCCAGCGCGGAGAACTTGATTCGCTCGTTGCACCGCACGCACGGATTGGGGGTTTCGCCGCGGGCGTAGGACGACACGAAATCGTCGATCACGTCTTCTTTAAACCTGTCCGCGAAATCCCATACATAGAACGGGATTCCGAGCACATCAGCGACCCGCCGAGCATCCCCGGCGTCCTCCTTGGAACAGCACCCCCGCGAACCGGTGCGCAAGGTGCCCGGGGCCTGCGACAAGGCCAGGTGCACGCCGACCACGTCGTGCCCGGCGTCGACCATTCGGGCGGCGGCGACCGACGAGTCGACACCACCGCTCATTGCGGCGAGCACCCTCATCGCGAAACCCCCGCGGTGGCAAGGGCGGCTTGCCGGGCGCGGGCCACGGCGCCGGGCAGTACCTGCAGCGCGGCGTCGACGTCCGACTCGACGCTGGTGTGGCCCAACGACAATCGAAGCGACCCTCTGGCACTGGCCGGGTCGGCGCCCATCGCGATCAACACGTGCGAGGGCTGCGCGACGCCCGCGGTGCAGGCCGATCCGGTCGAGCACTCGATCCCGTTGGCGTCTAACAACATCAGCAATGCGTCGCCTTCGCATCCTTCGAAGGTGAAGTGCGCGTTGCCGGGCAGCCGACGCGCGCCGGTGGCGCCGTTGAGGCGGGTGTCTTCGACGCCGGCCAGCACACCGTCGATGA
>Ga0209113_1000095_pt1 | contig 18101 bp, 16 predicted proteins | sample TexAe_RefH0_O1_FD_187951 | JGI IMG/M metagenome (GOLD analysis project Ga0209113, IMG submission 187951) | Forest soil microbial communities from Davy Crockett National Forest, Groveton, Texas, USA - Texas A ecozone_RefH0_O1 (SPAdes) (version 2) | ecosystem: Environmental > Terrestrial > Soil >... | reverse complement strand
GCCGGGAAGCTGAATCTGCGTTCGGAGATCCGACGGTCTACCTCGAACAGGCGGTGATCAACCCGCGCCATATCGAGGTTCAGATCCTGGCCGACACCTACGGCAACGTGATCCACCTCTACGAGCGGGACTGCAGTGTGCAACGGCGGCACCAGAAGGTCGTCGAGCTGGCGCCGGCACCCAATCTGTCTGAGGAGTTGCGCGCGAAAATCTGTTCCGACGCAGTCGATTTCGCCCGCCACATCGGGTATAGCTGCGCGGGCACTGTGGAGTTCCTGCTCGACGAGCGCGGGCATCACGTCTTCATCGAGATGAATCCGCGAATTCAGGTCGAGCACACCGTCACCGAGGAGATCACCGACGTCGACTTGGTCTCCAGCCAGCTGCGCATCGCATCTGGCGAATCTCTGGAAGATCTGGGCCTGCGCCAAGAGAATATCCGTCCGCACGGCGCGGCACTGCAGTGCCGGATCACCACTGAAGATCCGGCAAACGGATTCCGGCCCGACACCGGGCGCATCAGCGCCTACCGAAGCCCGGGCGGGGCGGGGATTCGGCTGGACGGCGGCACGAATCTGGGTGCGGAGATCAGTGCCCACTTCGACTCGATGCTGGTCAAGCTGACCTGCCGGGGACGTGACTTCCCGACCGCGGTCAGCCGGGCCCGGCGCGCGATCGCTGAGTTCCGGATCCGGGGCGTCTCGACGAACATCCCGTTCTTGCAGGCGGTTCTGGACGACCCGGACTTCCAGGCGGGTCAGGTCACCACATCGTTCATCGAGCAGCGCCCGCAGTTGTTGACGGCGCGATCGTCGGCTGATCGTGGCACCAAGATCCTCAACTACCTGGCCGACGTCACGGTCAACAAGCCGCACGGCTCGCGACGGTCGGCGGTGTACCCGCACGACAAGCTGCCCGATGTCGATCTGAGCAAAGCGCCACCACCGGGGTCCAAGCAGCTGTTGATTGAGTTGGGGCCGGAGGGTTTTGCGCGTTGGCTGCGTGATTCCTCGGGGGTGCGGGTCACCGACACGACGTTCCGCGATGCCCATCAGTCGCTGTTGGCCACGCGGGTGCGTACCAGCGGTCTGAACATGGTTGCCCCGTATCTGGCCCGGACCATGCCGCAGCTGTTGTCCGTGGAGTGCTGGGGTGGGGCGACCTACGATGTGGCGCTGCGGTTTTTGAAGGAGGACCCCTGGGAGAGGCTCGCCGAGTTGCGCGAAGCGATGCCCAACCTGTGTCTGCAGATGCTGCTGCGAGGCCGCAACACCGTGGGCTACACGCCGTATCCGGAGCTGGTCACGTCGGCGTTCATCGAGGAGGCCACCGCCACCGGGATCGACATCTTCCGGATTTTCGACGCGCTGAACAACCTTGATTCGATGCGTCCGGCGATCGACGCGGTGCGCGAAACGGGTTCGGCCATAGCCGAAGTCGCGATGTGCTACACCGGCGACTTGTCCGATCCGGGTGAGAACCTCTACACGTTGGATTACTACCTGGGGTTGGCCGAGCGGATCGTGGATGCCGGAGCGCATGTGCTGGCCATCAAGGACATGGCCGGGCTGCTGCGGCCTCAGGCCGCAACGCAACTGGTCGGCGCATTGCGGAGTCGCTTCGATCTGCCGGTGCATGTGCACACCCACGACACCCCAGGCGGTCAGCTGGCCAGCTACATCGCGGCCTGGCACGCGGGTGCGGATGCGGTCGACGGCGCGGCGGCGCCGATGGCGGGCACCACCAGCCAGCCCGCGCTGAGCTCGATTGTCGCGGCCGCCGCGCATACTGACTACGACACCGGGTTGTCGCTGTCGGCGGTGTGCGCGCTGGAACCGTATTGGGAGGCGCTGCGCAAGGTGTACGCGCCCTTCGAATCCGGGTTGCCGGGACCGACCGGACGGGTGTATCACCACGAGATCCCCGGTGGTCAGCTGTCGAACCTGCGTCAGCAGGCGATCGCGCTCGGTCTGGGGGACCGGTTCGAGGAGGTCGAAGAGGCCTACGCCGGTGCCGACCGCGTGCTGGGCAGGCTGATCAAGGTCACGCCGTCGTCGAAGGTGGTCGGTGATCTGGCATTGGCGTTGGTCGGAGCCGGTCTGAGTGCCGATGAATTCGCCTCAGATCCAGGGCATTTCGATATACCTGAGTCGGTGCTGGGGTTCCTGCGCGGGGATCTTGGCGATCCGGCGGGCGGGTGGCCCGAACCGCTGCGGACCAAAGCGTTGGCCGGTCGAGGCGAGGCGAAGCCCGTTCAGGAATTGACCCCCGAGGACGAGAACACGTTGGGGCTGCTGGGGCACAAGCGCCAAGCCACCCTCAACCGCCTGCTATTCCCCGGACCGACAAAGGAATTCGAGTCCCATCGGGAGACCTACGGTGACACATCGCGGCTATCAGCCAACCAGTTCTTCTACGGCCTTCGGCAAAACGAGGAACACCGGGTGCAACTGGAGCCCGGTGTGGAGCTGTTGATCGGCCTCGAGGCGATTTCCGAGCCTGACGAACGCGCGATGCGCACGGTGATGTGCATCATCAACGGTCAACTCCGGCCCGTAGAAGTGCGTGATCGCAGCATTGCCAGTGCGGTGCCGGCCGCTGAGAAGGCCGACCGCGCCAATCCGAACCACGTCGCGGCACCCTTCGCCGGTGTGGTCACGGTCGGCGTCTCCGTCGGCGACAAGGTCAAGGCCGGCCAGACTATCGCCACCATCGAGGCGATGAAGATGGAAGCCCCGATCACCGCGCCCGCCGATGCCACCATCGAGCGGGTAGCGGTGTCGGCCACAGCCCAGGTCGAGGGCGGGGACCTGCTGGTGGTGCTCGCCTGACGCGCATCATCGGCGGAGTCGCCGGGGGGCGGCGCATCGCCGTCCCGCCGCGGGGAACTCGGCCGACGACCGATCGGGTGCGCGAGTCACTGTTCAGCATCGTGACCGCGCGGCTCGACCTGACCGGTCGCAGCGTGCTCGACCTGTACGCGGGCTCGGGTGCGCTGGGCCTCGAAGCACTTTCGCGCGGCGCGTCGGTGGCGACGTTCGTCGAGTCCGACCGTCGCGCGGCGACCGTGCTCGAGCGCAACATCGCAACACTGGGCCTACCGGGTGCCACTTTGCGTCGCGGGCCGGTATCGGCAGTCATTGCCGCGGGAGCGCCGGCGCCGGTTGACCTTGTGCTGGCCGACCCGCCCTACGACGTCCAAGCGAGCGAGATCGAGGCCCTGCTGAGTGCGCTGGTCGATCACGGCTGGGTACGCGAGGGAAGCGTGATCGTGGCGGAGCGCGCCACCAGCGGGCCGACGCTGAGCTGGCCGCCCGGTTGGCAACCCTGGCAGCAGCGGGTTTACGGCGACACCCGGTTGGAGCTGGCCGAACGGCTCTGAGTCAGCGTGTACCGTCATGCGTCATGAGTGGCGCCGTCTGCCCGGGTTCCTTCGATCCGGTGACATTGGGCCACATCGATGTCTTTGAACGGGCCGCAGCTCAGTTCGACGAAGTGGTCGCCGCGATTCTGATCAATCCCGCCAAGAAGGGCATGTTCGATATCGACGAGCGGGTCGCGATGATCAAGGAGTCGACCACGCATCTGCCCAACTTGCGCGTGGCGACGGGTCAAGGCTTGGTGGTCGACTTCGTTCGGTCCCAGGGGATGACGGCCATCGTCAAGGGTCTGCGCACCGGCACCGACTTCGAGTACGAGCTTCAGATGGCACAGATGAACAAGCATGTCGCCGGCGTCGACACGTTCTTCGTGGCGACCACGCCGCGGTATTCGTTCGTGTCGTCGTCGCTCGCGAAAGAGGTTGCGACGCTGGGCGGTGACGTGTCCGAGCTGTTGCCCGAGCCGGTGAACCGTCGGCTGGCCGACAAACTACGCTCGGCCAAGGGGCAATAAAGAAGGTTGCGGGGTTGGCGCCATTGGGTGGTTCAGACACCCAGATCGGCGCTAGCGCGTAAGTCACTCGAAGTTTTCCGCGCCGATGTCGATCTCGACGAAACTCACCACAGTGGCTCACGCCGCTAGCTAAAAATCATCAGCGCGGCCGGGTGAAAGCCACGGCCGCGCTGATGATTTGGTTACGTCAGCTCTCAGCGAGTGCGGCGTGCAGCGACTGCTTCGCCTCGGTGATTGCCGTCAGCACCTTCGCCCGCGCTTCGGCAAGCTTCTCCTTCTGGGCGTCAGTGCCCGACCAATGGATGGTCCGTGCCAGTCCGGCGAGTTCGAAGAGTCCCCAACGAATCTTGGCGACATCCTTGAATTTGCCGGCCTGAGCCAGCCGCGCGTGGATGCTCTCGCTGCTGATCCCTTTCCACTGCAACACATTCCTGCCCAGTTCGGTCAGGGTTGCCACTCCGTCGTCGACGCTCACGAAGCCGCGACCGGCCAACTTCCCAATCGCAAGTTCGACGATCTCTTGCGGCGGTGCAAACGCACCGTCGGTCGCCTCAGAAACACGTTGCACGATCTGCTCGGCGTTCGCCGGTCCGTCGAGCAGCAGGGCGGCCGTACCGACCACCAGTCGCTTCCGATGTCCGCCGGGACCGGGTCGGCCCCAGTGCCCTCCGAAACCTGGGCCGCCAAGGCCGGGTCCGCCATGTCCGCCCCAGCCTTGACCACCGAATCCGGGTCCGCCGAACCCCGGGCCACCAAAGCCCGGTCCGCCAAACCCAGGGCCGCCCCAACCGGGACCGCCCGAAAATCCGCCTCCGAACATCCTTGTTCTCCTTCAGTTAAGGCGACCAGCCGACTGGTCGGCCGCCAACTTGTATATCTAGCTCCTTGATACCCGCGCGGCAGATACGTGTCAAGAAACTTGATATGTGGATCTGGGAGTCCAGCCCACGCCGCTCGGTCGCCAAGCCGACGCAGCCAACGGCGCGCCGACCAATGCGGCACTTGGCCTGTCCTTCCATGTCAGCATGGTGGGGATGAGCGAATTCGAGGATCAAGCGCTGGGCTTTTTGGTGCGCGGATTGATGGCGCGACTGCGCCCGCATGCGGTCCAGGCGTTGCGACCGCTCGGGCTCGGATTGCCCGAATTCGTCTGCATGCGCATTCTGGACGAAGATCCGGGCCGCACCAGCGCCGAACTCGCCCGTCACACGCACGTGACAGCCCAAGCGATGAACCAGGTTTTGCAAGGGCTGCAAGAGGTGGGCCTGGTGACCCGCCCCGCGACCGCGCCCTCAGGCCGCGCCCTGCCGGCTCAGCTCACCCGCAAGGGCAGCGCACTTCTCCGGCGGGCGGAGGCGGCCGTTGCGTCGTCCGATGAACACCTATTGGCGCACCTCAGCCCGGCCGAACGGCGCCAACTCAAACTCCTGCTCTACCGCGCCGGCAACCCGTCACCGGACGACAGCCCGGTGTGCGCCCCGAGCGACGGCGCGGGCTGACGCTCAATTAGCCTCGCGGGCAGCGCTTTACGCGAGTGGGGGTCGAGTCCAATCTGCGTTCAGTGGCTGTGGTGACAGTGGTCGTCTTCGGCGTCGGGGGAGCCGCCCATCGAGCGGAGCATCGGGAGGCCGCCCGTCCTGACGAACCGGACGCTGAGCACCGCTGCCAGCACGAGGAAGGCGATGTTCAGCCAACTGGTGTAGTTCCAGGAGATGCCCGCTTCCATCACCGTGGCGTTGCGCTGTGACGGGATGAGACCTGCTGCGCCGAACAATAATTCGACGACGTAGCCGGCCGTGACCATGGCGGCGTAGAACGTGCCCAGCAACGTCAGCATCATCTTGGTGCCGTAGTACTTCCGGTAGATGTTCAGGATCGGCAGGATGAGCAGGTCGGCGAAGATGAACGCGACCACGCCACCAAAGCTGATGCCGCCGTTCCACAGCACTGCGGCCAGTGGCACGTTACCGATCGAGCAGACGAACGAGACGATCGCCACGACGGGGCCCACGATCGGTCCCCACAACGCGGATAGCACCGGGTGATCAGCGAAAAAGAAGTGTTGCCAGAACGATTCGGGCACCCAGGCCGCGATGGCGCCCGCGATCAACAACCCCACCACCAGGTCGCGCAGAATCGCCGCCCACTCCATGACGAAAACATGCGAGACGGAGGTAAAGCCCTCCCGTGACAGCAGTCGCTGCCAAAACGAGCCCTCGCGTTGGACCGACATGTCCATTGCGGCATGACCTTCCATCGAGCCTGCCAGCCCGCGATCGGCCTGTCGGCGTGCGGCATCGACGAGCCGAGTACGCACGAACAGGCGGAACAACACCGCAAGTGCCACGATCATCAGCGGGCCGCCGACGAATTCCGCCGCGGTGAACTGCCAACCCATCAGCAGGGCCAGGATGATGCCCAACTCCACCACCAGGTTCGTCGAGCCTATTTCGAAGGCCATGGCGGCGGTGAAGTTGGCGCCCTTGCGAAACAACGACCGGGCCAGGGCCACGGCGGCGTAGGAGCATGACGAGGACGCGGCGCCCAGCCCTGCCGCGACCGCCAGCGTGCGGGGCCGGTCGTCGCCGAGCAGCGCCACAATCGTCGACCGGCGCACCACGGCTTGCACCACCGCAGACAGGGTGAAACCGAGGATCAGGGCCCACAGGATCTCCCAGGTCATTGACCCTGCCAGCGCTAACGCGTGCTCCACCGCATGTGCCGCTTCGTGTGCCATGGCTCCTCCAACGGAATACCCCCTGGGGGTATTCCGCATCGCTCATCGTCGGGTCCCACTGCGTTTCTGCGCCGGTCCGCCGTTGCCGCGACAGCGCGCGAGCCGACATAATTACGTCAAGTGTGCAGGTAAATGGGTCAGTTCTGCGACCTAAAAGCCGACACACCGAGCCTGGCAACGCAGTCACAGAAGCAACACCAGGCACACTGGTAACAACAACGATGCGGGAGGGTGTTGCCGTGTACCGAGTTTTTGAGGCGCTCGACGAGCTGGGCGCCATAGTCGAGGAGGCTCGCGGCGTGCCGATGACGGCGGGCTGTGTTGTGCCTCGTGGCGACGTGCTCGAACTGATCGACGACATCAAGGACGCGATTCCCGGCGAGCTCGACGACGCCCAGGATGTGCTGGACGCCCGCGACTCGCTGCTGCACGAAGCCAAGACGCACTCCGACTCCGTGATGTCCTCGGCGACCAGCGAGTCGGACGCCCTGCTCAATCACGCCCGGTCGGAGGCCGACCGGATCCTGGCCGACGCCAAGGCGCAGGCCGACCGGATGGTCGGGGAGGCACGTCAGCACAGCGAACGGATGGTTGGCGAGGCGCGCGAGGAGTCCACTCGCATCGCCGCGGCGGCGAAACGCGAATTCGAGGCCGCCACCGGCCGGGCCAAGGCCGAAGCCGACCGGCTCGTCGAGAACGGCAACATCTCCTACGAGAAAGCCGTTCAAGAGGGCATCAAAGAACAGCAGCGCCTGGTGTCGCAGACCGAAGTCGTGCAGTCGGCCAACGCCGAGTCGGCCCGGCTGATCGACGCCGCCCACGTGGAGGCCGACCGGCTGCGCGGCGAATGCGACATCTATGTCGACAGCAAGCTCGCCGAGTTCGAGGAGCACCTCAACACCACCCTGCGCTCGGTCAACCGTGGCCGCCATCAACTGCGCACGGCGGCCGGCGTACACGACTACGCACAGCGGTAGCAGTCCTACCAGCGGGCGAGGCGGTTGGTAGCCCGCCCGTAGAATTGCGGACATGGCCCGGAAGCACCACCACACCGAACATCCGGACCCCGGTTCGCCGCTCGTCGTCAACATCGCACGGTTGGGACGGCGCCCGGGATCGATGTTTGCCATGCACGAGACGGTGGCCAGCCCCGCGCGCATCGGTCTGGAAATGATCGGAATTGCGCCCGGCGCACCCTTGGACCTCGACCTTCGCGTCGAGTCGGTGTCGGAAGGCGTCCTGGTCAGCGGGACGCTATCGGCACCGCTCACGGGCGAATGTTCACGCTGCTTGACGCCGTTCACCGAGCGCATTGACGTCGATTTGACCGAGCTATTCGCCTATCCGGACAGCCTCACCGAAGCGACCACCGAGGAGGACGAGGTCGGCCGGGTCGTCAACGACTTCGTCGACCTGCGACAGCCGATCGTGGACGCGGTTGGCCTGGAGTTGCCGTTCTCGCCGGTGTGCCGAACCGACTGCCCGGGGCTGTGTCCTACTTGCGGTGTCGCGCTGGCGACCGCCGAACCCGACCATCATCACGACGAAATCGACCCGCGCTGGGCCAAACTCGCGACCATGCTGGGCTCCGAGAAGGACGGAGCCGGCAATGAGTGATCTGCTCGACGCCCTTGAGGTCGATCTACCCGACGAGTTGTTGACGCTGGCGCTGACCCACCGCAGCTATGCGTACGAACACGGCGGCCTGCCGACCAACGAACGCCTGGAATTTCTGGGCGACGCCGTCCTGGGTCTGACCGTGACCGACGAACTGTTCCACCGGCACCCCGAGTGTCCGGAGAGTGATCTGGCGAAAATGCGTGCAGGCGTGGTCAATACGCAGGCGCTGGCCGAAGTGGCGCGTTCGCTGACCGACGACGGGCTCGGCGCGCACCTGCTGCTGGGGCGTGGCGAGCTGAAATCTGGCGGGACGAACAAATCCAGCATCCTCGCCGACAGCCTGGAGTCGCTGCTCGGCGCGATCTATTTGCACCACGGCATCGAAGCCGCCCGGAAGGTGATTCTGCGCTTGTTCAGTGAATTGCTGGACGCCGGTGGCCTTTTGGATTGGAAGACCAGCCTGCAGGAATTGGCCGCGGCCCGCGGCCTTGGCCTGGTGTCCTATCAGGTCACCTCGACCGGTCCCGATCATCAGCGAGAATTCACCGCGGTGGTCGTCGTGATGGAGACCAGCTATGGGTCCGGAATCGGTCGGACCAAGAAAGAAGCCGAGCAGAAGGCCGCCGAAATGGCGTGCCAGGCGTTGGACCAGCTCGGTGCCGCCGTAACCGGGGAACCCGCCGGCTAGATGCCCGAGCTACCCGAAGTCGAGGTGGTGCGGCGCGGATTGCAGGCCCACGTTGTGGGCAAGACCATCACCGCCGTGCGAGTGCACCATCCCCGCGCCGTCCGCCGCCACGAGGCCGGCCCTGCCGACCTGACCGCGCGGCTGCTGGACGCCCGGATCACCGGCAGCGACCGACGGGGCAAGTATCTATGGCTCACCCTGGACGGGCCGAGCGGCGTCGACCAAGCGCTGGTCGTGCACCTCGGCATGAGCGGACAGATGCTGCTGGGAGACGTCCCCAACGCCGGTCATCTGCGCATCGCCGCGCTCCTCGACGACGGCACCACGCTGAGTTTCGTCGACCAGCGGACGTTCGGCGGCTGGCTGTTGGCCGACCTGGTCGCCGTCGACGGCAGCGTGGTTCCGGTGCCCGTTGCGCACTTGGCACGCGATCCGCTGGACCCGCGCTTCGACATCGATGCTGTGGTGAAGGTGTTGCGGCGCAAGCACTCTGAGATCAAGCGCCAGCTGCTCGACCAGACCGTGGTGTCGGGAATCGGCAACATCTACGCCGACGAGGCGCTGTGGCGGGCGAAGGTCAACGGCGCACGGCTGGCCGAGGCGCTGACCCGCAAGCAGCTGACGACCCTGCTGGAGGCCGCCGCAGAGGTGATGCGCGACGCGCTGGCGCAGGGTGGCACGTCCTTCGACTCGCTGTACGTCAACGTCAATGGCCAATCCGGCTACTTCGACCGATCGCTGAATGTCTATGGCCGCGAAGAGAAGCCGTGCAGGCGCTGCGGCGCGGTCATCCGCCGAGAGAAGTTCATGAACCGCTCGTCGTTCTATTGCCCCCGCTGTCAGCCGCGGCCGCGAAGCTGACCCGCGGAGTTGAGGTATTCGAGGGGCAAAGTGTGGCGACTGCAAGACTCGGGTGCGTATTTGCGTCATCATCAGGCGCATGACCGAGCCTGAACAACCCCGCCCGTTCGAATATCCGCCAACGCCGCCGGGCCCGTATCCTCCCCACCAGGGCGGTTATCCCGGTTGGCAGGCGCCGTATCCGAGCGGTGGCCCACCAGGGATGCCGTATGCACCCGGCGGACCGTATCTGGACGCCCACGGTCAGCCCTTGTCAGACAAGAGCAAGCTCACAGCTGGACTGCTCGAGCTGTTCCTGGGTGGATTCGGTGTCGGTCGGTTCTATCTCGGCTATACCGGTATCGGTCTTGCCCAGATCGCGGTGACCTTTCTTACCTTCGGTATCGGCGGGATTTGGCCGTTCATCGACGCAATCATGATGCTGACGGGCAACGTCCGCGACGCTCAGGGACGCACGCTGCGCGACTGACAGGGGCCGCGGGCTGCAATCGGCGGCGGTCACGCACGGTAGAAATAACGTCATGACGGAACTGTGGGTGGAGCGCACCGGGGTGCGCCGTTACACCGGCCATAGCTCGCGGGGCGCGGAAGTGCTCGTCGGCTCCGAAGACGTCGATGGGGTCTTCACGCCGGGCGAGCTGATGAAGATCGCGCTCGCGGCCTGCAGTGGGATGTCCAGCGACTCGCCGTTGGCCCGCCGGCTCGGCGACGACTACCAGGCGACCGTTCGGGTGTCCGGCCACGCCGATCGTGAGCGAGAGGTCTACCCGCTGCTCGAGGAGGCGCTCGAAGTCGACCTGTCGGGCTTGGATGACGCTGAGAAGGCGCGCGTTCTCACCGTGGTCGAGCGCGCCATCGACCAGGTGTGCACGGTCGGGCGAACGCTGAAATCGGGAACGAAAATCAGCTTCCAGGTCGTCGATGTCGGGCGTTGACGTCCGGCTCACCGCGTGGGTGCATGGCCAGGTACAAGGCGTCGGCTTCCGGTGGTGGACCCGTGCGCGGGCGCTGGAGTTGGGCCTGACCGGCTACGCCGCCAACCGCCCCGACGGTCGGGTGATGGTGGTTGCGCAGGGTTCGCGTGACGCCTGTGAACGGCTGTTACTCCTGTTGCAGGGGGGAGAAACACCAGGCCACGTCGACACAGTTGTGGTCGACTGGTCGCCGCGCGGCGAAGCCATCAGTGGCTTCACCGAGCGGTAGTCTGGCTCGCCGTGTACCTCAAGAGTCTGACGCTGAAGGGCTTCAAGTCCTTCGCCTCGCCGACGACTCTGCGCTTTGAACCCGGCATCACCGCAGTGGTCGGCCCCAACGGGTCGGGGAAGTCCAACGTCGTCGACGCGCTGGCCTGGGTGATGGGGGAGCAGGGCGCCAAGACGCTGCGCGGCGGCAAGATGGAGGACGTCATCTTCGCGGGCACCTCGTCTCGTGCTCCACTGGGGCGCGCCGAGGTCACCGTCACCATCGACAACTCCGACAACGCGTTGCCGATCGAATACTCCGAGGTGTCGATCACCCGGCGAATGTTCCGCGATGGAGCGAGCGAGTACGAAATCAACGGTAGTACTTGCCGTTTGATGGATGTCCAGGAGCTACTGAGCGACTCCGGCATCGGCCGCGAAATGCACGTCATCGTAGGGCAGGGCAAGCTCAACGAAATCCTGGAATCCCGACCCGAAGAGCGTCGGGCGTTCATCGAGGAAGCCGCCGGTGTGCTCAAACACCGCAAGCGCAAAGAAAAAGCCGTCCGCAAACTCGAGTCGATGTCGGCGAACCTGGCCCGGTTGACCGACCTGACCACCGAGCTGCGTCGCCAGCTCAAACCGCTTGGCCGCCAAGCTGAAGTGGCCCGGCGGGCCCAAACCATCCAGGCTGATCTGCGTGATGCCCGGCTGCGGCTGGCCGCCGACGACGTGGTCACTCGCCAGGGCGAGCTCAACAACACCAACCAGGCCGAGGCGACACTGCGTCGCGAGCACGACGAAGCCTCGACCCGGATGACGGTGGCGTCCGAGGAACTGGCCGCCCACGAGGCGGCGTTGACGGCATTGTCCGAGCGTGCGGAATCCGCACAGCAGACCTGGTTTCGGTTGTCCGCCTTGGCCGAACGGGTCGGAGCGACCGTGCGCATTGCCAGCGAGCGTGCGCAGCATCTGGATGTCGAGACCACGTCGACCGGTGGCCCCGACCCCGACGAATTAGAGGCTGAGGCCGCCCAGGTGGCCGCGGCCGAGCAGGAGCTGCTCGGCGAGCTCGCTGCTACCCGCACCCGGCTTGACGCTGCCCGTGCCGAGCTTGCCGACCGTGAACGAGCCGCCACCGAGGCCGAGCAGGCCCACTTGGCGGCCGTGCAGGCCGAGGCCGACCGCCGCGAGGGCTTGGCGCGACTGGCCGGCCAGGTGGAGACCATGCGGGCGCGGGTGGAGTCGATCGACGACGGTGTGGCCAAGCTGTCGGAGCGCATCGAGGAAGCCGCCGCGCGTGCCCAGCAGGCCAAAGCCGAGTTCGAAACCGTGCAGGGCCGGGTCGGGGAGCTCGACCAAGGCGAGGTCGGACTCGATGAGCATCACGACCGGACGATCGCCGCGTTGCGGCTGGCCGACGAGCGGGTTGCCGAACTGCAATCCGCTGAGCGCGGCGCCGAACGTCAAGTAGCCTCCCTGCGGGCCCGCATCGACGCTTTGTCGGTCGGCCTGGAGCGCAAAGACGGCGCCGCCTGGCTCACTCAAAACCGAAGCAGTGCCGGAATTTTCGGTTCAATAGCAAAACTTGTCCAGGTGCAGTCGGGATATGAGGCCGCGCTGGCAACGGTGCTCGGCGCAGCCGCCGACGCGCTGGCCGCCGATAGTTTCACCGCGGCGGCAGATGCGGTCACCGCGCTGAAACAGGCCGACGGCGGCCGGGCCGCCATCGTGCTGAGCGACTGGCCCACACACGATCCGGCGCCGGTGGGCGCGCTCCCGGACGGCGCGCGCTGGGCACTGGACCTTGTCGAGGTGCCGACCCGGTTGCGCGGAGCGCTGGTGGCCATGCTTTCCGGCGTCGCTGTGGTCGGCGGTCTGAGTGAAGCGATGAATCTTGTTGCGGCGCAGCCTCGATTGCGCGCGGTTACCCGCGACGGCGATCTGGTGGGGGCCGGTTGGGTCAGCGGCGGTTCCGACCGTAAACCCTCCACGCTGGAGATCACCTCCGAAATCGCCAAAGCGCGTGCCGAACTCACCGCAGCCGAGACGCAAACCAGCGAGCTCGTCGCAGCGCTGTCCGGGGCGATGAGCGAGCAGGCCGCTCGTCAGGACTCCGCCGAACAGGCGTTGGCTGCGCTCAACGAATCCGACGCGGCCATCTCGGCGATCTACGAACAGCTCGGGCGACTGGGTCAGGACGCCCGCGCCGCCGACGAGGAGTGGCGCAGGCTGATGCGCCAACGCGAGGAGTTAGAGACCGGGCGTGCTGAGACCCTCGGCGAACTCGGCGAACTCGAGACTCGGCTGACCAATGTCGAACAGACCCAACACGTCACCGCCGAGCCCGTGGACCGCCATCAGGTCGCGGCGGCGGCTGAGGCCGCCCGCGGTGTCGAGGTGGAAGCCCGGTTGGCGGTGCGCACAGCCGAAGAGCGCGCCAATGCCGTTCGCGGAAAAGCGGATTCGTTGCGTCGTGCTGCCGCCGCGGAGCGGGAGGCGAGAGTGCGGGCGCAGCAGGCCCGCGCCGCGCGTCAGCACGCGGCCGCGGTGGCCGCCGCGGTCGCCGACGCCGGACGGCAGCTGGCCGCCCGGCTGGCCCAAGTGGTCGGGGCGGCGTCGCAACACCGCGACGTGCTGTCCGCCGAGCGCCAGCAGCGGTCGGTGGCAATGGCCGCAGTCCGCGACGAGGTGAACACACTGGGCGCCCGGATCGGCACGCTGACCGAATCGCTGCACCGCGACGAGGTGGCCAAAGCGCAAGCGGCGTTGCGCATCGAGCAGCTCGAGCAAATGGTGCTCGAACAATTCGGCATGTCGCCCGACGTGCTGGTCGCCGAGTACGGCCCGGAGGTGTCGCTGCCGCCGACCGAGCTGGAGATGGCCGAATACGAGCAGGCCCGCGAGCGCGGCGAGCAGGTGACGGCGCCGGCCCCGCTGCCGTTCGACCGGCCCACCCAGGAACGTCGCGCCAAACGCGCCGAACGAGAGCTGGCCGAGTTGGGCCGGGTCAACCCGCTGGCGCTGGAGGAGTTCGCTGCGCTGGAAGAGCGGTACAACTTCCTGTCCACGCAACTCGAGGACGTCAAGGGCGCACGCAAAGATCTGCTGGACGTGGTGGCTGATGTCGACGCCCGCATCCTGCAGGTGTTCGCCGAGGCCTACGCGGATGTGGAGCGGGAATTCCGAGGGGTTTTCGCCGCGCTGTTCCCCGGCGGCGAGGGCCGTCTGCTGCTGACAAACCCCGATGACATGCTGACCACCGGGATCGAGGTCGAGGCCCGTCCACCCGGCAAGAAGGTCAAGCGGCTGTCGCTGCTGTCCGGCGGGGAGAAGTCGCTGACCGCGGTGGCGATGCTGGTCGCCATCTTCCGGGCCCGGCCGTCGCCGTTCTACATCATGGACGAGGTCGAGGCCGCGCTCGACGACACCAACCTGCGGCGGCTGATCGGCCTGTTCGAGCTGCTGCGGGCGAAATCGCAGTTGATCGTGATCACTCACCAGAAGCCGACCATGGAAGTCGCCGACTCGCTTTACGGCGTGACAATGCGCGACGATGGCATCACCGCGGTGATCTCTCAACGCATGCGCGGCCAGCAGGTAAACCAGCTGGTCACGACAACCTAAGCGAGGAACACGTTGCCGCAAGGTCTGTGGATCGCGATCGCGGTCGCTGCCGCGCTGATCGTCATCGCCGTCCTGGTAGTGGGGCTGCTACGTTATCGCCGTCGGCAGATCAGCCTGTCAGCCGGCGAGCAGGCCCCGACCCTGGATCGTTCCGGCGGATACACCGCGTCATCGGGAATCACTTTCAGCCGCACCGAAACTCCCGAGCGCATCGACACCACCGGGCTGCCCGCTGTCGGTGACGACGCGACAATTCCGCGCGACGCGCCGAAGCGTTCGGTCTCCGATGTTCAACTGCCCGAACCCGATTCGGTGGCACCGCCGGTCGAGCCGACGCCGCCGATCGAGGCGGCACCCGAGGCAACGGTGCCCGCAACCGAGGAGATCGCACCACCCGAAGGGCGCTTGGAACGCCTGCGTGGTCGGCTCGCCAGATCGCAGAATGCGCTGGGCCGCAGCCTCTTAGGGCTGATCGGTGGCGGCGACCTCGACGAGGATTCCTGGGAGCAAATCGAGGACACCCTGCTGATTGCCGACCTGGGTCCGACGGTGACCAGCTCGATAGTGGCCCAGTTGCGCAGCCGGCTCGCCAGCAAGGACGTACAGACCGAGGCCGATGCGCGTGCGGTGCTGCGGGACGTGCTGATCACCGAGCTGCAGCCCGGTCTGGACCGCTCGGTGCGGGCTCTGCCGCACGATGACCACCCATCGGTGCTGCTGGTCGTCGGTGTCAACGGGACCGGGAAAACCACCACGGTCGGCAAACTGGCGCGGGTCCTGGTCGCCGACGGCCGGCGGGTCGTACTGGGCGCCGCCGACACCTTTCGCGCCGCCGCCGCCGACCAATTGCAGGCCTGGGGCGCCCGGGTGGGTGCCGAGGTGATCCGTGGGCCCGAGGGCGCTGATCCCGCTTCGGTGGCGTTCGACGCCGTTGACAAGGGCATCGAGGCGGGCGCTGACGTCGTCGTGATCGACACCGCGGGCCGGCTGCACACCAAGACCGGTTTGATGGACGAGCTCGGCAAGGTCAAACGCGTGGTGACGCGGCGGGCCGCGGTCGACGAAGTGCTGCTGGTGCTCGATGCCACCGTCGGGCAGAACGGGCTGGCACAGGCCCGGGTGTTCGCCGATGTGGTCGATATCACCGGAGCGGTGCTGACCAAATTGGACGGTACGGCCAAGGGCGGCATCGTTTTCCGGGTCCAGCAAGAGCTCGGCGTGCCGGTCAAGCTGGTCGGCCTAGGGGAGGGGCCGGATGACCTCGCGCCGTTTGAGCCCGCCGCTTTCGTCGACGCGCTTCTTGGCTGATTTCAGCTTCCAGCGTTCTGTAACACCGGCGAAACCTGTCAGCGCCGCGTTTTGTAACAACTAGTGCGCAAGGTTCTCCTGCAGGCCGCAGGCATTTGTCTGGTGGCTGTCGATGGCCGACCGGAGGTGATAGCGAGTGAGTTTCCCGACACTGGGCCAGCCCGATACCGGTGATACCGCTTGGATGCTGGCAAGTTCTGCGCTAGTGCTGTTGATGACACCAGGATTGGCGTTTTTCTACGGCGGGATGGTCCGCGTCAGAAGCGTGCTCAACATGCTCATGATGAGCATCAGCGCAATGGGCGTGGTCACGGTGCTCTGGGTGCTCTACGGCTACTCGGTGGCATTCGGTAACGACACGCACAGCCTCTTCGGCGACCCGCTTGAATACTTCGGCCTCAAAGGCCTCATCGGAGGCAATTCCGCCGCCGCGGCCGCAGGCAAAGCGGCTACGGACATTCCGCTGGCCGGCACCCTGCCGATGAACGTATTCGTCGCGTTCCAGCTGATGTTCGCGATCATCACCGTGGCGTTGATCTCGGGCGCGGTTTCGGACCGGCTGAAGTTCAGCTCCTGGCTGGTGTTCGCCGGACTGTGGGCCACGATCGTCTACTTCCCGGTCGCGCACTGGGTCTTCGCGTTCGACGGCGTCACGGCCGAGCACGGCGGCTGGATCGCCAACAAGCTGAAAGCGATCGACTTCGCCGGCGGTACTGCGGTCCATATCAACTCCGGTACGGCCGGCCTGGTCCTCGCCATCGTCCTCGGCAGACGCAAGGGCTGGCCCACCACGCTGTTCCGCCCGCACAACGTGCCGTTCGTGATGCTCGGCGCCGGCCTGCTGTGGTTCGGCTGGTACGGATTCAACGCGGGTTCGGCCACCAGCTCCAACGGCGTCGCCGCGTCGACATTCATCACCACCACGATCGCCACGGCCACGGCCATGCTCTTCTGGCTGCTCACCGAACGGATTCGCGACGGCCACGCCACGACGCTCGGCGCGGCCTCGGGCATCGTGGCCGGCCTGGTTGCGATCACACCCTCCTGCTCATCGGTGAATGTGCTGGGCGCCCTGGTAATCGGCGCGGTGGCTGGGGTGCTGTGTGCGTTGGCGGTCGGGCTGAAATTCAAACTCGGCTTTGACGACTCGCTCGACGTGGTCGGTGTGCACCTGATCGGCGGACTGGCGGGGACGCTGCTGGTCGGCCTCGTTGCCGCGCCTGAAGCCCCCGCAGCCGTCAAGGGATTGTTCTACGGCGGCGGTTGGGATCAGTTGTGGCGACAGGCAGTCGGCGCGTTCAGCGTTCTCCTCTACTCCGCCGTCGGCACCCTTATCATTGCGCTGATACTCAAGTACACGATCGGGCTACGTCTGACTCCCGAGGCAGAAGCGGCCGGTATCGACGAATCTCAGCACGCGGAGAGCGGTTACGATTTCGCAACACCGACCGGCTCTGTCCTTCCTCATGCGAGCCTTCCGGAAAGCTCGTTTGACCACAAAGATCCAGTGGGCGACAAAGTAGAGGCGGAATAGAGATGAAGCTGATTACCGCGATTGTTAAGCCGTTCACGCTCGAGGACATCAAAGCCAGCCTCGAGCAGGTGGGCATCCTGGGTATGACGGTCAGCGAGGTTCAGGGGTACGGACGCCAGAAGGGGCACACCGAGGTCTACCGGGGTGCTGAGTACTCAGTCGACTTCGTGCCGAAGGTCCGCGTCGAGGTGCTGGTCGAGGACTTCGACACCGACAAGGCCCTGGACAGCATCGTGCGGTCCGCACGCACCGGCAAGATCGGTGACGGCAAGGTCTGGGTCAGCCCGGTGGAAACCGTGGTGCGGGTACGCACCGGCGAACGGGGAGCCGACGCGATCTGATACTCGCGTCATGAATACTCTTGGGGGGTGGCCGAGCCGATTCGGACGGGAATGAGACAGGGCGAGCAAGAATCACCCGATTCGTCATCGGCGGCCGCGGCGGGCAAAACTCCCGGCGCGGCCAGCGATTTGGCGGCCGCCCGGGAAAAGCTGCTCGCCCGTGGACCGAATGAACTCGACTCGGCCGCCCTGCGTGAGGCATGGGGCGAACTGCACGAATTCTGGCTGACCACAAAGGCTTCCGAGATCGGCATCATGCCCGGCAGCGGCTTCGCTATCGTCGCGACCGGTTCGAGTTCATTCGGTCCAC
>Ga0209113_1000094_pt1 | contig 18139 bp, 15 predicted proteins | sample TexAe_RefH0_O1_FD_187951 | JGI IMG/M metagenome (GOLD analysis project Ga0209113, IMG submission 187951) | Forest soil microbial communities from Davy Crockett National Forest, Groveton, Texas, USA - Texas A ecozone_RefH0_O1 (SPAdes) (version 2) | ecosystem: Environmental > Terrestrial > Soil >... | reverse complement strand
CGCACCTCGGCGGCTACGGGCCGATGTCGCGGATGTGACTTCTTGGTCCACACCCAACGCTTTCTCCACAACGCCAGCCGTCTTCGCCCGGAATCGCACCGACCCGTCGGTGGTCCTGAGCTGAATGGCCTGCAGCACCGGTTGCGGTGCGATACGAGAAAGGTAAATGAGAAATGTTCGAAACACCGCTGACCGTGGTCGGCAACGTCGTCAACGATCCGAAACGCCGCAGGGTCGGTGACCAGGAAGTGCTGAAGTTCCGGGTCGCCAGCAATTCGCGGCGCCGGTCCGCCGACGGCACCTGGGAGCCCGGCAACTCGCTGTTCGTCACCGTCAACTGCTGGGGTCGGTTGGTCTCCGGCGTGGGCGCGTCACTGGGCAAGGGCTCGCCGGTGATCGTGTCCGGACAGGTCTACACCAGCGAGTACGAGGATCGCGACGGTATCCGGCGGTCGACACTCGAGATGCGCGCCACCGCCGTCGGCCCCGATCTGTCTCGCTGCATCGCGCGGGTCGAGAAGATGGTTTCCTCCGGATCGGCGACCGGAGCGACCGATGCGGAGGAGGAGAAGGAACCCGACAGCGCCGAGACCGCACCCGATGCCGAAGCCGCGTAGCCGCTGTCGGCTTAGCTGCATAGATGCGGCGGTGCCTAGGATGGGGCGCGAGCAATCCCTCGCAAACCAGAAAGGCAACACCGCCACATGGCTGAGTTCATCTACACGATGAAGAAGGTCCGCAAGGCGCACGGCGACAAAGTCATCCTCGACGATGTCACCCTGAGCTTCTATCCGGGCGCCAAGATCGGTGTCGTCGGCCCTAACGGGGCAGGTAAGTCGAGCGTCTTGCGGATCATGGCGGGGCTGGACAAGGCCAACAACGGTGAAGCCTTCCTGGCCACCGACGCGACGGTCGGCATCCTGCTGCAGGAGCCTCCGCTGAACGAGGAGAAGACCGTTCGCGGCAACGTCGAGGAGGGCCTCGGCGACATCAAGGTCAAACTCGACCGCTTCAACGAAGTCGCCGAACTCATGGCCACCGACTACTCCGATGAGCTGATGGAAGAGATGGGTCGGCTGCAGGAGGAGCTCGACCATGCCGACGCGTGGGACCTCGACTCGCAGCTCGAGCAGGCGATGGACGCCCTGCGCTGCCCGCCGCCCGACGAGCCGGTGACGCACCTGTCCGGCGGGGAGCGGCGACGGGTGGCGCTGTGCAAGCTGCTGCTGTCCAAGCCGGACCTGCTGCTCCTCGACGAGCCGACCAACCATCTCGACGCCGAGAGTGTGCAGTGGCTCGAGCAGCACCTGGCCGCATACGAGGGCGCGGTCCTGGCGGTCACCCACGACCGGTACTTCCTGGACAACGTGGCCCAGTGGATCCTCGAGCTCGACCGCGGCCGCGCCTACCCGTATGAGGGCAACTACTCCACCTACCTGGAGAAGAAGGCCGAGCGGATCTCGGTGCAGGGCCGCAAAGACGTCAAGCTGCAGAAGCGGCTGACCGAGGAGCTGGCCTGGGTGCGCTCCGGCGCCAAAGCCCGCCAGGCCAAGAGCAAGGCCCGTCTGCAGCGCTACGAGGAGATGGCGGCCGAGGCGGAAAAGACCCGCAAGCTCGACTTCGAGGAGATCCAGATCCCGACCGGCCCGCGCCTGGGCAACCTGGTGGTCGAGGTCGAGCACCTCGACAAGGGCTTCGAGGGACGCACGCTGATCAAAGACCTGTCGTTCACGTTGCCCCGCAACGGCATCGTCGGCGTCATCGGTCCCAACGGTGTCGGCAAGACGACGCTGTTCAAGACCATCGTCGGCCTCGAACAGCCGGACAGCGGCATCGTCAAGGTCGGCGAAACCGTGAAGCTGAGCTACGTCGACCAGTCGCGGGGCGGCATCGATCCGAAGAAGACGGTCTGGCAGACCGTCTCCGAGGGGCTGGACTACATCCAGGTCGGGCAGAACGAGATCCCGTCGCGGGCCTACGTCTCGGCGTTCGGTTTCAAGGGCCCCGACCAGCAGAAGCCGGCCGGGGTGTTGTCCGGTGGTGAACGCAACCGGCTCAACCTGGCGCTCACGCTCAAAGAGGGCGGAAACCTGATTCTGCTGGACGAGCCGACCAACGACCTCGACGTCGAGACGCTGGGCTCACTGGAGAACGCGCTGGAGAAGTTCCCCGGCTGCGCGGTGGTGATCTCCCACGATCGCTGGTTCCTCGACCGGACCTGCACCCACATCCTGGCGTGGGAAGGCGACGACGACAACGAGGCCAAGTGGTTCTGGTTCGAAGGCAACTTCGGTGCGTACGAAGAGAACAAGATCGAGCGGCTCGGAGCCGAAGCGGCGCGTCCGCACCGAGTGACTCACCGAAGGCTCACTCGCGACTAGTGTCATGCGTGCCAGCGTTGGTATGCGTGCTGAGGAGCGGTCGGCATGACGGTTGATGCTCTGAACTGGGCGAAGTTCTCTAACAGTGACGACATTCCCGAGTGGATATCGAAGGCTTACGCCGACAGCTACCAAGGCCCGCACGACGACCAGGCCGAAGCCGAGTCCGGGTCTGCGCAGGAGTCGCTGTCGGCTCCCGCGGTCACGCCGGCGTTATTGAGCGCGCACTATCGACTCGGTTCCCACCGGCCCACGGGGGAGAGCCGCGTCGCGGTGTACCCGCACGACGACCCGGGCGGATTCGGTCCCGCGCTGCAGGTGGTCACCGACGACGGCGCAATGCTGATGGATTCGGTCACCGTGCTGCTGCATCGGCTCGGGGTGGCCTACCTGGCGATCATGAATCCGGTCTTCCACGTGCGTCGGGACGGTGCCGGCGAGCTGCTTGCCGTTGGGCCCAAGGATTCCGGCGGCGACGGGATCGATGAGACCTGGATCCATGTCCAGCTCGTGCCGTCGGTGGACCGTAACGCCCTACATGAAGCCGAACGCCTGCTGCCGGGGGTGCTCTCCGACTTACGCAGAGTCGCAGCGGATTCAACGGCGATGATCGCCATGCTCAACGAGCTGGCGCACGACGTGGAAACCAATGCGAACGGCCACTACCCGGGAGCCGACAACGGTGACGTCGCCACCCTGTTGCGCTGGTTGGCCGGGGGGCATTTCACGCTGCTGGGATACCAACGCTGCCCGGTGCACGACGGACGTGTGTCGGGGGAGGCGGCGACGACCAGCCTCGGTGTGCTGCGTCGTCGCAAGGGTTCGCGCCCGCGCCTGACCGAGGACCACGAACTGTTGGCCTTGGCGCAGACAGATGTCGCCAGCTACTTGCGCTTCGGGGCGTACCCGTATGTCTTCGCTGTCCGGGAAGACGCGGACGGCGGTGTCTTCGAGCATCGCCTCATCGGCCTGTTCACCGTGGCCGCGATGAACGCCGATGTTCTGGAAATTCCGATCATCGCGCGCAGGGTCCACGAGGTGCTCACTCTGGCCGACCTCGACCCTGGTCACCCCGGGCAGTTGCTGCTTGACGTGCTCCAGACCGTGCCGCGTTCAGAGCTTTTCGCGCGCAGCCCCGAACAGCTGCTGGCGCTGGCCAAGTCGGTGGTCGACCTCGGATCGGGGCGACGCGCACTGCTGTTTTTGCGCGCTGATCGCCTCGAGTACTTCGTGTCATGCTTGGTCTACCTGCCGCGCGATCGCTATACGACGGCGGTGCGTTTGCAGATCGAAGACATCTTGGTCCAGGAATTCGGCGGCACCAGCCTCGAATTCACTGCTCGTGTCACTGAGTCACCCTGGGCGTTATTGCATTTCATGGTCCGGTTGCATGCGGAAACCGCCACACAGATCGATACCTCCGACGCCAACCGGGTGCGACTTCAGGCACTGCTGACCGAGGCCGCGCGCACCTGGTCCGACCGATTACTCAGCGAGGCGGCTGCGGCCGGGGTTGAGCCCATCGAGGCCGAGCATTACGCGAACGCGTTCGCCGAGCCGTACAAAGAGGCGGTCACCCCCGCCGATGCGATCAACGACATCGCCATCTTCGAGGAGCTGACCGACGACTCGGTCAAGCTGGTGATGTCGGATCATGACTACGACGAAACCGTCCGGCTGACATGGTATTTGGGTGGGCGGACGGCATCCCTGAGCCAGTTGCTACCGATGCTGCAGTCCATGGGTGTGGTGGTGCTCGAGGAGCGCCCGTTCACGGTGAACCGCCCGGACGGGCTGCCGGTGTGGATCTACCAGTTCAAGATCGCGCCGCAGCCCACCGTCCCGCTGGCGCAGCCGGGTCCAGCGCGCGAGGCCACCGCTCAGCGTTTCGCCGATGCGGTGACCGCGATTTGGGAAGGCCGCGCCGAGATCGACCGGTTCAACGAGTTGGTGATGCGCGCCGACCTGACCTGGCAGCAGGTTGTCCTGCTGCGCAGTTACGCAAAGTATCTGCGGCAGGCCGGTTTTCCGTACAGCCAGTCCCATATAGAATCGGTGGTCAACGAAAACCCTGACACCGCACGATCATTGGTGACGTTGTTCGAGGCGCTGTTCGATCCCGATCCATCGGGCTCGCCGAAGAGCCGTGACGCGCAGGCTGCCGCGGCGGCGGTCGCCTCGGACATCGACGCGTTGGTGAGTATGGATACCGACCGCGTCCTGCGCGCATTCGCCGAACTGATTCAGGCAACGCTGCGCACCAATTACTTTGTGAAACAAGAGGGATCGGCCCGCAGCCAGAATGTACTGTCGTTGAAACTGGATGCGCAGCTGATCGAGGAGCTACCGCTGCCGCGCCCCAAGTTCGAGATCTTCGTGTACTCGCCCCGCGTCGAGGGTGTGCACCTGCGATTCGGTTACGTAGCGCGCGGTGGCCTGCGGTGGTCGGACCGTCGGGAGGACTTCCGCACCGAGATCCTGGGTCTGGTCAAGGCGCAGGCCGTCAAAAACGCGGTCATCGTGCCGGTCGGCGCCAAAGGCGGTTTCGTCGTCAAACAGCCGCCGCTGCCCACCGGTGATCCCGCCGCCGATCGCGACGCCAACCGCGCCGAAGGCGTCGACTGCTACAAGCTGTTCATCTCCGGACTGCTCGACATCACCGACAACGTCGACCACACCACCCGTGAAGTCACGGCCCCGCCGGGAGTCGTGCGACGCGACGGCGATGACGCCTACCTGGTGGTGGCCGCCGACAAAGGCACCGCAACGTTTTCCGACATCGCCAACGAGGTCGCCGAGTCCTATGGCTTCTGGCTGGGCGACGCGTTCGCGTCCGGTGGATCCGTTGGCTACGACCACAAAGCGATGGGCATCACCGCCAAAGGGACGTGGGAAGCGGTCAAGCGGCACTTCCGCGAGATGGGCGTCGACACCCAGACCCAGGACTTCACCGTGGTCGGCGTCGGGGACATGAGCGGCGACGTATTCGGCAACGGCATGCTGTTGTCCACCCACATCCGCCTGCTGGCCGCCTTCGACCACCGCCACATCTTCTTAGACCCCGACCCCGATCCGGCCGCGTCGTGGCAGGAGCGACGCCGGATGTTCGACCTGGCACGCTCCAGCTGGGACGACTACGACACGTCGCTGATCAGCGAGGGCGGCGGGGTCTACAGCCGCGAGCACAAATCCATCCCGATCAGCGACCAGGTGCGTGCGGCACTGGGCATCGAAGACGACGTCACCGAGATGGCGCCACCGAATCTGGTGCGCGCGATCCTGCGGGCCCCGGTGGATCTGTTGTTCAACGGAGGTATCGGCACCTACATCAAGGCCGAGGCGGAATCTGATGCCGACGTGGGTGACCGGGCCAACGATGCGGTGCGCGTCAACGCGAACCAGGTGCGCGCGAAAGTCGTTGGCGAAGGCGGCAATCTCGGTGTGACGGCACGCGGCCGGGTCGAGTTCGACCTGTGTGGTGGACGGATCAACACCGACGCGATGGACAACTCGGCCGGTGTGGACTGCTCAGACCACGAGGTCAACATCAAGATCCTGGTCGACTCGCAGGTGACCGCGGGCAAGATCGATCCGGGTGACCGCACCCAACTACTCGAGTCGATGACCGACGAGGTCGCCGCATTGGTGCTCGCCGACAACGCGGACCAGAACGACTTGATCGGCACCAGCCGGGCCAACGCCCCGAGCCTGCTACCGGTACACGCCGACCAGATCAAATATCTGGCGGCCGAGCGCGGGCTCAACCGCGAACTGGAAGCGCTGCCCTCGGACAAGGAGATCGCGCGCCGGCTCGAGGTCGGCATCGGGCTCACCTCACCGGAACTCGCGACGCTGATGGCACACGTCAAGCTGACGCTCAAGGACGAACTACTGGAAACCGATCTGCCCGATCAAGAGGTGTTCGCCAGCAAGCTGCCGCGGTATTTCCCGTCGCAGCTGCGGGAACGGTGCGGCCCGGCGATCCGCTCGCATCAGCTAAGACGCGAGATCGTGACCACCATGCTGGTCAACGATCTGGTCGACACCGCCGGCATCAGCTACGACTACCGGATCACCCAGGACACCGGGGTGGGTCCGGTGGATGCGGTACGCACCTACGCCGCGACCGACGCCATCTTCGGGATCGAGCAACTGTGGCACAGCATCCGCGCGGCGGGGCTACCGATCGCGGTGTCCGATGAGATGACGCTGGACACCCGTCGGCTGATCGACCGCGCCGGACGCTGGTTGCTCAACTACCGCCCCCAACCGTTGGCGGTGGGCGCCGAAATCAACCGATTCGCAAAGAAAGTGGCGGCGCTGACGCCGCGGATGTCGGAGTGGCTGCGCGGTGACGACAAGGCGATCGTGGAGAAGGAAGCCGCGGAATTCGCCCGCCAGGGCGCGTCAGCGGATCTCGGCTACATGGTGGCCGCCGGGCTGTACCGGTACAGCCTGCTCGACATCATCGACGTCGCCGACATCGAGGACCGTGAACCGGACGAAGTCGCCGACACCTACTTCGCGCTGATGGACCGGCTCGGTACCGACGGTCTGCTCACCGCGATATCCGAGCTTCCGCGCGCTGATCGGTGGCACTCGTTGGCACGCCTGGCAGTTCGTGACGACATCTACTCGTCGCTGCGCTCGTTGTGTTTCGACGTGCTCGCCGTCGGCGAGCCGGACGAAACCGGCGAAGAGAAGATCGCCGAGTGGGAGCACACCAGCGCATCGCGAGTTGAGCGGGCCCGGCGGACACTGAGCGAAATCCATGACAGCGGTCAAAAGGACTTGGCCACACTGTCGGTGGCGGCGCGCCAGATCCGCTCGATGACGCGGACCAGCGGGCGAGGAGCAGCGGGTTGAGCATGCCAGTCGGTTTCGTGGCGCCGGTCCCGGTCCGGTGGTCGGACATCGACATGTATCAGCACGTCAACCACGCGACCATGGTCACGATCATGGAAGAGGCACGCGTTCCGTTCCTCAAACCGGCTTTCGAGTCAGACATCCTCGAAATCGGCCTGCTGATCGCCGACGTACGTGTCACCTACAAAGGTCAACTGCGGCTTATTGATTCGCCGCTGCAGGTGACGATGTGGACGAGGCGGTTACGGGCGGTCGATTTCACGCTCGGCTATGAAGTGCGTTCGGTTAACGCCGATCCGGAGTCAAAGCCTGCCGTGATCGGCGAGTCGCAACTGGCCGCGTTCAACATCGACGAGCAGCGGCTGGTGCGTCTGACGCCGCATCATCGGGAATACCTCCAGCGGTGGTTGAGGTAGCCGAGCGGGGCGTGTGGCTGGGGCCGAAATCCGTCGCCGCCCAGCGCGCCGATTTGACCGCGTTCGCCGAGCGGGCGGCGCGACTCGACGCCGCCGCGGTCGTCCGATTGCGGACACGTTCGCCCGGGGAGTTCACTGCCTGGGCGGCGACCGGCTTGGACGTGCTGGCCAGCAGGGTGGTGGCCGGAATCGTCCGCCCCGACGACTTGTCGGTTGGTGCAGACGAATTGGCGCGTGGACTGGCTGCCGTCGACAGCACGGGTTACGTCAACCCGGGCTTTCCGATGGATTCGGCGTGGCGGGGAGCACTGCCACCGGACTCGGGCTTCGCCCATCTCGACGATGTGCCGGCCCGCCTGATGCTTGATTTGGCTCAGCGCGGCGGCCAGTTGGCCAAGGAGCACGGCAGCGCTCAGGGGCCGCCGGTGTCGCTGCTGGACCAGGAGGTGATCCAGGTCAGCTCGGCCGAGGGCAGCGTCGGTGTCCCGATGCGATGTGTATTCGCGCTGACGGCAATGGGTTTCCTGCCGCAGTCGTCCGAAGCTGTCGCTGCCGACGAGATCGTGCGGGTTCGCGTGCTGCCGGCCTGGTTGCGCATCGATGCGCGATTCGGCTCGGTGTACCGACGTCGGGGCGATCCGGCGCTGGTGCTGCGCTGACTACGTGGAGTACTGCAACCACAACGGCAGGATCTCCTGGAGGTAATCCATGAACTTTTTCAGGCCGACGCGGTATTCGACGTAGCCGTAGCGGTCGACCGCTCGCTGAGGAAATGCGATCCCAATCCCGAAGAGTCCGGGAGCCAGAATCCCGTTGTCGGCGTTGTAATCCAGCTGGCCCCATTGTCGGGTTTCAGGCAGCGTCCGGCGCTCCAGGCCGACCGTGTACACCGCAAGGTCGCACTCGGCGAGCTTTTCCGCGAATTCCGGACCGTCGACCAGGCACCGCTCCAGACGGTCCGGGAGCACACCGTCGACGTTCTCTCGCGCCCAGACGGCCGCTCGACCTTTGAGGCCGGAATCGTCGAACAGGATCCAATCATCAAGATAGACAGCATATTTGAGCGGACTACGATAAAAGTTGATCACTTTCGCAACCGGGTGACGCAGCAAGTGTGGCAACACGATCATCGACGAGTGTGAAGATCCGAACACCGCCACCGTGGTGTCGCCCAACGGCTCCGTGGCGAGCTTCTCGGGGTCGAGAGCGACCTCTAGCGGGATCTCTTTCAGCTGAGGGTAGTTGAGCTTCTTTGGGATTGCCCCCACCGCCAGGATCACATTGGCCGACGTCAGGTCCTGCTGCTCTGTTTCGATCCGCCACTGCCGGTTCTCCAGGACCAGGCCGATCGCCGTGCTTTCTACGGTGTCCACGCGCTCCCGGAGCTGTTCGGTGATCCACCTGAGTGGGTCAGCGACCAGGGCTAGGGCGCACGTTTCCTCAGGGTCTGTTTCGGTCAGCGGCATCGGGGGTGCTTCAGAGAACCGAAAGGCGTTGGCGCCGTTCAGATATTCCAGGAAGGTACCAACCTTTGTATTACTGGACACCGATCGCCACTTCGCGCCGATGTCTCCGGCCGCGAACGCTGGATCGATCCAGGCGATGTCTTTGTTGGCTATCCCACGATCGAGAAGCTTTCCCACGGCAGCGATGCCCGCAGGCCCGGCGCCGATAACCGTCCACGCGTAAGTCATGGGTTAGGTGTAGAGATTGGCGTCGAGGCCAGCCACACCGCGGCGTTGGCCGGCAACATCCCATCGTCCGTCGGTGCGCTGGCCAGCAGAACTTCGCCGTCCGGCAGCGGAAGCGGCTGTTTGCCGGTGTTGAGCACGCACCGTAACCCGTCGTCGCCGCGGGCGAATGCAAGCGTGTCGCGAGGTGCGTCCAGCCAATCGACGTTGTCACCCGCGAATTCGACCCGGCTGCGCCGTATTACGAGAGCATGCTGAAAGAAGGACAGCGTTGAGTCGGCGTTGAGGAGTTGCTTCTCCACGGTCAGCGACTCCCACTCTGGCGGCATCGGCAACCAGGTGTCGGCCGTTGCCGAGAAACCGAACGGGGGAGTGTCGCCGCGCCAGGGAATCGGGATGCGGCATCCGTCGCGGCCGCGGACGGTATGGCCCGAGCGCTCCCACGTCGGATCCCGCAGCGCTTCGTCGGGCAACTCGACATTGGCCAGGCCCAATTCCTGCCCGTTGTAAAGGAACACCGCGCCGGGCAGGGCGAGTGCCACCAGTGCCATCGCCCGCGCCCGATCTAACCCAACCGCGCCGCCCCCGTAACGGCTGGGTGCCCGTACGACGTCGTGATTTTCCAACGTCCATGTGGGAGTGGCATTTTCGATCGCGGCGGCGGCCAGGGTGTTCTCGATCGAATGGCGGATCTCGGTGACGTCGAATTCGGCTCGAACCATGCGGAAATTGAATCCCAGGTGCAACTCGTCGGCGCGCAAGTACTCGGCCCAGCTGGCATTGTCGAAAACCCAGACCTCGCCGATGGTCACCGCCTCGGGATAGTCGTCCATCACCCGGCGGATATTGCGGTGAATCGCATGCACATTGGGATGGTTGAACCGCGGGTCGCCGTCGCTGAGCATCCGCGGCCGCATCTCGACATCGGAGTCCGGAAGACCTGGCGGTTTGGCCATTCCGTGTGCGACGTCGATGCGGAAGCCGTCTACACCGCGTTCCAGCCAGAACCGAAGCGTCTTCTCGAGATCGTCAAAGACCTCTGGGTTGTCCCAGTTGAGGTCCGGCTGCTCGACGTCGAAGAGATGGAGGTACCACTGGCCCGGACTACCGTCTGGGTCGTCGACACGGGTCCAGGACGGTCCGCCGAATACTGATTGCCAGTTGTTCGGCGGCTCCGCGCCCCCGGGCCCGCGACCGTCCCGGAAGATGTAGCGGTCGCGGGCCGCGCTGCCCGGTGCGGCGGCCAGCGCCTCCTGGAACCAGGGATGCTCGGAGCTGGTGTGGTTGGGCACCAAATCCATCGTGATCTTGATGCCGCGCTCATGCGCAGCCGCGATCAGTTCTTCGAAAGCCCCTAGGTCGCCGAACAGCGGGTCGATGTCGCGCGGATCAGACACGTCATAGCCGTGATCGGCCATCGGCGACACCATGATCGGGCTGAACCAGATCGAATCGATGCCCAGTCGTTCCAGATAGTCCAACTGTGCCGCCACGCCATTGATGTCACCGACGCCGTCGCCGTCGCTGTCGGCGAATGACCGCGGATACACCTGGTAGAACACCGCGTCCGTCCACCACGGGCGCTGTGCGTGTGAGGTCATCAGAACTCCGAGTTGACGAGGGAATGCGCGGCCATTTCCAGGTAGTCGAGCAACGCCTTGCGATGCACGTCGTCGAGAGTCGCCGAGTCGACGGATGCGACCGCGGTATGCATGCAGCGCAGCCAGGCGTCGCGCTCGAACGGGCCGATCTGGAACGGCGCGTGCCGCATCCGCAGCCGGGGATGGCCACGCTGATCGGAGTATGTCCGCGGGCCGCCCCAGTACTGCTCGAGGAACATCCGGAGCCGGACCTCGGCGCCGGCGAGGTCGTCTTCGGGGTACAGCCGCCGCAGAATTTCGTCCTCGGCGACCAGCTCGTAGAAACGCGACACGATCGCATGGAACGTATCCGCGCCGCCGACAGCGTCGTAGAAGGTTTCTTGTGGTTGTTGCATCGCCTCCATTGTGGGCCATCCCCAGAGCGGGCCGCTGGGCGACATATGAACCTTGGCTGCGCACGTGGCTACCGGCTGTTCACCGGATTGACCAGCGGGCACCCGGCAATTTGGCGTGCGCTGGCTGACGAATCGTGGTGGACTGTCTGGCGGAGGACGTATGGCGCAGCGCAAACGCCGCCACCACAGTTCGGGTGCCGCGGCAGGCCTCACCGGGCCCGCGACCGGTTCAACCCTGCGTAGCGTCCAAACCGTCGACACGCATACGCCCGTCGCCCACGACGGTGGATCGATCTGGAATCGCCGGCGGGTGTTGCTGCTGAATTCCACCTACGAGCCGTTGACCGCGTTGCCTGTCCGGCGGGCGATCATCATGCTGATCTGCGGCAAGGCCGATGTCGTGCACGACGACCCGACTGGTCCGGTCGTCCACTCGACGTCCAGGTCGATCGCTGTGCCCTCGGTGATTCGGTTGAAGACGTTCGTCCGGGTGCCCTATCGGGCCCGGGTCCCGATGACGCGCGCGGCACTGATGCACCGCGACCGCTTCTGCTGCGCGTACTGCGGGGCCAAGGCCGACACCGTGGACCATGTGGTGCCACGCAGTCGCGGCGGCGATCACTCGTGGGAGAACTGCGTCGCGTGCTGTTCGACCTGCAATCACCGCAAGGGTGACAAGCTGCTGGCCGAGCTGGGGTGGTCGCTGCGTTGGGCGCCGACATCGCCCAAAGGTCAGCACTGGCGGTTGCTGTCGACCGTCAAAGAGCTCGACCCGGCATGGGCCCGATACCTCGGTGAAGGCGCGGCCTAACGTGTGTAGCCCTCGGTTCGCCGGTGGGATACGGTTTGCGTCGTGAGCACGATGGAAATCCACTCGCTGTTTCTGGGCGTCCCGTTGTTGCTGGTAATCCTGCTCGTGGCGTTGATCTGGTCACGCAAGGGTCCGCACCCGGAGACCTACAACATGTCGGAGTCGTGGACGCATCCGCCGATCCTGTGGGCCGCGACCGACGAGGTCGTCGGCAATAGCCACGGCGGTCACGGTGCCTCCGAGTTCAGCGTGGGAGGTGGCGCAAGTGGCAAGTGGTGAGGTCGCAACCCTCAAGCACGCCGAGCTGCCCCACGGCTCGGTGATCACGACCAGTGGACGGATCTCGGGCGTCACCGAACCCGGTGAAGTCTCGGTGCACTACCCGTTCCCGATCAACGATCTGGTCGCCCTCGACGACGCGCTGACCTACGGGTCGCGGGCCGCCGGTGCCCGGTTCGCCGTCTACATCGGCGACCTGGGCAGCGACACCGGGGCGCGGGCGCGCGACATCCTCGCCAAGGTGCCGACCCCCAACGACGCCGTGTTGATCGCGGTCTCACCGGATCAGCACGCGATCGAGGTCGTCTACGGCTCGGGTGTCCGTGGCCGCGGTGCCGAGTCGGCAGCGCCGCTCGGTGTCGCCGCCGCGGCGGCGTCCTTCAACTACGGCCACCTGATCGGCGGTCTGATCAGCGCCGTCAAAGTGACCAGCGCCGGCATCTCACCGGCCTAGGGCTACCGCCCGGTCAGGTCGCCGCTCCGTCGTCGAACTGGCGCGCGCGCAGCGACCGCTCGATTCCCGCACGGCCCTCGAGCACCAGGCGACGCAGTGCCGCGGGCAGCTCCGGATCGGCGAGAAACGCGTCGGCGGCGGCGATGCCGTCGTCGCTGATGTCCCACGAGGGGTACAGGCCGACCACGACCGTCTGCGCCACCTCACTGGACCGGCGCTCCCATATGCCGCTGATCGCGGCGAAGTAACGCGCGCCGAATGGCTTGAGCAGCTCGGCCTGACCGGGTTTGACGAAACCGGCGATGATCGATCGCGCGGTGATGTTGGCCAGTGCATCGTCTTCGGTGACCGTCGTCCACGCCGACTCCTTGACTGCCGCCTGCGGTCGCGCCGCCGACGCCTGCGCGCCGAAGCGCTTACCTGCCGCGGTCGGGTCACGCTGGACCTCGGCGTCGATGAACGGCGTTGCCGGGCCGTCGGCGTCGATCTCGCCGGCGGCGGCCAGCGCCGTCACGATCCGCCAACGCAGATCGGTGTCGATCGACAGCCCGGCCAGACCCAACTCGGCGGGGTCGTGATCGAGGAGATCGGCAAGCACCACCACATGCCGTGTCGACAACACCGATGTGCACAGCGCGTTGACGAACGCCAGCTGATGATCCGATCCCGCCGCCGCGGCGCGGGCCAGCTCGAGGAGCCGGTCGGCGAAAGCCGGCCAGCCTTCCGACTGGGCCCACTCCGGGTTGGCGTAAGAACCCAGCGCGGTCTGGGCCTGCAGCAACAGCCGTTGCGCAACCCCGACTTCGGTCTCGGCCTGAATGCCGCCAGCGACCAGCGACACGAAATCGCGGGCCCGCAGCTCGGCGTCGCGGGTCATCTCCCAGGCGGCCGACCACACCAATGTCCGGGGCAGTGGTTCGGCGATGTCGGCGATGCGATCCAGCGCCGTCTGCAACGACTCGGGATCCAGCCGCAGCGAGCAATAGGTCAGGTCATCGTCGTTGACCAGTACCAGTTTGCCGTGCGAAACGCCAACCAGCGCAGGCACTTCGGTGCTTGCGCCACTGATGTCGAGTTCTTCGCGATGCACCCGCACCAGCTTGCCGCTGCCGTCGTCGTCATAGACGCCGACAGCTAGGCGATGGACCCGCGTCTCGCCCGCGCCGGGCGCGGCGCCACTTTGCGTGACCGCGAACCGGGTGAAGCTGCCGTCGGCGTCGACGTCGAAGTCCGCGCGAAGAGTGTTGAGCCCGGTCGTCTTCAGCCATTGCCGGCCCCAGTCGGACAGGTCACGGCCCGACGCCTTCTCCAGCGCGGTGAGAAGGTCGTCGAACGTGGCGTTGTCGAACGCGTGGGCGCGAAAGTAGTCGCGCAACCCGGACAGGAAGTGTTCCAGGCCCACGTAGGCCACCAGTTGCTTGAGCACACTGGCGCCCTTGGCGTAGGTGATGCCGTCGAAGTTCACCTCGACGGCGGCCAGGTCGGGAATGTCAGCGGCAACCGGATGCGTCGAGGGCAACTGGTCTTGCCGGTAGGCCCAGGACTTCTCGGAATTGGCGAAGGTGGTCCACGCCTCGGTGAATTCGGTGGCTTCGCTCTGGCATAGCACGGAGGCGAAGGTGGCGAAAGATTCGTTGAGCCACAAGTCATCCCACCACCGCATGGTGACCAGGTCGCCGAACCACATGTGCGCCATCTCGTGCAGTACCGTCTCGGCGCGCCGTTCATAGGATGCCCGGGTGACCTTGCTGCGAAAGACGTAGTCCTCCAGGAATGTCACCGCGCCGGCGTTCTCCATCGCCCCCGCGTTGAACTCGGGCACGAACAACTGGTCATACTTGCCGAACGCGTACGGCACGCCAAAGTTCTTGTGGTAGAAGCCAAAACCCTGCTTGGTCTGAGTGAACAGCCGCTCGGCGTCCATGAATTCCGCCAGCGTGGCGCGGCAGAAGATACCCAACGCGATCTCGCCGTTCTCGTCGCGGTAGACGTCATCCCAGCGCGCATACGGGCCCGCGATCAGTGCCACCAGATAGGTGCTCATCCGCGGAGTGGTCGCGAAGGTGTGCACACCGCCGTCGGCGCTCACCGTGGCGCCGTTGGACACCACCTGCCAGTGCTGCGGCGAGGTCACTTTCACGTCGAACGTGGCTTTGAGGTCGGGCTGGTCGAAGCACGCGAACATCCGCTTTGCGTCGGCGGTTTCGAACTGCGAGTACAAATACACCTCGCCGTCGACCGGGTCGACGAATCTGTGCAGCCCTTCGCCGGTATTCGAGTAGCGGCAGTCGGCGTCGACCACGACCACGTTGTGTTCGGCCAGGCCGCTCAGCGCGATACCGGTCGACTCGTCATAGCCGGACACGTCGAGTTCGCGGCCGTTGAGGGTCGCGCTGCGGACGGTGTCGGCGGCGATGTCGATGACGGTATCGGCGCCGGCCAAGGCGTCGAACGTCACGGTCGTGACGGAGCGGAAGGTGCGCTCGCCTGCTTTACCGTCGCCATCGGTGAGGTCCAAGTCGATTCGGTAGTTGTCGATGGTGACCTGCGCGGCGCGCTCGATTGCCTGGTCACGGGTGAGGTTGGGGAGTGCCACATGTCCAACTTAGGCGGCGGCGACTCGCGGCGGGAATTGGACTGCCGCGACTAGGGTTGTGTTGGACGGCTTGCCGAGGAGTTGACGAGAGGATTTCGCATGTCCGAGAAGTCAGTTGCCGATTTCTGGTTCGACCCGCTGTGCCCGTGGGCGTGGATCACGTCCCGCTGGATCCTGGAAGTGGAAAAGGTCCGCGACATCGAGGTGAATTTTCAGGTGATGAGCCTGGCGGTGCTCAACGAGAACCGCGAGAACCTTCCCGCGGAGTACAAGGAGCGGCTGTCCAAGGCGTTCGGCCCGGTCCGGGTGGCGATTGCCGCCGAGCAGGCCCACGGCTCCGAGATCCTGGCGCCGCTGTACAAGGCGATGGGCACCCGTATTCACAACGAGGGCAACAAGGACCTCGACGACGTCATCAAGCAGTCGCTGAAAGAGCTGGATCTGCCCGCTGAGCTGGCCGACGCAGCTACCAGCGAGGCCTACGACGAGGCGCTGCGCAAGAGCCACCACGCCGGGATGGACGCGGTCGGCGACGACGTCGGCACGCCCACCATTCACATCAACGGGACGGCGTTCTTCGGCCCGGTGCTGTCGAAGATTCCGCGCGGCGAAGAGGCCGGCAAGTTGTGGGACGCGTCGGTGACGTTCGCGGCTTACCCGCACTTCTGGGAGCTGAAGCGGAGCCGCACGGAGGCTCCCGAGTTCGACTAAATCCGGTCGGCGGTGCGAGGATCTCGGTCATGCGCGTCTACCTCGGCTCTGACCACGCCGGCTACGAACTCAAGCAGGCGATCATTGCCCACCTGAAAGAGACCGGCCACGAGCCGATCGACTGCGGTGCCTTCACGTATGACGCCGAGGACGACTACCCGGCGTTCTGTATCGCGGCCGCCTCGAAGACGGTGGCCGACCCGGACAGCCTGGGCATCGTGATCGGGGGATCGGGCAACGGTGAGCAGATCGCGGCCAACAAGGTTCCGGGTGCGCGCTGTGCGCTGGCGTGGAGCGTGGAGACCGCGTCGCTGGCTCGCCAGCACAACAACGCTCAGTTGATCGGCATCGGCGGGCGGATGCACACCGTGCCCGAGGCGCTGACGTTCGTGGACGCGTTCCTGACTACGCCGTGGTCGAAAGCCGAACGCCACCAACGGCGTATCGACATCCTCGACGAGTACGAGCGCACCCACCAGGCACCGCCGGTGCCCGGCGCCCAGGTTTAGGGGCTCCGTTGCCCGAAGGGCATACCCTGCATCGACTGGCCCGGCTTCATCAGCGGCGCTACGCGGGTGCTCCGGTACGGGTGTCCAGTCCGCAAGGCAGGTTCGCGGCGGCATCGGTCGACGGGCAGGAACTGCGACAGGCCACCGCCTGGGGAAAGCATCTGTTTCATCACTATGCCGGCGGGACCACGGTGCACGTGCACCTCGGGCTGTACGGCAAGTTCACCGAGTGGCCACGATCGGCCGACGAAGCGATGCCCGACCCGGTCGGGGCGGTGCGGATGCGAATGATCGGCGCCGAGTACGGCACTGACCTCCGGGGGCCGACGGTGTGCGAAATCATCGACGAGGCGCAGGTCGCCGATGTGGTCGCCCGGCTCGGCCCCGATCCGCTGCGTCGCGACGCCGATCCGGCGTGGCCGTGGGCTCGGATTAGCAAGTCGCGCAGGCCAATCGGCGCGTTGTTGATGGACCAGACGATCATCGCCGGCGTCGGCAACGTCTACCGCGCCGAGCTGCTGTTCCGTCATGGCATCGACCCTTATCGGTCCGGTCGGGCGATCGGTGATGCGGAGTTCTCCGCGGCCTGGACCGATCTCGTGGAGCTGATGAAAGTCGGCCTGCGTCGCGGCAAGATCATCACGGTGCGGCCTGAGCATGACCACGGCGCACCGTCATACGGCCCGGGTCGGCCACGCACGTACGTCTACCGTCGCGCCGGTGAGCCGTGCCGAGTATGCGGAACCGCAATCCGCACAGCCGAATTGGAAGGGCGTAACGTCTTCTGGTGCCCAACGTGCCAGACGTGAACGACCGGCCACTGCCGGCTCTCATCTGGTCAATAGGAACCGCTGGGCCGGCGCATAGCCTTCGGGCGTAGCTATTAGCCCATGAACAAATTCGCAAGCAGCGCGGTTGCATCGGCAGCGATCGCCGCAGCATTGGGATTGGCGGGTCTGGGCGGCAGCGCCGAGGCGCACGCGCTACCGGGACTGAACTGGTGCCCGGGTGACTTCTGGGACCCGTCGTGGGGGACCAACTGGGACTGGAACAGCTGCCACGGCAACGTGATAGTGCCCCCGAACAACATCACCAACGGACCGACAATCATCAACCGGCCACCGCCGATCATTCGCCCCCCCGGCGGACCCGGTGGCCCAGGTGGACCCGGGGGGCCCGGCAATCCCGGTGGACCCGGCAACCCCGGTGGACCCGGCAACCCCGGCGGGCCGGGTGGACCCGGCAACCCCGGCGGGCCGGGTGACGGTGGTGGACACGGGGGACATGAACCTGGTGGCGGCGGCCACGGGGGCCACGGCGGCGGCCATGGCCCCGGCGGACCTGGCGAGCCGGGCGGTCCCGGTGGTCCGGGTGGGCCGGGCGGTCATGACCCTGGAGGACCCGGTGGGCATGACCCCGGTGGACTCGG
>Ga0209113_1000093_pt1 | contig 18316 bp, 17 predicted proteins | sample TexAe_RefH0_O1_FD_187951 | JGI IMG/M metagenome (GOLD analysis project Ga0209113, IMG submission 187951) | Forest soil microbial communities from Davy Crockett National Forest, Groveton, Texas, USA - Texas A ecozone_RefH0_O1 (SPAdes) (version 2) | ecosystem: Environmental > Terrestrial > Soil >... | reverse complement strand
TGGTCATTGCCGAAGCTCTGTCGGCGCTGGCCCGCCAGCCCTGACCCGAATGACACCGAAATACTGAGTCTGTGCCGACCCCTTTCGACCGGCTTTCATGTCATCATTCCCGTGATCGTGCTGAGCAAGTCACCCCAAGGGCCATCGGAGGCCGCCGACATGGATCCGAATGAGGACCTGCACAAGTCCCCTGTACACAAAGCACTGAACATGAGTGTTGTCGAACAGAAACCGGGACGAGCCGTACTGTCCATGCCGCTCAGCGAGGAGATAAGAGGCTTTTTCGAAGGCACCATCCACGGCGGAATACTCGCAACGTTGGCCGATGCCGCCTGTGCCATCTGTCTTGTCGGGGCCTACGACTTCACGAACGAATTTACTGTGACAACAGACATGCACGTCCGCTACTACCGCCAGCCACGCGGTGGGCCGCTCCGCGCAGAAGCCACAATGGTTCATAACGGTCGCACACTCTTGAGTTCCGAATGCGCGGTCTTTGACGCAGAAGACCGCGTGCTTATCCGGACAACCGCGACATACGCCCGTTTGTCTACCCCCGGTCGCGGCGTGGGAAGCACAAACTAATCGTTCCTTGCCTGCTCTAGTGCAGGTGTGCTCGAACCCGGCAGGATCGCAAACTGCCGGATTGAGCACATATCCGCAGGTCAAGGCCATTAGGCCGCCAAGCTGTCGGATGGCTGTCTGATCCAGCGCGCGCGCGGACCTCAATTTCCTTGTGGCTCAATGTATTTCATCTGCGCGATGCCCGGTGCGACACGATTGACCGGCGTACCTGAGCCTGAGCGGCCACGGCATCCTCAAGCGTCATCAGCGCCGTTCCCGGTGGCGTTGATGGGCCGAAGATCGATGCCATCGGCGGTCATGTTGACCAGAACGTCGGCCCGCTGGTTAGTACCGAAAATCGGAGCGGTCACTTCATTTCCTTACGTTTATTGATGATGCTTAATAGCACAATTGATTTGCCTGCAATTCTACGCGGGATCGACTTAAGAATGTTAGGTACAAAAGGCGTGTTGGCGTGTCTGAATAGGAATGACTAGGCAAAACTGAGCAACGGGAGTTCCTCGGGCCGATCCACCAGGGCGGGTTGGCGGCAGCAAACAACCGCAGCGGGGCAGGCATCCGACCTGGATCAGACGGCGTCGGGAGATAGGCCCCAAAAATGGGCTCTACCTGGGGAAACGCTGGTGCCCCCGGCAGGATTCGAACCTGCGGCCTTCTGCTCCGGAGGCAGACGCTCTATCCCCTGAGCTACGGGGGCGCACACGACAAATGCTGCGCCAACGGGCCACGACAGACTAACGCATCACGACGGCCTGCTGGGCACCGGAATGGATTCGAAGCCAGAGGACCTCAGCCCATAGGATGGCCTGCGTGAATCCCGCCGATCTTGCCGAGCTGCTGAAGGCCACCGCGACCGCGGTGCTGGCCGAGCATGCGCTCGACACGGCCGCGCTGCCGTCGGCGATCACCGTCGAGCGGCCACGCAACCCCGAGCACGGCGATTACGCCAGCAACTTGGCGCTGCAGCTCGCCAAAAAAGTCGGTGCCAACCCCCGCGAGCTGGCCGGATGGCTCGCCGACGCACTGGCCCAGGCCGACGGCATCGCCTCGGCGGAGGTCGCCGGACCCGGCTTCATCAACCTACGGCTGGACGCCTCGGCGCAGGGTCTGATCGTCAACAACGTCATCGACGCCGGCCACACCTACGGCAACTCCGACGCCCAGGCCGGCCATAACATCAACCTCGAGTTCGTCTCGGCCAACCCGACCGGACCCATCCACATCGGTGGCACCCGCTGGGCGGCTGTCGGCGATGCGCTGGGGCGGCTGCTCACCACGCAGGGCGCCGACGTGGTACGCGAGTACTACTTCAACGACCACGGCGCGCAGATCGACCGGTTCGCCAACTCGCTGATCGCCGCCGCCAAAGGTGAGCCCACTCCGGACGACGGCTACGCGGGCAGCTACATCGCCGACATCGCCGCGCAAGTTTTGCAGCAGGCACCAGATGCACTGAGCCAGCCCGACGCCGAACAGCACGAGACGTTCCGGCGGATCGGCGTCGACTTGATGTTCGCCCACATCAAGAAATCGCTGCACGACTTCGGTGTCGACTTCGACGTCTATACCCACGAGGAGTCGATGCACACCAGTGGCCGCGTCGAGCAGGCGATTGCGCGCCTGCGCGAGAACGGCAACATCTACGAGAAGGACGGCGCAACCTGGTTGCGCACCAGTGCTTTTGGCGATGACAAGGACCGCGTCGTGATCAAGAGCGATGGCAAGCACGCCTACATCGCGGGCGATCTCGCCTACTATCTGGACAAGCGCGGGCGAGGTTTCGACCTGTGTATCTACATGCTCGGCGCCGATCACCACGGCTACATCTCCCGACTGAAGGCTGCGGCCGAGGCATTCGGCGACGACCCGGCCTCCGTCGAGGTGCTCATCGGCCAGATGGTCAACCTGGTCCGCGACGGGCAACCGGTGAAGATGAGCAAGCGGGCGGGCACGGTGATCACGCTCGACGATCTGGTCGAGGCGATCGGTGTCGACGCCGCGCGCTACAGCCTGATCCGGTCGTCGGTGGACACCCCGATCGACATCGACCTTGCGCTGTGGTCGTCGGCCTCCAACGAAAACCCGGTCTACTACGTGCAATACGCGCACGCCCGGCTTTCCGCACTGGCCCGCAACGCCGCCGAGCTGGGCCTGATCCCCGACACCGACCACCTCGACTTGCTCACCCACGACAAGGAGGGCGCGCTCATTCGCAACCTGGGTGAGTTCCCCAGGGTGCTGAAAACCGCGGCCGCACTGCGTGAGCCGCACCGGGTGTGCCGCTATCTCGAAGACCTCGCCGGCGACTACCACCGGTTCTACGACTCGTGCCGGGTATTGCCACAGGGCGACGAGGAGCCCAACGAACTGCACACCGCTCGGCTGGCGCTGTGCCAGGCGACCCGCCAGGTGATCGCCAATGGGCTGGCGATCTTGGGTGTCAGCGCTCCGGAGCGAATGTGAACGCGCATCCGGCCGGACCCCGGCACGCTGAGGAGTTTCACCACTCCGGTGTTCCGCCGTGTCCGTCGAGCACTTACGAATTGCTGGAACTGGCCCCGAACGTGTGGCCGCGCAACGTTGTTCGCGGCGACGATGGAATTGTCAGCATTGCAGGCGTCTCGCTGCGGTCGCTCGCCCAGGAATACGGCACACCGCTGTTCGTGATCGATGAAGACGACTTCCGGTCGCGGTGCCGCGAGATCGCCACGGCATTCGGCGGTGGCGCCAACGTGCACTATGCCGGAAAGGCCTTCCTGTCCAGCGAAATAGCACGCTGGATCGACGAGGAAGGGCTGTCGCTGGACGTTTGCACCGGCGGCGAACTCGCGGTCGCATTGCACGCCGACTTCCCGCCTGAACGGATCGCGTTGCACGGCAACAACAAATCGATCGATGAACTGACCGCTGCCGTCAAGGCCGGCATCGCTCATGTCGTTGTCGACTCGATGATCGAGATCGAGCGCCTCGACGCCATTGCGGGCGAGGCGGGCATCGTCCAGGATGTGCTGGTCCGGGTCACCGTCGGCGTCGAGGCCCACACCCACGAGTTCATCTCCACCGCCCACGAAGACCAGAAGTTCGGGTTGTCGCTGGCCAACGGCGCGGCCATGGACGCGGTTCGCAGGGTGTTCGCCAGCGATCACCTCCGCCTGGTGGGCCTGCACAGCCACATCGGCTCGCAGATCTTCGACGTCGGCGGCTTCGAAATCGCCGCGCACCGCGTCATCGGTCTGCTGCGCGACGTGGTCGCCGAGTTCGGGGTCGACAAGACCTCGCAGATCGCTACCGTCGACCTCGGTGGCGGCCTTGGCATCTCGTATCTACCCAACGACGATCCACCTCCGGTGGCCGAACTCGCCGACAAGCTCAGCGGCATCGTGCGTAACGAGTCCGCGGCGGTGGGTTTGCCGGTGCCACGACTGGTGGTCGAACCCGGGCGCGCCATCGCCGGACCCGGGACCATCACCCTCTACCAGGTCGGCACCGTCAAAGACGTCGGCGTCAGCGCGACGGCGCACCGGCGTTACGTCAGCGTGGACGGCGGCATGAGCGACAACATCCGCACCTCGCTGTACGGCGCCGATTACGACGTGCGTCTGGTCTCCCGCGCCACCGAAGCCGCACCGACGATCGCTCGTATCGTCGGAAAGCATTGCGAAAGTGGCGATATCGTGGTTCGTGATACCTGGGTACCCGATGACATCACGCCGGGCGATCTGGTTGCGGTGGCCGCAACCGGCGCCTACTGCTATTCGTTGTCGAGCCGTTACAACCTGATCGGTCGCCCCGCGGTGGTGGCCGTGCGTGACGGACGGGCCCGTCTGATTCTGCGCAGGGAGACGGTCGACGATCTGTTGAGTCTGGAAGTGAGGTGAAGCGTGAGCAGCGATGAAAAGCCGGTCGGTGTAGCGGTATTGGGGCTCGGCAATGTGGGCAGTGAGGTCGTTCGCATCATCGAGGAGAGCGCTGACGACCTCGCCGCCCGGGTCGGGGCGCCGCTGATACTGCGCGGCATCGGCGTACGCCGGGTAGCCGACGACCGCGGTGTGCCCGTCGACCTGCTCACCGACGACATCGACACGCTCGTCTCCCGTGACGACGTCGACATCGTGATCGAAGTGATGGGGCCGGTCGAACCGTCGCGCAAAGCGATCCTGTCCGCGCTCGAGCACGGCAAGTCGGTCGTGACGGCGAACAAGGCCCTGCTCTCGGTGTCCACCGGTGAGTTGGCGCAGGCCGCCGAAAACGCCCACGTCGACCTGTATTTCGAGGCCGCCGTGGCCGGCGCCATCCCGGTGATCCGCCCACTGACCCAGTCGCTGGCCGGCGACACGGTGCAGCGGGTGGCCGGCATCGTCAACGGCACCACCAACTACATCCTGTCTGAAATGGACAGCACCGGCGCCGATTACAAGTCGGCTCTGGCCGACGCGAGTGCGCTCGGCTACGCCGAGGCGGACCCGACCGCCGACGTGGAAGGTTTCGACGCCGCAGCAAAGGCCGCCATCCTGGCGTCCATCGCCTTCCACACCCGGGTGACCGCCGATGACGTCTATCGCGAGGGCATCACCAAGATCAGCCCGGATGATTTCGTGACGGCACGCGCATTGGGCTGCACGATCAAACTGTTGTCGATCTGCGAGCGGATTACCACCGACGATGGGCAACAGCGGGTTTCGGCTCGGGTATATCCCGCGCTGGTGCCGCTGGAGCACCCGCTGGCGACGGTCAACGGTGCGTTCAACGCCGTGGTGGTCGAGGCTGAGGCCGCGGGCAGGCTGATGTTCTATGGCCAGGGGGCCGGTGGAGCGCCGACCGCATCGGCGGTGACCGGCGATCTGGTGATGGCGGCCCGTAACCGGGTGCTGGGCAGCCGTGCGCCCAAAGAGTCCAAGTACGCTCAGCTGCCGGTCGCCCCGATGGGCGTGATCGAGACCCGCTATTACGTCAGCATGGACGTCGCGGACAAGCCCGGTGTATTGGCCACGGTCGCGGCCGAATTCGCCAAGCGCGAAGTCAGCATCGCCGAAGTCCGCCAGGAGGGCGTGGTGGGCGAGGGAGGACGCCGCGTCGGCGCTCGCGTCGTGGTGGTCACCCACACCGCCACCGACGCCGCCCTGTCCGAAACCGTTGACGCGCTGGCCGACCTCGACGTGGTGCAAGGTGTGGCCAGCGTCTTGCGGCTGGAAGGAACCAACGTATGAGTTCGTTCAAGGCCGCCGTCCATCAGCGGTGGCCCGGCCTGATCGAGGCGTACCGGGACCGGTTGCCGGTCGGCGACGACTGGGTTCCCGTCACGCTGTTCGAGGGTGGCACGCCGCTGATTCCCGCACCCCGCCTGTCGGCGAAGACCGGGTGCACGGTGCACCTCAAGGTCGAGGGCCTCAATCCCACCGGCTCTTTCAAGGACCGCGGCATGACGATGGCCGTCACCGACGCGGTGGCCCGCGGCCAACAGGCGGTGATGTGCGCGTCGACGGGGAACACGTCGGCGTCGGCCGCGGCGTATGCGGCCCGCGCCGGCATCACCTGCGCGGTACTGATTCCGCAGGGCAAGATCGCGATGGGCAAGCTCGCGCAGGCCGTCATGCACGGCGCCAAGATCATTCAGATCGACGGCAACTTCGACGACTGCCTCGAGGTCGCCCGCAAGATCGTCGCCGATTTCCCGACGATCGCATTGGTCAACTCGGTCAACCCGGTTCGTATCGAGGGTCAGAAGACGGCGGCGTTCGAGATCGTCGACGTGTTGGGTTATGCACCCGACATTCATGCCCTGCCGGTCGGCAACGCGGGCAACATCACGGCGTACTGGAAGGGCTACACCGAGTACCACGCTGACGGTGTGATCGACAAGCTGCCGCGCATGCTGGGCACCCAAGCCGCGGGCGCGGCGCCGTTGGTGTCCGGCCAACCGGTGAGCAATCCCGAGACCATTGCCACCGCGATCCGCATCGGCTCGCCGGCGTCGTGGGGGCCCGCGGTCGCGGCGCAGGAACAGTCCAACGGCCGCTTTCTGGCTGCCACCGATGACGAGATTCTCGCCGCATATCACCTGGTGGCGGGTGCCGAGGGCGTCTTCGTCGAGCCGGCTTCGGCGGCCAGCATCGCCGGTCTGCTCAAATCCGTCGACGACGGCTGGGTCAAGCCGGGCTCGACCGTGGTCTGCACGGTGACCGGTAACGGCCTCAAGGATCCCGACACCGCGCTGCGGGACATGCCGACGCCTGCGCCGGTTCCCGTCGACCCCGTCGCCGTCGTCGCGAAGCTGGGGTTGGTCTAGTGCTTGCTTCCGGGCTGCTGGCCAGTTCGGTGGTCGCGGCCTCCAGTGCCAACCTGGGCCCGGGCTTCGACAGTCTCGGGCTGGCATTGAGCCTCTATGACGAAATCATCGTCGAGACAACTGATTCCGGGCTGCTCGTCGAGGTCGAGGGGGAGGGCGCCGGGGAGCTGCTGCTCGACTCCGGCCATCTGGTTGTCCGCGCCGTCGAGCACGGGCTGAAGGCCGCCGGTGTCGGTGCATCCGGGCTGAAAGTTCGGTGCCGCAACGCAATCCCGCACTCGCGCGGGCTCGGGTCGTCGGCGGCGGCAGTCGTCGGCGGTCTTGCCGCGGTCAATGGTCTGCTCGCACAGGCGGGTTTGACACCGTTGGGCCAGGCCGAGCTGATCCAGTTGGCGTCGGAATTCGAAGGGCATCCCGACAACGCGGCCGCGGCGGTACTGGGTGGCGCGGTCGTCTCGTGGACCGACTCGAGTGCCGGCCCGCCGGCGTACTCGGCGGCGCCGCTGCGGCTGCATCCCGATATCCGCCTGTTCCCGGCCATTCCCACCGAACGCTCCTCGACGGTGGAGGCGCGAGTGCTGCTGCCCACCCAGGTCAGCCACGAGGACGCCCGCTTCAACGTCAGCCGTGCGGCGCTGCTGGTGGTGGCGCTCACCGAGCGGCCTGACCTGCTGATGGCCGCCACCGAGGACGTGCTCCACCAGCCGCACCGCGCGCCCGCGATGCCCTCGTCGGCGGAATTTCTGCGGCTATTGCGCCGTTACAACGTGGCAGCTGTGCTTTCCGGCGCTGGTCCAGCGGTGATCGCGATGAGTACGGCGGCTGATCTGCCCGCAGAGGTGCTGGACTTCGGCGCTGCAAACGGGTTCGCGGTCAGCGAAATGACGGCTGGCGACGGCGTACGCTGGAGTTCGGGAGTAGCAGTTCCCAGCTAGCATCCCCAGACGCGGCGGAGGGGCTCCTTGCTTCCGGCATCGAAGCAGGTTATCCTCGGAGCCGTCCAGCAATCGCAGCATCTGTACCTGCGTTGACATAGGACGAACACCAAATTCTTCTCGTGGACGATGGTTCGCCATTAATACCGCCAGTCTTGGCAATCACCGTTGCAGAGTCGAACTTTGGCAGCACTCGGCGTATTGGCCGAATGCCACGAACCCCTGGCTTGATTCGATCAGCGAGGGAGAGAAAGGAAATCCGTGACTGATACGGACCTCGTTACGGCTGGCGACAGCACCGAAAATGACAAGCTGTCCAACCCCGTGACTCCAGAAACTTCCAGCGAGAGCGACGCACATTCGAGCGCGTCCGATGGTTCGCTGGCAACCATGGTGCTTCCCGAACTGCGCGCGCTGGCCAATCGGTCCGGCGTCAAGGGCACCTCGGGAATGCGCAAAAGCGAACTGATCGCCGCGATCCGGGCAACCCGGCAAGGCGGCCACGCCAACGGCGCGTCGCCCAACGGCGGCGCTGGCGGTGAATCAGAGGACAACCGCGACACCAAGGTCGCCAACAGCCACAGCGACTCCGCGGTCGAAGACGCACCGCGTAGCGATTCCGGCGAGCGGCCATCCTCCGGCGACAACGCGGGGGAGCAGAACAACCGGAACGACAAGAAGCAACAGAACGAGAACGACAAACCCGCCCGCGACCAGCAGGACAAGTCCGACGACCGCGAGTCCGACAAGGACTCCGACCGTGGCGGCGACCGACAGAACTCCGGCGGACAACAGAACCGCGGCGGCTCGAACCAGAACCAGAACCAGCAAGACGACGACGGTGACGGGCGCGGTGGCCGCCGAGGCCGCCGATTCCGGGAACGCAGGCGTCGCGGCGATCGTCCGGGCGACGGCGGCGGCGCTGGTGGCGGTGACACCGAACTACGCGAAGACGACGTCGTTCAGCCGGTCGCCGGCATCCTCGACGTGCTCGACAATTACGCGTTCGTGCGCACCTCCGGTTACCTCGCCGGCCCGCACGACGTCTACGTGTCGATGAACATGGTGCGCAAGAACGGCTTACGCCGCGGCGACGCGGTGACCGGCGCAGTCCGGGTGCCCAAGGATGGGGAACAACCCAACCAGCGGCAGAAGTTCAACCCCTTGGTGCGTTTGGACACCGTCAACGGCGGCCCGGTCGAAGACGTCAAGAAGCGTCCCGATTTCACCAAGTTGACGCCGTTGTACCCCAACCAGCGGCTACGGCTGGAAACCACCCCCGACCTGCTGACCACGCGGGTCATCGACCTGATCATGCCGATCGGAAAGGGTCAGCGCGCACTGATCGTGTCGCCGCCCAAGGCCGGTAAGACCATGATTCTGCAGAGCATCGCCAACGCGATCACTCAGAACAACCCGGAATGCCACCTGATGGTTGTGCTCATCGACGAGCGGCCTGAAGAGGTCACCGATATGACACGCTCGGTCAAGGGTGAGGTCATCGCCTCGACGTTCGACCGGCCGCCGTCAGACCACACCTCGGTCGCCGAGCTGGCCATCGAGCGCGCGAAGCGACTCGTGGAACAGGGCAAAGACGTCGTCGTGCTGCTCGACTCGATCACCCGGCTGGGCCGCGCGTACAACAACGCGTCGCCGGCGTCGGGCCGCATCCTGTCCGGTGGTGTCGACTCGACCGCGCTCTACCCGCCGAAGCGTTTCCTCGGCGCCGCCCGCAACATCGAGGAGGGCGGATCGTTGACGATCATCGCCACCGCGATGGTCGAGACCGGATCCACTGGTGACACAGTCATTTTCGAGGAGTTCAAGGGGACCGGTAACGCCGAGCTCAAACTCGACCGCAAGATATCCGAGCGTCGGGTGTTCCCCGCCGTCGACGTGAACCCGTCGGGTACTCGAAAGGACGAATTGCTGCTGTCGCCGGACGAGTTCTCGGTCGTGCACAAGCTGCGCCGCGTCCTGTCCGGCCTGGATTCGCACCAAGCCATCGACCTGTTGATGTCACAACTGCGAAAGACCAAGAACAACTACGAGTTCCTGGTTCAGGTGTCGAAGACGACCCCGGGCATGGACAACGACTAAACCGGCGATTAGCACACCGCCTCTGCCGGGCAACATCGCCCGTCCCGCTTTGCAGCTCACGGTGCGGCGGTAACCTGCGCCTGTCGTAATCCGACGGGAAAGCGGTGAGCCGTGGCGGACACTATTCAGCAACTGCTTCGTACCCGCATGGGCGACTCCACGCCGGCGGTCAAATACGGCGATCGGGTATGGACCTGGCGTGAGCATCTGGCGGATGCCTCGGCGTCCGCCGCCGCATTGATCGGCATCGCCGATCCCAAGCGCCCACTGCACGTCGGCGCGCTGCTAGGCAACACACCCGAGATGCTCACCGCGATGGCGGCGGCCGCACTCGGTGGCTACGTGCTGTGCGGCATCAACGACACGCGGCGCGGCGCGGCGCTGGCCAAAGACATCGTGCGCGCCGACTGCCAAATGCTGCTCACCGATCCGGACCATCGCGCGCTGCTCGACGGACTGGATCTGCCCGGAGTTCGCGTCCTGGACGTCACCAGCGACGAGTGGTCGGGCCTGCTCGCGGCGCCCGGACCGCTGGTGCCGCATCGCGAGGTCGTGCCGACGGACACGCTTATGATGATCTTCACCTCGGGAACCAGCGGCGAACCTAAGGCCGTCCAGATAACTCACTTGACCGTTATCTTCGCCGGCGCCAACCTGATTGATCGGTTCGAGGTCGATTCGTCGGGCACCTGTTACCTGTCGATGCCGCTCTTTCACTCCAACGCCCTGCTCGCCGGCTGGAGCGTGGCGGTCGGCTCCGGCTCGGCGATGGTGCCCGCCACCTTCTCGGCGTCCGGTCTGCTGTCCGACCTACGCCGCTATGGCGCCACCTACATGAACTACGTCGGCAAGCCGTTGGCCTACGTGCTGGCCACTCCCGAGCAGCCCGACGACGCGGACAACCCGCTGCGGGTCGCGTTCGGGAACGAGGCCAGCGACCGCGACATTGCCGAATTCAGTAGGCGTTTCGATTGCACGGTCTGGGACGGCTTCGGCTCCAGCGAAGGCGCGATCATCATCACCCGCGAGGACGGCTGCCCGCCCGGCTCGCTGGGACAAGGCTTTCCGGGTGTCGGCATCTACAACTCCGACACGCTCGCCGAATGCGCGGTGGCCGAGTTCGATGACCACGGCACGCTGATCAACCCCGACGACGCGATCGGTGAGTTGGTCAACACTACCGGGGCGGGCATGTTCGCCGGCTATTACAACGACCAGGAGGCCACCGACGCGCGCCTGCGGAACGGCATGTTCTGGTCCGGCGACCTTGCCTACCGCGACGCCGACGGCTGGATCTACTTCGCCGGCCGCAGCGGGGATTGGTTGCGGGTCGACGGGGAGAACATGACCACCGCTCCGATCGAGCGCATCCTGCAGCGGCTGCCGGCAGTCAGCCAGGTCGCGGTGTATGCGGTACCCGATGAGCAGGTGGGGGACCAGGTGATGGCGGCCTTGGTGCTGGTGGACGGTGCCGACCTGACGCCGGCCGACTTCAGCCGATTTCTGGCAGGCCAGCCGGATCTCTCACCGAAGGCCTGGCCGCGGCACGTCTGGACCACCGACAGCCTGCCCACCACCGCCACCAACAAGATCCTCAAACGGCAGCTGAGCGCGCAGGGCAGCACCCCTGACGGCGGTCTGCTGTGGATTCGGGTCGGCCGCGACACCGGTTACGCCGTCGTCGACCGTTCCAGCAAAGCCCAGGTCAGCCCGGGTTAGCGTCGGCGCCGCCCCGGGAATGCGCGGACGGCGGCAGGCGTTTAGGGACACAGCGGCTGAGCTGGCATAATCAACAGCCGAAGTTCAGGTTCCGGTTCACGTCCTTCGATGACCAGCACATTGGGCGACCCGGCGACCGACTACTGAAGAGGACACCATGAAAGCTGACATTCATCCCGCCTACGGCGAGACCACCGTGGTCTGCGGTTGCGGTAACACCTTCCAGACCCGCAGCACCAAGGAAAACGGCCACATCGTGGTCGAGGTCTGCTCGCAGTGCCACCCGTTCTACACGGGTAAGCAGAAGATTCTGGACAGCGGTGGCCGGGTCGCTCGCTTCGAGCGGCGTTACGGCAAGCGCAAGGCCGGTGCCGAGAAGGAAGCCTCGGCCGACAAGTAGCAGGATCGACGCCCGAACTGTCGCGTTCACCGCACAGGACGGGCGTCGTTTTGCGTTCGGAGTTGTTCCGATAGTGAGCCGGCTCGCGCGGAAGGAGGAGCATGACTCAGGCGATTGACACGCTGGTGGCCGAGCATGCCGACCTCGAGCGTCAACTGTCCGATCCCGAACTGCACAACGATCCCGCCAACGCGCGCAAGGTCGGGCGTCGGTTCGCGCAACTGGCCCCGATCGTCGCGACCCACCGCCAGCTCACGTCGGCGCGCGACGATCTGGAAACCGCGCGCGAATTCGCCGTCGATGACGCGTCGTTCGCCGACGAGGTCACCGAGCTGGAAACCCGGGTCGATGAGTTGGAGACCAAGCTCAGCGACATGCTGGCGCCACGCGACCCGCATGACGCCGACGATGTGGTGCTCGAGGTCAAATCCGGTGAGGGCGGCGAGGAATCGGCGCTGTTCGCCGCGGACCTGGCCAGGATGTACATCCGCTACGCGGAACGGCACGGCTGGAATGTGACGGTCCTGGACGAGACCTACTCGGATTTGGGTGGCTACAAAGACGCGACGCTGACGATCGCCAGCAAGGGCGACTCGGCCGACGGCGTGTGGTCGCGCCTGAAATTCGAGGGCGGCGTGCACCGCGTGCAGCGGGTGCCGGTCACCGAATCCCAAGGCCGCGTTCATACTTCGGCGGCCGGCGTGCTGGTCTATCCCGAGCCCGAAGAAGTGGGTGAGGTGCAGATCGACGAGTCGGACCTGCGCATCGACGTCTACCGGTCATCCGGAAAGGGCGGCCAGGGCGTCAACACCACCGACTCGGCGGTCCGAATCACCCACCTGCCCACCGGAATTGTGGTCACCTGCCAAAATGAGCGTTCGCAGCTGCAGAACAAGGCACGCGCGATGTTGGTGCTGGCCGCTCGACTACAGGCGTTGGCTGAAGAACAGGCGCTGGCCGACGCGTCGGCGGACCGGGCCAGCCAGATCCGCACGGTGGACCGCAGCGAACGCATCCGGACCTACAACTTTCCGGAGAACCGGGTGACCGATCATCGCATCGGTTACAAGGCGCACAATCTCGATCAGCTTCTCGACGGAGACGTCGACGCACTCTTCGACGCTCTGAGCGCCGCCGACAAGCAGTCCCGGCTGCAGCAGGCATGACAACTCGGCTGCGCTCCGCGATCGACTCCGCGACGACGCTGCTCGCAGACGCTGGAATCGACTCCGCGCGTTACGATGCCGAGGAATTGGCGGCGCACGTCGCCGGTACCGAGCGCGGCCGGCTGTCTCTGCTCAGCCCACCCGACGACGTGTTCTTCGACCACTACAACGCCGCGGTCACGGCGCGATCCCGCCGCGTACCGTTGCAGCACCTCACCGGCACCGCCGCGTTCGGGCCACTGACGCTGTCGGTCGGTCCCGGGGTTTTCATCCCACGCCCGGAAACCGAGGCGATGCTGGAATGGGCGGTCGCGCAGACTCTTCCGGCCAAACCCGTCGTCGTCGACGTCTGCACCGGTTCGGGTGCGCTGGCGCTCGCACTGGCGCGGCATTGGCCGTACGCGCGGGTGATCGGCCTCGACGACTCCGATGCCGCGCTTGATTACGCGCGCAAAAATGCCGCCGGCACTCCGGTGCAGTTCGTGTGCGCCGACGTGACCGATCCGGGTGTGCTGACCGAGCTGGACGGCCAGGTCGATCTCGTGGTGTCCAACCCGCCGTATGTGCCAGATGGCGCCGAGCTCGAACCCGAGGTGACTGAACACGATCCGCCACATGCTGTGTTCGGGGGCCCGGACGGCATGGCGGTGATTCCGGCCGTTACCCGGCTCGCGGGACGCTTGTTGCGCCCCGGTGGGCTGTTCGCCGTCGAGCACGACGACACCACATCTTCAGTGACCGCTGAAACGATCAGCAGCACACAGCTTTTCGACGATATCGTGGCACGAACCGATCTGACCGGACGTCCCCGATTCGTGACGGCCCGCATCAAGGGCGGCCGCAGATGAGCGACGTGATCGACTGCACCCACCCCGAACAACGTTCTCGTGGAATCTCATCGGCGGCTGCGGCCGTCAAAAACGGTGGGCTGGTGGTTCTTCCGACCGACACAGTGTATGGCGTGGGCGCCGACGCTTTTGACAGCGCGGCGGTGGCCGCGCTGCTGGCTGCCAAGGGCCGTGGCCGCGACATGCCGGTTCCGGTGCTGGTCGGCTCGTGGCACACGATCGACGGCCTGGCCCTCTCCGTCTCCACGGCGATGCGCGACCTGATCCGCGCGTTCTGGCCCGGCGCGCTGAGTCTGGTGGTCCGGCAGGCGCCATCGGTGCAGTGGGATCTCGGCGACGCTCGGGGCACGGTGATGCTGCGCATGCCGTTGCACCCTGTCGCGATCGAACTGCTGCGCGAGGTCGGGCCGATGGCGGTATCCAGCGCCAACGTGTCCGGCCGGCCGCCGGCAGTGGACGCGGAGAACGCCCGCGAGCAATTGGGCGATCTTGTCGACGTCTATCTCGATGCCGGCCCCTCAGCTCAACAGGCCGCCTCGACGATTCTCGATTTGACCGGTGCCGAACCGCGCATCTTGCGAGCCGGCCCGGTCAGTGCCGCGGGTATCGCCGAGGTGCTGGGCCTGGACGTCGCGAGTTTGTCCGGCTGACCTGGTAGGCGCCTCAGTTCGATCTCAGGGCGGTGCATTACGGTTTTTCGGATGGTCAGCGGTGCCGACAACCTCGCCGGCGGTCTGCTCGCACTGGCTGATCGTGGCGCGGGTGTCCCGTTGCGTGAGCTCGCGCTCGTCGGTCTGACCGCCGCGATCATCACCTACTTCGTGACCGGGCCGGTGCGCGTGATGGCGACCCGATTCGGCGCGGTGGCCTACCCGCGCGAACGCGATGTGCATGTGACGCCCACCCCACGGATGGGCGGGCTGGCGATGTACATCGGGGTCGTCGCGGCGGTGTTCCTCGCATCGCAGCTTCCGGCCCTGACCCGTGGTTTCGTCTACTCCACAGGCATGCCCGCGGTGGTGTGGGCCGGTGGGCTGATCATGGGCATCGGCCTGATCGACGACCGCTGGGGGCTCGATGCGCTGACGAAGTTCGCCGGTCAGATCACCGCGGCCAGCGTGCTGGTGACGATGGGGGTCGCCTGGAGCGTTCTCTACATCCCGCTGGGTGGAGTGGGGACCATCGTGCTGGACCAGGCGTCGTCGATCCTGCTCACGCTGGCGCTGACGGTGTCGATCGTGAACGCGATGAACTTCGTCGATGGTCTGGACGGACTGGCCGCCGGGCTGGGGCTCATCACCGCGCTGGCGATCTGCATGTTCTCCGTCGGACTGCTGCGTGACCACGGCGGTGACGTGCTGTTCTACCCGCCTGCGGTCATCTCGGTGGTGCTGGCCGGAGCCTGTCTGGGCTTTCTGCCGCACAACTTCCATCCGGCCAAGATCTTCATGGGCGATTCCGGTTCGATGCTGATCGGCCTGATGCTGGCCGCGGCTTCGACGACGGCCGCGGGGCCGATCTCACAGAACGCTTACGGCGCCCGGGATGTGTTTGCTCTGCTGTCGCCATTCCTCTTGGTTGTGGCAGTCATGTTCGTGCCGATGCTCGACTTGCTGCTGGCGATCGTGCGGCGCACCCGGGCGGGCCGAAGCGCGTTCAGTCCCGACAAGATGCACCTGCATCACCGTCTGCTGCAGATCGGTCACTCGCACCGGCGCGTCGTACTGATCATCTACTTGTGGGTGGGCATCGTGGCTTTCGGCACCGCAAGCACGATCTTCTTCAATCCGCGCGATACCGCCGCGGTCATGTTGGGCGCGATTGCGATTGCGGTTTTCGCGACGCTGATCCCGCTTTTGCGACGCCGTGACGACGTCTACGACGAGGAGTAGTAGGGTCCTGGTCGATGTGGTACGGTGCTGGTAGAACCCGAATTAACCTCGCGGGTTGCCGGCCACCGGCAGACGGAGTCCGCTCCGATCCTGTCGACTTACGACCGACAAAGGGGAGTTGTCCCTTGGGTGATGCGAGTGCGGTGAAAGCGCTCCGATACGCTCTACGGGCCACGCACGAGCAACCAAGCAACTCCCCCCGAACGAGGACTGAGGTGCTGCAGTGACTACACCAGCGCAAGACGCGCCGTTGGTGTTTCCCTCCGTTGCTTTCCGGCCGGTTCGACTGTTCGTTACCTCTCTTGCGCTCACCGTCGTCGCGGTCGCAATCGCTGCTTGGCTCGGCAGTCCGAAGGTCGGCTTGTTCTTCGGATTGGGACTTCTGCTGGGTTTGCTCAACGCCCTCGGTGTGCAGCGCTCGGTCGCGGCTATCACCGCGGATGCACACCCGCTGAAAAAGAAAATGGCGCTGAATTCAGCCACACGGCTGCTGGTCATCACGACGATCGGATTGGCGATCGCATTCGTCTTCCGGCCCGCGGGGCTTGGCGTGGTATTCGGGCTCGCGCTCTTCCAGGTGTTGCTGGTGCTGACGACGGCGCTCCCCGTGATGAAGAAGCTGCGTGCTGGGTCGGCCGACGCGATTGAAGGGACGGAAAACAGCAATGACTGAGGCGTTTCTGGCCGAAGGCGCGATCGAGGTCGGTCATCACGAAACCGCCAAGTGGTTCGGTTTGACCGTCAACGTCGACACCGTGACCTCGTCCGCGATCGCTGCCGTCATCGTCATCGGGCTCGCATTCTTTCTTCGCGCCAAAGTCACCTCGACGGGTGTTCCGGGCGGTGTTCAGTTGTTCTTCGAGGCGATCACCGTTCAGATGCGCAATCAGATCGAGAGCGCGATCGGCATGCGAATCGCACCGTTCGTGTTACCGCTTGCCGTCACGCTTTTCGTCTACATCCTGATCTCGAACTGGTTGTCGGTGCTGCCGTTGCAATACTCCGACCACGGGCAAACAACCGAGTTGCTCTCGTCGGCGGCGGCGGACATCAACTACGTGCTCGCGCTGGCCCTCTTCGTGTTCATCTGCTACCACGCGGCGGGGATCTGGCGCCGCGGCATCATCGGACACCCGGTCGCGGTGCTCAAGGGGCACGTTGCCGTGCTGGCGCCGATCAACGTGGTGGAAGAGCTTGCCAAGCCGATCTCGCTGTCGCTCCGACTTTTCGGCAATATCTTCGCCGGCGGCATCCTGGTCTCGTTGATCGCGCTGTTCCCGCCGTACATCATGTGGGCGCCCAACGCGATCTGGAAAGCATTCGACCTATTTGTCGGCGCGATTCAGGCGTTCATCTTCGCGCTGCTGACGATCTTGTACTTCAGTCAAGCGATGGAGCTGGAAGGGGAACACGAGTAAGACCGCAGGACAATCGCTGGCTCCCAACACCACAACAGACTTGGTAGACCGCTACCAAATATCAAGGAGGATAAGCAATGAACCCCACAATCGCTGCTGGCGCCCTCATCGGCGGCGGGCTGATCATGGCAGGTGGCGCGATCGGCGCCGGTATCGGTGACGGTGTCGCCGGTAACGCGCTGATCTCCGGCATCGCCCGGCAGCCCGAGGCGCAAGGCCGACTGTTCACACCGTTCTTCATCACGGTGGGTCTGGTCGAGGCCGCCTACTTCATCAACCTGGCCTTCATGGCGCTGTTCGTCTTCGCCACCCCAGTCAAGTAACAGTCGAGATGGGTGACATGAGCGCTTTGGTCGTTGCCGAGGGAGGGGGGAGCAACTTCCTCGTCCCTAACGGCACCTTCTTCGTCGAGCTGGCCATTTTCTTGATCGTGCTCGGCGTGATCGGCACCTTCGTGGTTCCGCCGATCTCGAGGGTGCTCAAAGAGCGCGAAAACATGGTCACCAAAACGGCTGCCGACAACAAGAAATCGGCCGAGCAGTTCGCCGCCGCCCAAGAGGACTACGAGCACGCATTGTCCGCGGCTCGGGTTGCGGCGTCGGCTGCTCGCGACGAGGCTCGGGCAGAGGGCCGAAAGGTCGTCGACGAAAAGCGTCGACAGGCCGAGGAGCAGGTTTCCTCGACTCTGCAAGACGCAGCCGAGCAGCTCAAGCGAGAGGGTGACGCCGTGGCTGCGGACCTTCGCACGCGGGTGGAGAGCCTCTCCACCACGCTGGCGAGCCGCATCCTCGGCGTCGAGATCTCCACCTCGGTCTCGGGACGGTAAGCACCAAATGTCAACATTCATCGGGCAGCTCATCGGGTTCGCCGTCATCGTGTGGCTGGTCGTGCGCTTTGTCGTGCCGCCGGTGCGCACGATGATGGCGAACCAGCAAAACGCGGTCCGCCAGCAACTGGCGGACTCCGC
>Ga0209113_1000092_pt1 | contig 18405 bp, 19 predicted proteins | sample TexAe_RefH0_O1_FD_187951 | JGI IMG/M metagenome (GOLD analysis project Ga0209113, IMG submission 187951) | Forest soil microbial communities from Davy Crockett National Forest, Groveton, Texas, USA - Texas A ecozone_RefH0_O1 (SPAdes) (version 2) | ecosystem: Environmental > Terrestrial > Soil >... | reverse complement strand
CCCGCCGCGAGCATGGGCGTACGGATCGGATCCGATGGCGTGGTTGAGGTGAGCGGCCCGTGTGTGATGCGTGGCTACTGGCGTAACCCGAAGCTCACCGCAGAGGTGCTGCACGACGGTTGGCTGCGTACTGGAGATGTCGGTGCCCTCGGCGCCGACGGCAACCTGACCCTCGTCGGGCGCAGCGGCGACATGTACATCCGGGGCGGCTATAACGTCCATCCTGCCGAGGTAGAGCGTGCGCTTTCCGGCCACGCCGCAGTGAAACATGCTGCCGTCGTGGGGCGCTCGGCTCCGGTGATCGGGGAGATCGGCGTCGCGTGCGTGGTGCCGGCGGACGCCGCCAGGCCGCCGACGCTGGCCGAGCTGCGGACTCACGTGGCCGACGAACTGGCCGACTACAAGGCGCCCGACGAGCTCCTCATCGTCGACGAACTGCCACTGACGGCGATGCTCAAGCCCGACCGACTTGCATTGCGCGAGCTGATCACGTCGCACCACAGCGACATTCAACGTCGACGACCGCCAGCATGAGAGGACGTCTCGCGCCAATTCCTCATCGCCCTGCAGCAAGACTAATGCATTGACATTAATAATGTTCGCTGCAATGCTGGCGTGGCGTGCGTCACATCACGTCCTCACTCGATCTGCCAGCACACCGTAGGAGCGAACATGCCGGAAGTCGGTACGGCGTCGGACGGTCCGCTGGCCGGCCTCGTGGTGGTCGACCTGTCGACGACGCTGCCCGGAGCACAGGCGACGCAGTTCCTCGCCGATTGCGGCGCCGAGGTGATCATGATCGAGCCGGCCGACGGTAGTCCGCTGCGCGAGCTCGCCGGCTGGCCCGCGCTACTGCGTGGAAAGCGCAGCGTGACATTGAATCTGCATGACGACGCCGATCTGGAACGATTGCGTGCATTGCTGCGCCGCGCCGACGTCATGGTGAACACGATGCGGCCGGCCACCGCCGAGCGCATCGGACTTACCCACGACACGTTGTCCCACGCCTACCCGCGACTCGTCGTCGCGACGATCACCGGATGGGGTTCGACCGGGCCGTTCCGTCACTACAAGGGCTGGGAGGCCCTGGTGATGGCGAAGACCGGTGTCATGCACGAAAAGCGCGGACTCACGACAAGGCCGGGACCGGCGTACACCACGTTCCCCTACGCTTCGTGGGGAGCCGCCCACGCCGCTGTGCAGGGCGTGCTCGCCGCGTTGCTCGAGCGGGAAAGCAGCGGGCGCGGCCAAACCGTCGAAACCAACCTGGTCACCGGCATGGGTTCGATGGATCCCTACAACTGGTTCTACGAGATGGTGCTGGAACGGTATCCGGGCGCCTTCGAACCCATGGACGCCGCCTACGACGATCGAGGCAGGCCCCAGGCGTATCTCATCTACGCACTCCTGGTGTGTCCGACGAAGGACGGTCGCTGGCTGCAGTTCGCGCAGGTGTCGCCCAAGCTGATCGGTGCCTGGCTCACCGAACTCGACCTGCTGAAGGAGCTCGGTGACCCGAAGTGGCAGGGCTTTCCGATGCTGCCGACCCCCGAGCTGCGCACCGAGTGGTGGGACATGATGATCGAGCGGGTGGGGGCCCGCACGCTCGCCGAGTGGCAGCAGGCCATGACCGAGAACCTCGACCTGAGCGGCGAACTCTTCCGAAGTCCCGCGGACTCGCTGGACCACCCCCAGACCGCCCACGAAGGCCGTGCAGCCAACGTCATCGACCCCGATCTCGGACCGGTACGCCAACCGTCGACCCTCATTCATGCCGACGGCAAACCACTGACCCAGCTTCGGCGGGCACCGCGAATCGGCGAGCACAACGACGTCGTGTCGTTCGCGCCCGCCGACGCCGACAGGGCCCGCGTAGGCTCCGAGGCACCGCCGCTGACGGGCGTGACGGTGCTGGAGTTCGGCAGTATGTTCGCCGGACCGTACGGCGCGACCCTGCTCGCCGACCTGGGCGCCCGGGTTATCAAGGTCGAGCCACTGGAGGGCGACAACATCCGCAACCTCGTCGCCTTCCCCGAAGCCGGTGGCGCAAAGGTGTTGCAGGGCAAGGAAAGCGTCGCGATCGACTTCACCAAACCCGAAGGCCTTGAGCTGGTGTACGAACTGGCCAAGCGGTCCGACATCGTGCTGCAGTGCTTCCGGGGCAAGGCCGCCGAGCGGGCGAAGATCGACGAGGCATCGTTGCGGGGGGTTAACCCGGACTTGGCGTTCGTGACGACCTCGGGCTACGGCGTCGACGGCCCGTTCGCGCACCGCGCCGCCTACGCACCGTCGGTCGGCGCGGCGTCCGGCCTGGCGCTGGTCGACAGCCACGACACGGGTGAGCCACCCACCGACCTGGACGACCTCCACCGCCGAGCGGTCAAACTCCACGCGGGCGGGGCCGTCCCCGCCGTGCAATCCGACGGCATCGCCGCGCACGGTGTCGGTTCGGCGCTGCTGATTGCGTTGTACGCCAAGCGGATTGGACGGCCGCTGTCCAATGTCGTCACCACCATGCTCGGGACCGTTCAGCAGGCGATGATCCCGTACAACGCAAGTTACGCGACGCGTCCCGCCGAGACGGCCGCCGACGAACAGTTCTTCGGCATGAATGCCCTGTACCGGATGTACCGCGCGGCCGACGGTTACGTCTTTCTCGCTGCGCCATTGCCGCGCGAATGGCCGGCGCTGGCGAAGGCGATGTCGCCCTACGTCGACTTGCACGCCGACGAGCGCTTTGCCGACGCCGAATCTCGCGCGCGGCACGACGACGAGCTAATCGCTGCACTGACAACCGTTTTCGCTAGCAAGACCAAGCTGGAGTGGGAGCACGAATTGTCCGCCCAGGACGTCGGGTGCGTCGAGGTGGTAGAGGCCAACTCCGAGCTGGTGCTGCAGACCGACCCGTATTTCGACGCCGGCTACTCGGTGCGGGCGCACAGCCCGATCTTCGAAGAGCACCGCCGGCTCGCGCCGCTGTGCCGGTTCTCGCGCTCACGCACACGGGCCGACGCGGGATGCGCCATCGGCCAGCACACCGATGCGGTGCTGCGCGAAATCGGATTGGACGACGCCACCATCGTCGACCTGAGGGCGAAGGAGATCGTAGGCGGCGGTTGACGGATTAGTCGTCGTCGGCGATCAGCGCGCGCGTTTCGTACGACACCGGCGCCGTCAGCATTCCGACCCAGGTGTCGACGTAGTTGTGCAGTTGTGCCTCGCTGAGGCCGTGCCCGGCGCGAGCGGAAGCGGCCAGCACGTTGATCAGGCTGATGTAGAGCTGGAAGGTACGGCCACGCCGGATCCGCTCAGGCAAGTCCTGCAGCGCCGCGTCGACCAGTTCCTCCAGCTTTTCCTGGGTCCACTCGTCGTCGACGTGGTCCGGCCAGTACTCGCTACGGGCACGTGGATCCTCCATCAGCCGCGCCAGAAACGGCGCGAACATCTCGCCCGCAGCGATGCTGTTCGCCAGCGGGCGCACCAGCAGCCACACCACCGCACGGGGATCCGCCTCCTTGCCTTCCTCGCGCATGCTCGCGAGCATCTCTTGGCGATCTGTCCCGAGTGAGGCTTGGCGATAGGAGATCAGCGCGCGAATCAGACCGTCGCGGGACCCGAAGTGATAGCGGATCACCGAGGTGTTGGACTGCCCGGCGGCCTGCTGGATCTCCCTCAGCGTCACCGCCTCGATGCCGCGGGTGGCGAAGAGCCGCTCGGCGACTTCCATCAACATCACCCGGGTCGATTCACCCGAGGCATTGCGCCGGCGTGCCCCTGCCGCCGATTCAGTGCTCGTCATGGATCTCCTCAAGGTCCGCCTCAGTCTTACCGGCGTTACAGCATCACGAGAAATAATAATGCTGATGCATTAGAAAGTGTGGACTTCCGGCGGTCCGGCTGGCATCATTCGAATGAGCGACGGACCCATGGAGGGCCAATGAGCATGATCTGGACGAATTCGGGTGACTCCCACTTCCTGGAACCCGACGACCTGTGGCAGTCCCGCCTGCCCAAGGCGCTGGCCGACCTGACGCCGCACGCCGAGAAGGATGCCGACGGTGAGTACGAAACCGTCTCGGTCGACGGACAGATCTTCCGGCGCAAGCTGCCGTCCTCGGCGATGGAGGCCTTCATCGAGGAGAGCATGAAGCCGCAAGGCATCCGCGACGCGAAGGCACGATTGGGCGACTTGGACAAAGAGGGCGTCTGGGGCGAGGTGATCTTCCCATCGCTGGGCATGTGGGGCTCGACCTTTCGCACTCCTGAACTGCTCAAGGCATGCATGCGCGCCAGCAACGAGTGGGCGCTGGAGGAGATCTGCGCGGTGTCGCCGCGCTATGTGGTGACCGCCCAGGTGTCGACGCTGATCGTTGAGGACGCCGTCGAGGAATTGCATTGGGCCGCAGGCAAAGGCTTCAAGGCGGTGTTCTTGCCGACGACACCGCACCCGAGCGCCCCGGACTGGCATCGCAAGGAGTGGGAGCCGTTCTGGGCTGCGGCTGAGGAGGCCGGAATGGTGATCGCGTTCCACATCGGCACCGATCCGGTCGACATGACGGTCGGTGGCGCCAGCGGCGGGGCGGGCATGGTGTACCGCGGGCCGGGTGGGGCAGTGATGAATTACGCCGAGACCACGTTCTCCGGACAGCGGGCAGCGATGAAGATGGTCGCCTCCGGCGCATTGGACCGCCACCCCGACCTTCGGGTACTGATCTCCGAAGGCGGCGCGACCTGGGTGCCGTTCCTCGGTGACCGGATGGTCGAGGGCTACCGTCAACACCATATGGCGGTGCGGCCCAAGCTGACTCGTAGTCCCAAGGAGATCCTCTACACGCAGGTGTATGCGTCATTCCAGCACGACGAGACCGCGGTCGCCGCCTACGAGCACATGGGTTACAAGAACGTGATGTTCGGCAGCGACTACCCGCACATGGAAGGCACCTTCGGCCACACCCAGGACACCCTGAAGGGGCTGTTCGACGGCGTGAGCGACGAGACTCGACTGCGCATCACCCAGGGCACGTTCTACGAATTGTTCCCGGATGTGCCGCCCATCCCTGCCGAAAAGTTCTGAGCGCGTGCCTACTTCGTCCGGACTACGTGACGTCGCGATCGTGGGTGTCGGCGCCACACCCTATTACAAGCGCGGCGGATCATTGCCGAAGTCGATCACCGAGTTGGCCGGCGAGGCCATCCTGGCGGCGTGTGAGGATGCCGGCGTTCCGGTGACCGACGTCGACGGCTTCGCTTACTACTCGGGTGCCAGCGCGGGCTACACCGAGAAGATGGACACCGCCGACTTCGTGGAAACGCTTGGGATTCCGGAAGTTCGCTTTACCGCCGCACTGACCTCGGGCGGCGGTGGTTCGGCGGGCGCGATCGGGCTGGCCCGGGCCGCCATCGTGGCCGGCGATGCCTCGGTAGTCGTGACGGTGATGGCGCTGCAACAATCCAAACAGCGCCTCGGCTCAGTCTTCTCGGCGATCGAACCCGATCCGATCAATTCGTTCCTGCAGCCGTCCGGGCTGTTCGGACCTGGGCAGTTGATGTCGGTCATGGCTCGTCGGCACATGCACCTCTACGGCACCCGCCGCGAGGCATTCGCCGAGATAGCCCTCTCGACACGAGCCAACGCGGCGAATCGGCCGAAGGCGATGCACCCCGAACCGCTGACACTCGAGGACTATTTCAACGCTCGGATGATCGCAGAACCGTTGTGCCTCTACGACTTCTGCCAGGAGACCGACGGGGCGGTGGCCGTGATCACCACCAGCATGGATCGCGCCAAGGATCTGAAGCAGCCGCCGGTGCCGGTGGTCGCCGCCGCCCACGGCGGTGTGCGGGACTGGGGTAGGGCCTTTGCGTGGATGGGGATGCCCGACGAATACTTCGCCTCCTCGGGCAACGCGCCCATCGCCAAGCGGCTCTACGAGCAGGCCGGCATCGGCGCCGCCGACATCGACGTCGCGTTGCTCTACGACCACTTCAGCCCGATGGTGCTGATGCAGCTCGAGGACTACGGCTTCTGCGGCAAGGGGGAGGGCGGCGCATTCGTCGAAAGCGGAGCCATCCGGTACGACGGCGGCTCGATCCCGGTCAACACTCATGGCGGCCAACTCTCCGAGGCCTACATCATCGGGATGACCCACATCATGGAAGGAGTCGAGCAGATGCGCGGCACCGCCATCAACCAGGTCGCCGATGCCGAACTCGCACTGGTCACCGGGGGACCGGCGAGCCTGCCTGTGAGTGGGCTCGTTTTGGGGCGCGCCGCATGAGTACTGCAGCTGTCACCCTGGCCACCACGATCCCTGGCGAGCACGTGCGGATCGCGGTCAACAAGGACACCGAGCCGTTCTGGATCGCCGCGAAGGAGCGGCGGCTGGTGGCGCCGCAGTGCGGCGACTGCCAGACCTTCCGTCTGCCGCCGACGCCGTTCTGCCCCAATTGTCAATCCAAGGCGGTGAATTGGGTCGAACTCAATGGTGAGGCCATCGTCTACAGCTTCGCCGTCGTGCACGGTTTCCCGGGTATGCCGGATCTGGTGTTGGTGCCGGCGGTCCTTGACCTGCCCGACGCGCCCGGGGCGCGGCTGGTCTCCAACATCGTCGACGTTGCGCCCGCCGACGTCACGATAGGAATGCCTGTCCACGTTGACTTCTCACCGATTTCCGACGGCTGGCTGCTCCCAGTCTTTCGGGTCGACGGCGAGGAGTGATGGAGATGTCGGACGAGAGCGCCCTGCACGAGAAGCCCCTCGAATTTCTTACCAGCATCGCCAACACCGGGGGATCGTGTGACGGCCAGGCGATCCTGCCGGTCAACGGTCACTTCCGTTGTACGTGCTCATGCGGGGACTGGGACGTCGAGGTCGACGATCCGCAGGAAGGCTTGCGGCAAGCAAGGATTCACACCGGCAGCGCTACCGACTGAAAATAGGAGTCGAAACCCGTGGGAAAACTCGATGGCAAGGTCGCCTTCATCACCGGAGCGGGCCGTGGGCAGGGACGCGCGCACGCGGTCCGGCTCGCGGCGGACGGTGCGGACATCATCGCGCTCGATATCTGCCGCGATATCGACTCGATCGACTATCCCAACGCCAGCCCCGAGGACCTCGACGAGACCGTCAAGCTTGTCGAGAAGGAGGGCAGGCGCATCGTCGCCCGCCAGGCCGACGTCCGCGACGCTGACGCCGTCGAGCAGGTGGCGGCCGACGGGCTTGCCGAGTTCGGGCGCCTCGACATCGTGATCGCGAACGCCGGGGTCATTCGGCTCGGTCCAGGTGGCAATCGGCGGCAGACCTTTCGCGACATCATCGACGTCAACCTGATCGGCGTGTGGAACACCGTCGAAGCCACCCAACGCGCACTGATCGACGGTGGTCGCGGCGGATCGATCGTACTGACCTCGTCGAGTGCTGGACTGAAGGGCACCGGCACGGATCGGGCTGGTGGACAGGCCTACACCGCGGCCAAACGCGGGCTAGTCGGCCTGATGCAGGTATGGGCGAACGAGTTCGCGCAGCATTCGATCCGCGTCAACACCATCCATCCGACCGGTGTCGCCACCGGAATGGTGATGAACGAGACCATGGGCAAGCTGCTGGAGGCCAACGACACCGCGGTCGCGGCGATGCAGAATGCGCTGCCCATCCAGATCCTGATGCCCGAGGACATCGCCAACGCGGTGGCGTTCCTGGTGTCCGAGGAGGCGAAGTTCATCACCGGTACCGCGTGGCCGCTCGACGCCGGCTTCGCGGTCCGTTGACAGTCCTGGTGGACGTCGAGGACTATTGCGTTCATCTCGCGACATAGTTAACCTAGTTGGATGAGTCTGCTGTGAACCGTCGCCGCAATTCGCGCTAATTTGACAGTGGACTGTCGTAGTATGCGAGCCGCGAGTGCTTCGAGTTCGCGCCCGTTCGGAGCCGCACGGAAGGACGTCATGATCCAGAACCAGCCAACGGCAACATGTCCGGTAAAGAGCGTCGATATGAACACTCCGGACTCGCCGGCGCTGACGCATTTCCACCTACTCGATGAGTGTCAGGACGAGGCCCGGCCGGTCTTCCGTAACACCGAGGCCGACATGGATTACTGGGTTTTCACCGACAATTCGGTGATCCTGGACGGACTCCAGCACCCGGAGCTCTGGTCCAGCAGCGTCATCGTGCCGACGGATCCGGAGCCGCCGTACACGTGGATCCCGATCATGATCGACCCGCCCGACCATGCCAAATGGCGTCAGGTGCTGGCGGAGTATTTCTCGCCAGGCCGCGTCAAGGGACTGCGCGACGCGCAGCAGAAGTTGGCTGCAGAACTCATCGAGCAAGTCGCGGCCGATGGCGGGTGCGATTTCGTGACGCGGATCTCGCGGGTGTTCCCATCGACGGTTTTCCTGACGATCATGGGCATGCCCGTGGAGGACCTCGAGCAGTTCCTGGCCTGGGAAGACATGATCCTGCACCAGAGCGGGGCAGGCGAGGAAGTCAACGCCGCGCGGCTCGAAGGCATGACACACGTGATGGGCTACTTCTCGGGCCTGATTCAGCAGCGGCGTGAAAACCGCGACCCAGATGCCGACGACATCGTCAGCAAGGCCATCGACTGGACGCTCGACGGTGAACCGATCAACGACCTGGAACTGCTCAACTGCCTTTTGTTGTTGTTCATGGCCGGCCTCGACACGGTCTCTAACCAGCTGTCGTACGCGATGCTGCATCTGGCCACCCATCCGACCGACCGCGCCCGGATCGTCGCCGAACCCGGGCTCATTCCGAGAGCGGTCGAGGAACTGCTTCGGGCTTATCCGATCGTGCAGACCGCGCGAAAGGCAACTCAGGACATGGACTTTCACGGATGCCCGGTCAAGGCGGGCGACATGGCGTCGTTCTCGCTGGCGTTCGCGGGCCGGGACGAGTCGGCCTATGACGATGCCCGCACGGTTGACTTCGACCGCGGCGTCACACGTCACTTGTCCTTCGGCGGCGGCCCGCATCGGTGCCTCGGTTCGCACCTCGCCCGACAAGAGATGGCGGTGGTCCTGGAGGAGTGGCACAAGCGCATTCCGGACTACGAGGTTTCCGGGCAGCCTATCGAGCACGGCGGCCAGGTGTTCGGCGTCGATTCGCTGAAGCTGACGTGGCGCTGAGGTGAGCGTGCCGCGCACACAGGACCGCGCGTGGCAGGTGATGCGACATTCCTTAACATTCGACGTGACCGATGCTGTTGAATCCGGTGAGCAGCTGACACAGGCGGCGTGGCTATTCCTCCCCGAGCGGCCGGTCGACGCGGCCGGCGTGCTGCTGTGTCTCGCCGGGGGCACGTACGACAAGCACTATTGGCACATCGACATCGACGGCTACCCCGGTTATAGCTTCGGCGAGCACCTGGCCGGCTCCGGGTTCGTCGTCGTCGCGGTGGATCACCTCGCAATCGGCGACAGCACCGATCCCACGGCGTTGGGACCGGTGGGGTTGGAGTTGCTGGCAAAGGGCGACGCCGAAGTCGCACGCCAGATCCGAGAACGGCTGCGGGGCGGCAACTTACACGAGGACCTTCCCCCAATTAATGCGCCCCTCATTGGCGTCGGTCATTCGATGGGCGCGTGCCTGGCGACGATGGTGCAGGCGACGACGCACCCGTACGACGCCGTCGTGCTGCTGGGCTACGGCGTGCAGATCACCAACGTGTATCAAGCCACTCCCGATGCGGCCGAACTGGAAGAGCGCATCCAGCAGACCATCGAGGCGTCCTGCCAGCTGAGTGGGGCCAAACCGACCGATGCTCACATCTACGCGCCTCGCGATTACCTTGCCGAGCTGTTCTATGCGGGCGAAGTTCCACAGGACGTGATAGACGCGGACACCGTCGTGCAGAGCCGGACGCCGCTGCGGGCGGCCGCCGAGGTCACCACCCCGGGAATGGTCGAGCGGTACGCGCCCCAGGTGGATGTCCCCGTCTTCCTCGGATTCGGCGCAGCGCTGGACGTTTCGCCGAACCCCTATGCAGAACCCGCCAACTACACCGGTTCTCCAGATGTGACATTGCACCTCGTTCCACGCTCAGGGCACTGTCACAATTTCGCGAGCCACCGCACCCAGCTGTGGGACCGAATCGCAAAGTGGGTAACGACAGTCGCACCCGCGGGCGAGCCGCTCAACGCTTAGGAGACACAGTGCCGAGTACCGTCGGATTCCTCGGCGCTGGACAACTCGGCGAACCGATGGTCGAGCGGTTGCTCAGCGCCGGCAACGATGTCGTGGTGTACGCCCGCCGCGAGGAGGTCCGCCGCCGATTAGAGGCGAAGGGCGCGGCGATAGCCGATTCGGTGGCCGACCTGGCGCGCCGCAGCGACATCCTCATCTCGTGCCTGTTCTCGGATGCGCAGTTACGCGAAACTGGGTTCAGCCCAGACGGTTTCATCGCCAACGCGAAGCCGGGCGCCATATTCGTTTCGCACACAACGGGCACACTGCCCACCCTCGAGGCGTTGCGGGATAGTTCTCCTTTGCCGCCAGTCATCCTCGATGCGCCGGTCAGTGGTACCGCCGACGACATCACCGCGGGCACCCTTACCGTGCTGATCGGGGGACCGAGTGACGCCGTCGCCTCGGTGGCGCCGATCCTGGCCGCTTACGCCGACCCAGTGGTGGCGACGGGCGAACTGGGCAGTGCGTTGGCGCTCAAGCTGATCAACAATCTCCTGTTCGCTGCCAATGCTCAACTTCTGGCTGCAGCAACGCAACTGGGTTCACAGCTTGGCGTCGAACCGAGCGTGTTGCTATCCACCCTGCAGGTGTGCAGCGCGCGAAGCCATGCGGCGGAGCAGGCGGAGCGTGTCGGCGGGATGGACCGGTTCGCCGAGTTAGCCGGGCCGTTCCTGCGCAAGGACATCGCGGCATGCCATGCCGCTGCGGCCGAGGCAGGTGTGGAGCTGGGGCTATTGGGCGCCGCCGTCCAGGAGGGGCCACTGGCCCTCGACTGAGGACGATGTCAGATCTGGCCGAGATACCGTTCGACCAGCGCGACTGATGTCTGCGGATAGCTGCGTGCTGTAGCGGCATCCAGTCCGTCGCGCACCAAAAGCCGGGCGAGGCGGCTGTTGATCAGCGACAGAACGAATGCGGCCAGCAATTGGTAATAGGCGATCTCGCCGGTCAGGGTCCCGCCGAATTGCAGGTATCGCCTGATGATTTCGTCGTCATCAGGTATGCCGGGCAGGCGAGTGAAGCCCAGCGCCTCGCACAGAAAGCGCTCGAACATCAGCCACCAACCCAGGTCGATGTCCGGTGGACCAGTGCTTGCGGTCTCCCAGTCGAACAGTGCGACGACCGACAAGTCGTCGCCGAAACACATGTTGCCGACCCGGGCGTCGCCCCACACCACTGTCTCGGCATCGGTGTCAGGTGCCGATTCAAGAAGCACCCGTAAGGCCTCGGCGAGCACGTCAGCACCGACTACCAGATCGGCGCGACACCACTCGTACCAGCCGCTGAGTTTGTCGAGGTAGCGCTGCAACGCCGTACGGGTCGGATCGACAACGCCGCGGAGGAATCGCAACGTGTCGGGGTCGTCGACGCGGTGCACATCGACCAGTGCGCGCAGCCCGTTGTCGCACAACAGGCCCCGATCGGCAGCGGACAGGTCGACGGTCCAGCCCCGCTTGTGCCAACTCGGAACGTCCGACGGTGTCCGCCCCCGCACGCGGCGCATCACATAGAACGGCGAGCCTAGAACCGCGGCGTCGCGCTCGATGCCGACGATGTCCGGTACTCGAATACCTTGCGTACCAAGCCGTTGCATCACGTCGGCCTGCCGCGGGGCGTCGGGCATTGTGAACAACTGGTGGTTTTCGGCCTGGGCGCGCAGCACCAGATCCTCGGCATGGCCTACGCCGAATTGGTCGATCCAGGCGGCGGTGAAGAACGCCGTTCGCCCGGAGTAACCGGCTGGCGGTGCGGTGAAACTGGAGACCTCGAAGGCGGTCCCTTCCGCAGCTGCCAGCCGGAGAGGCAACCAGGCCTGCATCACCTCGCCCACCCGGTCGCCGATGTCGCCACGCGTCGACGTGTACGCCATCACGAACCCCTTGCCAAGATACTGAACACTACTGTCAGAATAGCGGTCATGGATGACAGTCGGTTGAGCAGTCCGGCGCTTGGGGCCTATGTGCTTCCCGGACGTGTCACCGATCCGAGCGCCGTGGTCAGCCAGGCTCGGGCCGCCGAACGACTGGGCCTGCGCACGATGTGGCTCAGCGAGCGGTGGGGTACCAAGGACCTCGGCGTGATCGCCGGTGCGGTCAGCCAGGTCACCTCGGAGATCCGAATCGCTTCGGGCATCACGCATTTGCAGTCGCGTCATCCTGCATTGCTGGCGTCGCTGGCGATGACGGCGCAGGCGCTCTCGGGTGGCCGGTTCGTGCTTGGCGTCGGACGCTCGGTGGACGCCATGTGGAAGGCCGTCGGATTGCCGAGGTCGACCAATGCTTCGATCGTCGACCATGTCGACATCTTCCGCCGGCTGTGCCGGGGCGAGAAGGTGCGCTATGACGGACCCGCGGGCACGTATCCGTCGTTGCGGCTCAATGACTTGCCCGATCAGCCGGTGCCGCCGCTGGTCTTCGCGGCGATCGGGTCCAAGGGCCTGCAGCTCGCCGGCAGGCATTTCGACGGCGTGCTGTTGCATCCGTTCCTGACGACTGCCGCCGTGCGTCGTTCTGTGCAGCTCGTGCGCGGTGCCGAACGCGCGGCGGGCCGGCCGCTGGGAAGCGTGCGGGTATATGCCACGGTCGTGGTGGCCTGCGAGCTCCCCACCGACGAAGAACTCGCGGTGGTCGGAGCGCGGGCGGTGACCTACTACCAGATTCCGGGCTTCGGCGAGCGACTCGCGGACGTCAACAGATGGGATCCGGAGCCGTTGACGCTGTTGCGATCCCATCCGCTGCTTAATGGGATCCGAGGCTCGGCGGACTCGGTGCTCACCCGGGAACAACTCGTCGAGGTCGCATCGCTGTTGCCCGCGGCATGGACTGGCGATGCGGCGGCGATCGGATCGGCGTCCGCGTGCCACCAGGTATTCCAGCGCTACCGGGAGGCAGGGGCCGACGAGCTGGTGTTGCACGGAAGCGCGCCCGACCGGCTCGGCCCCCTCTTCGCGCAGGCAGACTGAGCACAGTTACCCGCAAAACAGTTAAATATTGAGCGGATTAGTTCTACGATTCGGCCATGGATCTGAAACTCCAACGCATCGCCGCGTGGGGCGGAATCGTCATGCTCGCGCTGTTCTTCGTCTTCTTCATGCTGATCGGCAAGCTCATTCCGCCGCTGTCACCGACGCTGAGTGCGCAGCAGGTAACCGACTTCCTCATTGCCAACAAGTTGCGGGTACGGATCGGTCTCGCGTTCAGCCTCCTCGCCGCCTGTGTCGCGTTGCCGTTCCTGGCCACGATCTGCCTGCGGGTGGGTCGGGTCGAGGGCAAGTGGGGCGTGTTGTCGGTGACCCAGATCTTCGCCGGGGTCATCTTCGTGCCGGGCTTCCTTTTCCCGATGATGGTGTTGGCCGCGGCGGCGTTTCGTCCCGAACAGCGCGATCCCGGGATCACCCAGGCACTGACCGACGTCTTCTGGTTGATGTTCGTCGGGATCGTCGGAACCCTGGTGGTGCAGGCCCTGGTGCTCACGACCGCGTCGTTCGTCGACCAGACGGATCCGCCGACATTTCCGCGGTGGTTCGGCTATCTCAATGCGTGGTATGCGTTGCTCGCCCTGCCCGGTGGCGCGGTGATGATCTTCAACGAGGGTCCGCTCGCGTGGAACGGTATCTTCGCCTTCTGGATTCCGCTGGTGGCATTCAGCGTCTGGATGATCGCGGTGACCACCGTGATGCTCCGATCGATCAGCGCGGAGCAGGCGGCCGATCGACCGCTGGCGACCGCTGCCGCGTGACGGTCAGCGCACCGACCGCGCAGGCACCGACGCGGCGAGTTCCCGGCGAGAACGGCACGTGGGTCTTCCTGTTCGGCGACATGCTGGTCTTCGGCACGTTTTTCGCCACCTTCATGGTCGAGAGGGCCAAGGCACCCGAGATCTTCGATGCCTCGCGAAAGACATTGCACATCGGTGTCGGCGTCACCAACACCCTTGTTCTGCTGACGAGTTCGCTGTGTGTGGTCGTGGCGCTGGGCGCGCTGCGATCGGGCACGCACGACATCGCGCGCTGGGCAGTACTGGCAGCCATGGTGTGCGGTGGAATCTTCGTACTGCTCAAGGTGTTCGAGTATCACTCGCTAGTGGCGCAGGGGCATGGCGTCGGGGCGAACCATTTCTACCTGTATTACTTCATCCTCACCGGCGTGCATCTGTTTCACGTCTGCGTGGGCGCAGCGGTGTTGACGTTTCTGCTGAGCCAGACCCGCCGGCACGAACTCAGTGAAACGCGGATGGCGGTGCTCGAGGGTGGGGCCTGCTTCTGGCATCTCGTCGACCTGTTGTGGGTTGTGCTGTTCCCGTTGCTGTACCTGGTGGCGTGATGTCCGGTCCCTCAGCTCTCGGATTCGCTCGGGGTCGCGCCGGTGTGTCGTGGCTGGTGCTGGTCGCGGCGACGCTGCTGTCCTACGCATTGGGCGCCGAGCACGGCGTCGGATCGATCGTGGTGGTGGTGGTGTTCGGCATCGCCGCGATCAAGGTGAGGCTGATCGGGCTCGATTTCATGGAACTCCGCAGCGCGCCAATGCCATTGCGGGTCGCGTTCGAAAGCTATTGCCTGGTGCTGTGGGGCGTGCTGTCCGGGCTCTATTTGTTTCTCTGAGTGCTCAAGGCGCTCGGTGTCAGTGTGACCTGATCCCGAAGTCGATGTCGTCAATACCGGAGAACGGCGCGAAGCCGGCTTTGTCGAGCCATGAAGGGGCCGCGTTGTGTCCCGGTTCCGGGCGCGCCCAGTCCACCCATGGTCCCCAGTCCTCGCGGCGCAGTTGCAGTTCCAACGTTTGCGGATGCTTGTCCGCGGCATCGGCGTATCGGCGCGCGAAATTTTTCATCTCGGGTAGTAGCCAGACGTCTTCCTCGGAACGCCACTTGCCGTCGCCGGCGTACTCGATGAATTGATACGACGGAAAATCGATGGGCTGGCCACCCGGTTCCGGATTGTCGGCGCGATTGAGCACCTTGTATGCCACGCGCGCGCCATCGACGACGTACCAGACGAGCGGGCTGTAGACCTGTGGTGCGGCACCCATCGTCCCCTCGAGGAATTTGGTGATTTCCACCGGACCGGTGAACGTCCCGTAGAAGTGGTCGAAGTAGGTCGCGTCCTCGGTGAACAGGCCGGCCCAGGCCTGCCAGTCTTCGAGCACGGGGCCGGTCATGAAGTAGCGCCGAAATTCCCGCTCGACTTCCGCAGTATCTGACATCACGGCTACCCGCCCAATCGCAGACCGGTGTTGCGGGTGCCGAACACGTCGGTAGCCATGATCGCACCGAGTTTCTCTGCATCCCAGCGCTTTTCGCCGTTAGAGACAGACGCGACAGGATGCCAGCCCTTGAGTAGTTGGAGATGTTCGCCCATCGCGCGGATCACCTGACCGCTGACGTGACCGGCCTCCGGACTGGCCAACCAGGCCACGACCGGCGAACCCAGTGACGGGTCCTTGGGGTCGAACTCGTCGTCGGCGCGTTCGTCGGGCTCGATAGGCGCCTGCGCGCCGGGCATGGACGCCGACATCCGGGTGCGACCACCGGGGCTGATCGCATTCACAGTGGCGCCGATCGACGCCAACTCCAGGCTCAGGGTCTGGGTCAAACCGACGATCGCGGCCTTGGCGGCGCTGTAGTTGGTCTGCCCGAAGTGGCCGTGCAATCCGGCGCCGGAGGTGGTGTTGATGATGCGGCCGTAGACCTTTTCGCCGGATTCCTTGGATTCCGCGCGCCACTTGCGGGCGACCGCGCGGCTGGTGAGCCAGCTACCGCGAACGTGCACCCGCATCACGAGGTCGAAATCGTCGGCGGACATGTTCCAGATCGCCTTGTCGCGAACGATTCCCGCGTTGTTGACGACGATGTCCAGCCGCCCCAACTGCGAGTAGGCTCGCTCGACGGCGAGGTCGACCTGCTCCTCGTCGCCGACATCGCTGAAGTCGGAAACAGCGGTGCCGCCGCGGCTTTCGATAATCGCCACGACTTCGTCGGCGACCTTGCCGGTGCCCTCGCCGGACAGGCTGGTGCCGAGGTCGTTGATGATCACTGTGGCGCCGTGCTTGGCCAGCTCGAGTGCGTGGCCGCGGCCGATGCCGTGCCCCGCCCCGGTCACCAGGGCGACTTTGCCGTCGAGTAGTCCGGTCATGGGCTCTCCTCGGTTGGTGTGAAGATCGTCAGGTAGGGGCTGTCGGGATCGGCGTCGTCGACGGGGCGAAACACCGCGGTCACCGGCATTCCGACCCGAAGGTCGTCGTCTGCGCCTTCGATCGTCGTCATGAGCCGTGGGCCTTCGGCCAGTTCGACGATCGCGGCCACATACGGCAATCGCTCCTTGAACGGTGCCAGATCATTCACGTAGACAGTCGAATACGTATAGAGCGTCCCGCTCCCGCTGGCCCGAACGGGATGCACATCCTCGCTCCAGCAGAACGGGCAGAACGGGCGCGGATAGTGATGGACCTTGCCGCACGCTGCGCATTCGGCGATCAGCAACTCACCCTGCTTCGCGGCCTCCCAATAGGGAGCGCTCGCCGCGTCGATGGTCGGAATGTCAGCGCGAGCCACCCTCACCACCCGGTGAACTCGGTGGGACGTTTCTCCACGAAGGCCTGCACGCCCTCCGTCGAGTCGTGCGAATACGACTGGATTTCCTGCGCCATCGCCTCCGCGACGAATGCGCCGGACCGGTCGGTGTCGGGGGAGTCGTTGAGCAGTCGCTTGGTGAACGCGATCGCGGAGGTCGGCGCGCCGGCCAGCCGTCCGGCGAAGTCGGCGACTGTGGCGTCGAAGTCGGCGTCGCCGACCACCCGGTTCACCAGTCCCAGCGTGAATGCTTCGGTAGCTGAGAGTTTTTCGCCGAAGAACGCCATCTCCTTGGCCTTCTGCATGCCGATACGACGAGGCAACAGGTAGCAGCCACCACCGTCGACGACCAGCCCACGCTTGACGAACGACTCTGCGAAGTAGGCGTTTTCGGTCGCGATCACCAGGTCGGAGGCGTACACGACGTGCGCCCCCAGGCCCGTCGCCGCACCGTGCACCGCGGCGATCACCGGTTTGTTGCAGTCCAGCACGCTGGCCACCAGCTTCTGGGCGCCGTTCATGATGCGCCGGGTCGGCTCCAGCACACGCTTCTCGCCCATAGCGCGCCGTTCGGCCAGCGATCCCACGTCGGCGCCGGAGCAGAAATGCTTGCCGTTGGCGCGTAGTACCACCACGCGCACCTTTTCGTCGGCGTCGGCGGTGGCAAGCAACGCGATGAGCGCATCACGGTCGTCGGGGCGTACCGCGTTGGCCGCTTCGGGTCGGTTCAGGGTGATTGTCATGACGCCGTCCGCGACGTCGGACAGAATCGCTGCCTGCGTGGTCATCGGGTGTAGGTGGCTTTCAGGTGTTTGATGCCGTTGACGAAATTCGACCTCAGCATGACCGGTTCGCCCGCGGGGGTGATGTCCGGGTAGCGCGCGTAAAGCATCTTGAATGCCACGTTCAGCTCGAGGCGGGCCAAGTGGGCGCCCAGGCAGAAATGTGGTCCGGGACCGCCGAAAGCGATGTGGTTGTTGGGTTTTCGTGCGATGTCGAAGTGCTCCGGCCGGTCGAAGACCGCGGGGTCGCGGTTGGCGGCGGGATACCAGACCACGACCTTGTCGCCCGCGTTGAAGGTGTGGGTGACCTCGCCCTGCGGGCCGGTCAGCGTCACGCCGTCGCGGGTGACCGTACGGCGAAAGTGGATCACCGGGCTGGCGTACCGCAGGATCTCCTCGACCGCGGCGGGCGCCATGTCGTCGTAGTTCGCCAACAGGCGGTCGCGCTGCTCGGGGTGGGCGCTGAGAATGAGCAGCCCGTGGGTCAGCGCATTGCGAGTGGTCTCATTACCCGCGCCGATCAGCAGGATGAAGAACTTCGCCAGCTCCTGAGGGGTCAGGTTCTCCTCGTCTGACGTGACCAGCTTGCTGATCACGTCATCACGCGGATGGGCGATGCGGTCCTCGGCGATTCGCCTGAGCAGGTCGATCAACTGCTCACTGATCTCGGTGACGGCGGCGCCAATCCCCGCAACGGTCTGGTCGGGTACGTATTCGGGATCCGAAGCGCCTAGCACGATGTTGGTTGCCCGCAGGATGAACTGTTCGTGTTCGCGTGGAACGCCGAGCATGTTGTCGATGATGCGCAGCGGCAGCAGCGTCGCGAACGACGAGACGAAGTCGCAC
>Ga0209113_1000091_pt1 | contig 18524 bp, 17 predicted proteins | sample TexAe_RefH0_O1_FD_187951 | JGI IMG/M metagenome (GOLD analysis project Ga0209113, IMG submission 187951) | Forest soil microbial communities from Davy Crockett National Forest, Groveton, Texas, USA - Texas A ecozone_RefH0_O1 (SPAdes) (version 2) | ecosystem: Environmental > Terrestrial > Soil >... | reverse complement strand
CAGGCATCCGACGCTTGGAGGGCCGATACCGTAATGAGCCCGGTCGCCGAATTCGACTACATCATTGTGGGAGCAGGCAGCGCAGGCTGCCTGCTTGCCAATCGGCTCAGCGCCCACCCTGATCGCCGTGTGCTCCTGATTGAGGCCGGCGGCAAAGACGACTGGTTCTGGATCAAGGTGCCGGTGGGCTATCTGTACACAATCGCCAACCCCCGCACCGACTGGTGCTTCACGACCGATGCCGACCCCGGCCTGGCCGGCCGCAGCATTCACTACGCGCGGGGCCGTGTGATCGGCGGCTGCTCGTCGATCAACGCCATGATCCACATGCGCGGTCAGGCGAGCGATTACGACCTGTGGGCACAGGCCACCGGCGACGAGCGATGGCGTTGGGGTGGCCCGGACAGTCCAGGCGAGACGCTGGCGATCTACAAAAAGTTAGAGGATTACTTCGGCGGAGCCGATGACTGGCACGGCGTCGGCGGTGAGATCCCTGTGGAGCGGCCACGTGTGCGCTGGAAGATCTTGGACGCATGGCAGGCCGCAGCGGCCGAGGTGGGCATCTTCCCGATCGACGAATTCAACCGGGGTTACAACGCCGGCTCTGCGTACTTTCACGTGAACCAGCGGCGCGGCCGTCGCTGGTCGATGGCCGACGCCTTCCTGCATCCCATCGCCCGCCGGCGGAATCTCACCGTCTACACGCAGACCCAGGCTTTGCAGCTTCTGATGGACGACCAGGTCCACGAAGATCAGCGTCGCGGTGCCTGGACGACGGCCCAGCGCCGCGTCATCGGCCTGCGGCTGCTCAAAGGCGGCCAAATCGTCGACGTCCGTGCCCGCCATGAGGTGATCCTGAGCGCCGGAGCTATTGGCTCGCCGCATCTGATGCAAGTCTCGGGTCTGGGCCCGGCTGGCCTGCTTGCCCAGCATCAAGTGCCGCTGGCCGTCGATCTGCCAGGAGTGGGCGAAAACCTCCAGGACCACCTGCAGATTCGAACGATCTACCGGATCCGGGGTGCCCCGACCGTCAACACGCTGTACCGGAATTGGATCACTCGTGCAGGCATGGGACTTCAGTACTTGCTGTTGCGATCGGGACCCATGACGATGCCGCCTTCCACCCTGGGGGCTTTCGCCAAGAGTGATCCCTCGCTGGGCAGTCCCGATTTGGAGTGGCATGTGCAGCCGTTGTCTTTGCCGAAGTTCGGCGAACCGCTCCACCCCTTCGGAGCGATCACTCCCTCGGTCTGCAATCTGCGGCCCACCTCGCGTGGTCATGTGCGCATGGCCAGTGCAGATCCCCTGACCTACCCGAAGATCTTGTGCAACTACCTGTCGACTGACGCCGATCGTCAAATCGCCGTGCGGGGCCTCCGGATGACCCGGCAGATCATGGCGGCGCCGGCTCTGGCTCGCTACCGCCCGCAGGAGTTGTTACCCGGTCCGCAATTGGTGAAGGACGAAGAGCTGCAGAAGGCGGCCGGTGAACTCGGTACGACTATTTTCCATCCGGTGGGTACCTGCGCGATGGGAGCCTTTGACGCCCGCGGGCGGCCGCATTCGGAAGCCACGGTGCTCGACACCGACTGCCGCGTGTATCGCGTCGCCGGCCTTCGAGTGGTCGATGCATCGGCTATTCCCACCATCATTTCCGGCAACACCAACGCGCCGGTCATGCTTATCGCAGAGCGCGCAGCGCGGGCGATTGTGGGATAAGTCGGCTTCCCCCAACTCCCGCAAAAGCCGTGGCGTTAATTCGGGCTATAGCCCGGCTGGTACGACCTTGCCGTTGACTGTCACCTGGACTTGGCCGGTCTTTGGGTTGTATTCGATCTTGCCGTGCTCGAAGTCCGACACGAGCAAATCGCCGACGGCGTTCTGGTCGCTGGTGGGGAATCCCAGCGGACCTGCTGAACCGTTACTGCCGGTGACCGCAGGCGCCCCGCTCGGGTCGCGTGGGATGTTCCAGGCCTCCCGGATCTTGCCCAGAGTGATGTACGCGGGCGTGCTGGCCTCGGCGTTCTTTGCGGTGATCACGCCGCCCTGGAACTGTTGGAATACCAAGCCGCTCTCCCGAGTTCCGGCGTTGCGGTCACCCGTCAGCGGCTTGCCGAGCGCCTGCTTCTGGCTTTCGGTTGCCGACGAGTACTTGGCGGCGATCGAGCCGGTAAGAGTCACCTCGACGTTGTCCTCCCCGGCAAGCTTCACCTCAGTGGGCTGCGCTGGGGTGTGAGAGGTCGAGGTGGCGCTCGCCCCGACCTGAGGCGGTGCCGACGTGTCTACGCTCTTGCCGTTGCTGCATCCCACAGCAATCATCGCGACGGCGGCCAGCCCGACGACTGCCGTGTGCCGGTATGCGATCTTTCTCATGGGCGTCCTCTCGCGTCTTGCTGTGGTGCTGGTCAAATTGCCGCTGACCTCCTCGCGCGGGACTGCCGCCGAAGCGGCTCCTCACGAAGTTACAAGGTGGTCGTAGACGGTTAGCCAGAGCACGTGAGTAGGAAACACACCGGCTAGGTCTGCACCACTTCCCCACCGCGGCATTCTGCGATCACGTGGGTCCGTGCAGTCGCCGCCGGAATTGGCTGTGGTCTTGGCGCATAGGTTTCGAGATCGGCGACTCTGGATACGCACACGATCGTAGGTTTCATTCCTGGACGGCCCAGGAAATTAGCTGAGGAGTTCGACATGACGTTCTTGCAGATCGCATCGAAAGCGACAGCATTTGCTGCTGGGATCGCGACGGCCGGAATCTTAGTGGCGACACCGGCCTCCGCCGACCCCGAATTGGTGCCATTCGGCCAATCGGCTGAGATCCCTAGCCCGGGCGGCGCTATCAACTACACCGTGGGTAACTTGCAACCCAGCGGTCACAACGACGGTGTCTGGTATTCCGATGTGACGGCTCAAGCTGTGAGCGGCAACCCGACTCCGAACATTGCTGATTTCAATGCCCGTGCTGTCAACAGCTCGACCTTCGCGGTCATGAAGGGTAACGAGACGGACGGGCTTCCTAACGGACCGCTTGCGCCGGGCACCCAAGCTACTGGGAAGCTGTATTTCAACGTACGAGCAGGCACCTCGCCCGACAGCGTCGTCTACCGGGACGCCGCGGGTACCGAGAAGGTGGTCTGGAAGAGCTAACAACGCAGCCTTGGATCAACTTGGCGCACGGCCGCGTTCCGGCATAGCGCTCGAAGATTCCGGGGCCAGCCACAGCGCCTTCGTCAAGCCATTCGTGCTTGCGCGGTTTTGAACCGCTGATCGACGATGTGTATGTGGGTGAGGTCGTCGTTGTCGGCTCCGGCTTTGCCGGCCTGTGGGCCGCGCTCGGGGCGGCACGTCGACTCGACGAACTGCATATCCCCGCGCGCGATGTAGGTGTGACACTCATCAGTTCGCAGCCATTCCACGACATCCGGGTGCGCAACTACGAGTCCGACCTGACCCTGTGCCGCATCCCCCTGAGCGTTGTGTTGGACCCGGTTGGTGTCGCGCATATCACCGCCGACGTGACGGCGATCGACACTTCCGCGCGCACCCTAATGTTCTCGGGCTCGGACGGATTCGGCTCCCAGGACTATGACCGGCTGGTGTTCGCCCTGGGCAGTTCTGTGGCCAGACCCGATCTACCCGGTTTGCGCGAATTCGGCTTCGACGTCGACACCTACGACCAGGCGATGCGATTGAATCGGCATCTCGCGTCGCTGGCCGATGGCCCGCCCACGCCCGGCGCGGCGACCGCAGTGGTTGTTGGCGCGGGATTGACGGGAATCGAGACCGCCTGCGAGCTACCCGGCAGGCTCGCCGGGCTGTTTTCCGGCCGTGACGGCTGCACGCCGAGGGTGCTGCTGGTCGACCGCAACCCATTCGTGGGTTCCGATATGGGCGACTCCGCGCGTCCGCTGATCGACGCGGCGCTGGCTTATAACGGTGTGGAGGCGCTGACCGGCATTGGTGTCGTGGCCCTCGACGCCGAGGGTGTGACGCTGTCCGACGGGCAGCGGGTGGCAGCCGCCACGGTCATATGGTGCGCGGGCATGCGGGCTAACCCGTTGACCGCGCTGTTCGACACCGAGCTTGATCGGTTGGGGCGGCTGACGGTCGACGACTATCTCCAGGTGGTCGGCGTACCGGGCGTCTTTGCCGCCGGGGATGTTGCGGCGGCCAAGATGGACGATCAGCACCTGTCGGTGATGTCGTGTCAGCACGGACGGCCGATGGGCCGGTACGCGGGCTACAACGTTGTCAGCGACCTACTGGGTGAGCCGATGCTTCCGCTTCGGATCCCCTGGTACGTAACCGTTCTCGACCTGGGGCCAGCGGGTGCGCTGTATACCGAAGGCTGGGATCGCCAGGTGGTTGCGCACGGCGCCCAGGCTAAGGCCACCAAGCACGTGATCAACACAGAACGGATTTATCCGCCGTTGGACGGCGACCGCGCGAAGATCCTTGCCGCCGCTGCGCCTGAGCTGCAAGCCCGCCCACGAATTTAAGTAGTGGACTACTCACGTCGCTGTGCTCGGACCTGACGAGAATCGCCAGCATCGACACGGCGAGAGGACTTGGCATGAGATCCGCATGGTCTCGCCTTCGCTCTCGTAAAGCTGCAGTAATTGCGCTGGTGGTGGCAAACGCCGCCGCGTTGGCAATGTTGTGCGTGGCAGCGGCGCCGGCTTGGGGCGATCCCCCGCCAAAGCCTGACCCGTCACTCACCACCACACGACCCCCGACGCCAACCACCACACCGCCGTCGGTGCCGAACAGATCGCCGGAAGTGATCCCATCGGCATCGGCGGTAGGCCCGTCGCCGGCGGTGACTACCAGCGAGTCCACCGGGCTGATCCAGATAATCGCGCCTGCCGTCAGGCTTTCCCGTGACCACGGCGCTCCGGGTACGACGTTCTCTGCCACAGTCACGGGGTCCATGCCGTGCCGTTTGGGGCCGGTTAAGCTCCAATGGGACACCGATACCCCTGTGGATGTCGACAAGGCCACTGCGACAGCCAATTTCACGGTGCCTGCCAACGCGAAGAGCGGTCAGCATACTGTGGGCGGGACGTGCAACGGAAAAGTGTTTGCGTCGAGCGCGTTCACGGTCGTCGAGAAGCCTTCTCTCACAATCGATCCTGACAAAGGGCTACCAGGCTCGCAACTGAAAGCCACGGGCACCGGGTTCGCCTGCGGCGATGGCACCGATCCTGTCGACATTGCTTTGGACAGCGACGTGCTGGGTCATGGCTCGTCCGGCACATTCAGCGAGCAGATCAGCGTCCCGGCCGAGGCGTCCGTCGGTGACCACACCGTGGTGGCATCCTGCCGCAACCACCCCGACATCACCGATCGCCAAACCTTCACGGTGACAAGCACTATGACGACCACGGTGTCCGAGCTCAACCCTACGCCCGTGGTTCCCGTCACCAGTTCATTGAAACTCACTCCAGTGCCCCCCGCCACCACCACCACTGTGTCCACCAAGGACGTGAACGACACCAGCGACTTGGCGTCGTATTGGTGGGTGCTCGTGTTGATTGCCTTCGCCGTGGCTCTGCTCGGATCCGTCCACCACATGCTCAAGCCGCCACCCGTCCACGCCGTATCGCGTCTCGCGGGCCCACCACTGGTCACGGTGTATGAGACACCCGCCCCCGGCGAATCCACCCACGCCCTACGACTGGAAACACATTCGGGTGCCCGCACCCTGACTGTCGAAGAGGTGAATGATGGCCACATCCCAGCTGAATGAGACCGCGACCGCACGGGACCTCCTCTTTGGCGGGCAATCCCTGGAGCCCACCGACGCGCTTGCTCGCGCGCTGCACGAGCGGGGCGCTCTCAAAACTCCCGTCGCGCGCTACCCCGGCGTCCGGTCTCTCGCGGAATGTGAAGTCGCGCGCGAGGCGGACCGGCTTCTGTCAACGGATGTGTTCGACCTGCTCATCGCCGGATGGAAAAAATATGACGCCCTCACCGACGCTGCGCGTCGCACCCGCGACGCGCAGGGCACCGAGGAGAAAGTCGAACTTGCGACACACCAGATCAAATCCAGCCACACATCGTCGGTGCAACTCTTCATCGATGGCAAGTCGGCCGGGACACTCGAAGTCGAGTTGAGCGTCGTCTTCAAGATCGTCGCGGTCCGCTGTGTGATCAGTCGGGCTCGACTGACAGCGATCGAGACCGGCAGGTGCACGGTCACCGGCGCTGTTGCGGTCGACGGCAAGGAGATGGTCAAGCGTGGGTGCGGTTTCGACCTGCCCGGCGCGGTCCGCTTGCGCGGCGGCGTGCCACTGCTGGCACCCGTTTCAGAGACCCCGACCGCTACGCATGCCGCCGAACCTACTGGCCAAACTCTCGCCACAACCGCGCGCTGGTCTGCGGATCCGACCCTGCGAAATGAATACCGCCTATGGGACGGGTCACGCTGGACTAATCGCGTCGCAAACGACGGCCGGGAATCTTCCGATCCGCTATCTACCCCTGCCTCGCTCAAACCGGGGACCAGCCTGAGTGCGGGGAAGCCGTAAATCGCAATTGCTCATTGGTTGCCAGGAGGGTTTTTCACCTGATGTGCCAAGCCCTACTCTCCCGCGCGTCTAGGCCCGTTGGTGCGAGACTACGAAATCTGGCTCAGCGCAGAATGTTTCGTGTTTCGCGGTCGTTGTCTCAGCGATGTCAGGCTGGTCGGTAGACGAGGCGGCCACCTCAGGTTGTTTTGCGTCGAGGCCGGTAGAAAATTCCGAGCAGGAGTCCGGCTGTTCCGACGATGACCAAAGGAATCCCCCAGCGGCGGCGTGACGAGATCGCCGCATCGCATTGAGCCGCGTAGTCGGGATGGCTGACTGCTTGCTCGGGGACATCAACGCTGATCTGGCCGAGGTTTGTCGTTGAGGGAGCTGGCTTTTCGGCAACAATGGCATTGCCGCATCCAACGGTCGAACTGCCACCATTCCAGACCGACACCGGCAAAAAGAGTCCGACGACGCCGGCGATCAGTACGGCCGCGCCAACCAACAGATTGCGCAATCGCTTGTTCACGTCGCCCTCCGTGAGTCGTCCGTGTTGCCATCCACATGCGTGGACGCTGCAATATTCAAGAATCCGCGGGTTCGCCGCCGCTTCGGCCGTAGTTTTCCGGCGATTCTAAGCCACAGATGGTTCTGGAAATTGCCGAATGTCGCGCCAGCCTGATTCCGGTTGGGGTCCGTCGGCCGCGCTCCCCTGGGCTAGTTACCACCGTGCCCGTGTCGGCGTTAATGGATTTCTTCGAATAACCCCGTGCCACTCGCCTGGGTTCAAACCAAGTAGTCAAAGGCTCTACTCCAAGATATCGGCGAAACCGGCGACTGTAGCGTGACGACCGTGAACTCCTTGCGTACGTATTCCTCGGTCGGGCTTATCGTCTGTGCGGCATCGGCTGCGATGACGCTTGCCGCGTGCAGCTCTGACAAGCCGGCTCCGTCAAAAGACACATCCTCGACCGCGCCTGCTTTCACCCAAGCCATGTCACCGGCCGCGCCCCCACCTGCGACCGCAGACAGCAGCTGCCCCACCCAAGCGCCGGGTGACGGCGGAACACCGGATTGGACCCTCAGCGGGTCAACCGGCAGCGTCGCGGTGACGGGCTCGACAGACAAGGCCGCGCCGTTGATCACCGTCACGCAGCCCTTCAGCGTGACTGAGACGCAGGTACACACGCTGCACGCCGGAGACGGGCCGGTAGTCGCGCCCACGGCCACAGTCTCTGTCTGCTACATGGGCGTCAACGGACGCGACGGCAAAGTGTTCGACAGCGCCTACGACCGCGGTACACCGGCCCAATTCCCGCTAGACGGCGTCGTGCCGGGCTTTCAGAAAGCGATCGCGGGACAAAAGGTCGGCTCCACCGTCGGCGTCGCGATGGCCTCAGCGGACGGCTATCCCGAAGGCCAGCCGCAGGCCGGAATCCAGAAGGGCGACAGCCTGATCTTCGCGATCAAAATCCTCAGCGCCGGAAGCTGAGCGCAGACTGCCTACCCACTCCCGTAGGAGCGAGTAGGCAGCTGCCGCGTTCGGTTGGACTCAGATGCAGAGTCCGATCAGGCACGGCGGAACCGGCGGACCGCCCCACCCGATCGGACCGGGTCCACCCCAACCGGGACGAAAACCAGGGCCGCCCCAACCGCGTCCGCCGAAGCCGTGGCCGCCCCAACCGGGCCCGCGACCGCCGCCCCAGTGGACAAGTTGCGCATGCTGAACCGTGTTCGGTGCGGGCTGTGGCGTCGGCGCGGCGTTGGCGGCACCGGCAAGTCCAATTGCCGACAGACTCATTGCGCCAGCGATTGCACCCGCGCTGATCATTTTCTTCAAGGTCATGACGATCACCTTTCCCGTATGCGGCTATCGAACGGATAGTCGTCGTCGTACCTCTGAAATTTAGCTAGCATGGCTATGAATTAGCTTTGTTAACGACCTGGAGTCGTTATGAGGCGCGGTGCGCATGGTTCCGATCACGCCGATCGCGACTCTTCTGTAGACCTTGTGTCGTTGCATACCGTGCACGCGTGGCGTTGAGCGTCGGCAGCATTCCGGTCCAGGTCCCCCGATCCTCCCCCGTGACGTTCAGGCAGGCGCTCTTCGTTGCCGTGACAGCGGGCTTGGGCTACGGATTCGACTCGTATGCGGTGAACATCTACGGCCTGGTGTTGCCCCAGATCAAGCAGACTCTGCACATCACTGACGCACAGGCCGGATACATCGGTTCGATCTTCCTGCTCGGCTACACGATCGGCACGATCGGTTTCGGCGTCGCGGCCGATCGGTGGGGACGCAAAGCCACGCTGGGAGCGTCGATTCTGCTGTATGGCGTCACCACTGCCCTCGCCGGTCTCACCACCAACATCGCTGCATTCACCGGGCTGCGATTCCTCACCGGAGTCGGAGGCGCGGGCGAACTCGCGGTCGGCGCGCCGTACACCGCCGAAGTCTGGCCGGCCAAGACCCGCGCGATCGGCGTTGGCGGCGTTATCTTTTCGCTCTTCTCGCTGGGCTACGTCCTTGCCGCGGGCGTCGCGCTGGTTTTGGTGCCGCACTTCGGTTGGCAATCGGCGTTCATTGTCGCCATTGTCCCGGCGATTGTGTTGTTCCTTGTCCGGCAAGGTATTACCGAATCGCATCGTTACGTCGAGGTCCGCGCGAGTGGGACCCCCAAGCCCCGGCTGTGGCGCTTGCCCGGCGTGCGGCGTCGCTTGGTTGCCGGCTGGCTGATCTACACCGCCAACGCGGTCGGCTACTGGGGCATGACGTTGTTCTTGACGACCTACATCGTGAAGAGATTCCATGCCACGCCCATCGAGGCGATTCGCTACGCCCTGGTGTTCTTCTTGCTGCAGGCCGTGTTCGCGTTCCTTGGGACCGGCCTCGCCGATCGAATCGGTCGACGTCCTTCGGCGATCCTGGCTGCGGTCATCGAGGTCGCATCGACGGTCCTGGCGGCCACCTCCGACTCGCTGGCTCAGTATCAAATCTTCGGCGCGGTCGCCATCGCGACCCTCGGCTGGCTGTGGGGCGTCGGCGACACCTACATCGCAGAGTTGTTTCCAACGGTATTGCGCGGCACCGGCTTTGGAATCGCGGTCGGCGGCGGCCGGGTCGTCTCCATCGCCGCTCCGACCGTCATCGGCTGGGCCATCACGCGCTACGGGTTGCAGACCCCGTACCTGGCGCTGGCCGGCCTGTGGGTGCTGACAGTTATCGGCTACCTGCTCGGGCCGGAGACCAAAGGCAAAGAGCTCGAAGAGCTGACCGACGAGGCTCTCACCGAAGATCTGGTACCGGCCGCGAACTGACTCACTGCGGGTGGGACGCGACGTAGTCCGCCGCCGGGATCGGCGACGCTTGGGCATAACCAATGGGCAGCAACACATCTCCGGCGGTCGTGCGGCAATAGACGTCCCACCGGTAGAAGCTGGCGAATGCGGCGGGGTCGCCGGCGATCAGCGCCGCGTACTGATCAACCGCGCGCACATATTGGTTGGCGTGGTTGTACCGGTAAATGGCGTGATCGCGGTCGTTGGCGAAGTTATTCGCGGCGAGATAGCGGCCCGCCGCGATGATGCTGTCGTGCGGCGAATGGATATCGCCGCCCTGGCCGTACGCGGCGAAGGTCGCGGGCAAGAACTGCATCGGGCCCTGCGCGTCCGCGGTGCTGACACCGTCGATGCTGCCTAAGCGGGTCTCGACCAGGTTGATCGCGGCCAGGTAGTTCCAGCTGACACCGGTCTCCGCCTCGGCCTGATGGTAGAAGCCCAGCAATTGATCGGCGGGTGCCGGCGGCACGATGCGCCAGGCAGGCAGCGTGCTCCGAACCGGGGTCATCGCGGTGAGCTGACGACGGGCGTCGACATTGCGGTCGTAAACGTCGAGGAGCTCCGCCGGGATGCGCGCCCGTGCGGCAGCATCCCATTCGGGATGCTGCCCGATGGCTCGATAGGCAGCCTGCTCGCGGTGGGCCGCCGCCACCAGTGCCGGCTCCCCCGTCGACGGGTCACGCAACGTGTGCTCGTCGGCGACCAGGTCGTCGGCCAACTGTGCGGGATCCGACGCCAGCCGAGGCTGTGCACCATCGGGCGTCTTCGGCGTAGCCGCGACCGTCATGGTGGTCGACGGAGGTGCGGCCGCGGCAGGCGGTGCCACCGGCCCGGGTGGCTGGGAGCAGCCGGCAAGAACGAGCATGAACGTGCCGACGGCTACCGGCGCAAGGTGGCGTGCCGGACTACTGGCGAATGCGGTCATCGGCTTAGAACGCGGCCGGTAGGGGCGGCAATGGGAAATCGATTGGCGGGGACCACGGCTGCTGCGCGGGCGTTGGGACGATTCCCCACGTGTGCTGCGGACAGAAGACGTTTTCCGAGATTTGGGTGAACTTCGTTGCGCCGTCATCGGTGAATCCGGAGTTCTCTTGGGTCATGCTCTTGATGACCTCAGCTTGCGGATTGCCCTGGTCCATCAACTCGCATACCCGCCGGCCGATGGCGATCGCGGCGGGACCGTCGTGATAGGTGATGCCGGCTTTGTTGAGCGCGCCAAGAAACTTGGCATCAGGATTCGGGTCGGCGTGCGCGGGGGTCGCGAGGCCGATCAACGCGGCCATGGTCACGAGGACAATGTGTGATCGCATTGCTCCATCCTCGTATAAATCGGCGCCGATGGTTAGGGTCAGTCGCTCCCCTCGGGTGCCGACGACGGCGGCCAGTGCGAGCCCGGCGACACATCGCCGGGTTCGGCGTGCTCGCCGCGTGCCAGCGGCACCCACTGCTCGGTGGGCGCCGGCTGTTCCGACGATGGGAAGTCGCGCAGCTTGCCGGATGGCTTCGCGTCCCACTTCGCGAACGTCAGTGGTGTTTGCAGCCAGGCATGCAGCAGGTTGTAGGTCGCCTCCAACGAGTCCATGTGGGTGCGTTCCCAACCATGGCTGCCGTCGAGCCCGAAACCCACCAGCGCGGCGCGCGTGCCCGCCCCGGCCTCGATCGCTGCGGCGGCGTCGGATCGGTAGTAACGGAACACATCCCGCGCGAACGGTATGCCGTGCTCCTCGGCGAGCCGGCAGAGCTTGCGGGTGAGGTGGTAGTCGAACGGGCCGTGCATATCGGCCATCGGGATTGTCACTCCGTCCTCGATGGAGTCCTGGCCGGGCGCGCACACCGCGTTGTCTACCGAGACCAGCTCGGCGACGTCGGCGGGCAGGCCATCGCTAGCCCCGTGACCTACCTCTTCGGTGATGGTCACCATGATCGTGGTGCGGTGCGGCAGCACGATCTTGTTTTCGCTGAAGTTCTTGGCCAGTGTCAGGGCTACGGCTACGCCTGCCTTGCCGTCGAGGTGGCGGGACACGATGAAGCCGTCGGCGGCCAGTTCGGGACTGGTGACAAATGCGACAAAGTCCCCGATCTTCAAGCCGAGCTGGACGAGGTCGTCTCGCGACGAAACTTTGCGATCGATGCGGACCTCGACGTGCTCCCAGTCCGTGGGCTGGGCGTCGATCTCGTCGCCGTAGGCGTGTCCGCTGGCCTTGAGCGGCAGCACCGTGCCGGTGATGAACTCGTCGGGGTCGTCGCTGAAGATTCGCACGCGGGCGCCGGTGGCGAAGCGGGCCGAGAAGGTGCCGACCGGAACCAGCTCGAGGCGGCCGTTGTCCTTGAGCCTGCGCACCATGCAGCCGATCGTGTCGGCGTGAACCACCAGTGCACGGTCGGTGTGTTTGGAATGACCCGGCAGTTCGGCGGTGAGCGCCCCGCGGCGCGTCAACGAGAACGGCACGCCGAAGTCATTGAAGATGTCGCCGATCAGTTGCATCACCGCGTCCGTGCGCCCAGATGGGCTCGGGGTCTGCAGCAGGCCCAACAGCGTATCGATCATCCACCCGCGGTCGGCCTCGCGCATGGCCGCAATCTTGCCCACGGTGCCTCCCTTCAGGAACTCCGGAATCGCGTTCAACCTACCGGGCCAGCGTTGATCCGGCTGGCCCGGGCTGCCAGGTCAGGGGTGGGCGCCGTCGTGCTACCTATGCCCCCGTCAGCGTCTCGACGCGGTACCGACTGGCACTCCAAGCTGGGGCGCTGGGGGTGGGTACGAGTCTGATGGTGATCCGATTCTTGCCCGCAGTGAGGAATTCGGGCACAAGGTAGGTGTCAACGAGCCAACGGTGAAAGGTGTTGCTGCGCGGTTGTAACCAGTTCCCGGCCGGGACACCGTCGACGGCGACACTCGCCGATTGATAACCGGCCGCTTGATCCGACGTGCGGCGCAACAGGATGCCGTGATTGTCGGGGCGGATTTGGGCGTCGAACGTGATCGGAGTTCGGGCAGCGCGGACCAAGCCGGCGATCGTGCGGGCGTCATCGCTGCCCTCGTACGTGCTGATCAGCGTTTGATCCTCAGCGTCGGCGTCGGTGTAGATATGCATGATTCGACTCACCAGATCCGTTGGGTCGATTTCGTCGCCGGGCGCAATGGTGTCGCCGGGTTGGGTATAGAGGAATGCCGTTGAGCTGTAGTCGGGTTGCACCATGTTGCGCTTGCCGTGCTCAATTCCGAAGCGGATTGCGGAGTGATAGCCGATCGCGTCGGCGAGCATCAGCCGATACACCGCTACGCAGTAGTCTGCGCATCCACCGGCCGCGGTCCGTTGATCGGGTTGGCCGGTTAGCGGGTCGCTGAATAAGGTCCCGTTGTTGAAATACCAGCCGCCCTCGTAGAAGTCCTCGGTGCCGGTGCCGTACCACTGGGGCGACGGGGAACCGTCTGTGTATACCCGCTCGGCTCCCTCTAGAAAGTAAGGGGCGCCGTCGCTAAACGCCGTTTTTGTGCGAGCGCCCCTAATGGTGTGGCTGACGCCGACGAATTTCCCGTGGCCTTGTTCGTCGGCGAACAACCAGTCCTGACCGAGGATCGTCGGCCCGGCATGCGAATATGCGCTGAAGTAGCCGGCGCGGCCGCTGGCTAACGCGGGTGCCCACTGCGGATCGGGAGCGGTCACGACATCGGCGTCGATACCCACAACTGGATCGGCGGTGGTGTTGACGAGCGTGACCTGTGCCCCGCGGGCGAAAGGCATTGGCCACCAATCTGATAACAAGAAGGATCCGTCGGGTTGCCGGATTGCGGCGAACATCAACGACCGCACGTCGTTGGTGCCCAGTCCGGCGCCGAAGAATTCGCCAAGTGGTGAGTCCACCGTGGTCCGGTCGTCAAACTCGATCCGCAGTCGTAACCCGTTGAGGACTCGATCGGCCGTGTTGGGCAACCTGAGACGCAGTGACGAAATACTGCCTGAGCCAGTCGATTCCGCGATCGCTGTGGTAGCGCCGGCGGCGAGGTCGACGACTCGATTGTGGTGTACTGCGCTGGATGCCGTCGGCTTGGGGTCGGTGGCGCCCGCGGCGCGCAGCGTGGTGATCACATCGAGCGCGGGATCGGACGGCGAGAACGTTTTCACGCCTTCGGCGTTCGAAAACTGGCGATAGTCGACGTGGTAGTACTGCAGATTCGATGCGATGCTGACCCGCATCGATTGCCGGTACGGCATAGGTACCTTGACGTAAACCCCCGCAGGCGACTGCGCGGCGTTGGCCACCAGGGGCCAGACGAATGGCGCACCCAACGCACCATCGACTAGCGACTGCAACGGTGCGTCAAGCACTGTATGTCCATCCAACTCGACGCGGATCGCACCCATCCGGCTCACGTTGCCGCTGTCGCGGGTGAACCACATCGAGTCAATCTCGCCGGCGCCGCGATCCTCCGCAATGACGCACCCAGCGCCGCCCGATGCCAGACATCCACCGCTGCCGTTATCGTTTCCGGTGCCGAGGTCGAAATTGCCGCCGCTCCGATCGAAGCTCGAGGCCTGCAGAGTCTCCGTGTCCGCGCTCAGGTATGGCAACCGGTCCAATCGACGGTAGGTCTCCCAGCCCACCGCTCGTTGGCCAACTCCGTGGACAACCGGTTCGGCGGGTGCTGTGCCTGCACTGGCTATCACCAACAGCACTACCGCGAACGTCGCCGACAACGCCCGAACAGCCAATGATGGGTTAGGCGCGTCGGCGCATCGGTGCTGGTCAGTCGTAACGCCGCCCGGCCCACGTTTGAGTCCGCTGCCTTGCGTGAAACCTAGCCGCATGGATACCAGTACTTTCATCGACCGGCTCAACGAAGATCTGGGCACCGAATATCAGTCGATTGTCCAATACATCCAGCACACCGCAACGGTTAAAGGGCCCGAGTACCACTCGATCACCGAGGAAATGGGCAACCACCTGTCCCAGGAGTTGGAGCACGCCAAAATACTGGCTCAGCAAATCGACTTTCTCGGTGGCACGCCCACCGTCAAAGTGCCCGACGTGCCTGATGCAGCCGACGGAGCCGCCGCGCTGAAGGCCGACATGGAATTGGAGCAGCGTCAGCTCGATCGCTACCGGAAGCGGGTGGCAGAGGCGAACGATCTGGGGTTGCCGGACGTCGCCGAAGCCCTGCGTCCGTTGCTGCAACAAACACAGGACCACGTGCGGGAGCTGCAAGACGCCCTGGAGGGCTGACACCGTTTAGCGAGGAGCCATTCTGGGTGGTCCGAACCACCTGTTCAGCGCCTCGGTGAGGCCAGCGTCGGAACCGCCGGCGACCCACGCGACATACCCGTCCGGCCGGACCAGGACGGCATCCGGAGCAGCAACCGCGCCGATGGCTGGAAGTTCCCATACCCCAGAGCATTTCGCGTTGACCAGCCGAACTCGATCTGCCCAGCCGGACATCTCGATCGCACCCGGCTCGCCGAAGTTGATTAGTGTCGCGTGTGCGTCATGCAACAGCGTGAACACCCGCCGCGGGCCCGCACTGGTGACAATGTCGAGATCGGGCATGCGCCGTCCGAGCAGTGGGTGTCCAGACCCCAGGTCGTAGTGGATATCCAGTCCCGACATCGTCGCAGCGACGCGCCGACGCGGCTCATCGATCTGCAACACCTCGGACATGATGTCGCGCAATGCCTTTGTGCGGTCGTCGGCGGGACTGCGCAGCAGCGCCATCTGCGCCATGGTGTACTGCAGCACCCGCGCCGCGACCGGATGCCGTTCGGCGTGATAGCTGTCGAGGAGCGTGTGCGGCGCCGCTCCGTTGGCTACCAGGGCAAGCTTCCATCCCAGATTCACTGCATCCTGGACACCAGTATTGAGCCCCTGGCCGCCGATCGGGTGATGCACATGCGCGGCGTCCCCCGCCAGCAGTACTCGCCCGTCGCGGTAGGACGCCGCTTGCCGGGTCATATCGGTTGCCCTGGAAATCCAAGTGGGGCTGTGGATTCCGTAATCTGTTCCATAGACGGCGACGAGGGCTTCGCGTAGATCGTCCAGGGTTGGCTCGGTGCCGGGGACCAGGTGCTGCTCGGTCACCATCACCCGCACCGATCCTCTGTCGGTCGATTCGCTGAGCGCATGGACACCGACGGCGTCATGCCGGATGCCCCAGTCTGGTTCACCACCTGCCGGGAAAGCCATCTCGACCTCGGCGAGCAAGTAGCTCATCGTCGGATCCCAACCTGGGAAGTCGATGCCCGCTGACTTCCGGACCGCACTGCGTCCGCCGTCGCACCCGACCAGATACTCCGCCCGCAATCGCCGGCCGCCGGAGACGTGGACGTCGACCCCGGTGTGGTCCTGAACGACGCGGGTGACCTCGCGTTCGCGATAGACCGGTACGGCCAGTTCCTCGACCCAGTCGGCCAGGATGCGCTCGATGTGGTTCTGCCACAGCGCAAGTCCATAGGGATGGCGGGTGGGGAAATCGCTGATATTCAGCCGGATCTGGGAGAACCCGGCAACCTGTGCGATCTGGCCGCTCGTCAGGAACCGATCGGCGATTCCGCGTTGGTCGAGCACCTCGATGGTGCGGGAATGTAAACCGCCCGCGCGGGAGCCGATCAGATCCTGGTTTGCGCGCCGCTCGGCAACGGCGACGTCGACTCCCGCCAATGCCAATTCACCCGCCAGCATCAGCCCGGTCGGTCCTCCCCCGGCCACGACGACAGAATGGTCGATGCTCACTTGGCAACCCCCCAATATCGCTCAGTTTTAGCTTCGGCCAGCGATTTTGCGCCATGACCCGGGTCTTGCCGCAAGCCCCGGGATGAGCTATATGTTGAAGGTGAGGAGGTAAATCCCTCCCCGCTTTCGGCTGCATTCGGCTGACTGTCTCGGGTTGAGCAGCGAATATCCTTCTACTGCAATGCTATACAGCAAGTTCTGGATCGCGTCCGGCTGCCGAGATACCTGCCTACGATGGCGCTGTGTCGTCGAGTGGCATCGGTACCCGTCAGCCGTGATCGCTTTCGTCTGCGCGATGCCGATGGAGTTGCGGCCGCTGCGCCGCCGCCTTCGGTTGCGCAAATCCGGAGCGGGCCACGTCGGCAAGCTTGGCGACCGTGCGGTGATCGCCGTGGTCACCGGGATCGGCACAGCCTTGGCGGGCAGCGCGACAGCCCGATTACTCGATGCAGTCGACGTCGAGTGGGTGGTAGTCGTAGGTATCACCGGTGCTATCGACGACCACACCCCGATCGGAGCGCTGGTACTGCCCGAACAGGTCGTCAACAGCGCCGACGGCGCCACCTACCGACCGACACCGCTGCGCGTCGGTACCGCCCACGGGACGATGTGGACCACCGACGAGTTGCTGACGGATCGGACGGTGCATGCCGATCTGAGATCGCGTGGGGTGGTGTCGCTGGACATGGAGACGGCTGCGATCGCAAAGGTGTGCGACCAGCGCGGCGTCGCATGGTCGGTAGTGCGGGCAATCAGCGACCGGGCCGGCGACGGCAGCGTCGACGAAGAGATCGCCGGCCTCACCCACGGCGATGGCACCACGAACCGGGCAGCCGTCGGACGCTACCTGGTCAGGCATCGCAATGCGCTGCCCCGTCTGGCCCGGCTCGCCAGAGGATCCAACCTTGCGGCCAAACAGGCCGCAAACGCCGCAATCATGGCCGTAAGCAGGTCGATTAATTCTTGACCAACTCCAAATTAAGTCTTGACCGACTCCAGATAAGAGCGGCATATTGGGGGCGTGTCGTCAACGTCGACGGATTACTCGGCACAACTGCGTATGGCCGATCTCCGTGTGACCCGGCCCAGGGTTGCCGTGCTGGAAGCGGTCGATGACCATCCGCACGCTGACACCGAGACCATTCTGACCGCGGTCCGCAGCGGACTTCCCGATGTCTCCCGACAGGCCGTGTACGACGTTCTCAACGCTCTGACCGCCGTCGGGCTAGTTCGCCGGATCCAGCCACTGGGCATGGTTGCCCGCTATGAGTCGCGGGTCGGCGACAACCACCATCACGTCGTGTGTAGATCGTGCGGTGTCATCGCCGATATCGATTGTGCTGTCGGCGACGCGCCGTGTCTGACCCCATCCGACGACGAAAACGTACTGGACGGCTTCGTTCTCGACGAGGCCGAAGTCATCTACTGGGGCCTGTGCCCCAACTGTTCGAACGCAACGTCTCGATCACAACCGTGATCACAGCCCGTTTCACCCACCCCTGAAAGGAATGCAGTGTCTTCCGATACAACCCACAAAGGCAGCGAGAGCGAAAATCCGGCGCTCGACTCACCGACGCCGAAAAGCGGGGCTCCCCTCACCAACCAGGACTGGTGGCCCAACCAGCTTGACGTGTCGAAACTGCACCCGCACCACCCGCAGTCCGACCCACTCGGCGACGACTTCGACTACGCCGAGGCGTTCGCCGGGCTCGACGTCGACGCGCTCAAGGCGGACCTGGTCTCGGTCCTGACGACCTCACAGGACTGGTGGCCTGCCGACTACGGCCACTACGGAGGTTTCTTCATCCGGATGAGCTGGCACGCGGCGGGTACCTACCGCATCTTTGACGGCCGCGGCGGTGGCGGCCAGGGCCTGCAGCGCTTCGCGCCCCTCAACAGCTGGCCGGACAACGGCAACCTGGACAAGGCGCGGCGGCTGCTGTGGCC
>Ga0209113_1000090_pt1 | contig 18690 bp, 9 predicted proteins | sample TexAe_RefH0_O1_FD_187951 | JGI IMG/M metagenome (GOLD analysis project Ga0209113, IMG submission 187951) | Forest soil microbial communities from Davy Crockett National Forest, Groveton, Texas, USA - Texas A ecozone_RefH0_O1 (SPAdes) (version 2) | ecosystem: Environmental > Terrestrial > Soil >... | reverse complement strand
GAAAGGTATTCAAAGAGTCGGATTCCGACGCGATGGCGATGATCGTCCTCGAAAGTGACCAACCTCTTGGTTCGGACGCTCATCGGTATTACGGAGCGCTCATCGGCCGGCTGAAGTCCGACCCGAAGCATGTGCAGCACATACAGGACTTCTGGGGAGATCCGCTGACCTCGGCGGGTGCGCAGAGTGCCGACGGCAAGGCCGCTTACGTTCAGCTGAATCTTGTTGGCAATCAAGGCGAGACAAAGTCCAACAATTCCGTCGCGGCAGTCCGGAAAATCGTGGACAGCACGCCCGCACCGAAGGGTGTGAAGGCCTATGTCACCGGTCCGGCCGCGATTGCGGCCGATGGTAATACCAGCGGCGACAAGACAGTCGTGAAGATCTTGGTGACAACGGTCGCGGTGATCTTCGTGATGTTGCTCTTCGTCTACCGATCGTTCGTCACGGTGGCGCTGCTGCTGGCCATGGTCGGCATCGAATTAGCCGCTGCCCGAGGAATTGTTGCCTTCCTCGCTTTGCACGATGTCATCAAACTGTCGACCTTTGCCACCAATATCTTGGTGTCGCTCGCGATCGCGGCGGGCACCGACTACGGAATCTTTTTCATCGGGCGCTATCACGAGGCGCGCCACAACGGCGAGGATCGCAAGACCGCGTACTTCACCTCCTATCGTGGTGTCGCCCATGTGGTTCTGGCGTCCGGCCTGACGATCGCGGGCGCGACGTACTGCCTCAGCTTTGCCCGGCTACCGGTCTTCCAGACCTTGGGCGCGCCCTGCGCGGTGGGCATGCTGGTCGCGGTCGCCGTCGCGTTGACCCTGATCCCGGCGGTCATTGCGGTCGGCAGCCGATTCGGTCTGCTGGAGCCCAAGCGGTTGCACAGCGTCCGCGGTTGGCGACGGGTGGGCACCGCCGTCGTCCGTTGGCCGGCACCGATTTTCGCCGCGACGTGTGCGGTCACCATGGTCGGCCTGCTCGCGCTGCCGAGTTACAAAGTGAGCTACGTCGACCGCGACTACATACCCAAGGACACCCCCGGCAACGTCGGAATGGCCGCCGCGGAGCGGCATTTCTCGCAGGCGCGCATGATGCCGGAAATGTTGATGATCGAGTCCGATCATGACATGCGCAATTCAGCGGACTTCCTGGTCTTGGACAAACTGGCCAAGAGTATTTTCCGCGTCGAGGGAATCGCTCGAGTGCAAAGCATCACGCGGCCGCAGGGCACACCGCTCGAGCACACCTCGATTCCGTTCTTACTCAGCATGCAGAATGCCGGGCAGCTGCAGAACCTGCAGGTCGCCAAGGGGCGGCTGGATGACATGTCCAAGCTGGCCGACCAGCTCGGCGGAACCATCAAATCGCTGGAGCGCGTGAACGTTCTGATGAACCAGCTGGTCGGAACGACTCATCACGTCGCCGGCGTCACCAAAGACACGGTGGCGATCACCAACGAGGTGCGCGACGACATCGCCAATTTCGACGACACCTTCCGGCCACTGCGGAGCTATTTCTACGCGGATCCGCACTGCTACAACATCCCGATCTGCTGGGGAATCCGGTCGGCGTACAACGCCACCGACGGTGTGGACAAGCTCAGCGAAAAGCTAGGGGAGCTGAGCAAAGACGTGGATACCGTCGACGCCGTGGTGCCCCAACTCGTCGCGCTGCTGCCGCCGCAGATCGAGACCATGCGGAGCCTGCGGACCATGGTGCTGACCATGCACAGCACGATGTCGGGAATGTTCGACCAGGCCGACGAACTCACCGCAGACGCGACGGCCATGGGCAAGGACTTCGACGCCGCAAAGACCGACGAATCCTTCTACCTGCCGCACGAGGTCTTCTCCAACCCGGACTTCCAGCGGGTCGAGAAGCTGTTCCTGTCGCCGGACGGCAAGGCAGCTCGCTTCATCATCTCGCACAAGGCGGATCCGGCGACGGGCGAAGGCATGTCGCGCATCGACGTCATCAGGACGGCTGCCTACGAGTCGCTCAAGGGCACCGCGCTGGAGGATGCCAAGGTGTACATCGCCGGCACCGCAGCGACGTTCAAGGACTTGCGGGAAGCGTCGAACTACGACTTCATGATCGCGGGTATCTCATCGCTCTGCATGATCTTCATCATCATGCTGCTCATCACCCGAAGCCTGGTGGCGGCGTTGGTGATCGTGGGAACGGTGGCGTTGTCGTTGGCTGCCTCATTCGGGATGTCCGTGTTGCTCTGGCAATACCTGATCGGAGTCAAGTTGCACTGGCTGGTGATGGTGATGTCCGTCATCATCCTGTTGGCGGTGGGCTCCGACTACAACCTGTTACTGGTCGCGCGGTTCAAGGAGGAGATCGGCGCCGGGATTAAGACGGGCATCATCCGCGCGATGGGTGGTACCGGCAGGGTCGTGACGGCCGCGGGCCTGGTGTTCGCCTTCACCATGGCCTCGATGATGGTCAGCGACAACCGGGCTGTTGGTCAGGTGGGCACCACCATCGGTCTGGGCCTGTTGTTCGACACACTGGTGGTGCGGTCGTTCCTGATGCCGTCCATCGCGGCGATGCTGGGCCGCTGGTTCTGGTGGCCGATGAACGTCCCGTCGCGGCCGCCGCGGATCAGGCCGCAGTCCGGCACGGTCCACGCCGCTCACGAGCAACCGGTGGAAACCGATGTCACTGCGCCCATGTCGACAATCGGCAACGGGGCGAGGCACGAGCGGGCCCTACACCGCTAGGACTCACGCTCCGACCAGCCGTCGCGGCGCCGCTTGATCAAGGCATCGGATCGCGGCGTCGCACGTGTCCCGCCACTACCCCTGCGATGCTCTTCAGGGATCGAGATCGACGCTAGCGAGCTGCTTACCCGCAGTTCTTCTCGCCACCGTCGATCTCGATGAAACTTGCAGAACCGCTCGCGCTCAACCGATCAGCGGAAGGCCTCGTCGATGATCTCCTGCTGCTCGACGGCGTGCACCTTCGACGAACCCGACGATGGCGCCGACATGGCGCGACGCGAAATCCGTTTGATGCCAGTCAGTTTGCCCGGGAACAGCTCGGGCAGCTCCAAGCCGAAGCGGGGCCACGCACCCTGGTTGGCCGGTTCTTCTTGCACCCAGAAGTACTCGTTGACATTCGGGTAGTGGTCTAGCGTGTCGCTGAGCCGATGCCAGGGCAGTGGCGCAAGCTGCTCGATGCGCACGATCGCAATGTCGTCCCGGTTGTCTTTCGCCTTCCGAGCCGCCAGATCGTAGTAGATCTTGCCGCTGGTCAGCAGCATCCGAGTCGCCTTGCCGCGGTCACCGATGCCTTCCTCGTAGGTGGGCTCCTCGAGCACCGAGTGGAACTTGGTCTCGGTGAACTCTTTGATGTCGCTGACCGCAGCTTTGTTGCGCAGCATCGACTTTGGCGTAAAGACGATCAACGGGCGCTGGACCCCGTCGAGTGCGTGGCGGCGCAGCAAGTGGAAGTAATTGGCCGGGGTCGACGGCACCGCGATCGTCATCGAACCCTCCGCCCACAACTGCAGGAAACGCTCGATGCGACCGGAGGTGTGGTCGGGGCCCTGCCCTTCATGCCCGTGCGGTAGCAGCAAGACCACGCTGGACAGCTGGCCCCACTTGGCCTCGCCGGAGCTGATGAACTCGTCGATGATCGACTGTGCTCCGTTGACGAAGTCGCCGAACTGTCCCTCCCACAACACGAGTGCGTCCGGGTTGCCGACGGTGTAGCCGTATTCGAAGCCGACGGCGGCGTACTCCGACAGCGGCGAGTCGAAGACCATGAACCTGCCGCCGGTCGGGTTGCCGTCCTTATCGACGGTCAGCAACTGCAACGGGGTGAATTCTTCGCCGGTTTGGCGATCGATGATCACTGAGTGCCGTTGCGAGAAGGTGCCACGCCGGGTGTCCTGCCCGGATAGCCGGATCAATTTGCCTTCGGCCACAAGCGAACCCAGTGCCAGCAACTCGCCGAAGGCCCAGTCGATCTTGCCTTCGTAGGCCATCTCGCGGCGCTTCTCCAGCACCGGAATAACCCGCGGGTGGGCGGCGAATCCTTCTGGCAGAGCGAGGAATGCGTCACCGATACGGGCCAGCAATGCCTTATCCACCGCGGTGTCCAGACCGGCGGCGAGCATCTGGTTGGACTCCACCGACATGCTCGCCTGTACACCGTGCTTCTCGAGTTCGCGAACGTCGTTGAACACCCGCTCCAGTTGGCCCTGGTAGTCGCGCAGCGCGTCCTCGGCCTCTTTCATCGAGATGTCGCCGCGGCCGATCAGCGCTTCGGTGTAGGTCTTGCGGACGCCACGCTTGACGTCGACCACGTCGTACATGTACGGGTTCGTCATCGACGGGTCGTCGCCCTCGTTGTGCCCGCGGCGCCGGTAGCACAGCATGTCGATGATGACGTCTTTTTTGAACTTCTGCCGGAAGTCGACCGCCAGCTTGGCCACCCACACACAGGCTTCCGGGTCGTCGCCGTTGACGTGAAAGATCGGTGCGCCAATCATTTTCGCGACATCGGTGCAGTACTCGCTGGATCGCGAATACTCGGGCGCGGTGGTGAAGCCGATCTGGTTGTTGACGATGATGTGGATCGTTCCGCCGACGCGGTAGCCGGGCAGCTTGGCCAGGTTCAGCGTCTCGGCGACCACACCCTGACCCGCGAAGGCGGCGTCGCCGTGCAGCATCATCGGCACCACGGAGTTACCGCGTTCGCCCTCGCCCTTGTCCAGCAGGTCCTGCTTGGCCCGCACCAAACCCTCCAGCACCGGGTCCACGGCCTCCAGGTGCGACGGGTTCGCGGTCAGCGACACTTGAATGTCGTTGTCGCCGAACATCTGTAGGTACACGCCGGTGGCGCCGAGGTGGTATTTCACGTCACCGGAACCGTGCGCCTGGGCCGGGTTCAGGTTGCCTTCGAACTCGCTGAAGATCTGGGAATACGGCTTGCCGACGATGTTGGCCAGCACGTTGAGCCGGCCGCGGTGCGGCATGCCGATGACCACTTCGTCGAGCCCGTGCTCGGCGCACTGATCGATCGCTGCGTCCATCAGTGGGATGGTGCTCTCGGCGCCCTCCAGCGAGAACCGCTTCTGCCCGACGTACTTCGTCTGCAGGAAGGTCTCGAACGCCTCGGCGGCGTTGAGCTTGCTCAGAATGTATTTCTGCTGCGCCACAGTAGGTTTGACATGCTTGGTCTCGACGCGCTCTTCCAGCCAGGCCAGCTGCTCGGGATCGAGGATATGGGTGTACTCGACGCCGATGTGACGACAATAGGCGTCGCGCAACAGACCCAGGATGTCGCGCAGCTTCTTGTACTCAGAACCGGCGAAGCCGTTGACCTTGAACACCCGGTCGAGATCCCACAACGTCAGGCCGTGAGTGATCACTTCGAGGTCGGGGTGGCTCCGGAACCTGAGTTTGTCCAACCGAAGCGGATCGATGTCGGCCATCAGATGACCGCGGTTGCGGTACGCCGCGATCAATTCCATCACGCGGGCGTTCTTGTCGACGATCGAGTCGGGGTTGTCGGTGCTCCACCGGATCGGCAAGTAGGGCACACCCATTTCCCGGAACAGGTCGTCCCAGAAATCGTCGGCGAGGATGAGTTCGTGAATGGTGCGCAGGAAGTCACCCGATTCCGCGCCCTGGATGATGCGGTGGTCGTAGGTCGAGGTCAGGGTGATCAGCTTGCCGATACCGAGTTCGGCGATGCGTTCCGGGCTGGCGCCCTGGAATTCGGCCGGGTACTCCATCGCGCCGACGCCGACGATCGTTCCCTGACCCGCCATCAGCCGCGGCACCGAGTGGACGGTGCCGATGGTGCCGGGGTTGGTCAGCGAAATCGTCACGCCGGCAAAGTCTTCGGCGGCGAGCTTGCCGTCGCGGGCTCGCCGGACGATGTCCTCGTAGGCCGTCACGAACTGCCCGAAACTCATGGTTTCGCAACGCTTGATCGCCGCGACGACCAATGTCCGCTTGCCGTCCTTGCCCTGCAAGTCGATGGCCAGACCGAGGTTGATGTGAGCGGGCGTGACCGAGGTGGGCTTCCCGTCGACCTCGGCGTAGTGCCGGTTCATGTTCGGGAAGGCCTTGAGTGCCTGCACCAGCGCGTAGCCCAAGATGTGGGTGAACGAAACCTTGCCGCCGCGAGTGCGTTTGAGCTGATTGTTGATCACCACGCGGTTGTCGATCATCAGCTTGGCGGGGATCGCACGCACGCTGGTCGCGGTCGGAAGTTCCAGCGACATCGACATGTTCTTCACGACTGCGGCGGCCGCACCCCGCAACACTTGGACCTCGTCGCCGTCGCCGGGAGGCGGGCCGGCCGGCTTGGCGGCGGGCGCCGGTGCCGGTGCGCTTGGCGCACCATTGCCGGATGCGGCAGGGGAAGCGGGTGGCGCAGGCTGCGGAGGTGCGGTCGGCGCCGGGGAAGCCGGCGGAGGAGTCGGTGCAGATGTGGCCGGCTTCACGGCTACCGGAGCGTCGCCCATCGGCTCGGGAGGGTTGTAGTCGACCAAGAACTCATGCCAGCTCGCGTCGACCGAGGAGGGGTCTTCGCGGAACTTGCGGTACATCTCCTCGACCAGCCATTCGTTCTGCCCGAATGGTGAACTCGTACTGCTCACAGCAGCTGCTCGCCTCGATTCCTTCGTCCGGAAGCGCAATGCCGCGCTTGCCACGTCTCACCTGCGGCGGCTCCGACAGGCCGCCCCATAAAGGCTAACCCTTCGACAGCGATCCGCCATGTGAGTTCTGACCGGCTTCTCGCACTCAACCGGCGTCGGAAACCGTCGGCAGTAGGAGCAGGTTGACCGGCCACCGCGCCGGCGGCTCACCGAACGCGTTGCGGGCGTTACGCACGATCTTCTTGCCCGCCAGTCGGTTGCCGACGGCGCCGATAACGGCGCCGATCCCGACCGGCAGCATCTTGCCGAAGAGCAGCGCGCTGCGCCGCAGCGTGAACCGCCGGACAGCCCGCTTGAGCAACCGCGAATTCAGCTGTGACAAGGACGACATCGGCAGCGATGCCACTCCCTCCGACAGCCACGCCCCACTGGTCCGGCCCCCGCCGATCAGTTCGGACATCGCCTGCTTGCTGTCGTCACCGACCAATACCGACAGCACCAGTGCGCGTCGCCGCTCCCGGTCTTCGGTGAGAACGCCGTGCACCGACGCGACTGCCAGCGCGTAGAAGGCGGTGGCCTCCAGGAACACCGCCGTCTCACCGGCGGCTGCGGACAACGCGGCCAGTGTGCCCAACCCCGGCAGCACGGCGGTCGACCCGACCGCTGCGCCGCTGGCCGTCACGGCGGCCACGTATCGCTTCTCCAGCTTCGCGACGATTGTGGCGGGGCCGGCGCCAGGATCCGCGCGGCGCAGCCTGTCCACGTACGCGGTCGCAAGGGGGCCCTGAATGCGAGAACTGCGCTCGATGATGCTGGCTAGTGCCCGTGCCGACCTCTTGGGCTTCCCCTCGGGGGTGGCGGGCAGCGAGTCGGCCGATGATCGGGTCCGTCGGGCGCTCATGAATGCCTCCGGTCTAATTGCCCGGCTCGGGTGCGGGCAGTGACGTGCTTTCAGGCTAACGCCGGTGCCGGCAAAGGTGGGGGCAGGCGTCGCAGCGAATAGTCCATTAGGAATAATCCGGCATAGACACGTGGACGACGACGCGGGGTCACGCCCGGCCCAACGACGAGCCGGGGCGGCCCGCCAAGCTAGACGGACAGTCGATGGCCTACCAGCTCACCGCTTTGGGTATCTCAGTGCTCGGGCTGCTACGCGGGCGCCCGATGCACGGCTACGAGATGTTTCAGACCCTGGTTGAACGGCACGCGGACCGCATCGTCAAGGTGCGGCCGGGCTCGCTGTATCACGTCGTCGACCGGTTGACGGAGGAGAAACTGATCCGCCGGGCGGCGACGTCGCGGGATGGTAAGCGGCCGGAGCGAGCCATCTACGAGATCACCGACGCCGGCGCTGAGGCGCTCGCCGATCGGGTGGGCCAGCTGATCGCCGTGCCGGCTTATGAGTTTCCGCAGTTCGCGGTCGCACTCGCCGAGATCGATACTCTGGGTGGAGACGCCGCGGCGGACGCAGTTGACGACCGTGTCGGGGCGCTGGAGGCCCGGGCGGCCGAGATCATGGCGTTTCGGGATGCCAGCGTCACGCCCGCCGGATATCTGCTGGCATTCGAGTACTTGCTGGCGACGACGCAGGCCGAGCTGTCCTGGTTGCGAAGCTTTGCCGACTCGATGCGATCCGGCGGTCCGCAGCGGCGCCTGACGGTGTCCGGCAACACTGTGCTGAGCCAGGATGAGGTAGGGATATGACCACGGCGACTGGTCGCGGGCGACCCAGTGGCGGTAGCCCGAGGGGCGCGGCGGCAAAGCGCGCCGACGACGTGAACCCCTGGAACGCGTTGTGGGCGACGATGGTCGGCTTTTTCATGATTTTGCTGGACTCGACGATCGTCGCGGTCGCCAATCCCAGCATCATGGTCAAGCTCGGCACCAGCTACGACACCGTCATCTGGGTGACCAGCGCCTACCTTCTCGCGTATGCGGTTCCGCTGCTGGTGTCCGGTCGACTCGGCGACCGGTTCGGTCCGAAGAACCTCTACGTGGTCGGCCTGGCGATCTTCACCGCCGCGTCGCTGTGGTGCGGCCTGTCCGGCACGATCGGGATGCTGATCGCCGCCCGGGTGGCGCAGGGGCTCGGCGCCGCAGTGATGAGTCCTCAGACGCTGTCGTTGATCACCCGCATCTTCCCGCCCGATCGCCGCGGGGTGGCGATGAGCGTGTGGGGTGCCACCGCGGGCGTGGCCACATTGGTCGGACCGCTGGCCGGCGGGGTGCTGGTCGACGCGCTGGGCTGGGCCTGGATCTTCTTCGTCAACGTGCCGATCGGGCTGATCGGTCTGGGGCTGGCGGTATGGCTGATCCCCGATCTGCCCACCCAGCGCCACCGCTTCGACCTGGTCGGGGTGGGGTTGTCCGGCGTGGGGATGTTCTTGATCGTCTTCTCCCTGCAGGAAGGGCAGTCCAGCCATTGGGCGCCGTGGATCTGGGCGGTGCTGGTCGCGGGCATCGGCTTCATGACGGCGTTTGTCTACTGGCAGTCGGTCAGCACCCGAGAGCCGCTGATTCCGCTCGATATCTTCCGCGACCGCGACTTCAGCCTGTCCAATGTCGCGGCGGTGGTGATCGCTTTTGCCGCCACCGCGATGATCTTGCCGTTGATGTTCTATGCGCAAGCGGTGTGCGGCTTGTCGCCCACCCGCTCGGCCCTGTTGACCGCACCGATGGCGATCACCAGCGGTGTGCTCGCGCCGTTCGTCGGCAGGATGGTCGACCGGGCCCATCCGCAGCCCGTCGTCGGATTCGGCTTCTCGGCACTGGCGATCGGCCTCACCTGGCTCTCGATCGTGATGACGCCGTCCACCGCGATCTGGGAACTGGTTCTGCCGTTCTTTGTCTTGGGTGTGGCGATGGCGTTCATCTGGGCGCCGTTGACCGCTACCGCGACCCGAAACCTGGCGCCGCAGTTCGCCGGCGCCGGTTCTGGCGTGTTCAACGCGACCCGTCAGGTCGGGGCCGTGTTGGGCAGCGCCGGCATGGCCTCGTTCATGACATCGCGCATCACCTCGGAATTGCCGCTGATGCCCGACGGTGCCTCGGGTCCGCCGGGCGGTGGCGGCATGGCCTTGCAGATGCCGGCGTTCTTGCGCGAGCCCTTCGCCGCCGCGATGTCGCAGTCGATGTTGCTTCCGGCGTTCATCGCGCTGTTCGGGATCGGGGCGGCACTTTTCCTGCTCGGCGGACCGTCGAGACCTGTGGCGCCCACAACTGACGAGGCGGGATCCGACAGCCCTGACATTCCGACCCGGCGGGTGCGGGTAAGGCCCAGTGCCGCAGACGGTTTCGCCAGTGAGTTCGACGGCTTCCGTGACGGCTTCGACGATGACGACGACTACGTCGAGTACACCCTTTCGCCGGCGCGCAGCGCACCGCCCTCGCGCGCGTCAAGCCGACCGGCCCGCGGCCCCGAGCCTCGCACCGAACCGCTGACCGTCCGGATCGAGCATCCGCGACCGGCGCCGGCCGAGAACTGGCACAGCGCACCGGTCGAATCGTGGCGCAGCCTGCTCGACGAGACCGACCCGTCGCCAGAGGACGAGCCGATCGGATTCGCCCACAACGGCTTGCATGTGGACGACGAGCAGCGTTTCCGGCCGGTTGAGGAATTCTCTGCGCCGGACCAACGCCGTGTCGACTATGACGAACCGTTCTTCGATGACATCGACACCTACGGCGGGTCAAGCGACCATGCACCGCGCACGCGTGGGTTCGCCCCCCGCGACGAACTCCGCAACGGCCATCACCGCCCAGCTCCCAACAGACATCGTCGGTCCGATCCCGACCACGGGTACCCCGGCCCGTAGCAGCGTTTGGCCGGTAAGCCCTTACGCCGAAGGGTCGCAGCCGGTCAGGGCCAGGAAAGCGCCGAGATCCACCAGACCCGATGGGGCGGCGGGCAGGTAATCGGTCAACGTCTCGGCGCGCACGATCACCGCGGCATACTGTGCACGGCTGATCGCGACGTTCAAACGATTGCGGTTGAGCAGGAACGGGATTCCGCGCGGTATGTCCTCGACGGATGAGGCCGTCATCGAGACGATGGCCACCGGTGCCTCGGTGCCCTGAAACTTGTCGACGGTCCCGACCCGGACATCGCCGAGCCCCGCGGCGGCCAGGTGTTCCCGCAGCAGCAGCACCTGAGCGTTGTAGGGGGCCAACACCAACACGTCGGAAGCCGTCAATGGCCGGGTGCCGTTCTCGGTCGTCCATGCCAAGCCAACCAGGGCCCTGATCTGGGCAACGATGGCGGCGGCTTCTTCGGGGCTCTCAGTTGCGTTGCCGTCGTGCAGAACTCGAACGACATGAACTCCGGGCGGATACCCGTCCAATCGGCGCGCGGCGGTGACTTCGCGGTACGGCTGCAACCGGCCCTCATAGGCCAGCACCGACACCGGATCGCACACCGCGGGATGCATGCGACGTGAGCGGTCCAGGAAGTAGCCGCGTTCGGCGGGCAGGGTGCGGTGGTCCTCGACCAGCCAGCCCAGTGCGGATCCGTTGACCGGCTCCGGATGAGTGCCCTGGCTGACCTGAGGCAGCTGCTGCGGATCGCCGAGCAGCAGCAGGTTGGCGGCTGACGCGGCCACCGCGATCGTATTGGCCAGACAGAACTGGCCGGCCTCGTCGATCACCAGCAGGTCCAGACTTCCCGGCGGAACCCGGCCGGGGTTGGCGAAGTCCCACGCGGTGCCGCCGATCACGCATCCTGTTGTGCCGGCGATGAATCCGGGGTACTCGTTTTCGGCGATCTGCTTCCATGCGACGTCGCGGCGGTCGCCTTTCTTGGCTACCCGTTCCGGGTCGATACCGGCGTTGATCGTGGCTTGCAGCAGGTTTTCCACCACCGCATGTGATTGCGCGACAACACCTATGCGCCAGCCGTATTGGGCGACAAGTCGGGTGATGACGTGTGCGGCGGTGTAGGTCTTGCCGGTTCCGGGCGGCCCATGCACCGCCACGTAGGACCTATCGAGGTCGAGCAGGGCGGCGGCGATGTCGTCGATGGCGTCGCCGCTTCGGGGGAGGTCCGCGCCGCTGCGCGTTCTAGGAGGTTGGCGGAGCAGGATGTCGGCCACCGCGGTGCGGGGGAGTTGCGGCAGCCTTGCCGCGACCGCTGCTGCTGCCGCTTCGATGGCCTCCCGCAGCGGCTTGGTGTTGACTGGCCCGCCTGGGGTCAGCGCGAAAGGAAGCTCGGGAAAAGTGCTGCCGTCGAGGGGAGTTCGCTCGATGACGACGACCTCGGTCGGCACGCTCGGGTCGTTGGCCTCGATCAGCTTGGCCCGGCCCGCGGCGCGCCGATCGGGATTGTCGGCCAGACCGGGCGGCGCCGGCGGATCGTAAAGCGCGTAGACCTCTGAGTCGGCCTTGAGAGCGCCGCGGGCCAATTCGCCGGTCAGCTGTAGCCGCCGCTGCAACTTCTGCGCGCGCGGCGGCTTATGCCAATCGACCGCAACGTTTGCCTGGTCGACGAGGAATACGTCTGTCTCGTCGGCCCATTCGTCGACGGGGTAGTTCAGTCGATCGAAGTGCGCCCACCAGAACGGCTTGTCTTCGCGGCGGTGATAGCCGCGGGCGGCCGACACCAGGGCAACCGCGGTCTGTTCCGGGGTGCGGTCACCGGTCGTCGGGTCGCCGCTGAACGCGTGTAGCTTTGCCGCGAGCGCGTCCGCCTCCTCGATATCGCCGCCGTCGGGAACCGGTTGTGCGCCAAGCGGTATGACGCTGTTTTCGTAGGCTCGCATCAGGAGCCAGTTGCGCAGTTCGCGGGTCGACGTGCAGTCGTAGTGGTTGTAGTCCTCGATCTCCTTGAGTACGGTCGCCGCCTCGTCGACCTCGCCGTTGCCGCGCAGTTCGCTGTAGCGCGCGTACTGGGTGATCGAGTCGGCTGCCGTGGTGACATCGCCGGAACGCAGCTGCGAACCCATGTACAGCGGTTCCAGGGCCTTCAGGCTGAGCGACTCGCTACCGGTCCGAATGCTCTTGCGCACAATCGGATACAGGTCGACCAATGTTCCGCTGCGCAGCAAGTCGTCGACGTCGTCTTCCCCGACGCCGTGGCGACCGGCCAGACGCAGCAGCGCCGTCTTCTCGTAGGCGGCGTAGTGGTAGACGTGCATATTGGGAAATCGCTTGCGTCGCTTGGCGACCAGCGCCAGAAAGTCGCTCAGCGCCTTGCGCTCATCGGGGCGGTCATGTGCCCACAGCGGATGGAAGGCGCTCGACTTTCCGCCCTCGAGAACCCCGAACAGATACTCCAGGCCCCAGTCGACGCCGTCGGCGGTCCAGAGCGGGTCGCCCTCGAAGTCGAAGAACAGGTCGCCCTCGTCGGGGTTGGGCAGCAATGCCAGCGGCTGCGGATCGGCGACCTCGAATAGTGGTGTGCCGGCGTCGCGTTGGCGAACCTGCAAGTCGGCCTGCGCGACCAGTTTGGCCAACGAGCGGGCCGAGACGTTGTCGACCGGACCGGTGTGGTGGGCCAGCTCGTCCAGCGTGCTGATGCCCGCATCGATCAACTTGGCGCGCTGCGTAACCCGCAGGCCCGCGACCAGCAATAGGTCGTTGGCCGCACGCACCTGCTCCTCGCAGACCGGGCACCGGAAGCATGCCCGGACGTTTTCGTCCTCCCAGCGCACCGGTACGCCGCCGGCGTAGTGGTTGTCGAGCAGCTGTTGCAATCGCGCACGCTGCTCGCGGTACACCGGAATCAGCTCATCGACCCGGTAATTGACCGCGATGCCGTTACCGAGCACCAACTCGGCCTCCCGGTCCACCGGAATGCCGGCCCGGCTCAACGTGTCGGCGTAGGCCGCGATCTGAAGGAGCGCGGTGACCTTGGCCGAGCGGGCCAGCTTGGTGTCGGACACCTGGTACTTCCCGTCGCGGCGGACCAGGAAGTCGGCGAACCCGACGAAGCGACCGTCGAACATCGCCGCCTGGTAGACCACCGCCGCGCCGCGCTCGATGGCCCGCGCAGTCTGGTGAGCCGCGGCGGTGACGTTCTCGATGGTGAACGGGACGGGACGGCCGATGACGGCAACGTCGCTGTGTTGGTCGCGCAGCTGGTCGAGCCGGCGTTGTTCGTGCTCGTCGCCGAGAGATGCGGTGCGCTCGAGCAATTCGTCCGTGACGCTGACGCGTTGACCCCGGCCGAGTTTCGCGTCGAATTCGCGCAGCAGGGCATATTCACAGCGCGCGGCGGATGCCAGATCCGATGCGCTGTAGATGACGCTGTCGCCTGCCATGAACACAGCAGCCACTGTAGGCGGCTATGCCGACATCAGCCTCCGGCGTTGGCGATCAGCTCCACCCCGTTGCCGTTCCAGCGGAACTTCACCACGCTGGGCAACCCGATCCCGCCGGAGTAGCTCAGTGCCACTGTGTCGCCGGTGCACTGCGAGTTGTCGAGGCCGTTGAAGCCGTAGGTGTCGGGAACGCCTTGGGGCGGAATGAGCTTGCCGAGATGAAACAGCACCGCTCTGGTGTTGGGGCTTTCGGCGTTGGTGTTGGCCTTGACAATCACCGCGGACAGCTGCGCGCACTGGTTGAAGTTGCCGGCCAGCGGTTCGGGGTTCCACGGTTGCTGGCTGCGTGGGTCCTTCGGCAGCTCGGACACCCCGCGCGCGATCGCGGGGTCGGCCAAATTGACCGCGCACGGGTCGACCGGCCCGGGGCTGGTCGGAGCGGCGGTTGGAACCGGCGCTGGCGCGGCCGAGTGGGGCGCAGCGGTCGGATGGGTAGTCGGCTGCGGCGTCTTGGCGACGGTCGAATCCCCTGATCCGCATCCGCTCAGTGTCGCGGTGAGCAGTGCGGCAGCGGCCAGCCCGGTCCACCCCCGGGTGCCGCGTAGTCGTGTCCACACAACGCCGCACCGTACCTTGACCAGCCCTATCGACGCGGCAGGCGTGGCCGAACGGCAGTTGACCACTAAACTTCGTTGCGACATGGAATCCCCGAACCACGACACCGTGACCTTCGCCGACCTGCAGATTCACCCTTCGGTGCTGCAGGCCCTTGCCGACGTCGGCTACGAGTCGCCGTCGGCGATCCAGGCGGCGACGATTCCGGCCCTGATGGAGGGGTCGGATGTGGTCGGTCTGGCCCAGACCGGGACCGGCAAGACGGCCGCGTTTGCGGTCCCGATCCTGTCGAAGATCGACACCAGTAGCAAAAAGACGCAGGCGCTGGTGCTGGCGCCGACGCGGGAGCTGGCGCTGCAGGTGGCCGAGGCGTTCAGCCGGTACGGTGCGCACCTGCCGCAGATCAACGTGCTGCCGATCTACGGCGGAGCGTCCTACATGACGCAGCTGGCCGGGCTGAAGCGCGGCGCGCAGGTGGTGGTCGGCACGCCCGGCCGGGTGATCGACCACCTCGACCGCGGGACGCTGGATCTGTCCCACGTGGACTATCTGGTGCTCGACGAGGCCGACGAGATGCTGACGATGGGTTTCGCCGAGGAAGTCGAGCGGATCCTGGCCGACACCCCGGAGTACAAACAGGTGGCGCTGTTCTCCGCGACGATGCCGCCGGCGATTCGCAAGCTCAGCGCCAAGTATCTGCACGACCCGACCGAGGTCAAGGTCGACGCGAAAACCGCGACTGCCGACAACATTTCGCAGCGCTACATCCAGGTTGAAGGTCGACGCAAGATGGACGCGTTGACCCGGGTCCTCGAAGTCGAGCCGTTCGAGGCGATGATCGTCTTCGTCCGCACCAAACAGGCCACCGAAGAGGTCGCCGAAAAGCTACGCGCCCGAGGCTTTTCCGCGGCCGCCATCAACGGTGACATCCCGCAGGCCGTGCGTGAGCGGACCATCGCCGCCCTCAAAAAAGGTGGCGACAAAGGAATCGACATTCTGGTCGCCACCGATGTCGCGGCCCGCGGGCTGGACGTTGAGCGGATATCGCACGTGCTCAACTACGACATTCCGCACGACAACGAGTCGTACGTGCACCGGATCGGGCGCACCGGCCGGGCGGGGCGGTCGGGGTCGGCGCTGCTTTTCGTGTCGCCGCGGGAACGCCACCTGCTCAAGTCGATCGAGAAGGCGACCCGGCAAAAGCTCATCGAAGCCCAACTCCCCAGTGTCGACGACGTCAACGCACAGCGGGTGGCGAAATTCGCCGACTCCATCACCGACAGTCTCGGATCGCCCGGTCTGGACCTGTTCCGTCGTCTGGTAGCGGATTACGAGCGCGACAACGACGTCCCGATGGCCGACATCGCGGCGGCGCTGGCATTGCAGTCGCGGAACGGCGAAGCCTTCCTGCTGGCACCCGAGCCGCCGCCCGAGCGTCGCGCGAAGGAGCGTTCGGACCGGCCCGACAGGCCTGCCCGTGGCGTGGGCGACGGCCCGAAAAAAGGGTTCGCCACCTACCGCATCGCGGTCGGCAAGCGTCACAAGATCGGACCGGGCGCGATCGTCGGTGCCATTGCCAACGAAGGCGGCTTGCACCGCAGCGATTTCGGCCACATCACGATCAAGCCGGACTTCTCGCTGGTGGAGCTGCCGGCCAAGTTGCCTCATGCGACGTTGAAAGCGCTTGAGAAGACTCGCATTTCCGGTGTGCTGATCAACCTGCAGCCGGAGCGGGCTCCAGACAAAAACCGCCGCGGCGGTCGTGGCGCACCGAGGCGGGAACACAAGGGATGACCCAGGCCGACACCGCGGCCCAGGGCGGACTGGAACAGGTAGCCGGGCCGGATCGGGTCGCGTCGTTGACCGGCATCCGTGCCGTCGCAGCCCTCCTCGTCGTGGCCACCCACGCGGCCTATACGACGGGCAAATACATCGAGGGCTACTTCGGCCTGTTTTGTTCGCGGATGGAGGTGGGCGTCCCGATCTTCTTTGTGCTGTCGGGTTTCCTGTTGTTCCGGCCTTGGGTGAAGTCCGCCGCGACGGGCGGCCCGGAGCCGTCGGTCCGTCGCTACGGGTGGCACCGGGTGCGACGCATCATGCCCGCCTACGTCGTCACGGTCTTGATCGCGTACGTCATCTACCACTTCCGGCATGCGGGACCCAATTTCGGCCACACCTGGGTCGGGTTGTTCCGAAACCTGACGTTGACGCAGATCTACACGTTCAACTACATGCGGGGATATCTGCATCAGGGGCTGACCCAGATGTGGAGCCTGGCCGTGGAAGCCGCCTTCTACGTGGTTCTTCCGCTGCTGGCCTATCTGCTGCTGGTGGTCTTGTGCCGACGGCAGTGGCGCCCAAAGCTGTTGCTGTTCGGGATCGGTGTGCTGGCGCTGATCTCGCCGGCCTGGTTGGTCGGGGTTCACCTCACCACGTCGATTCCCAATGGGGCCCGGCTGTGGCTACCCACCTATCTGATCTGGTTTCTGGCCGGCATGAGTCTGACGGTGCTGCAAAGGATGGGTGTGCGCTGTTATGCATTCGTCGCGCTGCCGCTCGCCATCATCTGCTACTTCATCGCTTCCACGCCGATAGCGGGGGATCCGACCACGTCGCCCCTCGGCCTGTCCCAAGCTTTGTACAAGGCGGTGTTCTACGCGGTGATCGCCGCGCTGGCGGTGGCGCCGTTGGCGCTCGGCAACGAGGGCCTTTATTGCCGCGTACTGGCGAGTCGGCCGATGGTGTGGCTCGGCGAAATCTCCTACGAGATCTTCTTGATCCATTTGGTGACAATGGAATTCGCCATGGTCTACATCATGCAGGATCACGTCTACACCGGTTCGATGGCCGGCCTGTTCGTGGCGACGATGGTGGTCACCATTCCGCCGGCCTGGCTGCTACACCGGTTCACCCGGGTGCGCGACTGACCTGCTCGGCGGGCACCACGACCGGGGCGACGAACTCGGTGAGCATCGCCCGCTCGTCGGCTTCATCATGACCGGGGAAAATCAGCAGCGACGTGATCACCCGGACCAGCCAGCGGCCGCGTCCCGCAACGTTGGCGGGGTGGTCGTCGCCGAGCGAGCTGACGAATGCGGCCGCCAGTGCGGTGATCACGTCAGACTGCTCGGCCAACTCGGCGCCCAGCGGGGGCGCGGTCGTCGCGAACCAGGCTGACAGCGCGGGGCTTTCGCGGACCAGGCGAAGCGTGGTGACGATGCCGGTCACCAGCCGCTCCCGCGGATCCTCGATGTCGTCGACGTCGATTGACTCGGAGAGCCGATGGGTTTCGCGGGCCACGTAGGCAGTGCGCAGCGCTTCACGGTTCTCGAAATAGCGGTACAGCGTCGCGCGGGAACACCCTGCGGCCTTGGCGATCTCGTTCATGCCCACCGAACCGGGATCGTGGCGGGTGAACAACTCCTCGGCGGCGTCGAGGATGCGATCGGCGGCCACCTCGGTGCGGCGTTCGGCGAGCCAGTCGTTGGCCGCCATCTACGACGTGACCCGGAGCGGGACCGATAGCGGACGTCGCACATAGCTGCCGCCGGCCCAGACAATGCCCGCCTCGTTGACCTCGAAATCAGGGCAGCGCGACAGTAATTCGGTCAACGCGACCCTTGACTGCATTCGGGCCGCGGCAGCACCCAGACAATGGTGTGCGCCGTGGCTGAAGGTCAGGATGTTGCGCGGGCAGCGGGTGACGTCGAGTTCGCCCGCGTCCGGGCCGTATTGGCGCTCGTCACGGTTTCCCGAGCCGTAGACCAGCAGCACCCGGCGACCAGCCGGCACGGTGGTGTCGCCGATCGTCACGTCGCGAGTGACGGTGCGGGCCAAGGCCTGCGCCGGTGAGGTGAGCCGCAAGAACTCGTCGACGGCGTCCGGGATGCCGTCGAGGTTGTCCACCAACAACTCTCGCTGATCAGGCCGTTGGTGGAGTAGCGGCATCGACCCGCCGAGCATCCCGGTCACGGTGTCGTTGCCGCCGGTGACCATGGTGAACGTGAAGCCCAATATCGATAAGACGCCGGCGATGTCGCCGTCGGCGCCGACCCCGGCGGCGACCAGGTGCGAGATGGTGTCGTCCTCGGGTTCGGTGCGTCGGCGTTCGATCAGTTGGGTGAAGTAGGCCATCATCGAGCCGACCGCATCGCCGACGGTTTCCAGCGCGCCGGCAACGCCGCCGTCGGCGGTGTT